>MDTC01006577.1_pt1 | contig 24593 bp, 23 predicted proteins | sample 811181 | NCBI WGS metagenome assembly MDTC01 (sample SAMN05326644, study PRJNA326480) | marine metagenome | isolation source: seawater | place: Pacific Ocean: North | collected 2011
AAATAAAAACCTTTAATTTTTGCAGCAGGTAATCCAAATATTACTCCAACTAAACCAGAAAAAATTCCTCCTATTAATAAAGCAAATGGAAGACTCATTAAATCTTCTGGCATTCTTAAAAGTAAATTATAGGTTGCAAACGCCCCTACAGACATAAAGCCAGCAGTACCTAGTGATAATTGGCCAGTTAGACCAGTTAGTATGTTTAATCCAAGTGTTGCAAGACCAACAGCTAAAATTGGAATGATATGTGCACTAAGAGCGTATTCTGACATTGTAGGCACATAGAAAAGCATTATTAAAAGAAAAACAATTAAAAAGTATTTATCAAAAGATAAGTTTACTATTTGTCTATCTTTTAAATAGTTTGTTACAAAATTTCCAGTTTCTCTATATATCATTTTTAAACCCTTTCAATAGTCTTCTCACCAAACATTCCAGATGGTTTGTATAATAAGAACATTAAAGCAATAAAGTATGCAAACCACAGCTCTATTCCTTGACCGCCCATTAAATCTGCTAGATAAATTTCACCTAGCTTTTCGCCTACACCAATAACTAAACCACCTATAATTGCACCTGGAATAGAAGTCAGTCCTCCAATTAATATAACAGGAAGTCCTTTCATAACCGCTTCTATTAAAGTAAAGGACACACTAATTCTTTCGGCCCAAAGTAGCCCAGCAACCAATGCTATCATTCCTGTAACGGCCCAAACTACTGCCCAAACTTTCTGCAGAGGAATCCCAACCGCCATGGCAGCCATGTGATCATCCGAAACCGCTCTAAGGGATAGACCTGTTCTGGTTTTTTGAAAAAAGAATGCTAAAGATACAATTAAAGTTCCCGCTACTATTGAAGCAAAAATATCAAACTTAGGAATTAAAATATCAAGCCATGGTATATGGTCTGCGACAAATATTGGAACTGGGTCTAGTAAAGCTAAATCTAAAAATTTTCCAAGTTGTAAACCATGAACGTCTGAGTCCCATATGAATTGTGAGAATCCTTCTTGGAAAGTTGCTAAGCCTACAGTTGCCATAAATAAAGCTAATAAATCTTGGTTAGCTAAAGGTCTGATTACAAATTTTTCAGTAAGAATACCAAAGACAACCATTATTCCTAAAGCAACAATAATTGCAGTCCAAAAATCAACATTGTTCTCTGTCATTTTTACAAAAGTTAAAGATGCAAAAAGTAACATAGTACCTTGAGCAAAGTTGAAAATACCAGATGACTTGTAGATTAAAACAAAACCGATAGCAACTAAAGAGTACATAACTCCTGACATTAAACCACCAACTAAAACTTCTATTAAATATACCCAATCCATAATCTATATCACCTTAATTAATGACTTACTCCTAAATATGCATCAATAACATCTTGATTATTCATTACCTCATCTGGAGTTCCATCGCCTATTTTTTTACCATAGTCTAGCACAACCACATGATCTGAAATGTCCATCACAACTCCAACGTCATGTTCAATAATTACAGTAGTAACTCCAAATTCTTTATTTATTTCTAGGATAAAACAAGACATATCTTGTTTCTCTTCTAAGTTCATGCCGGCCATTGGTTCATCTAAAAGTAAAACTTTTGGTTCCGCAACTAAGGCTCTAGCTAGCTCAACTCTTTTTTGCAAACCATAAGGTAATTTTGCAACTGGAGTTTTCCTTATCGCTTCTATCTGAAGAAATTTAATAACTTTCTCAACTTCAATCCTATTTTCAACTTCTTCTTTTTTTGCCCTACCAATATTTAATCCTTGTTCAAGCCAAGTTGATTTCATAAATAAATTTCTGCCGGTCATAATATTATCTAATACAGTCATACCTTGAAAAAGAGCAATATTTTGAAAAGTTCTTGCCATGCCAGAAATCGCTGCATCTCGTGGTTTTATTTTAGTTATGACGTTTCCATTGTATGTCACACTTCCTTCTTGCGGTAAATAAATACCGTTAATTACATTTAACATTGAGCTTTTACCAGCTCCATTAGGGCCAATTACTGCACAGATTTCACCTTCCATAACATTAAAACTGATGTCTGTAATCGCATTTACACCACCAAAGGTAAGGGTAACATTTTTTATTTCTAAAATTGGACTACTCATTATTTTAAACCTTCGCTATGTTAATTTCATAAGCATTATTATCAACATCCTTTAAAGAACAGGAGTTACTATTTTTATCAAGTGATGCAATCAAATCACCTAAATTTGATGTAATATTTTCACGCATCAAATCCATGGTTTTAGACACTTCGCCTAACATAAAAGTTCTATGCAAGAGAGCATATGTTTTTATTTTAAGCTCTGAGTCTAATGCTTCATTTACTTTATTTATGTGTTCTTTTATTAACCCGTACACTTCTTCTTTTGAGGCTAGTTCTGTATATCCAGTAAACCTCAAATTATTTCTATCAGCCCATGAATTTACTGAGTTTGGGTCAATAGAGATTAAGCACGATAATTGGCTGTTATTATCTGAAATAACCATTGAACTTTTTACAAATGGTGAACATGTAATCAGGTTTTCAATAAACTCTGGTGAGTAGCTTTTTCCGTTTTTTGATTTTTGCAAATAATTTTTTCTTCCTAAGACCTTTAAACTTCCATCATTTTCAAGCTCGCCCACAAAACCTGAGTTTACCCACTCGTTTGCAAATGACTTACCAGATGAACTTGAAGCGTATGGTGATTTATAGATTATCTCTCCATCATCACCAACTTTGATATCAACACCTTCAATAGGTTTTCCACAATTACTTGAAGAGACGTTGTCAGGTGATTGAAGAGATAGGCAACCTGAATTTGCTGCTTGGCCAAATGATTGTTGAACTTTTACTCCAATAGAATTAAAAAAATCAAATGTATTTTTTGATAACACGCCATCACTTACAAAAGCATGTTTTACATTTGATAAACCAAAAACATTTTTTGCAGGTGAAAAAGTAGTTAACATTAGGTACATCATTTTTAATTTAGTCATTACCCCACCTTCATTATTTGAAACTTTGTTATAACAATCCATTAAGGATGAGGTATGGTTCATATATCGTTGATAATTTTTTTCTTTCGCGGATTCAATTCTAAAACTTATAGATGTAATAATATGTTTATATATAAAAGCCGGTGCATATAAAATACTTGGTCCGATTTCCTGTAAATCTTTTTCAACTGTCTGGTTACTCTCAGGCATACTTAGACATAGTCCAGATTGCATGGAGAGCATAAATGTAAAAAGTAAATTTGAAGTAATAGATAAAGGTAAATAGGAAAGAACAGTATCTTTGGAAGTAATATTATTATTTTGATTAATTTTTTCAGCAAGTGAGATTAAGCCTGAATGTGTAAGATCGTAAACTTCACCATCTTTTTCTTCATACATTGAAAAAGCGATACTATTACCATTAATATTTTTGATTATATTAGTAAACTCTTGATCAGATAATTCGCCTTTTAATATGCTATCAATATGAACTAAGTTTTTATTGCTATAATTTTTTATTCCTCGATCATCAATGTAAACAACTTTTTGGATATTCTTACAAGATTTTTCTACTTCAAGAAATGTATCTATGTGTTGTTGATCTTCTGCAATAACAAAATTAGAACTAGATTTATTTATAATATCCTGAACTTCTTTGCCTGAAGATTCAGGGTGGATTGGAGCAACTTTTGCACCAATGGACTGAGCAGCTACAATAGAAAATATAAGTTGAGGAATGTTATTTCCATATATTGCTACAGTTGAATTTGAATCCACTCCAATTGACTGAAATGCTTTTATGAATGTTAAAACCTCATTATAATATTTGGACCATGAGTGGGTATTCCAAATACCAAGCTCTTTATGTCTTAAAGCTGGGCTGTCTGAATATGTATTACTATTTGAACGCAATAATGCTGGAATCGTATCCATTTTTATTATTTTTTCCCCGAAATCTATTGTCTCGAAACCTTTTATATACTTGGTTTTCTAATAATTTTATACAATAAAATTACATCTCTTATGAAGTGTAAAGTTACACTAATATTAAGTAGCACACAAGTGTATAAAATTAATAACTTATATATATTAATATATAATTATAATCTTATTGATATAGTGTCTTTATAATTATATAATGTTCTTCCAAGTAAACTACTTATTACTGAATGGTTACTTGGAAAGACAAACTTAATATTAGATTAGGTATTTTCTTACTACTCCTAGGGACCTCTTCCCTCCTAACATTAGGATTTACTCATTCAAATTTTATTCATTCTAACGCATCATTAAATTATTTGAAGTTCAATAACTCATGCTTAATTAATAAGGATCAGTATTTATATTTAGGTAAAAAAACTTTTTTAAATGATGTTGAAAAGAAAATTTTTAACAACCGTATAAGTACTAGATTACCTAAATATATAGATTTATTTAAAAAATATTCACAAGATAATTTTCTTACATGGTATTTACTTGCAGCTATTTCTTACCAAGAATCACATTGGAATCATAAGGCTATTTCGCCAACACAAGTTAAAGGATTGATGATGATAACTTTTGATACAATGAATTTTATTGGAATAAAAAATAGATTAGATCCTGAACAAAGCGTGCATGGTGCATCAAAATATCTTAAAAATATTTATGGTAGATTACCAAGTTCAATAAAAGGTCCTGATAGATTATGGATGACAATTGCTGCATATAATGTTGGTCTCGGTCATTTAGAAGATGCTAGAAAATTAACACAAAGGTTTGGGGGGAATCCTAATAACTGGAGTAATGTAAGTAAATATTTGCCTTTATTGTCAAAAAAGAAATATTATCAAAGCTTAAAACATGGTTATGCTAGAGGTTACGAACCTGTAATATATGTAAAAAGAATTCAAGCTTACTTGGAGATTTTAAGACTTAAAGACAGAAGTGTTATTGCGTCTTTCTATAAAAAATTCTTTTAAAAGACGACTTGATTCATCTTTATAAAATCCTTTTTTAACCTTAGGTATATGATCTATAGGAAAAACTTTTTTAATGGTTGTGATTTTTTCTTCTAAAGAAAAATTTTCATCAGATTCAGCAGCATAATAAACTTCTTTTATGCGAGCCTCTGTTATTGCTCCAAGACACATTATACATGGCTCTAAAGAAGTGTATAAAGTTGTATCGTTAAGTCTGTAATTACCAAGCTTTTTAGCGGCATCTCTAATAACTTTAATTTCTGCATGTGAAGTAGGATCAAGATCACTAATAACGCTGTTGTGAGATTCTGAGATAATTTTATTTTTTAAAGTTAAGACAGCACCAATTGGTACTTCTTCGTTTTCATAAGATATTGACGCAAGATCTAAGCATCTACGCATAAAAAATTTATGATAATTCAAGAGCTTTACCAGAAAAAATTAAATCTTTACCCCGTCCCACTCAGTTACGAAATCATCTATATAATCAGCAACAACGTCTGGTCTATCTTCCTGAACCCAGTGACCAGCTCTTTCAATGATTTGAAAACGAACTGGACCAGAGATATCTTTTTTTAAACGCTTTCCTGATTCAGTTGGCATCCAAGCATCATGCAGTGCCCAGAAAACAGCAGTTGGGCAGGTGATTTTAGAGTGATCAACTCCAAGAGTTTCAGTATTACTTGGTTGTGAACATATTTTAATTAAAGATTTAAAACCAGTAAGACCATCTCTTCCCCAATGACATAAATAGTTTTCTTTTACGTTTTTATCAGTAAAGGCAATTTTATCATGACTTCCGGTTCTCATAAGCTGAGCGAATTGCGCTACGGCAAGCGGCATTTGCTGAGCTAAAACTTCATCAGAAGCCCCTACCAGACCGTTAAATGCTTCCACTTCAAGGACAGGCCAATAATCATAAGCCACAGGATTAATTAAAATAAGACGTGAGATATAATCACAGTATTTAGAGGCAAATATTTGAGCAGCACCTCCGCCATGATCGTGAGCTACTAGTATAACTTTACCTTTTAATCCTAAGCCCTCTATTACACCTTTAATAGCTTCTGCTTGATTGGTAAGCGTATGTTCAAAGTCATCTAAAGGCATGCTTGATTGACCGTAACCGACCATATCCATAGCTAAAGTTCTATATTTATCTTTTAAGTGATCTTGGACATGTCTCCATAGCCTCGCATTTGTAGGAATGCCATGCACCATTAAAAGAGTTTGATCGCCTTTACCTTGCTCTTCAATGTTAATTTCAAGCTTCAAACCATTTATTTCAATAGGCTGCTTCATATTACAACTCCCATTTTATTTTTATATCCATTTATAATATCTATATGGACTTAAAATTCAACTAAATTAGAGTTTTTTAATATTACAATCTCTATCAAGAAACTGATCAGTTATATCTTTAATTTCTTGGCGTGATTTTTGAATCTCTTTATGGTTTGAATAAGTTTCGGCTTGTGAAAAAAAATGTATGTATGTTGGCTTAGAGTCAATTTTTTCATTTAGACAAAAAATGCTATTTTTAGTTATCACATTTCTCCAGATCTTACGAACTTCTTGCCAATATGTTTTTGTATTCTTCCAATAATCGTAAGCTGGTTTAAATTGATAATCTTTAATTTTTTGGTACCTAGCTACTCCATACTCTGATCCTAAATAAATATTTTTATTTTTTATTTTTTCATTCATTTCTTCCATTACCCATCCCCATGGCATTACCAATATTTTATTTAAACCTAGAAGAATATCGTAATCATTTCTTACGGAAAACTCTCTTCTGGGTAATGGTCTAGGGGTGCTCTTGCTTACCCACCTAGACGCTCCATCACTATGAACCCAGGTACCGTAAGATTCATATCGTGGCGTATCATCTACTTGGAATACTGTTTGACTCCAGCTGCCTGGCTCTTTTGCAATTTTATTTATTTGCCACACTCTATTACCTTGAAAATTTAATATTTCAGTGTCTTCATAAGTCCAATCTTGCCTCCAATGCTTTTGAATATAAGGGCCTAAAACCTTACCTTCTTTATTTTGCATGTACATGACCATGATATGTTGTAAGGAAATAAAATTTTCTTTATTTTCAACTATGATAATTACTTCCGTTCCCCATGATTTATAAGGACTATCAAGAGCATAATTGGGTTTGCTACCATATAACTCATTGAACTCAAAACTGACTTTATATTCACCAGTCATAGATAAAATTGCTAAACGATCCTGATCCTTTTTATCTTTACTTTTTTGGAGTTTATTAAAATACTTTGATGGAACTGGATCTAGTATTGCAGGCTTACCTCTTGTTGTGCCGCCTCTTGATTTTTGTAAATTTGATCTATCTAGCAACCAATCGATTTTTGTTTGATTTATATTGTTGTTCACACCTCCATAATTATCTTCAGATAATGCATGAGATGATATAAAAAAGAACAAAAAAGTAGCAAAAAAATATTTATAAATATTCACAAAATTAATCATAATGGTTATTGAAGAACAAATATAGCTTATTTAATTACACAAAATATTAATTCATAAAGAAGTTTGGAATTGAATGAATTTCATAACCCCATAGATATTTTATAAGCAAATAGGAGATACTTGTTACAAGGAATACTCCTATTATATTTAAAATAAAGCCAGCTTTTATCATATTTTTTATCGATATTTTTCCACTACCAAATATGACCGCATTTGGTGGCGTGGCTACAGGTAACATAAAAGCACAACTTGCTGCTATTGTAGATGGAATAGCAATAAATAACGGGTTAATATTTATGGCTAACGAAAAAGCAATCAAAATTGGAGTGAAAGTAGCAATTGTAGCTGTATTAGAATTTAATTCTGTTAAGAAAATAATTAGTGTGACAAAAATTAGCATTAACAAAAAAATATTTAAACCATCAAAATAAAAAGAAAATGTGCCAATCCACTCAGCTAAACCTGAAGATGTAAATGCTTTGGATAACGCTATACCACCACCAACAAGTAAAAGAACACCCCAAGGGATCTTATTTGCTGTACTCCAATCACAAGCCCTTTTTCCTTTACTTATTGGAATAATAAATAATAACAAAGCACCAAACAATCCAATTGAAGTATCATTTATATTAATATTAAAATAATTATTTATAAATTTTCTAAGTATCCAAAAAATAGCAGTTAAAAAGAATACTATTCCGACTATTCTTTCTGCATAGGTTGGCTTACCAATTTCTTCTTTGAGTTTTTTAATTGTAAGCTCTAATGCATTTGATTTACTTTTAGAAACTGTAAATACAACTCGTGTTAGCATTAACCATACTAAAGGTAATAAAATAATCGTAATAGGTAAACCAATCTTAAGCCAATCAAAAAAACTAATATTAAATTTGTAATTATCACTTAATATGCTTGCCAACATTATATTTGTAGGAGTTCCTATTAAAGTTGCAATACCTCCAAGTGATGCAGAATAAGCGATGGCTAGCAAAAGAGGTATGGTAAAATCTCTGTCTTTCGTTCTATTTTGGTTAACATATATAGTTATTACAGAAGTAGCTATAGGAAGCATCATGATTGTAGATGCAGTGTTGCTTACCCACATACTTATGGAAGCTGTAGTAATCATGAAACCAGCAATGATCTTACTTGGGCTAGTTCCAGATAATGATAAAATATTTAATGCAATTCTTTTATGGAGACCACAGGATTCCATTGCTGAAGCAATTATAAATCCTCCTAAGAAAAGAAGAACTAGTGGATGTGCATATGAATTTGAAATATCTTGAATCTCAAAAATATTAAATAATGGAAAAACAATAATTGGAATTAAACCAGTTATGTAAATCGGTATAGCTTCCGTTACCCACCAAATTGTCATCAATATTGCAACGCCTGCTGTTATCCAAGCTTTATAATTTAAATCACTAGGCGGCTCATTAGTAATAAAAAATATAAATAAAATTAAACCTAAGGCTAAGCCATATACTGAAATAGAATCTCTATCAAACATCTTACTCCCACTCTATTGTTGCGGGAGGCTTTGATGAAATGTCGTAGCATACTCTCGCAACTTCAGGAATAGCATTTATAATTTCTGTTGATATGAGGCTTAAAAAATCGTTATCGAAATGAACAGGATTAGCAGTCATAAAATCTAAAGTTTCTACTGCTCTAAGAGAAATTACATATTCATAAGATCTTCCATCTCCAGTTACGCCCACAGTTTTAATTGGTAAAAAAACCGCAAAGGCTTGCGATATCTTATAGTATTGATTGCTTTCTTTAAGGCGATTTATAAAAATTTGGTCTGCCTTTCGAAGAATATCCGCATATTGTTTTTTAACTTCACCCATTATTCTTACGGAGAGTCCAGGGCCTGGGAAAGGATGACGCATAATTAAAGACTTATTAAGTCCTAATTCATTGCCGATTATTCTTACTTCATCTTTGAAGAGACTTTTCAAAGGCTCTATCAGTTTAAGTTTTAAAGATTTAGGTAATCCACCTACGTTGTGATGAGATTTGATTAAATGTGCGTTTGCTGATGTGCCTGCTGATTCTATGATATCAGGATAAATGGTTCCTTGACCTAGCCATTTAGCATTTTTTATTTTCTTAGCTTCTTTTTGAAAAACATCTACAAATGTTTTACCAACAATTTTTCTTTTTTCCTCTGGATTTGTAACTCCTTTTAGACGACTTAAAAAAAGTGATTCAGCATTAATATATTTTATATTAAGATTTTTAAATTTTTTAAAAGCTTGCTTAACTTCATTTTCTTCATTTTGCCTCAAAAGACCATTGTTAATAAAAATACAAATAAGATTTTTTCCTATTGCTTTATTAATTAACGCAGCAGCAACAGAAGAATCTACTCCACCTGATAAACCAAGAATTACTCGATCTTTACCTATTTGGCTTTTAATTTCACTAATAGTGTCTGAGATTATATTTTTTGAGTTCCATGTTTTTCTAAATTTACAAATATTAATTAAAAAGTTTTTTATAATTTTTCCTTTATCCTTGGTATGAGTAACTTCTGGATGAAATTGAAGCCCGTAAAGCTCTTTAGTCTTGTGCTTTATTGCCGAAATATTATTATTCCCAGATGATGCTATAATATCAAAATGTGAATTAACGTCTATGACACTATCTCCATGCGACATCCAAACTTGAAAATTATTATCACACCCTTTAAATATGTTACTCTCTTTTAGTATCCTAAGGTCAGCTTTACCATACTCTCTAATTTTTTTACTTTTTACTGAGGACTGATAAAATTTTGCTACAGCTTGCATTCCATAACAAATACATAGCATAGGAATATTTGAATTAATAAGTACGTTTAAAAATTTTTTATCAAATGTATCTTTAACCGAGGATGGCCCGCCAGACAATATAATCCCTTTGACTGTTGTGAGATCAAGATTTAAATTTTTTGAGTATGTAATTATTTCTGAGTAAACCTTATTTTCTCTTACTCTTCTCGCAATTAATTGTGTGTATTGTGAACCAAAATCAACAATTAATACTTTTTCATTTTTCATTATTTAACTTTTTTGATAGTTAGGAGGCTCTTTTGTAATACTGACGTCATGAACATGACTCTCATTTACCCCAGCATCTGTTACTCTCACAAATTTAGCTTTATTATGCATTTCATTAATATTTTTACATCCAATGTAGCCCATACTTGATCTTAAGCCACCAACTAATTGATATAAAATACTACTTAATGGCCCTTTATAGGGCACCCTTCCTTCAATTCCCTCTGGAACAAGTTTATCTTTTTCATTATTATCATCTTGAAAATATCTATCTTTAGAACCATCTTTCATAGCTGCAATCGACCCCATTCCACGATAATTTTTATATGTTCTACCTTGATAAAGCTCTATCTCACCAGGTGACTCCTGTGTTCCTGCAAATAAACCTCCAAGCATAACTGTGTCTGCTCCAGCTACGATTGCTTTTGAAATATCCCCAGAAAATCTAATTCCACCATCAGCAATTACTTTTACATTTGATCTCTTTAATGCTCTTGATACTTCGTCTATAGCAGTTATCTGAGGAACGCCAACACCAGAAACTATTCTAGTTGTGCAGATTGATCCTGGTCCAATTCCAACTTTTACCGCGTCAACCCCAGCTTTTTTTAAATCTAAAGCTGCTTTTTTGGTTGCAATATTTCCAGCTATGACATCTATCTTAGGGTATTTCTTTTTTAAAGCTTTAACTGTTGATATCACCATCTCTGAATGTCCATGCGCAGTGTCAACTACTAAAAAGTCTACTTCAGATTTTATAAGAATGTCTGCTCTACTTAAAGCGTCTTTATTTACCCCAATTGCAGCACCAACCCTTAGTCTTCCAAACTTATCCTTGCAAGCATTTGGATAATCAGTAGATTTTTGTATGTCTTTTACAGTAATTAATCCTTTTAAGTGAAACTTGTCATTAACGACTAAAATTTTTTCTATTCTATGTTTATGTAGAAGTTTTTTTATCTCTTCTTTAGAGGCGCCTTCTTTGACAGTCACTAAACGTTCTTTAGGTGTCATAATGGAGGATATTTTATTATTAGTTTTTATTACAAAACGAAGATCTCGTGCAGTTACAATTCCTTTAAGTTCCTTCCCGCTTACAATTGGTACCCCAGAAATATTATGTTTTTTAGTTAAATCTAGAACTTGATTAATGCTTGCTAAGGGTGATGTTACAACTGGCTCAGTTATGATACCAGATTCGTATTTTTTAACTTTTTTTACTTCCTCAGCCTGCATTGTAGGGTCTAGATTTTTGTGTATAACTCCTATTCCGCCCTCTTGTGCTAATGCTATAGCTAGATTTGCCTCTGTAACTGTGTCCATAGCTGCAGAAAGCACAGGAATATTTATTGGGATATTTTTAGTTAAATAAGACTTTAAGATTGCTGATTTCGGTAAAACGCTTGACCTATCTGGCACAAGAAGAACGTCATCAAATGTTAACGCTTCTTGAGTAATTTTTAGCATAAATACCTCTTTTAAAAGGCATTATATTAATTTTTTGTAAAAAGTAAATAATAATCTAAACTTATAAAATGAGTAGTCAAATACCAAAAGAGGAAATACTAACAATTTCTGAACTTTCAAACCTGATATACAGGCAGATAAATCAACAATATCCTGAATTAATTTATGTAAGTGGTGAACTTTTTGAAATGAATAAAGCTCAATCTGGCCATGTATACATTACATTGAAGGATAAAAATTCATCTATTAATTGCACTTTGTGGAAATCAAAAGTTTCAGTACAAAATAAAATTCCTGATATAGGATCAGAGATAATTATTAAATGTAAAGTTAATTTTTACCCGCCAAGATCTTCTATATCATTGGATATATATGACATTTATGAAATAGGCTCTGGAAATTTTCATAAAATTTTTGAAGATACTAAGAACAAACTCATTGCTCGAGGTTTACTTGATAATAAAGTAAAAAAAGTATTTCCAAGATATCCAACTGGAATTGCAATTATTACTTCTTTATCTGGCTCTGTATATAAAGATATTTTAAAAATAATCAGTAGAAGGTTTCCTGTAAGAAATGTTGGGATTTTTAATTGCGCTGTCCAAGGCAATAAATGTGCTGACACAATAATTAAACAACTAAAACTGTTAGAAAAACTAGATGATTATGAAATTATCATTATAGCTAGAGGTGGTGGATCACTTGATGACTTAATTGGTTACAATAATGAAAAACTGGCAAACGAAATTTTTAATTCAAAGAAACCTGTAGTAACAGCAATCGGACATGAAACTGACACAACGATATGTGACCTAGTTTCAGATTTTCGAGCCGCTACTCCATCTGAAGCAGCTGAATTTATAACACCAAATATAATTGATGTTAAAGAGGAAATTGAAAACACAAAAGTATATTTAAAAAAAGATTTTAAAAGCAAAATAGATAAGTTTAGAAATATCTTAATTCATGTAAATCAAGATATAGAAATAAATAGCCCTAAAAATAAGCTAAAAGAATTTAGCCAAAAAATTTATTTTCATAAGAAAAATTATGTTAATAATATAACCAATATCAAAACAAACTATAATGCTAATTTAAAAGAGTTATTTTATATTTTAAAGAATAATAATCCTTATGAAAAAATTAAAAGAACTTTGGAATTAGTAGAAAATAAACGAGTTATTTTAGAGCAATCTAAAGAAAAAATCATGAAATCAGAAAGACAAGAATTAGTTTTTTTAAAAAAAACTGTAGAAAGTGTGAATCCTGAGAATGTTTTAGAGCGAGGATATTCTTTAACTTATGACTCAAGTGGTAATGTTATAACGAAAAGCTCAAGTGTAAAAAAAGATGATATTATCACTTCTAGATTAAGCAAAGGCCTAATAAAGTCAAAAGTTCTACTTAAAAATGATAAATAAGCTACTCCTTAAACCATGTCCATGGTGTTTCTTTGCAGATAGCAAAATATATATATACATTTACTAAGATTACAAAAATAATTGCTATCGCAGCACCAATTGACCATAAAACGTCATGCGCATGATTCTGGAATCCAAACATATTCATCAAATATATTGCTATAGCGGTCCAAGCAATCATAACAATAGCAGCAATATATTCCCTCATAAGATTCTCCTCTAATCGATTTATTCTAATTATTTTTAATAATTTATAATAATTTTTGCTTTTAATCAAATAAATATATGAATTTACTTACTTTGATGATCCAGAGTCTTCAAACTTATCATAAAAGATTTCATTTTCTGACATTCCTTCATTTGTCAAAACAGCTATAGCAGCATCGATCATAGGAGGCGGGCCGCATAAAAAACCCTGACAGGATTTTATATCTAATTTTTTATCATCTATATAATGAGATTTTAAGTAGTCAGTCACCATTCCTCTTGGACCTTTCCAGTTAGAGTCCTCAGGCTCCATATTTAAAACAGAAGAATATTCAAAGTTATATTTTGGATTCCATTTTGATTTAATATCATCCATTTCTTTTTGACTGTACAAATCATTTTGTGTTCTTGCTCCAAACAAAAATATTGCATCTCGCTCTACTTGATCTATAGCGGCTTGTTCTAAAATTGCTTTAACTGCACTCATGCCGCTACCACCAGCAATACAAACCATTGGTGAGTCCTTATGCCTATAATGGAACTGCCCGAACGGTGTGTTAACTTCAACCTCTTGGCCTATAACGTCTTCATCAAAAAGCCATCCAGTGAATTTTCCATCAGGAACTTTTCTTATATAGAAAGATAATTGATTCTTGGATTCATTTTGAGGTGCTCTAGCAAAAGAATACGATCTTCCACCGCCTACCTTACTAACAATTAATTCAGCATACTGCCCGGCCATAGCTTCATGTTTAAGATCGCTGAATTCTAAAATTAATTCAACAATATCATGGGTTAAATGATTAACTTCCTTGACTTTACCAACATAATTCTGCGTTGGAACTACACTTGAGCTCTCATCAATTTCTACATCAATCTCAATATCTGATTTTAGTCTGCTTTGACATGCAAGAATCTTTCCTGACTTTAACTGATCTCCGGTTAAGACGTAAGAAAAGTCTGTTAGTTGTTTAATTTTTCCTTTTTTAAGTGTACAAGTACATGAACCGCAACTTCCAACTCTACAATCATGAGGAAAACTAACGCCAGCTTTAAGAGCTGCGGCAAGTAGGTTTTCATCAGGTTGAACAGTAATTTCATATTCACCTGAATTTATTATCACTTTAGAGGGACCTTTTTTTCCAAATAAACCAAACATAAAAATTAATACAATTCCTTGTGTTTAAAACACTAAAATGAGAACATTTTTTTTGATTACTTACAAGCTAAACAACATTGATGCCTACATTTCTAAGAGTATTACTATCCATTTCCTCTTTTGTAGGTAAAAATGTGTAAGGTTTTACCGCCTCTTTACTAGTTGAATCATGGTCTTTTACAGCAGCACACCATTCAGAAGTTTTTGCTCTAGAGGATACTAAACCACCCTTGCCGGTTGCCTCCAAAACGTTAACACAACTCATCCAATGAATGTCGGCTAAACTAAACTCACCACAAATAAATACACCTTTTCCAAGCTTTGGGTCTGGTGGATTTGTTAATAAATTCTCAAGTAGGTCAAATGCCGTATTAAGAATTGACTCATCTGCAGAGCCTTTAAGACTTGCAGCAGCTTGAGGTTGGACATGATCAGTAGCAATATGAGCATACTGATACATAACTGCTCTTATAACACCATTTCTAGGAACAAGTGATGGGCCAAAACCCTTATCATCTAAATATGACATTATTGCGTATGTTCCATAAACAGTATTATTTTGATCTTTTAATAGCGGCGCACTTGATAAAGGTGAATCAGCTTTAACTTCATCTCCACTGTTTATTAACATCGCCTCAATATCAACCCCTTTTTCACCAGCAGTTTGTAAACATTTTGCTGTGTCAATACAACTTGGGTTGCCGTAGAGTTGCATTGCGCTTGCTAATTTATCGCCAATCATTGTTCAGTCATCCTCCAATTTTTTTTTATTTTATTACTCTTCTACCTTTAATGCTCCAGAAGGGCATTGTGCTACGACAGATTTAATATTATCTTCAGAATCTGCTGAAGTATCAATTACGAACTGCCCGTCTTCTATTTTAAAGACATTTGGCGCACCTTGCACGCATTTGCCTGCATGGATACAAACATTTTCATCCCATGTTACTTTCATGACATTCTCCTATAATAAACATATCTCGCCTATATATTACTTAAATCTTGGAGAATATTAAAGTATTAAATTAATCAGTTTATTCTGGGATAAAATTAAGGCTCAAGGAATTAATACAATATCTTAATGAATTATTTGGTCCGTCATCAAATACATGCCCAAGATGAGATCCGCAATTTGAGCAATCAACCTCAATCCTATTCATACCGTAAGAATTATCCTCGGAATGTTTAACTGATTTATTGCTATAAGGCATTGAGAAACTGGGCCATCCAGATCCAGAGTTAAATTTACTTAGTGAGGTGAATAATTTTTGATTACAGCATTTACAAATAAAAGTTCCTTGCTCATAAAAGTCATTATATTTTCCACTAAAAGCAGGCTCTGTTCCTTTGTTAATGCAAATTTCTATTTCTTCATTAGTAAGCTTATTTTTTATTAACGATTTATCCATTAATTATCGACAGCTTTCATAGATAATTTTATTCTTCCTTGTTTATCTATTTCTATGACCTTTACTTTTACGATATCTCCCTCTTTAACTTTGTCAGTAACATTTTCAACTCTTTCGTTACTAATCTGAGATATGTGAACTAAACCATCTTTTCCAGGCAAGACACTTACAAAAGCACCAAAGTCCATAATTTTAACTACTTTACCTTCATAAATTTTATCAACTTCTACGTCCTCAGTCAGAGTTTCAATTTTTTTCTTAGCAGATTCTGCGGCTTCAAGATTTGATGATGATATTTTTATTGAGCCATCATCAGAAATATCTATAACAGCACCAGTTTCTTCTGTAAGAGATCTTATAGTAGCGCCCCCTTTACCAATTACATCTTTTACTTTAGAAGGATTAATTTTAATTGTTATAAATCTAGGTGCAAACTTCGACACATCGTCATTTGGTTTTGATATTGCATCACTCATTTTATTTAAGATATGTATTCGTCCATCTCTAGCTTGTTCCAGGGCAACTTGCATTATTTCTTGAGTTATTCCGTCGATTTTAATATCCATCTGTAATGCGGTAACACCGTTTTCTGTGCCCGCAACTTTAAAGTCCATATCTCCAAGGTGATCTTCGTCACCAAGAATATCTGAGAGAACTGTATATTTATCACCCTCTTTTACAAGACCCATTGCTATCCCCGCAACAGGAGATTTAATTGGCACGCCAGCATCCATTAATGACAAAATTGCTCCACAAACACTTGCCATTGAACTCGAACCATTTGATTCTGTAATTTCAGATACTACTCGTAAAACGTATGGGAAATCTTTTTCTTCAGGAATTACTGGAACAACTGCTCTTTTAGCTAATCTTCCATGACCAATCTCCCTTCTTTTAGGAGAACCTACAAAACCACATTCGCCAACAGAGTAAGGTGGGAAATTATAATGAAGCATAAATCTATCTTTATATTCACCTTCTAACGCATCAATGATTTGTGAATCTCTATCAGTTCCAAGCGTTGTTACAACTAAAGCTTGTGTTTCTCCCCTTGTAAATAAGGCGCTTCCATGAGTTCTTTCAAGTAAACCTATCTCTATTGAAATATTTCTAACGGTTTTACTATCTCTACCATCAATTCTTGGCTTACCCTCTAAAACATTTTTTCTGACAATATCTTTTTCAATTGATCTAACAAGATTTATTACAAGATCTTTATTAGACTCCTCTTCATTTAAAAAATCATTTAATGCGCTTTTTGAAATCTCTTTAAGTGTGCTATTCCTTGAAACTTTATCAGCAATTTTAAATGCATCCTCTATTTTATTTGAATAAGCTTGTTTGATTTTTTCCTCTAACTCATCATCGTTACTTGTTTCAAGGGGTTGAAAGTCATAACTCTGAATACCACTATCATTTACGAATTTCATTATTTCATCGTTAAGTTTTTTAATTTCTTCATGCCCAAAATTAACAGCATCTAACATTTGTTTCTCAGATAACATTTTTGCCTCTGACTCGACCATTAAAACACCTGTATTCGTTCCGGCTACAACAAGATCAAGATCGGAGTTTTTTACTTCACTTATTGTGGGGTTTAAAACGTACTCATTATTTATATAGCCAACTCTTACAGCACCCAGAGGCCCATTAAATGGCATGCCAGAAATCATCAATGCTGCAGAGGAACCTATCATTGAGGCAATATCGGGATCAATTTCATTGTTTAAACTAAGTACTGTACAAATTACCTGGACTTCGTGAGTAAAATTTTTTGGAAATAACGGTCTTAAGGGTCTATCAATCAACCTTGAAGTAAGAGTTTCTTTTTCAGTTGGCCTTCCCTCTCTTTTAAAAAAACCTCCTGGAATCTTTCCTGCCGCATAAGCTTTTTCTTGGTAATTAACAGTTAAAGGAAAAAAATCTCTGTTTTGCCCGTCATCATGGCCAACAACTGTAGTTAAAACTGTTGTACCAGATATATTTGTTATTACAGATGCATTGGTTTGTTTTGCAACTTTTCCTGTTTCAAGCGTTATATCGTGCTTCCCAAAACTGAAGGTTCTTTTGACTTCACTCATTTTTTTTCCTCTTTTATCTTCTTAGGCCTAAACTGGATATAATATTCTGATATCTTGAGAGACTCTTCTTTTTCAAGTAATCGAGCAACTTTCTTCTCATATTTACCATTTTTAGAAGCCCATGTCTCGAGTGGTGATCTTTTTTGTGTGTCTCAAAATGACGGGTAAGATAATCGATTCTTTTAGTTAATAATGCGATTTGAATTTCAGATGATCCAGTATCATTATTGGATTTTTGAAATTTTTCAATTAACTCACTTTTTTCTTTTGAATTTAAAGCCATATACCTTAGTAATTTTTAAAAGGAGCATTCTATCATGGATTGCGCAACATACAACTATATCTTACCTTATATCAAACAAATATTTTTTTAGGAAATAGCACCTTTTCTTGTGAAACCTCGCCGATTCCAATAAAATCTCTGTTATAGCTATATATCAATGCTTGTCCAGGTAAAAATTGACTCGAAAATACTTCTTGCCCATTGCAAACCTTAGTACATTCGTCCTTATCGAGTGCAATTTTATTAGTATCTATAAATAATGTATCCACAGACACTAACTTAGAATAAATTTTTTCAATTGACAGTGTTTCTAAATCATTAAAACTTAGAGCGTTATTCAAACTTATTTTACCAATACTTTCTCTTCTTAAAGATAATAAATATCCATCATAACCAAATTCTTCACTAATATCTTGAGCAATACTTCTAATGTAAGTACCCTTACTGCACGAAATATTAATTTTCAAAGTTGACTCTGATGTTTTAATAATATCTAAATTATTTATAAAAATTTTACGTTCTGGGATATCAAAATTAACTCCTTTTCTTGCAAGTTTATATGCTCTTTGGCCATTAATTTTAATTGCAGAAAATTTTGGGGGTTTTTGAAAACTTTCCCCAAAAAATTTATTTTGAACAGCTTTAATTTTATTTTCATCGATAAAAACTTCATTACTTGTGATACTAATATCACCTGTAGGATCTCCAGTGGATGACGTTTTGCCTAGTTTAATTTCTCCGGAATAGCTTTTATCAGAATCTAAAAAAAAAGAGCACGCCTTTGTTGATTTATTTAAAAAAATAATTAGTAAACCAGAAGCAAACGGATCTAGGGTGCCAGAAAAACCTGCTTTTTTAATATTCAATTTTTTTTTAACAATATTTAAAACCTTATTTGATGACAATCCAGGTGGTTTATCAAGAAGAATACATTTTTGAATAAGAGATATCATTTTGAATGTAAAGATTCATTAATTAAATCTTCAATTCTGTTCGCTTTCTGTTCTGAATTATCGTATATAAATTTTAATTTTGGTGTTTTTTTTAAACTTAAATTACTTGCAATTTTTTTTCTAATTATTTTTAGATTATTATCAAGCTGCTCATTAAATATTTTTTTTTGAGAGTCTTTATGAAATTCTTCACAAAAAAAGTCGAAAAAGATTCTTGCTTGACTTAAATCTCGAGACATTTCTACATCTTTGATAACGATTTTCTTTAAAAGATCATTTTGTAAGGTGGTAAAAATTTGACCTAATTCTTTTTTTATAAGCGAGCTTACCTTATAACTTCTATAATTGTCACCATCAAACTTCATTTATAGTTTTCTCGCTATTTCCACTCTTTCATATACTTCAATTTGATCACCAACTTTTACATCGTTATAATTTTTAACTGCTATACCACATTCTGTTCCAGTCTTAACCTCATTCGCTTCATCTTTATGTCTTCTCAATGATTCAAGTTCTCCTTCATATATGACAATATTATCTCTAAGAACTCTTATCGGATTGCCTTTTTTAACACTCCCATCAACAACCTGGCACCCAGCAACAGCTCCCATCGCTGAAGATTTAAACACATCTTTAACTTCTGCTAATCCTATTATTTCTTCTCTAAGCTCAGGTGATAATAGACCACTCATCGCAAGTTTTACATCGTCTATCAATTCATATATCACGCTGTAGTATCTAATATCTAAACTCTTTTCATTTGCTAATTTTTTAGCAAGACTGTCTGCGCGAACATTGAAACCTAGAATCATAGCTTTTGATGCCTCAGCAAGAATAATATCAGATTCATTTATTGCGCCAGCTGAGGATGAAATAATTTTTACTATAACTTCATCTGTTGAGAGTTGAAGTAGCGCTTCCATTATTGCCTCCGAGCTACCTTGAACATCAGTTTTAAGCATAATATTTAGAACTTCCTTTTTGCCCTCCTCCAACTTATTAAACATATTATCAATCTGTGAATTATTATTTTGGCTAGAAAGCTTTTTATCTCTAAATTGATCTTCTCTTATACTTACAACTTCTCTAATATTTTTTTCATTAATAGCTGATAAAGATTCATCGCCAACATTTGGTGTACCAGATAAGCCTAATATAACTACTGGTGTTGAGGGTTTAGCTATCTCAATCTTTTCTCCAACATCATTTAGCATTGCTCTAATTCTTCCAAACTCTTTACCACATAAAATATTATCGCCACTTTTCATTTGACCTTCTTTGACTAAGATTGTGGCTATTGGCCCTCTTTGTTTGTCTAAACTTGATTCTAAAACAACGCCTGTTGATGGGCCTTCATTAACCGCTTTAAGCTCAAGCACTTCTGAAACCAAATTAATTGATTCAAGTAAATCATCAATTCCTTCGCCTGTTTTTGCTGATACTGGAACAAATATATTGTCACCACCCCATTCTTCAGGAACCACGTCATGTTTTGAAAGTTCGGTCTTTGCTTTTTCGATATCTGCTCCTTCCTTGTCAATTTTATTCACAGCAACTATTACTGGGACGTCTGCAGCTTTTGAATGTTGAATAGCTTCAATTGTCTGTGGTTTTACCCCGTCATCTGCGGCTACAACTAATATAACTATGTCTGTACAATTTGCACCTCTTGCTCTCATTGATGTAAATGCAGCATGGCCTGGTGTATCCAGAAAAGTTAATTGGCCTTTTTTTGTATTAACTTGATAAGCACCGATATGCTGAGTAATACCACCAGCTTCACCAGAAGCAATTCGAGTTGTTCTAATATAATCTAAAAGAGATGTTTTACCGTGGTCAACATGACCCATGATTGTTATTACTGGTGGCCTAGTAGATGACGATAAATTATTATTATCGATTTTTAGCAAGTCCTTTTCTAAATTTTGATAATCTATAGCTTTTGCCTTGTGCCCCATTTCCTCAATAACTAAAATTGCAGTATCTTGATCAAGCACTTCATTTATAGTAGACATCACACCCATAGACATTAATGATTTTATAACCTCTGCAGCTTTAACATTTATTTTTTTTGCCAAGTCTGAAACTGATATATTTTCAGGTAATTCAACCTCATAAATAGTAGGTTCTTTTGGAAGTTCAAACTGATGCTTGTCATCTAAATTTGTATTTTTTTGTTGTTTTTTTGGTGATCTAAATCTTGCTTTTGTGTCATCAGCAACTTGAAGTTTAGCTTTCTTTTTCTTTGTACCTTTAAAACCGTCTTCACTATCCTCATTAATAAATTTTGTTTTAGCTCTTTTCCTTTTTTTTACATTATCTGTAACTGATTTCTCACTTTTATCGGTATCTGCGTTTTTGTTTGCTTCAATAACTTCATTGCCTGTAGCATCATTGCGGCCTAATTCGTTATTTACATCAGATTCGTCATTTTCAATAACTTCAGGCTCTACTAACTGGATTTTTTCTTTTGTTGACTTTGAGAATACCCTTTTTTTTCTTATAATTACTTTTTTTTCATTACTTAACTTATCTTCATCAGGGTCTTCTTTTTTCTGATTATTATTAATATTATTCTTATTATTTCTAAAAAACTCTAAAAGCTGCATTTTTTCCTCATCCGATATCAAATCGGATTTACTTTTCTTTACAATGCCTGCTTTTTCTAGCTGCGAAAGTAAATTATTAACAGAAATATTTACTACTTTTGCAAATTGTTCAACGCTAATATCTGGCATTTATGAATCCTCAAACATTGGTGCTCTTGCAGTCATTATAAGCTTCCCAGCTTTTTCTTCTCCTAAACCCTCAATTACAATTAAATCATCAACACATTGATCTGCTAAATCATCAATGGTAATTATTCCCCTGCAAGCCAGTTCAAAAGCAAGGTCATTACTCATGCCCTCCATTTCTAAAAGCGCTTTAGATGGCTCAGCATTTAAATTTATATCTAATGCCTCCGGGTTAATGGCTTGCTTTAGAAGATAGTCTCTTGCTTTACTTCTTATTTCTTCTGCTTGCTTTTCATCTAGGTCTTTAATTTCAAGTAATTCTTTTGGGGGAGCATATGCGACTTCATCAATACTTGAGTAACCTTCAGAGGCTAAAACGTTAGCAATGTTTTCATTAATATCTAAGTGTTTAACAAAATTATCACTTATTTCTTTTGTTTCAGCTTCACTTTTTTCATCTGCTTGACCCTCAGTCATTACATTTAAATCCCAGTTTGTAAGTTGACTTGCTAATTTAACGTTTTGCCCCCCTCTTCCAATTGCTTGAGATAACTTTTCATCCTCGACAGCTATATCCATTGATTTCGTATCTTCATCAACAACAATAGAAATAACTTTTGCTGGAGACATTGCATTAATAACAAACTGCGCAGGATTATCATCCCATAGAATGATATCAATCCTCTCACCAGCTAGTTCATTAGAAACAGATTGTACCCTCGAGCCTCTCATACCAACGCATGCTCCAACTGGATCTAAACGTGGGTCATTCGACTTAACTGATATTTTTGCTCTAATTCCAGGATCTCTAGCGGCACCTAATATCTCTATAAGATCTTGTCCAACCTCAGGAACTTCAAGGCAAAATAATTGAATTAAGAAATTAGGATCTGTTCTAGATAAAAATAATTGAGGCCCTTTAGTTTCACTTCTTACTTCCTTCAAATATGCTCGAACTCTCTCACCATTTCTTATTACCTCTCTGGGAATTAAATGTTCTTTTTCTATAAAAGCTTCAGTATTATTTCCAAGATCAATAAGTATCCCATTATGTTCAACCCGTTTTACAATACCCATTATTAATTGGCCAACCTTATCTTTGTAAGCTTCTACAACTCTGGCTCTCTCAGCTTCTCTTACTTTTTGAACAATAACTTGTTTAGCTGTATGGGCGGATATTCTTCCAAAATCTACAGATTCTATCTCTTCTTCAATTTGATCCCCTACCTCTATACCTTCATACTGTTTTAAAGCATAAGATTCTAAGATTTGTTGGTCATTTGACGCAAATTCAGGATCATCATCTGACAAGACTGTCCATCTTCTAAAGGTTACGTAGTCACCAGTATCACGATCAATAGACACTCTTACGTCTATATCTTCACTATATTTTTTTCTAGTAGCGGTAGCTAAAGCTGCTTCTATAGCTTTAAATATAACATCTTTATCAACACCTTTTTCATTTGAAACTGCATCCACAACAGTTAATACATCTTTATTCATAATTTTAAATCTCCACCTCTAAAAAACTTTTTTTTATATTACTAAACGGAATTGATATATTTTCATTCAAAGATTCTAATTCAATACCATCTTTATTTACTATTAATATTTTACCAATAAAAACATTTTTATCTAAAATTTTACTCTTAATTTTCACTTTGATTTTTTCACCTAAGTATTTCTCAAAATGTTTCGGCTTAGTAAGACTTCTAAAAACACCAGGTGAAGAAACTTCAAGTTCATAATTTTGATCAATCAAATCCTCTGTAAAAAAAAATTCATTCAGCTTCTTATTAACATATTCACAATCATTTATTTTTATACCTTTAGTTGAGTCGATGTATACAACTATTCTGTAAGACAGTTTTTGATTGATAAAACTCACATCCCATAGGTCAAAACCAATTTTATTTAAAAACTTCTCAATTTTTTGCTCTATATCACTAGTCATATAAATACTAAAATTAGGCACAAAAAAACCCCTAACGGGGCCTTATTTAAAACATAATTTTTATAATTGTATAATAAAATATATAAAATTCAACAATTTATTGGTAGCGGGGGTAGGATTTGAACCTACGCCCTTCGGGTTATGAGCCCGACGAGCTGCCAGACTGCTCTACCCCGCAAAAAGAATCATATCAAAAAATATCTTCGATAGCAAGTCGTTATTGCTTTTTGTGAAGAAAATATCGCTTTGATAGGTTACAGTGGGGGTTTACAGTATCCATTTTTCTAGATCTTCTTCTTCTTCGAATTTTACCGGGAGCTCTTTTTCAACATAGGCTTGATTGACAGTGATGGTATCTCCTTTATGGTGATGTGCGCTAAAAGATATATTTTCTAGACATTTTTCCATGACTGTGT
>MDTC01085146.1_pt1 | contig 24590 bp, 17 predicted proteins | sample 811181 | NCBI WGS metagenome assembly MDTC01 (sample SAMN05326644, study PRJNA326480) | marine metagenome | isolation source: seawater | place: Pacific Ocean: North | collected 2011
GCTCTAATTTTATTGAGTGCTACAAGCTTTGGACAAAGTCGTTATATTTCAGAAACAACAAAAAAGATTGTATACGCTAGGGATGCCGGTAAATGCCAATGTTGTAGCAGCTATTCAAACCTAGAATACGATCACATATCACCATTTTCTTGTGGCGGAAATAGCACTGTATCAAACATTCAGCTGCTCTGCATGACCTGCAATAGAAGTAAATCCAATAGCTGTTATTGTAAAGTTCATAATAAAAAAGTGGGAGTAGATTGTTGCCAAGGAAAAACAACAAAAAAAAGCACTTCTAAACAATGTTCAGGGACCACACTAAAAGGGCTTAGATGTAAAAATAGAACAACAGATTCAAGTGGACGTTGTCATCATCATCGATAATAAAAATATATGAGTAAGACTTTATTATTTGCAATAGACACGGATACCAAAGAAGTTATAGTATCCAATTCTTCGAAAGGAAGTAATCAGGTGAATACTGTCGAACGCATTAAGCAAAGCGATAATATTATTATTTATAATGCTGTTCAGACTTTGACAAGTATTACAAAATCGACTAATTTTGATGAAGCAATTTTTAAGTCCATGGACAAAGTTTGCCAAATGCTTTACCAAAAACATAAAGAGACCATTTAAAAACCCACCTATATTTATCTCAAAAATATCCTATGAAAAAAATATTTTCCTTACTTGCATTTATATTTTTTGTTTGTAAACTTTCTTCTGCTCAACTTATATATTCTTCAGGCGACAAATACAATGCAGACATTTTAGTCTACGTGACAAATAACAGGTACAATTGTGACCTTGTTGTATTTAAAAGTAAAGACAAATATAATCTCGGAAATAATAAGGGGCATTGGTACTTTTCAGACAATAAGTATAACTCGGACAAAATAATTTATTTCACAGAAGATAAATATAACTGTGATTTAATCATTTACTTTACCGAAGACAAATACAATACGGGTTGGAAAAAAGCCAGTAAGAAGCATCTATTATACTAGCTCTATGAAAAGATTTGATGTTCATCCTGATATAAGTCAAGCTGAAACTCTTCCCGCTGAATTTTATCGAAGCGCAGAAGTTTTTCAAGCATTAAAAGAGAAGGTATTCCTAAGATCTTGGCAATGGATTGGAGATGAAAACAAGCTAGTACCTCTTAAAGGAAGTGCATACCCATTAGTTTTACTGGATAATTACTTAACTGAGCCCTTGGTATTGATAAAAGACCAAACCGACGAGCTCAAATGCTTCACTAATGTATGTACCCATCGAGGAAACATCGTGGTGCAAGATCCAGGAAAAGTTAGTACGCTAAATTGCAGGTATCATGGAAGATCCTTTAGTTTGGATGGCAAATTCAAACACATGCCTGAATTCAGAGAGGCCAAAAATTTTCCAAGACCATGTGATAGCTTGACCGAATTCTCTCTCCAAAAATTCGGTTCATATTTATTTGTTGGGTTAGATCCTGCATTTGACTTTTCTGAGGTGATAAATACAATGAATGAAAGGGTAGGATTTCTGCCTTTTAATGAATTTAAACTAGATGGATCTAGGAATAAGGATTATATAGTAAATTGTCATTGGGCATTGTATTGCGATAATTACTTAGAAGGATTTCATGTTCCATTTGTCCACGAAGACTTGAACAAAGTTTTGGATTATGGCAGCTACGAAACCGAGATATATGAGCATGTGAATGTGCAGATTGGATATTCCGATAGTGGTGAAGAAGTTTTTGATTTGCCTGAAGGTCATATAGATTATGGAAAGCATGTTGCTGCTTATTATTATTGGATTTTCCCTAATGTCATGTTTAATTTTTATCCTTGGGGTTTGTCAATAAATGTTGTAAAACCTATAGAAATCAATAAGACCAAGGTCTCTTTTATCACTTATGTTTATGATGAAGATAAACTTTCAAAAGGTGCTGGAGCATTATTGGATAAGGTCGAACATGAAGACGAATCTGTGGTAGAGGCAGTACACAAAGGGCTTCAATCTCGTTTTTACAAAGCCGGAAGATTCTCACCAAAAAGAGAAAAAGGCGTGCATCACTTCCATCGTTTACTGGCTGAATATATAAATGTAAGTAAAAATGAAAACTAGATCTAAAAAGAATTAAATCAACAAAAGTGATTAGCATCTATTGCACATATTGCTCTGCGAAAAAAGATACGCGTAAATCTCCTATGCCAGCCCTTGCACTTTATCAAAATGAAAGGATTGAAAAGGTTTATCATGCGGCCCAATTAAAAGACATGAAATTCATGATCTTATCTGGCAAGTATGGCCTCATTGATGCGATGCAAAAAATTAAAACATATGACCATCTACTTTTAGCAGCTGAGGTAAACCAGCATGCAGATTTAGTCGCAATGCAAATGAAAGTTGAAAAAATTAATGAAATAGTCTTTTTTATGAATCCAATTAAAACAGATGACCAGCTCAAGCCCTACCTGGATTGTATACTTAAAGCTTGTCAAAAATCAGGGATATCCCTGATAATAAAAGAAGAATCCTATATCGATTAAAGTTAAAATAACTCTTGATTGATTAAAGCTTCTGTCGTGAAAAGCACTGGACCAATGATGGTAGCTCAATAGCTTTAAGACCTTACACTTGCTATACCAAGCATTGCTTGCTACTATCAAGACTAAAAAATAATGTGAATACAGACGCCTTATAAAAGATATTTATCAATGCAAACGAAACCAAGGATAAGCTCAATACTCGAAACAAACAATCTATCACAATCACTTACCGGTGTAAAGGCATTTAATTTATCAGAACTAAAGCTCAAAGAAGAGCTGCAATTTGAACTGCCAAGCCAGCTAAGATTAGGTCACTTAGTAGAAAAAATTATTTCTAATTTAATTCAATCTTCTACCAATTACGAAGTGCTCTATGAGAACATTCAGGTCATTAAAGACAAAAAAACATTGGGTGAAATTGATTTTATCCTTAAAAACCAGAGAAACCAGCAGATTATACATTTGGAATTAGCCTACAAGTTTTATTTATATGATCCAAACATTTCTGAGCATGCATTTAATAACTGGATTGGTCCAAACAGAAATGATTCATTAAAAGAGAAATTAGACAAACTAAAAAACAAACAATTCCCCTTATTGCACCACAATTTTACACAATCTGTAATGCCTGATATCGCCATTAATGAAGTTTCTCAGTCGCTTTGCTTCCTGGTTTCTTTATTTATTCCTTATCAATGTAAACGAACTTATGCCCCTAGTTATGCAAAAGCTATCAAAGGCTATTATTTAAATTTAGACGCATTTATAAAAAGGGATCATGCCTTAAAAAGCTATTATTTGCCTACCAAAAAAGAATGGGGAATGGACCCCGCAGACAACGAGATTTGGACAGACTTTGAAGGTATAGTAAAGCAGGCCGAGTCGATTATACAAGAAAAACAAGCCACTTTATGTTGGCAAAAACATAAGCAATCATACCTCACTTTTTTTATTGTTTGGTGGTAGTCCATTTGTTTATTTAACCATATAAAATCCGAATAGATGTTTGACGGAATCATTGCTTTTTTAGGCTATCTGAAAAGTAATTTACACAACTTAAACTAAAAATCATTTCGCTTTTTAATACCTTTGCATGAGATAAAACATATGAAGTTCAAACTTATATCCATAACTATTTTAACTTTCTTTTTAAGTTTCTTACTGGCTCAAACCTTGACAATAGAAGATGATTTTGAGGGAAATGGGACCATTAGCTCCTGGTATGGAGATAACTGCAACTTGAATATAAGCTTTAACAATCCATTTAAACAAGGAATTAATTTATCTGATAAAGTTCTTGAATATCATGACATCGGTGGGCAATATGCCAATGTGCGATTTGATGCTGCCAATAATTTTGAGTTAAATACCAATAGCACTTTTAGCTTAAAAATATATATCCCCTCAAATAGCTTGACCGGTAGTCAGCTGAATCAGGTTTCTTTAAAACTTCAAGATGGGACCAAAGCAAATCCATGGACCACTCAAAGTCAAATTGTTAAGCCATTAGCTTTGGATCAATGGCAAACAGTAAGCTTTGATTTTGAAAATGACAATTACATCAATTTAGATGCCTCCTCACCTCCTCCAAACCAGCGAAACGATTTTAACAGAGTACTTATTCAAGTCAATGGTGAAAACAACAATGATCAGGTGCTGGCTTATATAGACGATGTAAGCTATGATGGAACCATCCTAAGCGATCCTGTATACGATTATTTAGTTTGGTCGGACGAGTTTGATACAGATGGTCCAATTCTTTCTACTCATTGGTTTCATCAAACACAAATACCCCAAAATGGATCATGGTTCAATGGAGAAATACAACATTATACAGACAAAATAGATAATACGTATATAGATAATGGAAAGCTCCACCTTGTGGCAAAAAAAGAGAGCTACACGAATCAAGGCATTACTAAAGAATATACTTCTGCAAGATTAAATTCTAAATTTGCCTTTACCTATGGAAAGGTAGAGGTTCGGGCAAAGCTGCCGGAAGGAATTGGCACTTGGCCAGCGATATGGATGCTGGGTAAAAACATCAACGAAGATGGTGGCTATTGGGATAATCTTGGATTCGACACAAGCTCCTGGCCCAATTGTGGTGAAATTGATATCATGGAGCATTGGGGCAGCGATCAAAATGTCATAAAAAGTGCCACACATACCCCATCCAGCTTTGGAGGGACGGTTAATACCGGTGGACAAAATATTGCAACAGCGTCTACCGATTTTCACACCTATACATTGGTCTGGACTCCGTATAAATTGATGTTTAGTGTTGATGGAATCCCTCATTATACCTACAATCCGGCGATTAAAGATATCAATACATGGCCTTTTGATGCTGATCAATACTTACTCTTAAATCTAGCTATATTACCAGAGATATCTCCAACATTTTCAAGTGGTGCTATGGAAATAGACTTTGTTAGAGTATATCAGGAAAGCACATTATCCCTTCCAGATATTCAAGAAAATATTGTTGCAAGAGTCTACCCTCTTCCTTTCGCTGATCAGTTAAACATACAGCTAAATAATATCCCTAATCAACATACTCTGCTAAGACTATATGCTATCGATGGGAAATTAATAAGTACATATAATGCAGAAATAAATAATAACAGTTTGGTTTTAAACAAGCTGAATAATCTAAGTGAAGGCCTCTATTTTTTAAATTTTGAGATCAATAAGCAAACCCATAGATTAGCGGTAGTCAAAAATTAGGATTTAACCTGTCATGGCTGCCATCTTAGCTCATCTTTAATTTTATTTCTCAAGATATTAGAACTATTTATTTTTCGCAAAATATTAAAGTGATATTGAAAAAGGCGTTCTTAATTTTATGAGACCATTTCTAAAAAAATTATCTTCTATTTTACATCACATCAAATTTCACTATATTTAAGGTTTTAGAATATTTTTAAGCAAGAGATTTTATCAGCGAATGCGGTCATTACCAAAGCAAGGATTAAAAGGATTAGTTGAAAACTGGCAAAGTGATATTTTAGCCGCAATCAGCGTGGCATTGGTGGCGATGCCATTGTGTTTGGGAATAGCCATTGCTGCGGGAGTGCCACCCATGGCAGGTATCTTCTCTTCCGTTATCGGTGGAGTTGTTACTACTTTTTTTAGAGGCAGTCATTTGGCCATCAATGGGCCTTCTGCAGGAATTATAGCAGTAATTTTATCGGCTGTGGCTGTCTTAGATGACGGATCGGGTCATGCGCTGAACTATGTTTTTGCAGCCATCGTCGTCTCTGGTGGTATTCAAGTTTTATTAGGCTTTTTCAAATTAGGTAGATACGCCGACTTGTTCCATAGTACAGTTATTCAAGGAATTCTTGCAGCGATTGGGGTTATTATCATCTCGAAGCAGATACACATTGCAATGGGAACAACATCTAACTCAACAGAAATTATTGGGACAATAGTGGATGCCATAAAACAAATACCTAATATTAATCCATACGTGGGAGTCATTTCATTGTTGGGGCTTCTGCTCTTATTGTTTCATTCCCGATTATCTTATAAACTTTTTCATCTAATACCCGCGCCACTTTGGTTGTTGATTTTATCCATCCCATTTGTATTTTTATTCAACTTTTTCGAAGCTCAAACCCTAAGCTTTTTAGGCAGCGATTATAGTGTAGGGCCCGACTTACTGATTAATTTACCCGATAATATCATGGATGCAATTATGTTTCCTGATTTTTCAAAAATCAATACGATGCCTTTTTGGATCTCTGTGTTATCTATAACCATGATTTCAAGTATTGATTCACTAGCCGGAAGTAAGGGAGTAGACAAACTAGACCCCTACAATAGGAAAACAGATTTAAATAAAGATCTTATTGGGATAGGTTTGAGCACAATGGTTTCAGGAGCCATAGGTGGTTTGCCTATAATCAGTGTAATTGTGCGAAGCAGCGTGAATGTTCAAAACAATGCGAAGACAAAATGGTCTAACTTGTACCATGGACTGTTACTCTTACTCTTTATTTTTATTCTTACTCCATTTATCAAGATGGTTCCGCTTTGTAGCTTAGCTATTTTACTTGTTTTTACGGGGTATAAGCTGGCTTCCCCTAAGGTGTTTAAAGACGTTTACAGCTATGGCCCTGAGCAGCTTATATTTTTCTCAGGTACCTTAATTATCACGCTTTATACCGATTTATTAATTGGGATTTTTGGAGGTTTGGGTTTAGCTTTGATGGTACACTGGCTGCTATCGATGATGCCTCCTCGCACCTTTCTGAAAATGATTTTTAATTCGGGCTCGAACATTTTCACGAATAAAGATGGTTCCTACCACATGGAAATTAAAGGCATTGCCAATTTCCTGGCAACCCTCAAAATTCAAGACTTAATGTCGAGAGTAAAACCCGGCACCCAAGTAACCATTGATCTATCCAGTGCCAAACTGGTAGATCATTCCATCCTAGAAAATATTTATAGTTTTCAGCGCAGTCACTCAGATACCGGCGGTAATGTTTTTATCTCAGGATTAGAAGAGCACTCTTCCTCTTGTGATCATAGGTTAGCTTTGAAAATTTTACCTAAAATAGCAGCTAAAACAAAGACTAAGAGACAGCATCGACTGACAGAAATGGCTGACGGTCATCAATGGAATTTCGATATAGAACAATCCACCGACTTGCAATATTTCGAGTCTTTTTATTTTTTCAAAACCCGACCAGTAGAGTTTCAGTTAAATACAATCACTTCCCAGAGTAATAAACGGAACTGGAAAATTTTTGATGTACGTTTTGAGGAAGGCGCTTACTTAGCTTCTGAAGAATATAACACAACTATTTGCCTACTCAAGGCATCGAAACCAATACCTAAATTTGTTATCGAGAAGAAAAGTTTTACCGATATCTACTTAAATACATCATGGCATAAGGATATTGATTATTCTTTGTTTAAAGAATTTTCCAAGGACTTTATCATCAAAGTAAATGATCAGCAAAAAATGACGGAATTTCTTAGCCCCAAGCTTCGTTTGTTCATCGAAAATGGCAACGTCCACCATTTAGAAAGTAATGGAGAGTTCATCATGATTTTTACGGATACTTTACGTTTAGCTGAAATTTCTGACTATTCTGAAATCGTTAAGTTCGCAGAAGAGTTAGAAGAATTAATTTGAGTATTCAAAATTAAATTACTGGTGCTCCAATATCCAAAGCTCTACTTCTTCAGAAGAACGCCAATTTTGGTCACGCTTTGTTTTTTCACTGGCTGCTTTGACAGCGCGGGTTAAACATTTTTCTAGATGGAACCTTCCACCTTTTTCAATCTCCTCTTGAATAGGATGTGTTTTGCTTACTTCAGTGATTTGTGATAGGTTAGAGAAAATAATAACTAATTTTCCATCGGGTAAAAGTCTTTTTTTTGCTGCTTCAAAAAAATCAGGAAATAGTGTTTCTGTATAATAAATAGCTTCATCATTGCTGTCTAATTCCCCAGATTGTGGCAGCCAAGGTGGGTTAAACACAATCAATTCCGTCTGTTTTTCAAAAGGACCAAAAAGAGATGCGCATGCCAAATCAATCTTTCGAGACAATTTTGTTTCCCCCATATATTCTTTAAGCCCAACAATAGCATTAGGATTTGTGTCAGTAGCAAAAACTTTCTGAAAACCGTGTTTAACCAACTGGAAACTTAGCACTCCGCTCCCAACACCAACATCTATAGCAGACTTTTTTGCTCCTTGGTAACGCTTCAACCAATTATCGAAAAGAATCAGATGATCAAATCGAGTAGGGAAATATGTGCCATAGTAAGGGTGTATTTTGTTACGCAATACGGGAATCATTAATCCATTTTGATACCACTGCCAAGAGCTGTTCATTCCCTGCACTTGAGGAAAGGGCAATAAAAAATGTTTGTTTTCTGGATAGAGTTTGGCGAGCCAACCAATGGACGGTGCTTTTTTAACTTTCAGTTTATGGTGATCAACTTCAATCAAAATAAGATTAGATAGTTTGCGATAAGCTGCGCGATAGGCTCGCTGCTCCTGAAAGGTTTTATTTAGCATCGTTTTTCTCAAATGCGTTTGCACCTCTCGAATCAGAGTCATTCCATTACTGTAAAAACCATTTACTAATACAGGTATTCCAGCCTCCAAACCCTTTATCGTTTCTTTTGCATCCGCATAGCGATTAAAAATCTCCAACTCTTGATCTACCGGGATTGGTGATGGTCTTTTTACTTTAAATTCTGTGCTCATGAATCCACTCCATTTTTTTTAAAGTACTAAGGTAGCTTTAAAAAACAGTTTTGAACGTGCCTTTTGCAATATGGATATATACCATCTATGCAGTTGGCCTGAGTCAACTTTCATTTGATTAAAAACTAACTGTACAACAGGAATGATTGTGAAAATCTCAACAAATGAAAAAACAATTATGAAAGCTAATCATGCGTATATTGGTGATTTAAAAGATTTGTTTTATCTTCCATATCTTATCGAAAATCAATAGTTTGACAACTTTTATTTTAGAATTTTTTAGAACTATTTTAAAAAGAACCTTCCATAGATTAAAAAAAATAAATAATGCGTAAACTTCTCTTAATTTTTTCAGTAATTTTTTCTTTGACCTTGAGCGCAAATGCTCAACTAACCCTCAATGATGTCACTCTGCCAGCGAAACTTTCATATCATGATCAAACGCTTATATTAAATGGTGGAGGTATCCGATCTAAATTTGTTTTTAAATTGTATACTATTGGGTTATACCTCACCAAAAAAAATAGTGACGGGAATGCTATTCTTAAAGAAAATAGAACCATGGCGGTACGTTTTGAAATAAGCTCAGATATGATTAATAGTGATAATATGAGTGAAGCCATCAATGAAGGATTTGATAAAAGTACTAACGGTAACACCTCAGTAATTCGAAAACGAATTGATGAAATGTTAAAAACGTTTTCTAGTGAAGAAATCCTTATTGGGGATTTATTCGAAATAGTTTTCACCCCTGATAAAGGCTCTGAAATTTACAAAAATGGAAAACTAAAAAGCAGCATTAAAGGAATGGACTTCAAAGAAGCACTATTTGGGATATGGATTGCAGAAAACTCAGTTTCTAGCAGTTTGAAAAAGCAGCTTTTAAATAAATAGCTTATCCTAATGAAGGCAAAAGATAATTCGTAGGCTTGTCCTCTAAATGCTGCCTAAAGGTTTCCTCTGCTTTTTCCGTTTTATTTTTGAGAAGTTTGTTTTCAAACCCTATCTTTACTTCAAATTCAAATTAACATGTATAAAATTTTACTTTCAATCAGTTTACTCGTGTCATCCTCTCTTTGCGCCCAAAACTGGGAACAAAAAGCAGATGCTCCAGCAGGAAGACATCATCCAATCTCATTTTCCATAGACGGAAAAGGTTATGCTGTAACAGGCACGGGTTTCGACGGTGAGCCCAGCAATGAATTTTTTCAGTATGACCCCGTTGCAGATAACTGGTCAACACTTAGTGATTTTCCAGGTCCCAAAAGAAGTTTTGGTATCGGGGTGGTAAATAACGATGCAGCTTATCTTGGCTTTGGGGCTGACTTCAATCAATATTTAAATGATTTTTGGAAATATGATCCAGCGACTGGCACATGGACGCAGCTAGCAAGTTGTGGTTGTTCAGGCAGAAGACATCCAGCTATGTTAACCATTGGAAATAGAATTTATCTTGGTTTGGGAGACGACGCCGTTGGCAATTTAAAAGATTGGTGGATGTATGATATTAACTCAGACTCTTGGAGCCAAATAGCGGATTTACCTGGACCACCAAGACATCACCCCTATATGTTTAATGCAGATGGAGATGTGTTCGTAGGACTTGGTCACAGAGGTAATACTATATACCGAGATTGGTATAAATTGGATACGGTAAGCAATCAATGGAATTCTATGGGTATATTTCCAGGAGAAGCTAGAGTTGCAGGAACCCAGTTGGGTAATGGTAAATACGGTTATGTAATAAGTGGCGATGGCGATAACCATAGTTTTATGGAAACGGGTGAAATGTGGCGATATGATCCATCAAATGATTCATGGATAGAGTTAACTCCGCACCCAGGTATTAGCAGATGGGCGCCAGGTAGTTTTGTTATTGAAAACAATGTTTACTTTTTTGGAGGGTTTAATAGACAAACAGGTGCATTCCCTAACGATTTATGGAAATTTGATTTGGAAGACGTGGTGGTTGACACAAGCTCCACAAGTATTCAGCCAAATTTATCTCTAGCTAATACTTTTATCTACCCCAACCCAGCACATGATATTTTAATGTGGGAAAATGATCAAAAGATAACTTCCGTTAAAATATTTAATGCGTTGGGTAAACTAATTGTTTCTGCGCCCGCAATTACTAAACAAGTAGATGTCAAAAATCTAAACGATGGATTATATTTAGTGCAGTTTTATACTGAAAACCAAGCAGTCAAAACTACTAAATTATACGTCAATCATTAAGTTGAAATCATTGCCATTAAAACAAAAAAAAGAGGAACGTAGACTTTCCTCTTTTTTTATTTATACTAATCAATTCGATTTACCTTATCTTTCGTTAATTAATATTTTTGCTAATGAAATTTGAAATTAAGATACAAATCCGTTGGGCAGACGCTGACCCCAATCAACATGTTAGGCATTCAGCTTACTATGATTATGGTGCCCATGCTCGTATTCGTTTCTTCCAACAACATGGATTTACAGCAAAGAAATTAAATGACTTGAACATTGGACCAATTATATTTAAGGAAGAATGCTCGTTTATCAAAGAACTTCATTCAGACGATGAGATAAAGGTGAATATTTTAAAAGGTGAAGTCAGTGAGGACGGTTCACGATGGGTTCTTCACCATGAGATCTTTAACCAAAACAATATAAAGTGCGCACAGATTTCAACTCAAGGTGCTTGGATAGATTTGACTAAACGCAAGTTAAGCAATCCTCCACTCCAAATCGCCAAAGCACTTCTTAGTTTGCCGGATGGGGATTATTACTTATACAGGAAATCATCCAATAAAAATTCCGTTAAATAACAATAAACAATCTTTTAAAGCGCATTTAGGCAAGTAACTCCTATTGCCAAAAAGCCTGTAGCAATTGAGCTTCTCCATATTCAAAAGAAGCCTTCTTTTAGCCCTATCAATTATTATTTACTTCTTCTTGGTACTTCGAATCATCGCTTCTAACTGATCCCACATTTCATTAGGAATCATTTCGAGGTTATTAAATTGACCTGCCCGAATTTGTTCACCACCATCTAAAGTCACAATTTCACCATTCATATAATCTGCAAAATCAGAAACCATATAAGCTGCTAAATTAGCTAATTCTTGATGCTCCCCTACTCTTTTCAATGGCACCTGCTTACTGATATCTAAATCATCTTTCAAGTTACCTGGCAACAATCTATCCCATGCTCCTTTTGTTGGGAATGGACCCGGTGCTATGGCATTAAAACGGATATTGTATTTTGCCCATTCAAATGCAAGTGACTTTGTCATCGCCACAACTCCACCTTTTGCACAAGCTGAAGGGACAACATATCCAGAACCAGTCCATGCATATGTTGTCACAATACTTAAAACATTTCCTTTGTCTTGTTTGGTATTTATCCAATGTTTCCCAAATGTTAAGGTGCAATTAACCGTCCCCATTAACACAATATCGATGATCGTTTTAAACGCATTAGCAGAAAGTCTTTCAGTAGGACTAATGAAGTTTCCCGCTGCATTATTTAACAAAATATCAACCTTGCCAAACTTATCAATAGCCGCATCTCTGACTGCCTCTACTTGCGCAAGTTCGCGCACATCGCATTGCACAGGTAAACATTGTCCACCAGTAGACTCTTCCAACTCTTTTGCGGTATCTCGCAAAAGCGCTATCCGACGACTTGTGATAACCGTATTTGCCCCCAATTCCATGAAGTACTTTGTCATTGCTTTCCCAAGACCAGAGCCACCTCCCGTGATAACTATTGTTTTTCCTTTCAATGCGCCTTCCCGCATCATTCCTTCTTTAATATTCATACGTGTGTTTTTTATTTAGATATTGCTCAAGAATTTTTACCATCACCAATTCCTAGATACATTAAACATTACAAAAAAATAGGTGTCACTATCTATTGAATTAGCTCTTGACAACCCTTCTTAATTTCCTGTATTAGAATCTAGTCCTGGGTAGAATAAAGAAGCCGCACCATCAGCATCGGCTTAGATATAGTTCTTACCATTCAAAGTTACGTTTTTTTATGATTTATCAAGAATACAGTGTAAAGGCAAATCCAATGAATTTTTGTTAATAAAATTTAGCCTATATCTAGATAAGAGAGCTAAAATAAACCCTAACTTTACTCTTATGAGTTATATTGTTTCGGCAAGAAAATATCGTCCGCAGACCTTTGAAGACGTAGTAGGTCAAGAACAAATTACGACAACACTAAAAAGGTCGATTGAAAATGATCACCTTGCCCAAGCATTTTTGTTTTGCGGTCCTCGTGGTGTAGGAAAAACGACCTGCGCGCGGATTATGGCTAAAGCTGTAAATACGGGGCAAACTGAAAAACTGGATGAAATTGAGGAGGATTTTTCGTTTAACATTTTTGAGTTAGATGCCGCTTCAAACAACAAAGTTGATGATATGCATCAGCTTATTGCGCAAGTTCGAATCCCCCCTCAAACGGGAAAGTATAAAATATATATTATTGATGAGGTTCACATGCTCTCTCAAGCCGCTTTTAATGCCTTTCTAAAAACCTTAGAAGAACCACCGCCATATGCCATTTTCATACTGGCAACGACAGAAAAGCATAAAATTTTACCTACCATATTATCGCGTTGTCAGATATACGATTTCAAACGGATTTCGGTAGCTGACATTGTAAAGCACCTCCAAAATATTGCTCAAAAAGAGCAGATAGACGCAGATGAAAGTGCCTTGCATATTATTGCTGAAAAAGCAGATGGCGCGCTAAGGGATGCTCTTTCTATTTTCGATAGATTGGTCAGCTTTTCTGGTGAGCAGTTAAGCTACGAAGCCGCAGTCAAAGGGCTTAATGTTTTGGATCATGATTATTTTTTTAAAATAACAGAATACCTGCTATTGAGTGATTTATCCAACGCAATGCTTGCATTAGATGAGATTTTAAACAACGGTTTTGAAGCAGACCATTTTATTTATGGACTGAGTAGTCATTTTAGGAATTTATTGGTTTGTAAAGATCCCAAGACTATAAAACTTCTTGAACTAAGTGAACGGATTAAACAACTCTATTTTGAACAAGCAGAAATGACGCCTCAATCATTTCTAGTAAATGCACTGAGTTTAGCTTCAGATGCAGATGTAAACTATGCAGCGAGTATCAATAAGCGGTTGTTAACTGAAGGCATGCTGATGAAAATGGCTTTTTTGATTAATCTAAGCCATGGCGCAGCTAGTTTTGGTGATGAATCAGCCGAAAAAAAAAAGCTTGAACAAAAATTAAAAGTCAATCCCGCGGCAAATTCATTGCCTGTAGACATCACCGGCAAAGAAGTTTCAGCACCAATTGAAAGTAAAGTTATTGACGATAAAAAAGAGCCTATTGAAAAAATTGTAGCTCCTGAATCTATTATCGACAAGCCAAAAAAATCAAGTCATTTAAGTCTTGAAAAATTGGAGATGGAGATCGAAACAGAATTAAGCAAGCCTGAAATCGAAAAGGTCATAGAAAAAGAAGCTAAACCCTCTGGCACCCTTGAGCTAAATGAAGAGAATTTAGCGAGTTCTTGGCAGCACTTTCTTGAATCCCTAGCAAAAGAAAACAATAAAAGTCTCTTACACAGTATTAATGATAAAAATCCGAGGCTGAATGGAGAACTCATTGAACTTATTGCAGATAGTCAAGTCGAATCCTCGCTGATTGAAAAAAATATTTTAACCATTACGAGATTCCTCAAAACACGCTTAAACGTGTCCGATTTAAAAGTATCTATTATCGTTGAAGAGGACGAAACAAAACAGCGAATAATTCTCAACCAAAAAGAAAAATTCCACCGGATGCAGACAAGCAACCCTTCCTTAAAATTATTAGTAGAAAAATTAGATTTAGAACTAGAAAGATAAAAACCTATGAAAAATTATATTTTATGTTTAGTCGCCGTTGCTTGCATAGTTGCTTGCAAAAAGATTCCTTCAAGAGCTGCAAGTTACACACATGACTTCGAAATGGTAAAAGGCGACCCGAGTAATACCTTAATTTACACCTTAGAAAACGGGCTTAAAGTCTATCTATCCGTGAATGAACTAGAGCCTCGAATTCAGACCTTAATAGCGGTGAAAGCAGGTTCAAAATTTGATCCAGAAGAAACCACTGGATTGGCACATTACCTGGAGCATATGATGTTTAAAGGTACCCACAATATGGGCACTAAGGATTGGGCTTCAGAAAAAGACATTTTAGATCAAATAGCTGCCACTTTCGAACAACGCAAAGAAGCAAAAAATAATGAAGACAAAATAGCGCTTTATGCAAAAATTGATAGTTTGTCTCTAGAGGCCTCTAAGTTTGCCATTGCCAATGAATACGATAAAATGGTTTCGAGTTTAGGCGCAAAAGGGACGAATGCATATACCTCCAATGATGAAACGGTATACATGAATGATATTCCATCCAATGAAATAGAAAAGTGGCTGAAATTGGAAGGAGAGCGATTCCAGACCCTAGTGCTGCGATTGTTTCACACCGAACTAGAAACAGTTTATGAAGAGTTTAATCGTTCACAAGATTCTGATAATCGATGGGTTTATCAAGGTGTTCTCGAAGGCCTACTACCCAATCATCCTTATGGGACGCAGACTACAATTGGAGTAGGTGAACATTTAAAAAATCCATCCTTATATAACATACATGAATATTTTGACACCTATTATGTTCCAAATAATATTGCAATATGTTTATCCGGTGATTTAGATCCTGATCAGACCGTTGATATTATTGAAGAGTATTTTGGAAAATGGGAACGCAAAGATGTCCCTGAGTTTTTTGCCAACCAAGATATAGAGCTAAGTGAAGCAATAAGCAAAGAGACCTTTGGCCCTCAACAAGAGTTGTTGTACTTGGGATATAAGTTTGATGGGGCTGGATCAAAGGAAGCTAGAATGATTCAGATCATTGACATGTTACTTGCTAATAGTCAAGCTGGTCTCATTGATATTGATCTTGTGTTAAAACAGAAGGTTCTAAATGCAAGCTCGTTTGCGCAAATTCTCAAAGACCACTCCATTCACTTTCTTTATGGAATACCAAAAGAAAATCAAAGTCTTGAGGAAGTTAAAGATCTACTTTTAGCCGAATTACAGAAAATCAAACAAGGAGATTTTGACGAGTGGTTACTAGAAGCAGTGGTGAATGACTTAAAAATAAGTCGAATAAAAAGTCTTGAAACCAACAGAGGAAGGGCTTCCTTAATGGTTGATGCGTTTATCAATGATTTGGATTACCAAGATCTTGTTTATGACCATGATAGTATGGCACTTGTCACAAAAGCTGAAGTCGTTGAATTTGCCAACGAGCATTATGGAGAAAATTATGTGGTTTCTTATAAGCGCATAGGTGAATCTGATCGACATAGCGTTCCGAAACCAAAAATCACAGCTGTAGAGGTAGATAGAGAAAGTAAATCTTCATTTTATACGGAATTTGATAGCCTTCCTTCTAAGCGTTTAACTCCTAAGTTCCTGGATTTTAAAAAGGATATCACCTTGAGTCAAGTTAATGATATTGAAATAGCCTATGCTAAGAATAAGAATAATGAGATTTTCAATTTGTACTATTTATTTGATGTAGGTTCTAATACAGATAAAGAATTAGCCTTAGCAATTCAGTATCTGCCTTATTTGGGGACATCCACCTATAGCGCTGAGGACTTGCAAAAAGAATTTTATCGCTATGGCTTGGAGTTTGGAGTAAATGCTGGGAGTGACCAGATCTCTGTTTCATTGTCTGGATTAGAAGAAAATTTAGATAAAGGCATTGAGCTTTTTGAGCACATTTTAGCCAATGTGCAGGCAGATTCTTCTGTTTATACCGAATTGGTAAGTGATGTATTAAAAGCTAGAGTGAATGCCAAGCTAGACAAAAACACCATTTTAAGAAGCGGTTTAGGATCTTATGCCAAATATGGCCCTGTTAATCCTTTTACTGATCGATTGAGTATAGAACAAATAGAATCAATGTGTGTAGACAGTTTGGTCAAAAAAATTAATGCATTGAGCAATATAGATCATCGAATATTCTACTTTGGTTCTATGAGTCTATTTAAGGTTAAAGGTTTAATAGCTAAACATCATACCAATACCTCCAAGCTCAATCCTATTCCTAAAGAAAAAATATATGAAGAATTAGTTACTTCGGCGAACAAGGTATATTATGCGCCCTACGATATGCAGCAGGTGGAGATGTTTTTGATCTCTAAAGACGAAGTATTTAATCCCGAAATGTTAGCAGGTATAAAATTGTTTAATGAATATTTTGGTGCAGGATTATCCTCTATTGTTTTTCAAGAGATTAGAGAGAAGAAAGCATTGGCTTATTCCGCCTATAGTTATATTTCAACACCTACAGATGAAGAGAAAAGCCATTATGTAAATGCCTATATCGGTACGCAAGCAGACAAGCTAAGCGATGCCACATCGGCCATGTTTGAATTAATGAATAATATGCCAGAGGCCGAAATGCAATTTAATTCAGCAAAAGAAGCTGTTACCAAAAAGTTGGAAAGTGATTGGACAACCGGTTCAAATGTATATTGGCAATATGAACAAGCGAAAAAACTAGGAGTTAATTACGATTTGAACCAAAAAATATATGCTCAGGTGCAAGAAATGGAGCTCAGTGATCTAAAAATATTTTTTAATAATCATGTTAAGGGAAATGACTACAGTATATGCGTCATAGGTAACCCATCAAATATAGATTTTAATGTGCTTGAGACTTTAGGCGAATTGAAGCAGTTGGAGTTGGAAGAATTATTCGGCTATTAAGGGCCTTAAATGGAAAAAGGTCAAAACTGAATGTTTGACCTTTTACGCTAAACTAACTAACTTAACTAACTAAATGAGGTAACTACTCCTCAGAGGAAACTACGCCTCTCCCCACTAAATACGGAAGGACTCACTAGAAGGTTTCATTTTTGTTACTTTTTTTTATTTTATTCGCATTTTTTTTGCCTCGCTAAATATAAACCGTTGGTATACAAGGATAAACAAGCTAAAAAAAAATTATAATTTATTGCTTTTTAAAGGCTATTTAAACATCTAATTGAAAACACTATAGATGACCCTCGATATCATGTAGTTTCCGATTATGTGGACTTAGAAGTCTAGAGAGATTCACGAACCTTTATTAATATTACTGTAGATAATACAAAACAAGCTCCATTAAAGATTTAGTGCTAAAATTACAAGTCTAAATAGGCCCAATCAACAACTGATTGAAGCGCATTTTTTTTGTAGACACTGCTCTTTTTATTGTTCTATTTCAAAATATTTAGACTTTAGCTAGCCTTTCACTCTGTTGAAATATGTACCTTTAACTTACCAAACCATGCAACATGAAAACAAACAAGCAAGAAGCTCTCGATTACCACAGTCAAGGTAGGAAAGGGAAGATTGAAGTTATACCAAGTAAACCAACGAGCACTCAACGCGATTTGTCTTTGGCGTATTCACCCGGCGTAGCCGAACCCTGTATAGCAATTCATGAGAATCCCGAAGATGTTTATAAATACACAGCTAAAGGAAACTTAGTCGCTGTCATATCCAATGGAACTGCTGTTTTAGGACTAGGTGACTTAGGGCCTGAAGCATCTAAACCCGTAATGGAAGGAAAGGGCTTATTATTCAAGATCTTTGCAGATATTGATGTTTTTGATATCGAGATTAACGAGACTGATGTGGATGCTTTCGTAAAAACGGTTAAAGCCATTGCCCCCACTTTTGGCGGAATTAATTTAGAAGATTTAAAAGCTCCTGAAGCTTTTGAAATAGAGCGTCGGCTCAAAGAAGAATTGCAGATTCCAATCATGCATGACGACCAGCACGGTACAGCGATAATCTCTTCAGCTGCCTTATTAAATGCATTAGAGATTGCAGAAAAGAAAATAGGAAATGTAAAAGTTATCATCAATGGAGCCGGCGCATCAGCTATATCTTGTGCGAAATTGTATATAGCTCTTGGTGTTAAAAAGAATAACATCTATATGTTCGATTCTAAAGGTTTAATTACATCGCAGCGAGAAAACCTCGATGAGCATAAGCAGTTGTTTGCTCGTAAAGATGGAGAAATCTCCTTATTGGAAGCCATGAAAGATGCGGATGTTTTCTTGGGCTTATCCAAAGGCAACGTAATTGCCAAGAGTATGATAAAAAGCATGGCAAATAATCCCATTGTCTTTGCTCTAGCCAATCCTGATCCAGAGATTCCCTATGCGGAAGCCATCGCTGCGCGTAAGGATATTATCATGGCCACTGGTCGAAGTGATCATCCTAATCAGGTAAACAATGTATTGGGTTTCCCCTTCATTTTTAGAGGAGCCTTAGATGTCAGAGCAACTTGTATCAATGAAGAAATGAAATTGGCTGCTGTGAAGGCCATAGCAAAAATTGCTAAGGAAACCGTTCCTGAAGAAGTGAATGAAGCCTACAGCGAAAGAAATCTCAGCTTCGGTAGAGAGTTGATTATACCTAAACCATTAGACCCTCGGCTTATATCAAGAATAGCTCCAGCTGTAGCTAAAGCTGCTATGGAAAGCGGTGTGGCTAAAGCGCCAATAACTGACTGGGACCGATATGATTTAGAATTAAAGAAAAGATTAGGACTTGATAACAAGCTAATCAAGAACATTACCCAACGGGCCAAAAAGAAAGCTAAAAAAGTAGTTTTTGCAGAAGCGGATAATTATAAAATTCTAAAAGCAGCCTATCTTGCTCATGACGAAGGAATTGCAATCCCTATCCTCTTAGGCGACAAAGAGAAAATCTATGACATGATGGAAGAGTATAACCTTCAATTTAAATGCATGGTTATTGATCCACGTGAAAAGTCAGAAAAGGCAAGGCGAGCGAAATACGCAAAAATCTTATTTGATAAAAGAAAGCGTAGAGGTTTGACTTTATACGAAGCAGAAAAATTGATGCATGAAAGAAACTATTTTGGCTCAGCTATGGTAGAAACAGCCGATGCAGATGCACTGATTTCAGGATTAACAAGGAATTATTCGACTGCCATTAAACCCGCTTTGCAGGTTATTGGCATAGAGAAGGGTGTTTCAAGAATTGCTGGCATGTATATTATGATTACAAAAGATGGTCCTTTCTTTTTTGCTGATACCACAGTAAATTTGAATCCTTGCGCTGAAGAGATAGCAGATATAACTAAGCTAGTTGTTCGTGAAGTAAGGAAGCTGAATATTGAACCAAGAGTAGCACTTCTCTCCTACTCTAATTTCGGTTCAAATGAAGGAGAGGATGCTGTAAAAATGGGAAATGCTTTGAAGATACTCAAAGCGGATAAAGACCTCATTGTTGATGGTGATATTCAAGCAAATTTTGCGCTGAACACAGAATTAGTGAATGACTTCTTCAGTTTCTCTGCCTTGGCAAAAAAAAGTGCAAACACCCTAATCTTTCCCAACCTATCTTCCGGCAACATTTCTTCCAAGTTGATACAGGAAATGACGCAAGTTGAATCTATTGGACCAGTACTTTTAGGTATGAAAAAACCGGTCCACGTGTTACAAATTGGTTCCTCAGTTCGTGAAATACTAAATATGGTAAGCATCGCAGTGACAGATGCGCAAGGCAAAAAATTTTAAGCGTGTAGATTAGATTAAGGCTTGTAAAGCAATACAAGCGATTACAAGTAAATTAGACTACGATATTCACTATACGTCCAGGAACGAAGATGAATTTTCGGAGCTCTTTACCTTCTACCCATTTCTGAACAACCGCATTAGCCAATACCTGAGCTTTCGCATCTTCTTGCAAAATATCTGCTGCTAAATCAATCTTTACGCGCATTTTCCCATTGATGGAAACCGGATAATTAATCACGGATTCCGTCAGATACTTTTCTTCAAATTCTGGATAAGACACATCTTTTACAACAGAGCTTTCATGACCCAATTGTTCCCAAAGTTCTTCTGAAATATGGGGCGCAAATGGCGATAATAACTTAAGCAATTCAGTCAATACAACGCGATTATTACATTTCATTTCACCCAAATCATTTACACAAATCATAAATGCGGATACACAGGTATTGAAAGAAAAGCGCTCTACATCGTCATTTACTTTTTTGATACACGTATGCAAGACTTTCATTTCTTTCTCAGAGGCTTTGCCATCAGATACTACAAAATTATCCGCCGTATCATGAAAGAGATTCCAAGTTTTACGCAAGAACTTAGCAACACCATCAATTCCTTTTGTTTGCCAGGGTTTGTGATTCTCAATAGGTCCAAGAAACATTTCAAACATTCGAAAACAATCCGCCCCGTATTGCTCAATAACATCATCAGGGCTCACGACATTATGCTTGGACTTAGACATTTTCTCCACCTCATGACCAACAATGTATTTACCATCTTCTAGCACAAATTCAGCATTTGCATGCTCTGGACGCCATTTCTTTAGTCCTTCTAGATCCAATTCTCCCTTATCATTGACCAAATCAATAGCCACATGTATAGGATTCGTATCATAAGTATCTTTCAAATTATAGGAGACATATTTGTTTTCACCAAGCACCTTATATTCAAAAGCACTCTCTCCCTGAATCATTCCTTGGTTAATTAATTTCTTGAATGGCTCTTGTGTTGGGACATAAGCTAAATCGTATAAGAATTTATGCCAAAAACGCGCATACATTAGATGACCTACTGCGTGTTCTGTGCCTCCGACATACAAATCCACATCTTGCCAATAAGCTAAAGCTGCTGGACTGCAAAATTCATTCGAGTTATTCGGATCCATATACCGCAAAAAATACCAAGAACTACCAGCATTACCCGGCATTGTATCCGTATCAATTGGCATGCCTTTATACTTCCAATCTTGCACTTTACTTAGTGGAGCTTTACCATTTATAGGTTTTATATCCTCCATTTGTGGCAATTCTAAAGGCAACTCCTCTTCAGGCAACTGATGAGCAATTCCCTCTTGATCGTAAGCAATAGGAAACGGTTCTCCCCAATAGCGCTGTCGACTAAAATTTGCATCGCGAAGTTTATAATTGACCTTTAAATTCCCCCTGCCCTTATCTTCAAGATATTTAATCGCTAACGGGATAGCCGCTTTCACCTCCAAGCCATTCAAAAAATCTGAATTAATCATCTTACCTAATTTGTCGGCGTTTGTAGCATCAGGATAGTCCGATTTATCGCAGATATCAATGATTTCAATTTCAAACTTTGTCGCAAAAGCATGATCCCGATCATCATCACTTGGAACAGCCATAATAGCACCTGTACCGTAATCAACTAATACATATTCACTGATCCAAATTGGAATTTGCTTTCCAGTAAATGGATGAATCGCGTAGGCTCCAGTAAACTCCCCACTGACTTCTTTCGAGGCTTGTCGATCTACATTAGACTTGCTTTTAGCGCGTGCTTTATATGCCTTTACCCTTTCAATATTCTCAGCACTTGTCAATTGATTAACCAAAGGATGTTCTGGTGCTAACACCATAAACGTAACTCCAAAAATAGTATCTGGACGAGTAGTAAATACTTCCAGGGTTTGGTTTCCTTCCTCTGCGTTGGAAGGATTTGGTTTAGGAGCAAGTTCAAAAACAACTTTCGCTCCCTCACTCTTTCCAATCCAGTTTTCTTGCTGCGCTTTCAAACTTTCAGACCACTCTAAATCTTGAATACTATTCAATAATCGTTCGGCATATGCAGTTATTCTCAAACTCCATTGCAACAATGGCTTTTGCACTACAGGGTGACCTCCTCGCTCAGAGAATCCATTGATTACCTCATCATTGGCCAGCACAGTTCCAAGGGCTTCACACCAATTAACAAAGGAAACTTTGCGAAACGCTAATCGATAGTGCATTAAGATTTCTTCTTGCTCTTTCTTTGAAAACGCCTTCCATTCTTCCGCAGTAAACTCTCCTGAATAATCAGTGAAAGCTGAAGTTTTTAAATTTCCATCCGTTTCAAACTGCTCCATCAAAAAGCTGATGGGTTGGGCTTTATCAGCAGTCGTGCAGTAACAATAGTTAAACATTTTAGTAAAGATCCACTGCGTCCATTTATAATAACTTGGATCACTGGTGATAACTTCCCTACTCCAGTCAAATGATAATCCTATCAAATTTAATTGTCTTTTGTAGGTAGCAATATTCTCTGCAGTTGTCTGACTAGGATGTTTTCCAGTTTCAATGGCATATTGCTCTGCGGGCAAACCAAAGGCATCAAATCCCATGGGGTGCAATACATTGAAGCCTTTTAAGCGTTTATAGCGCGAATAGATATCGCTGGCAACATAACCTAAGGGATGCCCAACATGCAAGCCACTACCGGAAGGATAGGGAAACATATCTAAAACATAAAATTTAGGCTTAGAAGTATCTAATTCAACCTTATAGCTTTGCTCTTCTTTCCATCTACTTTGCCACTTCGCTCTAAGTGCTCTAGGATTATATGCCATAAATAAATTATTTATTGATAATAAGACTACAAATTTAAAAGATTTCACGCACGTAACGCCCTAATTCGATAAAGATTTATACAATAATTTTAGCCTTATTCACTTTGGTAAACCATAAATTCAAGAGAACACCGCAAACTACCAAACTTATTCCAAGCAAAGTTATCCATCCATAGTCGTCTTTAAAAAACACATAACCAATAACAATCGCATAAACAATCGTTAAGTAACGGACTATACTTACCTTCCCTACCTCTTCCAATTGCAATGCTTTGGTCATATTTACCTGTGCAATTTGCGTTGAAATGCCAATACCAATTAAAATTAAATATTCCATCATGTTCGGCTGAACCCACTTAAAATAAGTCAAAATTCCGGCAACGGGTAAGGCGATTAAAGGAAAATAAAAAACGACTACCAGGGGATGATCGGTATCTTTCAATTTCCGGATCATATTATAAGCTAGGGCCGAAATAAAAGCAGCTAATATGGCCAGTAAGAAATATAGAATAGACATATTTGGGTTAAAACCCTTAATTATTGCAACTCCAGCAAATGAAACTAAGAAAAAGAACCATTGTGGCAACGCCACTCGTTCCTTTAAGATAAAAATAGCAAGAATAGTCGTGAAAATTGGAGACAATTGCATGATGGTGACTGCCGAAGCAAATGGCATCTTTTGTAAACAAAGGAAATAAAGAGACAAGGCCACCAAGCCAAATAGGCCGCGTAAAAACAAGATGGATTTATTATTTCCCAAAAATGAAATTCCTAATCGCTTAATCATTATGGCACTAATGACTAGCGTAACTAAACTTCTAAAAAACACAATTTCGATAGCAGGTATATTATCGAGATACTTAACCCCAACATTCATAAAAGAGAAGAATATCCCAGCCACAAGCATGTGCTTTATCCCCTTGGATAACATGAATTACTTTTTGGTGAGTTGTTGAACTAAATCACCCAATATTTTACGGGTATCTTCACTCCACCAGTGCTTTGAAATTTCCGCCTTAAGCGGTTCGTCAAAAGCAACATAATGGGCCAATAAAGCAGAGCGCATATTTAATTTACTATGCGTCCAAGTTCGTTGATTAAAACTTAAATATTTCTGCAAACGAGATTTTGCAGCTTCCAAAACATTGCCTTCCTCAACACATTCATCAATCAAACCATTATCAAGCGCTTCTGTAACCGATAATAACTTACCTTCCAAAATAAATTGCATCGCTCGTCTCGAGCCTATGCAGTTTTCATAAAGGTGATAAATAAATTTTGGCAAGACAATACCTACGGGCACTTCATTCAATCCAATTCGATATTTACCTTCTGCCATA
>MDTC01177900.1_pt1 | contig 24588 bp, 22 predicted proteins | sample 811181 | NCBI WGS metagenome assembly MDTC01 (sample SAMN05326644, study PRJNA326480) | marine metagenome | isolation source: seawater | place: Pacific Ocean: North | collected 2011
ATCGAACGTCAACAGCGTAGGCTCGCCCTCGGGTGGCTCCGTGATGTTCAGATGATTCCCAACTATGGGCTGTGTATTCATTAAATCGCTTTGGGAGATATAGGAATTCATCCATGCCCCGCCTCTTTTGCTGGGGCGCGCGTAAAAGTCTGCTATAAAAATTCCGAGCGTGGTGCCAGCGACGTCGAAAACCTCGAACACCCTCACATCTTCCTGATAAACCGGCAAGTCGAAGCGCTCCTCGAAGCGGATCCCAAAGAGTCGCTCCGCAGCAAAAAATACGCCGCGCTGCAGCACGTTATCCAGTTCAAAGTAAGGCCGCAGTTGGTTGGCGTCGAAATCAAAGCGCTGTGCCCGAAGTTTTTCAGTGTAAAAATCCCAGTCCCATGAAGCCAGCTGAAAATCTCCTCCATCAGCGACTATCAATGCCTGCAGATCATTTGCTTCGCGCCGCACGTTGCTCACAGCCGGACCCGCTAGCTCTGATAGCCTCTGGTTAACGGCATCGACGGTCTGCGCAGTCTGGTTAGCCAGGATATAGTCTGCGTGATTAGCAAATCCGAGCAGACTCGCGCGCTCAGCCCTGAGCGCTAACACTTTGGCCAGGATGGCACGGTTATCGTAATCACCTCCGCGACTGCCTCGTGACAGGGAAGTTTTGTGCATTCGCTCACGCACGCTGCGATTTTGCAAGTTTGCCAGCGCCGGCTGTCCGCTGGTATTAAGTAAGGGGATAACAAACTTGCCAGGCATATCCCATTTTTCAGCTTCTGCGCTTGCAGCATCGATCAGGGCATCATTCATACCGGTCATCCCTTCGCGAGAATCCACCACGATGGCCAGTTCGTTAACCTCACTCAATACATTCTGGCTGAACTGCGTTTGCAGGATTGCCACCTCTGCATTGATTTCGCGCATGCGCTCCTGCTGTTCTTCGCTAAGCCTAGCGCCAGCGCGAACGAAATCCAGTTCATAGCGCTCCAGTAAGCGCAGCGACTCAGCATCTAAATCCAAGTTTGCGCGAGTTTCATAAAGATCCTGAATTCGTGCAAACAGAGAACGATTTAGCAGAATTGCGTCACTGTGTGCGGCCAATTCAGGTGCCAACTGCTGTTGCAGCGCGCGTATTTCATCATTGGTATGTGCACCCACCATGCTGAAGAACACGCGAGAAACACGGTCGAGTAATTGCCCCGATACCTCGAGGGCTATGATAGTGTTCTCGAAATTCGCTTCAGCCTGCTGGTTCGCAATTGCTTCAACTTCCGCGAGCTGTTCCGCTATCCCGCGCTCAAAGGCCGGCAGATAATGGGAGTTCTCAATCAACCCGAATTGCGGATAGTTCAAAAACAGCGAGCTTTCTTCAAAGAATGGGTTGGCTGACGGCATGGGGCCTTCTTCATTAGCAATAAAGGTTGTGGTTGCGGGCTCAACTGCAGGTACTGGCGTCGTTTCCGTTTCAGAACAGGAAGGGCCTGTTAAAACAAGCAACAATAGCAGCAGTGATTTAGCCATTGCCAAATCTGCTTTCATAGCATTTATACTCTATAAGATATTGATTTTAAATATATATTTCGTAGCACACACCACCCTCACAGACTGATGCTACCAGTCTGGCGCGCAGCGGTTTAGTCTGGATAAGGAGCTGAGTTTAACGATATTTACTTCAAGGCGCAGCTTTAACAACCGCATTTAAGACTGGGTCCCGTATAATGTGCCAATTGTTTGTGAGAGCCCGGTGCGTGCTAATCCATTTCCTGACACCCAACCAACGCAGACTCAAACTAACGGCTTCCTGCCTCCCCAGGATGTTGGTGCTGGCCTTGTTACTTTTGACCATTGTCACACCACAGACCGCAGCCGCCGCGGAAATTATCATCTCTCGTAACCAGTTGCCCGTAAAACTGGAGTGCACCTGGATAGTGAAAGTGGCCCGCAGGGCACTGGACTGAGCAAGATTATAGCAAAACGAATGGTCGAAAAACTCAGAGGCGAGGTGCAGTTTAACTCCACGCGCAATAAGGGCAGCAAATTCTTTGTTCGCCTTTCCTTCCGCCAACAATACAGATAATCTGCGCCCGATGATCTGCAGCAATTCAGCGCGGCGGCTCTTGCTGTAATTCGTAGATTTTTTCGTATATCCCTTCGAGTGAATTTTCCATCAAGCCGAATGCGTCTGCCAGCCCCTGATTATAAAGACTCCAACCTAATTGCTCGGCAAAGAACTCTAGCAGGAACTGGGCATCGAATGTGCCTAGCTCAAGCTGTAATTCCTGCTCACAATATTGCTTCAATTTTTCTATAGCCTCTGCTTTTTCTGTTTCCTTAAGCTCAATTTGCGGCATGATTCAGGCTCCTAACTGACGAGCCAGGTCTAGAAAATCATCAGCATCAAAGTCAAACTCACCAGCTGGACTGCGCTGGCGTTGACGCTCAGGGCCGCGTTCCAAGGGTCGGTATACATAAGCGGTATGCAAGCCGGCGTCAGCAGCAGCCCTCAAGTCACCGGGATGTGCAGCAACCATGAGCACCTCAGCCGGCTCCAGACTCAGCAAATCAGCTGCCTTTAGATAGGCTCGTGGATCAGGCTTATAGTGTTGAGCCAACTCTGCTGACAGCACAGCATCCCATGGAAGCCCTGCGTTTTTAGCCATATGAGTCAATAATGAGACATTGCCATTCGAGAGGGTTGTGATGACATACTTCGTTTTTAAGCGATTGAGTCCAGCCACGGTATCTGGCCAAGGGCTCAAGCGATGCCAGGCCCGGTTGAAATGTTCCAACTCTGTTTCCGTAAGCCTATCTAGACCAAACTCCGGAACCAGCTCATCAAGTATTATGCGGTGCAGGTCATCAATCTTGATCCAGGGCATCTCACCACTGCGTACCCTGTTCATTGCTGGCCCATAGCCCGCACGCCAACGGTCCGCAAACTCCCCCCAATCGACCTCCAGCGACTTTTTGCTCGCCAGAATCTGACCCTCCCGAATTATTGATCCACGCCAGTCCACCACTGTCCCAAACACATCAAACACCAGCGCTTTCACTTTCTCACTCAGGGCTAAATTGGACTGTGCCAAGGCAGCTTGGTGGGGAAGCATCCAAACCGCGGCGCCAACTCCCAATAAACCTAAAAGGCGCCGACGGGCAGTATTAGAGAGACTGGGGGCAGCGGCGGTGGAAAGTGGGGAAGTCGCATCGGCGAACAGGGAAGGAATTGAACTGTCAGGCTTGGCCACTGCTACCTCGCGGCGGACATCGACAGATGAGTGCCTATTCATTGTTTTTCTCCTCATCAACTATACGCTGCTAGAACCGTAGCATATCTATTTGTTAGACTCATCCTAGCCTGAAACAAGTGATCTGGACTCGTTCACAGAAACCTATTTCGCCGCTTTCCTCTCCACTATGCAAGGGCCTTATAGCCAGGCAGTTGACCCTACATGATTAGTCTTGCGCAGGTTCGGGCAGATACACCTGCTTGTGAACACTTCATTCACTTTAATAATGCGGGCTGCGCCTTGAGCCCTGCCACGGTGACTGCAGCCGTTACCAACCACCTGCGCCTTGAACAGGAGTTGGGAGGTTATGAAGCGGCTAATGAGGCGGAGCGTGATATCGCCGCTTTTTATCCGGAATTAGCCAAGTTACTGCACTGTGATGAATCTGAAATAGCCTTCATGGAGAGCGCGACCCGGGCCTGGCAATCTGCGCTACTGTCCCTTGATCTTCAACCCGGTGATCAAGTTTTGACTGCAGACAACGAATACGCAAGCAATTACCTCAGCCTGCTCTATTTATCGAGAAGGCATGGTGTTGAGCTCATCACCATCCCATCTGGTCACGATGGTCTGATAGATCCACAGCGGATCGCTGACAGTATCACTGCTAAAACCCGTGCAGTGGCTTTAACCCACGTCGCAAGCCAGCTTGGTAATGTTCAAGCCATCGCTGAGGTTGGGGAAATAGCGCATGAGAATGGCCTGGTTTTCCTGCTTGATGCCTGTCAGTCAGTGGGGCAAATTGAGCTCAACCTGAACCAGCTCAAATGTGATTTCCTCTGCGGTACAGGACGCAAGTATTTACGGGGGCCGCGCGGCACCGGTTTTCTATATGCCAACCGGGAAACCACTCAATCGCTGGTACCACCAGCAATCGACATCCATAGCGCAAGCTGGCCTAGTCCTTCTGAATTTGAAATCAAGGCAGGAGCGATTCGGTTTGAAAGCTGGGAGCGAAACGTTGCCGGCATGATAGGCCTCGGCAAAGCACTAAAGTACGCCAACTCCCTTGGCATGGAATCTATTCAGGCAAGGGTCAGGCTTCTCGCGGAAAGTCTAAACCGGCAGCTGCAGTCTATTGATGGCGTTGAGGTTCATGAGCGCAGCGCCAATCTCTCAGGCATAGTCACTCTCTCGAAAGTGAACACGGAAGCGGGAACTCTCCGGGAAAATTTACAGGCCTTGGGTGTAAATACTTCGGTAGCAAAAAAGCAAAATGCCCGTTGGGATCTCGATTCAGTGTTGGATCGAGATATACTCAGGGCATCGCTTCACTACTACAATTCTGAGGAGGAGGTTACGCGATTTGTTGATCTGCTTGCCGCCAGCAAATAGGGTGCTGGACAGAAGCTTTATTGAAAGTAAACTACCAGGATTGCAACTGGACAGATGAACTTTACGTAGAACGGCCAAATTTTCCAGAACAATCCCGATTCCGCATCTGGGCAACCGCTCTTGATCTCCTCTAATATTTCGTTGCGCTGCCATATCCAGGCCACGAATATGCAGAACGCAAAACCAAGCAAGGGTTGACTGATCTCGGTAGTAAAGGTGACCACTATGTCGAACAGCGGATCGAAGTTAAACACAATGATCAGCGCAATCACCGTGATAATTGAACCAATGATGATCGCAGCCCTGCGCCGCTCCAGCCCATGATGCTCAACCCCATAGGCTACTGGCACTTCCAGCATAGATATAGACGACGTGAGTGAAGCAATCGTCATCAGCGCAAAAAACGCGAAAGCGACAAACACCCCAACCGCGCCCATGGTGTCAAACAGCGCAGGCAGAACCGAAACGATCAAACCAGGACCGGCAATGAGCCCCCCAGCATCATCATAAATCTCAACGCCATTATTTAGCGCGACATACATAGCGGGAATAATAAGCAACCCTGCCAGGACAGCAATGCCAACATCTAACAAGGCAACCATACTACCGATGGTCGGCAGGTTTTCCTGCTTATTGATATACGAACCATATATCAGCATCGTACCCACGCCAAGCGACAGTGAGAAGAAAGCCTGGCCCATTGCATCAACGAGCAAGGAGGGGTCGGCTATCAGGGAAAAATCAGGAATCAAGTAAGCCCTAAGGCCGTCCATTGCCCCAGGCAACGTCAGCACATATACAATCAGCAAGAACAGGATGACTATTAACGACGGCATAAGACGTGAGGCCCACTTCTCAATACCCTCTTTCACCCCGGCGCTAATGATATAAACCGTGAGCATCATAAACAGCACCACGAAGAGACTGTTGCGAACAACAGCATCGCTGGTTAGCCAGTTAGACAAGCCTTCCATGCCTAGCAAACGACTCAAAGGTTCAAGGAAGAAAGCAATCATCCAGCCACTCACGATGGCGTAGAAACTGAGAATAAAACTGACTGTAACTATCCCGGTAAAGCCCACTAGCAGTGCCGCGAGGCGCGTCTTGCCCCCTATCGATATGGCGCGCAATGCGGTTACCGCATTGGCCCGAGCATGACGTCCAATAATTAACTCAGCCATTAATGCGGGATAGGCAAGGGCAAACGCCAGAATCAAATAGGTGAAAAGAAAAGCAGCGCCACCATTTGACGCAGCATTGGTTGGAAACCCCCAGATATTGCCGAGACCAACCGCCGACCCTGAGGCAGCCATTAAAAAACCGAATCTTGAGGTAAATTCACCCCTTGCTGCTGCCATTGCCGTTAACTTCCCCTGCTTGTTTTAATGCTGTTCTGGCCAGCTGCAGTTGACGCCACCAACAGCCATGCGAGACCGCAAGAGTAACCTAGGCCCCATGGATTGGTAAACGGGTCACTATTGATCGTAAGACTCGAGCGTGAAGATGGATGATTCAGCGTCGGTGAGCAAAAAGACCACATTGGTGAAAAGTAAAACCGCATCCCCCTGGGTGACCTCAAGGGCCGGAATCCGCAATCTATTATCGGTGGTTGAGTAATTCGCGATCCCCACAAAGCTGTCTCTACGCCTGAGCACACTATTCAGATTCGCCTGGACTTGAAGCGTTGGCGTCGCCGTTACCGTATTGAAGTTAAGACTAAGGATCTCTTCGTCTGCATTGACGCTTACGGAAGTAATAAGCAAACCGGAATTGGTTTCATAAACATGCGCAGACTCACTAAAGCGTTCTACTACTTCAACATTGATATAAACGAAATCTCTAGGATCATTGTAAGTTGCTGCCAGAAACGGGGCATCGGAAGCCTTTACACCCAAATTTATCTTTGGCAGATCATCTATGGCATCCAGTACTGCCATGCCATTGCCCAGCACCTTGCCAAAAACCGTGAAACCGCCGCTATTGGTGTCCAGACTGATGTTGTCTGAGAGATTTACAAACCACTCGTGAGTTGCACTGTCGGGCAAACCTTCTAGCTTTGCCATAGCGACCGTACCTCGGAAATTGGGTGCGCCAAATTCATTGACTATGGATGGGCCCGCCACCACATCAATCGGCCCGACAAATGGCTGAAATCGGTATCCACCACCCTGAACCACGAAGTCAGTCACCACGCGATGCAGGTAGGTGCCGTTGTAAACATCGCTATTTACATAGCCAAGAAAGTTTTGGACAGTAATCGGCGCCTCTTCATCCAGTAATTCGATGGAATAGTCTCCCACCGACGTACTAACCCTGACGATTGTTCCTGCCTGCACTGAAGTGCTGGTCATGCTAAACAGCAAAGTCAGTACTAAAAGCCCCGAAAGGCGAGTGCGAAGACTAGGGGAAAGTCTGAATTTCAAGGCTATTCCTACAGATTTTGAAGACTACTTTGACCGACGCAGGATAGGTTAAGTTCCCGCAAACTTCAACCTGTGGTCGGACCCCGAGCAGCTAAATTTGAGGTTTGTACAGTTTTATTCCGAGACCGCTTATGGTGTAAAATATCAACCCATGACAGCGACATCAGCCTGAATTGGGCTGTTGACCAAAGCCAGCCCGGCAGGTCACCAAAAATTACCCATCAGGACGATTGCACTGCTCGAAATATTATTAGCCTTTCGTTCTGAAAAAGTCTCCCAGATCAATCTTAAAAGCATCATTACCCAGGATTTTCCTTGAATTCATCCTCTTCGCCAACCACAAAAAAACGCCTGGGTATAGGCGTGGATTTTGGCACTAGCAATAGTGCTGCCGCAGTCTTCGATGGTGAACAAATTTACCTAGTTCAGCTAGAAGATGACACCGTGGTTATGCCCTCCGCCACCTATATCGATCGTGAGCTAAAAATTACAACCGGACAGTCTGCTATTGAAAGCTATATTGAAAGCAATATGGGTAGGACAGTTGAGCTCAGCGCCGAAGTGCTTGGAGAAGGCAGAACCTCAACCGGTCAGATTGGAGACAAAGGATTGCCGGAAGAAGCTCAGACTCAATTGGTTTACGGGCAGTCACTGATCGATGGCGGGCAGCAAGGTCGTTTGTTCAGAGGCATCAAACGCCTGCTTGGAAATCGCAGCGCGCCTCGACTGATGGTGTTTGATCGGCCGTTTCGACTGGTCGCCATGATCACGCCACTGTTACTTCGAATTCAACAGAGCCTGGTCGCACTCATAAATGAGCGAAACCTGAGCGTGGATTCCGCGAAACATGCCTGCATTGGCCATCCAGTCAACTTCGAAGGTTCTGATCAAGGTCGAAATCAATTAGCCTTGACGCTACTAAGAGAAGCCTACGGTTACGCGAATTTCGAGCAGCAAAGCCTCTACCCGGAACCAATTGCTGCCGCGCTTAGCTATTTGCACCAGAACCCGAATGCGGGTCAGAAAACCATTCTGGCCGTAGATTTTGGCGGCGGCACTCTGGATCTATGTCTATTAAAGCGAACCGACCAAGTTTTCAAGGTGGTCACAACCCATGGCGTTGGTCTTGGCGGTGATCATATCGACCAGTTGCTATTCAGAGAGCTGTTGTTCCCACTGCTAGGCAAAGGCGAGCGCTGGCGCCGCGCCGGCGAAGATCGCGAGATTGAAACAGCGTTCCCGTTTGAGGATTACGAGGAGCTGCTGCTCAATTGGGCGATTAGTTATATGCTCAATCAGAACCGCTTTACCACGCCCCTGATGCAGAGAATTGAATATGGTGATGAAGCCGCCGTGAAATTCCGCCGCCTTTATGACATGATCAAGAACAACTACAGCTATCTGGTTTTCCAGTCACTTAAGGATTTGAAAGCCACCCTTTCAAGTACGACCACGGCACGCCTGGATATTCCAGAGTTAGACATTGAGTTGACCATCACCCGCGAACAGTTCGAATCAATTATTGCGCCAATCCTGTCAAAACTGCAGCATGCCGTCACTGCCATACTAAGGAAAGCCGACCTGCAATCGAGCGAGATAGAGCTGGTGATCCGCACCGGCGGCTCGTCTTTGATTCCGGCGGTCAAGCATTTGCTTGAAGACCAGTTTCCGGGCAAAGTGATAGAGCACGATCCATTCACGAGTGTCGCGGCTGGCCTAGCAATCGCCGAATACCGAGGCTTGGGGGCCGACGAGTACAATGGACCCGAGTCGTTTAACAAAATTTAGCCACGGTAGAATCACTTCATGGATCTCATACTCTCCGCCATACCCTTCTTTCTGCTACTCATTCTGCTTGAGCTTGGCTATGGTTACATGCGCGGACGCAACACTTATCGCCTGAATGACACCATCAACAGCCTGTCCATGGGCAGCCTGAGCCGACTGCAGGCCCTTATAATTCTGGGAGCATCTGCATCCATCTATGAATTTGTGGTGGCGGAGCTGCAGTTAACCCAACTCTCCGAGCAAAGCACTTGGGTGTGGATATCTGCCTTCTTGCTCTATGATTTCGCCTATTATTGGAAACACCGATGGGGTCACGAGGTCACGCTGTTCTGGGGGGCTCACGTCGCGCATCACCAGAGTGAAGACTTCAATCTCGGAACTGCATTGCGCCAAACCAGCATGGATTTCTACGGATTCTTGTTCCACCTACCATTTTTTCTATTGGGCTATCCGAGTGAAGTCCTGTTCACCGTAGTCAGCCTGAACCTGATCTATCAATTCTGGGTTCACACCGAACACGTTCCTAAGCTGGGTCCAATAGAGTGGGTGTTTGTCACGCCTTCTAATCATCGCGTGCACCATGGCCGCAATGCCTTGTACGTGGATCGCAACTATGGCGGTGTCTTTATAATCTGGGATCGAATTTTCGGCACTTTTCAAGACGAATTAGAAGCAGAACCAGTCTACTTTGGGCTACGCAAACCGCTCAATAGCTGGAATCCGCTGTGGGCGAATGTGCATGTATACTGGCGTCTGATCCTGGACTGTATCGCAGTGCCAGGGTTAAAGAACAAACTGCTGCTTCCTTTCCGTGCGCCCGGTTGGCGTGCACAGGGCCAGCCCACCAGCTGCAGGCAGAAGCGCCTGCAGGCCGACCTCAGTGCTAAATTTAATCCACGCATTAGCGCGTTTTCGCGCTACTACACGCTAACCCAGTTTTTTGCGACCGTGGGTTTAAGCCTTTACGTACTAATAAACGCTGAGGCCTGGGCCTATCTGGATTGCCTCGTGGCCGTCTGCTTTCTTGCCTTCACCTACTTCGTTCATGGCTGCTGGCTCGAGGGCCGACGCAATGGCTTATTACTGGAGGGTTTCAGATTATTGCTGGCCTCAGCTATCTGCCTTTATTTCGTCACGGGCTCCAACGCGCAGCTGTTCGCACTCGCCTATCCCATGATATCCGTTGTTAGCCTCATCATTGGCAGAGCTGACTCTGATAGTGGAGTCACTGAGGGTGAGACTATTAGCTCAGGGGCAGCCTAGTCCTGGCTAAATGCGGTCCAGGGGAAACACTGCTATCAGGGTGCCAGTGACCGGTTCCCTGACTTCAAACTGAGCCTGGGTTGCGCTGCTCAAAGCATCAGTAAAGCTTGTCCCATCATCCAGATTAGAGATTATAAAAACCACTTTGCCTTCGATTCCCCGAGCAGGTGGCAACGCTACCGGGTTAAAAAGGTAATTGCCGTTGCGACTCAGCATACCCTGTACTGATGCCTCTACACTCAAGCCAGTTCCCGGAATTCGTCCACGCACCCCTCTGAACAAGGCCTCCCCGCCATTGGCGCCAGTCATGCGCAGGAATACATTTACATATTGTGTATAGAGCCCTTCATTGCGCAGGCTGACATTTGGCGTATATATAGGATATGCAAAACCTACTTCCACGATACCATTGCTTGACGCATCGGTTATGAATTCGCTGCTCAGCTGCTCGCCGGACACCCCTCCGCTACTTTGCCGTGGCAACAAGACTAAAAAATAGATAAAAACCGGCAGAAGCGCTGGCAGGCATACAAACAGTCCAAAAGTTCCAGGTCGCCCATAAAAAAGTGTATTTAGTGGGAATACGGCCACTAGTGCCGCGAAAATGGAAAAATTGAGAATCAAGGCCCGGACCACCAGCGCTTGGCCGCCCACAATTTCAGGATTGCGGACAAAGCCATTCAACACCGAAACAGCAAGCAGAAACGCCACTAGACTGATGCCTAGCTGTCGGATTGAAATTTTCATGCCCTACTGTCTCAGGTTACAGCTTCCCCATGGGCCTGTTTGTCCGCATGGTAAGAAGATCGTACTAGCGGCCCGCTAGCAACTTGTCTGAATCCCAGCACCTCACCGAATTCACGCAATTCATCAAATTCAGATGGATGGACAAACCGCTCGACCTTGAGATGATCTTTACTGGGCTGCAAATACTGACCCAAGGTAATCATGTCCACCTCGTGCGCCTTAAGGTCTTTCAGCACCCCTTTAACTTCCTCCTTGGTTTCGCCCAATCCCAACATTAAGCCTGACTTGGTCACGACATCAGGGCAACGAGCCTTGTAAGCCTTGAGTAAATCTAGGGACCACTGGTAGTCAGCACCGGGACGTGCCTGGCGGTACATTCTGGGTACAGTTTCGAGGTTGTGATTGAACACATCTGGCGGCGTTTGTTTCAGTATGTCTAAGGCGATATCCATACGGCCCCGAAAATCCGGCACCAATACTTCCACCTTGATTTCCGGATTGAAGTGCCGGGTCTGGGTAATACAGTCAGCGAAATGCTGGGCGCCGCTATCCTTGAGGTCGTCCCGGTCTACAGAGGTAATCACCACATAACTGAGCCTCATTTCCTTGATCGCCACAGCCAATTCCCTGGGCTCGCTAGCATCAAGCTCACGCGGCTTTCCGTGGGCGACATCGCAGAACGGGCAGCGACGGGTGCAGATGTCACCCATGATCATAAAAGTCGCCGTGCCGTTACTGAAGCATTCACCAAGATTTGGACAGGAAGCTTCCTCACACACAGAGGCCAGCTTGTGCTCCCTTAATTTTTGCTTAATGTGACTGATCTTAGGGGAAGCGGGGATTTTCACTCGTATCCAGTCAGGCTTACTGGGCAACTCCGTGGTTGGAATTACTTTTACCGGGATGCGGCGAACCTTGTCATAGCCTCTTAGCTTTTCGCCCTCTACCAGCACGTTCCGCCGTTTGCGCTCTGCCATGTTATAAATATTCCATCTTTACTTGCGTGAATATCGCGTCACTCGCGATCCGGCTCTTGCTGGGATTACTCAGCTGCTTGTTAAGCGCCCTATTCAGCGACTTCCTGACCTGACTTTTCATAGTGGGCCTGATAGCCCAAACCATTCAATAGCGCATCAGTGAGACGCCTACTGACGGCCTGCAGCAGGTGCTCCTCGGCTGGATAAAAATCAGCTATCTGGGCAACTTCCAGTTTTTCAAACCCGCAGGGGTTAATGTTTTTAAAGGGACCCAGGTCCATGTTCACATTGAGGCTGAGGCCGTGATAACTCCAACCATTCTTAATGCGTAACCCCAGGGCCGCGATTTTAGCATCTTTAACGTATACGCCGGGAGCGCCGGGTCGGGTTTTTGCCTCAATATTGAAACTGGCCAGGGTGGTAATAATTTCCTGCTCTATCAGGTCAACCAGGCCTCGCACCCCCATTTCGCGCCGCCGCACATCGATCAACAGATAAACCACCAACTGGCCGGGCCCGTGGTAAGTCACTTGGCCGCCTCGGTCTACCTGAACGACGGGGATGTCTTCTGGATTCAGGATGTGCTCGGCTTTACCAGCCTGCCCCTGAGTATAAACAGGCTTGTGGCTGAGCAGCCAGACCTCATCGGCGCGGCCCTCTCGCGGGTGTTCGGCAAGATAGCGCATGGCCTGCCAGATTGGTTCATAGTCCTGCAAACCGAGCCTGCGCACGATTAATTCAGGCGCGGACTGAGAATCACGAGTATCAGGGATTGCGCGAAACCACTTGTACTGGGAGAGCTGCAACCTACAGCACCAGCTTAACACTTTCGATCTCTTTCAGATCAGTGAAAATATTCTGAAGCTGTTCCTCTCCAGTTGCGGCAATCGTCACCGTGATGGAAACATAGTTTCTCTGTTTGCTGGGCCTGGCCTGGATTAATTCTAAATCAAGCGCACCTGTATGCCGCTCGATAACCGCCAGCACTTTCTCCCGAAAATCGCTGACCGCATGGCCGATTACCTTGATTGGATAGAGGCAGGGAAACTCAATCTTGGGCGGCGCTTCCTTAGCACCAGTGGACTGGTCATCGCCAGATTCAGGCCCGGATTCATCATGCATAGCAGCAACTCACTCCGAAAAGGAGTCATTGAACATCAAGTTGATCCAATCAACGAAACGCTTGAAGGCGCCGCCCTCTACAACTTCTTGCACAGCGACGACATCGCCGCTATAGATCATCTCATTACCAAGCATGACATTGACTATGCCCATTACCTGACTCTCCTGTACCGGGGCCTGGATAATTTCATCTACATCCACAGCCGCAGTCATTGCCTCAGCCTGACCACGGGGAATCGTGACATAAACTTCCTCCTGAATTGCAAGATCCACAGAGTCGCGTTCACCCGCATAAACCGGCAACGATGTCAGCACCTGGTTGGCGTCATAAAGCTTATGGGATTCAAAATAGCGGAAGCCATAGGTGAGCAACTTCTGGGTTTCAATTGCTCTGGCCTCTTCACTTGCCGTGCCCATCACAACTGAAATGAGACGCATGCCCTCACGTTCAGCGGACGCCACCAGGCAATAACCAGCGGCATCAGTCCACCCGGTCTTCATGCCGTCAACGTTACGATCACGGAACAACAGCGTATTGCGATTGCTTTGACGGATATTGTTATAGGTAAACTCGCGCTCAGCATACATCGGATAGAACTGCCCATGACGCTGAATCGTCGCGGTAGCAAGGATTGAAAGATCTCGCGCAGACATTGTGTTGTAGTAAAGCTCGGTATCCAGGCCGCTCGCATTCATGAAGAAGCTGCTGTTCATACCCAGCACTTCGGCATACTGGTTCATCATGTCTGCGAAAGCGTCCTCGTTGCCGGCAATATGTTCGGCCACAGCAACGCTGGCGTCATTGCCTGATTGAATTATTATGCCGCGCAGCAGGTCTTCGACGCTGACCTGTGAATTGACATCAACGAACATCTTCGAACCTTCCATACGCCAGGCTTTTTCGCTGATATGCACCATATCATTGAGGCCAAGATTGCCGTTGATAACTTCTTCAATGGCGATGTAGGCCGTCATTATCTTGGTAAGACTAGCTGGGGGTAAAGGCTCGTTGGCATTCTCTTCAACAATGATGTGGCCCGTCTTGGCATCCAAGAGGACATAGCTGGTAGCAGCAACATCTGGCGCACGGGGAATGATAGCCTGCGCCGAAGCCAGGGAGGCAACTCCCAGGCCGACCAGGACACGGGTAATGAAACCAAGGATAGATTGAATGTTCTTTACGTACATAAAGAATCCCATTTAGTAATGTCTGGATATTTGAAACTGCGAGGCGTGGCAACACTGGCGACCGAATTGATCCTGAAGAATCTGAAAACGTAGGTTCACAATAAAGCTACTCCGTAACAGGGTACGGACTTCCCAGGTTGGCAGCAACCACGCGCTGACTAAGCTGGCGAATTTCACCAGCATCACTCACGGGACCAACTCGCACCCGGTGTAGCACACCATTCGAACTGCTGTTCACAGTACGTATAAATACTGGCCGCTGAGTGAAGCGCCGCACCTGATCCGAAACTCGCTGCGCAGTCTGCAGTTCGGAAAAAGCACCTATTTGAAGGTACTTGTCTCCAATGTTGGCAGGTTCGGGCCTGCTGATGTCAGACAAGGAGGCTGACTCACCGCTTGCACCGACCGAGCGAAAGCTTTCGTCACTTACTACGATCGATTCCAAGTGCACGCGAGCGGTTCCACGCCCGGCATAGCCGAGTTTCATTGCAGCGGCGTAGGAGAGATCAACGATTCGGTCACCATGAAAAGGTCCTCTGTCATTCACCCTCACAATCAGGGACCGATTGTTGTCCAGATTCGTCACTCGCAGAAAGCTGGGGATCGGCAGGGATTTATGCGCTGCCGAAGCCTTGTACATATCAAAAACTTCACCGTTTGAAGTCTTGTGGCCATGGAATTTCTCTCCGTACCAGGATGCCACCCCACGCTCGCTATAGCCGCGCTCGGTTGGTAGCACGGTGTAGGTTTTACCAAGCACGGTATAGGGGCTGCGATTTCCTGCCATGGTGCGATTTATCGGCTCCGGAACTACTTCAGGAATGGCTGCAATTTTCACATCTCGCGACGGCGCACGATCCTGCTGGATACTGTAGCGCCCGCCGGTACTCGCCGTGGGAACAGGCGCTGAACTACAGGCGACAAATAGCAACAACCCCGCGAGGCTGAAGGCTAGGCGTTGCCAGCGCCGGAATGGAAGAACTTTCAACATGTTCGAATACTCGGGAAAAACCAGTTAAGTTAGTTACTTAGCGTCCAAAGCAGAGAATGTTTTAACGTTCAGGGGTCAAACACAACGCAGCAGTCGACAAGTTTGCGCTGCAGCGCCGTCCTGACATCGGTATCTTTAATATTTTTCTATGCATATCAGAGAATTAACTAAATCGCTTCCTGTCATGGGTCTGAATAGATACGAGTAGGCCAAAACCAACGAACAGGGTGACAACGGAGGTCCCACCGCGACTTATTAGCGGCAGCGGCAAACCGATAACCGGCACCAGACCCGACACCATGGCCATGTTGATAAAAACATACAGAAAAAATGTCAAGGTAATACTGCCTGCCAGGAGGCGACTGAACATATCTTTCGCAGCATAAGCAATATAGAAGCCACGCACCAAGACAAACAAATACAGACAAACCAGTAGCAGCACTCCTAACAGGCCGAATTCTTCAGCCAGCACCGCAAGGATAAAATCGGTATTACTCTCAGGAATAAAATCGAGATGGGACTGCGCACCATTACCATAGCCCTTGCCATAGACTCCTCCAGAACCGATGGCAATTTGCGATTGGATGATGTTGTAGCCAGCCCCGGTTGGGTCCCGATAAGGATCGAAAAATGTCAGGATGCGGTTCTTCTGGTGATCCTGGGCTAAAAAAAGGAACCATGCAGGCGAAGCGAGCAGCCCTGCGATCAAGCCAGTGATGACGATGCGCCAGCGAATTCCCGCGAGCAAGATGACGAAAACACCGGACATGAACACCATTATGGCGGTACCGGTGTCGTTTTGCAGGACAATTAACCCTGCAGGCAATGCGATCATCAGTGCTGACCAGAACAGGTGTTTGAAACGCGGCGGCAAGGGCCGGCTTGCCAGATACCAGGCCAGCAACATCGGCACTACAAATTTCATGATCTCCGAGGGCTGAAATCTCGGCAGCCCCGGCAGATCGATCCAACTCTTGGCGCCATTCACCTCCTCTCCAAGCAACAAGACCAGCACCAGAAGTCCAAGCCCGGCTGCGTACATGGAGGGTGCCCAGCGTCGGAAGAAATGCACATTGAACTGGGCAACCAGAAACATCACCACCAGTCCTCCCACCATCACCATGGTCTGTCGGCGCATCATTGCCCCGTCACCATCGCTGGCGCTATACAATACGAGTAAACCAAACCCGCACAGCAATAAAATGCCAACCAACAGCGGTGGATCGGTGTGAAGAGCTCGCCAGATCGCGGCGCCGCGCCGCTTGGGAGCACGAAAACTGGTGGTCTGGCGGACGAAATCCTGATTAATCATTGGATCGCGTCACCATCCTGTCCGCAGCAACCAAACCAGCTTCGGCCTGACGATCGAGTTTTGCAAAATCAAGCTCGAGAATATCCAATAAATAAGTGTCGATCACAGCTTTCGCGATTGGACCCGCCACGCGACTGCCATGCTCGCCATTCTCTACGAACACCGCTACTGCAATCTGTGGGTCAATCTGTGAATGCATAGAGGGGGCAAACGAGACAAATAGGCCGTGGTCCTTATTCAAGTCGGAAACCTCAATGTCTTCACTTGAGAGTATCTCCTGACTGATGCCGACCACCTGGGCAGTTCCTGATTTGCCAGCCATTTTGTATGGCATTCCGCGATCAGCCATGGCTATTGCCTCGAACGCCGTCCCATAGTCCCGGAACACATCGGAGTACGGGCGATGCACAACCATGGTCATTGATTCATGGATATAACGCCAGTAATCGGGATCGCTAACGTAAATATCTTGCCTAGGATTATCCGTTACCGGCTCAAACGGTGCCCCATCCACGGCCTTGAGCATGCGTGGCTGAACCACTTTCCCCTTGCTAGCCATAATCGCGGTAGCTGTGGCTAACTGCAGCGGTGTCGCCCACATATAGCCCTGACCGATTGAAGAATTCACGGTGTCGCCTGGATACCAAGGCTCACCGCGGCTCTCCATTTTCCAGTCACGGGAAGGTAGGACCCCGGTGCGGGCGTAGGAAATATCCAGGGTAAAATTGTCACCGAAGCCAAATTGCGACAGGAAGCCATGCATAGTGTCTATACCCATGCGATGCCCAAGGTCATAGAAGAACGTATCGCAGGATTGATAGATCGCTTTTTGCAGGTCGGTATGGCCGTGGCCACCACCGATGGCGGTACGGAGCGTATAGTCACCCCAACGATATGAAACACCCGGCAGCCGGAAGTACCCCGGATCCTGAATCGCAAACTCGTAGTCCACGAGTTCATGCTGCAATCCTGCCATACCAATAAAAGGCTTAACCGTAGATGCCGGCGGATAAGGGTTGATGGAGCGATCAAATAATGGCGTATTGACAACATCGTTTACCAACACGGAGTAGTCCTTGCTGCTGATTCCTGTGACAAACAAATTAGGATCGAAGCCTGGCTTGCTAACCATCGCAAGAATGCCGCCCGTAGCTGGATCGATCGCAACGATGGCGCCACGAAATTCACCCAGCGCTTGCTCCGCCGCAACCTGTAAACGCGCATTCATATGCAGACTGAGGTTCTTGCCTGCTACCGGGTCAGTGCGATCCAAACGCCGCATCACCTGCCCGCGGTTATTCTTTTCTACAATCTCGTAACCCACGGTACCATGTAGCAGCTGCTCGTATGTGCGCTCAACACCGGTCTTGCCGATATGATTGGTGCCACCATAATTTTCGCGCTGTTCTTCGCTGAGGCTGTCCAATTCCCTGCGATTAATCTCTGACACGTAGCCAATTGAATGCGCAGTCAGTGCACCAAGAGGATAACTGCGCACAAACTGCGGCTCAATCGCAATACCCGCCAGCAGGTGGCTGTTGACCGCAATCTTCGATTTCTCTTCGTCAGTTAACCCGTAGCGCAGGGTAACGGATGAGAACGGCACCCGGTTGCGCTGCAGTCGATTCCGAAACTGCTCAACGTCATCGTTAGTCATACTGATAAGCGAAGCCAGAAATTCCAGGGTAGCGTCCATATCCTGGACCTGCTCCCTGATCACCGTGAGATTAAAGATAGGCTGGTTGTCCGCCAGCAAGGCACCTTCGCTGTCAAAAATCAGCCCCCGTGCGGGCGGGGCATATTGGGAGTGCAGGCGATTACCATCGGACCGGGCAGAAAAATACTCATACTGGTGAATCTGAAGGTTAACCAGTTTGGCAATCAACGCTGCGAATAGCAGCATAACGATGGCAGCGGCAATCGTTAGCCGGCGCAAAAACAGCTGGCGCTCCGCTTCATGGTCCTTTAGCTGCCATTTTCCCGACATTTATGTACGAAGATTCCCAGATTAGTTGAGTGCCAGCGCTGGGCTGACTGAAATTGCCGTACTACACCAATTTAGTCGGCTGTTTGCAGAGCGGCTTGAAACCTGCCGTCGACTCATTTTAGACCGCAAATTCAGCAAAAAGTTTGTCACTGCTGCATTGGCACGCAATTGACACCAATTAATGATTTTAACTCGTTTTTATTATAAGTTTAATGCATGCACAAACCTGTGTTGGGAATAGGGTCAGCCTTAGATTTTTGTCTGGCTGCTGGGGGCAGGGCATATGCCTAGTCCCTATGATAAGGGTGCCCACTAATTATGGAGGCGGCACGGTACAGTTGCTCAATCATCAGGATACGCACCAAAGGATGTGGCAGAGTCAGTGCCGATAATGACCAGCACGCGTCTGACCGAGCCAAACAGGCAGCATCGAGCCCATCCGGCCCGCCAACCAGTAATGCGAGGTCCCGTCCGTAGGCGCGAAAATTCTCTATCCGACCAGCAAGGTCTGCGGTAGAAAATGATTTTCCGGCCACGTCCAGAGCCACCACATAATCGCCGGGTTTGATTTGTGCGAGAAGATCAACCCCCTCTTTCGCCTTCGATACTTCTGCCGACTGGTTTTTCGCACGTTTAGCCAGAGGAACTTCAACGAGGGAGAAATTGAGATCCCGCTCAATGCGTTTGCTGTATTCTGTTGTGCCTTCCTTGACCCAGGAGGGCATCCTGGTGCCAACAGAAATGAGCCTGTTCTTCATAAGACTTTGGCAGGCCCTTCCAATGAACCACTCTGCTCTGAGCCAACAGCTGCATCGAAGCTCCACAGTTCTTCCAGATTGTAAAGCGCCCTCACTGGTGCCAACATGATGTGCACGACCACGTCACCAACATCCACCAACACCCATTCTGATTGCATCTTGCCTTCGATGCCCACTACTTCGACGTCAGCTTTTTTAGCCCGGGTTGCAACCGCATCAGCCAACGCTTTGATATGCGTACTCGAGCGACCTGTAGCAATCACCATATAGTCAGTGATAGCCGTAAGCTTCTCTACGTTGATTGTCCGGATCGACTCCCCCTTGAGATCATCAAGGGAGTCAACAACCAACTGCGCCAACTTTTTACTTTTCAATGCGTTTACCTTTCTTGTCATATCTAGGTTTTCATATCTGGCGTTCTAATTTTGATTCTGAGTGGATCTCAGTGCTGCATCCATAAAGGGCGTAGTGGCTGATATATTTATATACCTGAGCATTAAGCAAAGATGCCACTTCGCCGCCTTTCGTTAATAATTCTCTAACTTGAGTGGACGAGAGTTCCACATCAAATCCCTCTGCAAAAAATATCCTCCCCGTTTCGGCTTCAAACAAATGCTCTGGCTTAGCAACCCGGCGTTTTTCAAGACCGATTTCCAAAGCGACATCGGCATCGATGGAATGGCTCTGTCGGCCAAGCACAAACAGATGGCACGCTTGCAACAACGCTCTCCACTCATGCCACTGCGGCAGGCCATTGAGCGCGTCGGCTCCCAGAACAAACACGATCTGGTCCCAGTTGCCGCCGGCTCGCATTTCCGCAACGGTATCAACCGCGTAGGAAACGCCGCCACGGAGTATTTCACAGTCATCAACCGCTAGCTTGATTTCTCTACGCAGTGCTAGGCGCAACATCTTAAGCCGATGCTGGGCACTCAACTGATGCTGCTCTCGATGATTGGGAATATGGCAGGGGACCATTTTCAACAGATCAAGATCCATCGACTCGACGGCAGAGAGCGCTGCGGCAACATGACCATTATGCACTGGATCAAACATGCCGCCGAGAATACCCAGGCGTGAACTCATTGGCGGATATGACCATCCCCGAGTACGATGAATTTCTGTGAAGTGAGACCTTCCAGTCCCACGGGGCCTCGCGCGTGCAACTTATCGGTGGAGATACCGATCTCGGCACCAAGCCCATACTCGAAGCCATCGGCGAAACGCGTAGAGGCATTCACCATGACAGAGCTTGAATCCACTTCACGCACGAAACGCTGCGCGCGATTCAGGTCTTCAGTCATGATTGAATCAGTGTGCTGAGAGCTGTGTTCATTAATATGAGCTATCGCTTCATCGACACCCTCTACGACCTTGATTGAAACAATAGGCGCCAGGTATTCCGTTTCCCAGTCTTCCTCTGTCGCCTCAGTCGCATGCGGAAGAATGGCGAGAGTCTGTTTGCAACCCCGGATTTCAACCTGATGTTTGCCATACTCAGCATCAATCAGGGGCAATAAGTCAGCGGCGACCGCTCTCGCTACCAGCATGGACTCCATTGTGCAGCAGGTACCATAGCGCTGTGTCTTGGCATTTACAGCTACAGTCACGGCTTTCTCAATGTCAGCCTTGTCATCTACGTAGATATGGCAATTGCCATCTAGGTGCTTGATAACCGGCACCCTAGCGTCACGGCTGATTCTTTCAATTAATCCTTTGCCACCCCGCGGTACAATTACATCGACATATTCAGGCATCTTGATAAGACGCCCCACTACTTCCCGATCAGTGCGGTCGACGACTTGAATGATATGCGGATCCAATTCGGCAACTGCCAAGCCCGCCCGGATACATGCTGCTATCGCCTGGTTGGAATGCAGTGCCTCTGAGCCGCCGCGCAGGATGACGGCATTGCCAGACTTCAAGCACAGGCTGGCAGCTTCACAAGTCACATTGGGCCGCGACTCGTAAATGATGCCAATCACGCCCAGCGGAACCCGCATCTTGCCAACCTGAATGCCGCTGGGCCGATATTTCAGATCAGTGATAGCCCCTACCGGGTCATCCAGTGCGGCGACCTGCTGCAGGCCTTCTATCATGGTGTCGATGCGAGCCGTAGTCAGTTCGAGTCGGTCCATCAGCGCAGGTTCCAGGCCTTTTTCCCTGCTAGCGTCTAAATCGCTGGCATTAGCAGCCATCAGGCTGTCCCTGCTGGAATCCAGGGCCGACGCAATTGCCAGCAGCGCCTGGTTCTTTTGGCCTGAAGTAGCCCGATTAATGGCCCGTGAAGCCACGCGTGCCTGCCGCCCAAGGGTGGTCATAAAGGCATCCAGCTCGGTCATGTAATTTTCTGCACTGTTCATGTGATATCCATGCTGAGAGTGTCAACCGCTGGAATAATGTAGTGGGTTGAAGTCAAAGTATAACTTATCTGCAATTAGACAGGCAGTCGGCAATACCGATATGCTTGCTACACGTTTAAAAGGAATTACCATGTCAGCAGCAGATAACGCACCACCTGATCCCGTCGTGCTTCCCGTGCAACCCACCGTGATAGAGGCGCTTATTCCTGTTGCCGTACTCATCGCCCTGCTCTCCTTCTCCGTGTTCCTGTTCGGAGAAGACGCCAGCTATGGCCCCAACCAGATCGCGCTGTGCGTGGGAGCAGCGGTCGCCGCCATGGTGGGCTGGAACAACGGCCAGAGCTGGACCGATATTGAAGCCAGTATCGTTGCTGGTATCGGTGTGGCCCTCAAACCCGTGCTCATCTTGTTCAGCGTTGGGCTGTTGATCGGCAGTTGGATCATGTCGGGTACGGTGCCAACGATGATCTACTATAGTCTGCTAATCCTGGATCCATCAATCTTCTACGCCGCCAGCTGCGTAATCTGTGCCCTGATTGCCCTCAGCATTGGCTCTTCCTGGACCGTCGCGGGCACAGTGGGAATAGCGCTCATCGGTGCCGCTGCCGGTCTTGGCGTCTCCCTAGAAGTCACGGCAGGCGCGATTATTTCCGGCGCCTATTTTGGCGACAAAATGTCGCCATTATCGGAGACCACCAACCTGGCTCCTGCTGTAGCGGGCACCGACCTCTTTACCCATATTGGACACATGGTATGGACCACCATTCCCAGCATTCTGATTGCGCTATTGATCTTTACTATGATGGGATTCAATATCACTGCCGAAAATGCCAGCAGCGATCTGGCTCTCACACTGCAGCTCATCAACGAGAACTTCACCATCAACCCCATCATGCTGCTTCCCGTACTCGTACTGCTGGTCATGGCGAATAAGAAGTTGCCACCCATACCAACAATTCTGGCTGGCGCCATGATTGCGGTGGCACTGGCACTGATATTCCAGCGCCCAGCCATTTTGGCGTTGGCGGGTGATGTTCCAAACGTCTTTCTGGCCCTGTTCAAGGGTACCTGGCAAACCCTGTTCGATGGATTCGCGCTGAGTAGCGGTAACGCCACTCTAGATGATCTGATGACGCGCGGCGGCATGAGTTCCATGCTAAACACGGTGTGGCTGATACTCTGCGCCATGGTATTCGGCGCGGTAATGGACCACACCGGTCTACTCCGCTGTTTAGTCAATTACGCGCTGTCATTTGTTCATAGCACCGGCAGCCTTATTACAACGACTTTGCTCACCTGCATCGGGGCGAACCTGATTACTTCTGACCAGTATATTTCTGTGGTGCTTCCTGGCCGCATGTACAAGCTGGAATTTCAGAATCGCAACCTGGACATGAAGAATCTGAGCCGGACCCTGGAGGATGCAGGTACGATCACCTCACCACTAGTGCCGTGGAATACCTGCGGCGCTTACATGGCGGGAACCCTCGGGGTCGCCACTTTCGCCTACTTGCCTTACTGTTTCTTTAACTGGATTAATCCGGTAATTGCAGCGATCTATGGCTTCCTGAATTTCAAGATTGCGCCAGTCGAAGACGCGGCTCCAGTTGCTGCAGCAACCGCGTGCTGATCCAAAGCACTCACGCTTAGGGCAAATTCGCGAGGTTCAACTCCAATGTATTGCCCTCGCGGTCTTCTATGCGGATAAGGTTGCCGTAACCCTGAGCGCCGTAACGTTTTAAAAAACCGGGTACGTTAACGACTCTGGACTGCAGGTAGCTGGTCAAGTCTTCTGCGGCCACCGCCGCTATTCGGTGACAGAAGTGATCAAGGTTGCGACCCTCAGGACCCGGCGCGCTGCCATGTCTGCTGCGCATCAGCACACTCACTTAACTTTTCAGTGTATTCCTTGCTGCTATCATTAGTTTAAATGCAGCGCCCCCCTTATCAGAGCGCGATAGGCGAATAGGTTTCCTGGCTATACACAGGCCAATGGCAAGCTCGGGGCAGAATGACTTGGTATCAAAATACTCACCGAAGGTGCGGGTGATATAGGAATGCCCCTTGTGCCCGCCGTCCTATAGCACAAGCTCGCCTAATAGGCAGCTGCTCATCCCAATTGGTATTTTTAACTCATCTGTTTCCATAAAATGCTTTTCCGTGAATTAACTATCACTCTCCAATTTCTCCAAGCTCAGCTGGCCGACCACCAGCGCCTCTTTTTTAGTCTTGCTGAGTAGCTTGATATGACTCTCTAGCCTGGAAGCCTTTGACCTGTTTTCGACTTTATGTGAAAACACCATCTCTAGCCTGCGTTTACTGCGCAGCGCCTTGGCCCCCCTGTAGGCACCAACCGCCTCACCCTTGTGTTCCGCCAACCGCCGCGCGAGATCTGTTGTAATCCCTGTGTAGAGACTATTGTCATTCGCACGGATCATATAAACATACCAGGATTGCTTACTCTGCTGCGCTTTAGCGTTTTCCATCTTTATATTTGTGGCGCCTCAGCGCAGAAGACTCCAGGTCCCACCTGATTCCTGTGCCAACTTTTCCTTGCCCAATTTATAAAGATGGGCCAGCAGGGTTTTTTTAGCCCAAGGGATCAAATGCTCCGGAATATCATCGTAAACCGGCCGGACAATTTCATCGAGGGTGGCGGCACCCATTTTTGCCATGCAATCTATAATTTTCCGCTCGCGCTTCAGACGGTGGGCGATGAGTTTCTCGATTTCCTGCTTTGGCTTATCCATCAGCACCCCGTGCCCGGGTGCCAGAAAGCGCAGGTCCCGCTTCAACAGGATTTCGAGGGAATGGAGGTAATCGGCCATGTCGCCATCAGGCGGCAGAATAACCGGCGTCGTACCCTGCAGAATGTGGTCACCCGTGAACAATAGTTTTTCCTCTCTTAGCAGGTAGCATATGTGATTGGAAACATGCCCCGGTGTCGCAATCAGCTCAATACTGAAGCCATCCAATTCAATCACCTCACGACCCTGCCAGAGCCCCGAGGGAACAAAACTATGATCCTGCCCCATAGCATCTGGTGCCTTTAA
>MDTC01026003.1_pt1 | contig 24586 bp, 20 predicted proteins | sample 811181 | NCBI WGS metagenome assembly MDTC01 (sample SAMN05326644, study PRJNA326480) | marine metagenome | isolation source: seawater | place: Pacific Ocean: North | collected 2011
ACTTGTACCAATAATTGGTGTCGTAAGTGTTTTATTTGTAAGTGTTTGTGAACCTGTGAGTGTTGCAACAGTTGAATCTATTGCAGTTGAAATCTGATTATTAGAAACAGTTGTATCAATACCTGTACCACCATCGAATGTTAAAGTATCTGTACCAACAGTTATAGTATCATTTGAACCACTATCAGCAGCAATAGTAAATGCTGTTGTAATATTACCGAAAGAAAGTACACCAGAACCATTAGTAATCATTGGTTGACCAGAAGTACCATCAGATCCTGGTAAAGTGAAAGTTAAATCAGAACCTACTGAATTAGGTGCCTTTAATGAAATTGAATTAGAACCGTTATTAGTTCCTTCTTGTAATTCTATTGCTCCACCAGCAGTTGCACTATTACCTACTTTAATTGTATCTATGGCACTATTTGAATCTGTAAGCATAGCTGAACTTGCAGTCAATGTACCTAATGTGTGATCGTTTAGATCAGCAAAATATTTACCACCAATTACTAATACACTACTACCATCTGCATTACCTACGAATAATCTCTCACCGACATTACCCGAAGTACCACCTCCGTAAGTTACCGCTAATTCTCCAGCTGCTAATGAACCGGGTGCAGTTGTTCCACTAGCTGTAGATCGTTTAATTTTTAATACCGTTGCCATTTATCTCTCCTAGAAATTTCCACCATTAATAGTTATAGTCCCACCTGCCGCAGGTTCTATGGTTGTAGTGGTTGTAAATTTGTTTGTTGTTCCATTATACATTAAGATAGACCCATCACCAACAGTAGTAGCGTCAACATCTGTCAAATTTACGATTGTGGTTGCAGCCTCAGCGCCTGCCTTAACAACTATATTCGTTCTACCTTGAGAAGTTGATCCAACAACTGTATTTGTTCCACTATTTGAATCTATTGTTGCGGTTACAGCCATATTTTATATCCTTTAAGTACTAGTTACCTGTGGGTAAACTGTTATTTGGCCTTCAATAACTCTAGTCTTATTCCCACTAGAAGTCTGAGTTATTTCTACATCATAAACATAACGACCTGAAGTAAGAGCACCTGTTTGAGCTGCGGTTAAACTTAACCCTATCGTACCAGTACTTGCATTATTTACAGCTGCAGTTATATCAGTTTTTGTTGCACTAGCATATGATCTTGCCATCTGAGATTTTACTGTATATCCAGTTAAGTCAAAATCTTCACCAGAAAGGTTATTTACATTAACCGTAGTGTCCCAGTTCGCTCCTTGATCTATTTGTAAGTTTGCTATTGCTGCCATATGTTATCCTTTATACTATTTATAACCTTTATCTTGTCCAAGTTTTAATAAATGGTATAGTAAAATCTTTAGTTAAATACTTCTCATAATCAGTAATACCTAGTAATTCTAATACTTCATAGGGTTCTAGGTCTGCAATATCTTCATAATATATCTCTCGTATATTTGTAGATACCTTCTTTAGACGCTCTACAAGTCTATCCATCAATTTATCAATCAATATTATACCTGTATGTTCAGCCCAGGCAGGTACTTTAAATGATAGTCTTTTTTTATATATATCTTTAGTTCTATCTACTAATTCAGTCTTATCTCTATCTCTTTCAGTAAAATACAGATTAGTTTTTTGTGTCAACCATCTTGATATACCTTGCTCAATTTTATTTCTTCTTCTTAATACTATAAAATCAGTACCATCAACTGGTGGCATATTATACTCAAAATCTTCAAGCTTCTTTCTACCTTCGTGATATGCTCGTTCTTCTTCATATGTAGGAGAGAACGGAGGATACTTTATAAGATAGTTTTTCTGAAAGTGATCGCAAGTAATATGATGAACATAATCCCACGCCTCAAATCTTAAATCAGTCCAAATTTTATCCTGTTCAGGTGTAATATTATGACCAGGATATAATCCATCTTTCTGTTTAACCCTTACAGTCAACCAGGGGTACTTAACTCTCATTTCACAAAATCTAGGGGAGTAAAATTCAAATAAACCAAAATAATTGTCGTTTAAAAGATTATATCGTCTATTTAATTTTTTTAATGATCCTTCAGATGTATCGCCGTTATATTTAGCACGATAATATCTATCAAGAATCGCCCATAATTTTGTCGAGCCGCACCTTCCTGTGTGAAGTATTATTTGTTTCATAATCTAATGTTAATATAATTTCTTTTAAATGTCTTGCAACTTTTCTCCATCTAGCAATATTTTTTAGATAATGTAGATTTTTAGATTTCAGTTGGCTATTTTCATCTTTCAATATTTCAATTTCTCTTGCTTGTTCCTCTGACAACAATTTATATTTTAACCTTTCAGGTATCCAATACCAGTACCATTCTTCGTCTTTATAATTAATTTGATCTCTTGCTTCTTCAAGCATTTCTTCTAATCGTTGAATGTACTCTTTATCGTTTTTTATTTCAATCGAACTCTCATTATATTTCCAAGGACTTCTAAAAAACTCACATTGAGTTGGATCTTGTTCCTTTAATTTACTTACAACATCTTTTGCATAAGTTTTTGAATTATTATTTTTAGTATAACGCCAATTAACTTCTTTAATAAAATGTTTAGAATCATTTTTAGGGTCGTGTAAACTCGCCCTCATCAAACCAGCTAATCTATCTTTTTCAGTCATTTTTCTTAACCATATTTATAAACCATAAAAAAGGCTTAGCGTCACCATAATCTCTCATATTATCGTGGTGTTCATTATGAAACCCCTCACCACCCGATATTAATGACCACCAAACACTTTGAGGATTGTTCCAAGCGTGTAATTGATTCACCATAGCAACAAACACATTTGTTAATGCACAACCTAATACAAAGTAAACAAAGAATTCAAAACTTATTAACGCAAGTAATGAATAGAATCCTACTACAATATATGCAAAATATTTTTCCATAATTCTATGATAAGGGTCTTTAAAGTGTTTTTTCAATCTTAACATATCTCTCATAGCTAAAGGAAACTTATTCCAGAATATAGGAAAAGCAGAACCTATAAGACCTATACTAATAGGATTATGTGGGTCTTGGTCTGTATCTACAAATTTATGGTGTGCCATATGAGCAAATCGCCAACGAATAGCTGTTGTAAATATAACCATACTTGCAATAAACAACATAGGTTTTTGCAACCACGAATAAGTCTTGAATTGACTATGTACAAAATTTCTATGTAAGAATAGACCTATTGCAAATCCCATTGTTAATGAAACTGATATAGAAGTAAATGGTGCTAAAATGTAATTGACTGGATAGAATAATAAAAATCCTAAAGAGAGGGTATATATTGTAAGTAAGAAAACTGTGGACTCCCACGCTTCTCGTCCTGCTAATTTAACATTATTCAGGCCTCTTTTAGTTAGTAGGGGCTTTCTTAATTGACTTAAATTCATAAACATTCATCATTTCATCACCAACTTGTGATATTTCGTATTCTTTGTCTTTTTTTAATAAAAGACAAGACTCTTTTTTAAAATCTCTATCTTTACTTTCACTCTTAACATTTATAGTTCCTGAGGTCACAAATAAAAAGTGTTGTATTGCATTTGGATCTCTAGTTATCGTTTTAACAGTATTTCCTAATGATGTATAGTGATTAACAATTCTAGGATACCAAGTTTGAGCTGAATATGTAATATCGTGTATAATACCTAAAAAGAAATAAAATCCTCCATGAAAGTTTGCAACTTTATTAGTGTATTGTGATGAACCAGGAAAATATATCTCTTCACCGTCATATGTGATATTATCTAATGGTATCTTATTTTCAATAGTTTTTTGTATTTCATTCTTATATTTAATTACAAAATTATTCTTATCATTTAAAGTTTGATAAGCACCCGCAGGTAAACTAACACTTTCTCCATTACTTAAAGGCCAAGTAATACCTTTATCCCAAATAACTTGTACAGATAAATTAGTTCTACAATATTCAGGCACAGCACTATTATTAAAAATAGGACCTTCACCTTCAGCAATCGTATTGTAATATATATTAGGTAAACACCTTACCACAATATTCTTTTGTACAAGTCTAGTACCAGTAGTTCTAACATTACCAGTAGTTGCTTTTTCTATTGTACTTTCTAGTAGAGGTTCATTTATTGTTGCCTCATTATTCACATCTAAATTTCTATATAAAGGCATATATTTTGCTTCCTGTGTCTAAAAATTCATTTTTTAAATTATAATCTTTACCTAAATGTTGACAAATTAATATATCACTTCCATTTAAGGTTAATACTTCATTAACGGTAACTTGACCGTACTCACAAAATAGTACAGTAAACTTTTCGGTTGAATTCGTGTGTGTAATTTTAGGAGTTATTTCATTAAACTCATATGTATTTGTATGAGTAAGGAGTTCTCGATATCTATCCTTATATCGTACTCGTTTGGTAAGCTCTTCCGCTAACCATCTTAACCTTGCTTCAGGTTGAGATGGGAGTTCCCGTGGGTCTATTTTCATAATTCAAAAACACCTTCATCCTTAAAATCATCATCTGTTTGTTCAGCAAACATTTTTTTAATCAGGTCATGGTGTCTTACTAACCATTTTTCAATATCATCATATTCCATAGTACCTGATTTTTTTGTACTTGTAAAAGTTTCTCCCATTCTCGAATGAGTTTTATGACCATCTTTTTCAAACTGTATAAGAGTTCCGTTCTCATCCTCTTCCATTATTTTCCATGTTATAGACATTAGTTTACATTCCCCGTAAATGATCCTTGTGATGAAGCTATGCCGTGTACAGTAATTGAATAAGAATTCCATCCTTGTATAGCGTAACCAGCACCTCCTCCAGATGAAGGATCCCCATTACCGTTGCAACCTATACTTGACGCAGTTGTTCCGTTATTAGATAAAGAAGGGAAAGATACAGAACCAGTTGTTCCTGTTCTACCACTACCTGCATTACCATTACTTCCCCCACCAGCACCAGGTGTATTACTAAAATTTCCTTGGTTAGAAACCATTTTTACATGCCTAGCATTATAATATGACCCGTTTGAAGTACATTGTGTTCCAGTTATGGTGGTAGATTGATTACCATTTGCGAAATTAGTTGTGTGACCTCCGCCACCGGCACTACCTACACTACCATCAGATGAGTTAGCTATAGTGGAATCACCCGCACTACCGCCGCCGCCTCCAGTACCAACTGTCCATAAAGTATTTGCTGTTGTATTTGTTGTAATACCTTTAAATGTTGTTGAAGTACAAGTTATTCCACTATTAATATTAGTGAGAGCCGTCCCATAAGCAGAACCACCTCCACCTCCGCCAGAGCCTGCATATAATCCTGAATTATTGTCCATATGGGTCGGTGACGCCATATGAAAAGCTGCCCCTCCACCAGTGCCGTCTCCAGCAGTACCTGTTGGCGCTGCAGGATTATTATCTGAATAGGTAACGGCTTGACCATTACCACCATTACCTGCTTTACCAACAACACTATGATTTATGACTACTGTTGTAGCTCCAGTTCTGGAACTAGGTACATATAAAGCAGCTGTTCCTGTTGTATTTGAATAACAAATGCCGTTAGTAAAAAATATTAAAGAACTACCATTGGGTACACCGGAAGCAGCGTTAATATTAGCACCACTATTTTGTGTTTTTTCAATAGACCTTAAACTCGACATAGTAATTGCACCACTTGCCGCTACATTAGCGAGAGGCGCTCCTAGAGCTGAACCTCCACTATAATAATTGTTTAATGAATTATTTGCTTGAGGGGTTCCAAACTCCGTTCTTATATCTTCAAAACTTATTGCTCCTGATGGTGTTGCCATTATATTATTCCTTCATATTCTTTGCTGTTTGATCTATCTCATACTTTTGTTTTTCAAATAATTCTTCGTGATCTCTTTTCATTCTTTCCTCATTAATACCTCCTGTTCCTGGAAGGACCATTTGACCTCCTAGACTTACCGGAATATTAGAGAAATTTCTCATAATCTTTACATCTTTTTGTCCGTCAGTTCTTACTGTTTCTTCTACTATATATTTAGCGCCGTTAGAAGTGAGTATTGTTTTGCTATCGGAAGTCATTATGCGTCTCCTCCATAATATTCACTCATTTTCATATTGTCCCTAAATGTTTCTATCTGAGTATTTGTAAAAAGAAATGAACCTGTATTGCCTGTACTTTTAGTTATTGTGGGGGTGAAATTTGTACTTCCTTCAGCAGAATTTGATCCATATGTTGGACCATTAAATACATTTGTTGTGTGATAGTTTGCATATGTTGTTGCAATATCTGCTCCCGATCTATTAATTCGGTAAGCAACCCTTAAAGTGCCTGTTGTTGGTTCCGATGCTTGATAACCATAGTATCTGTTCGCCAATCCATAACTATTACCTGGGGTTATACCTGCATCCTGATAATTTGCACCATTTACTCCCTGACCATCAAAATCATTATACAATTCTAGAAGCTCACTCATAACAGTTGCCCTATTCGCACCAGCACTATGATAACCAAGAAAACCAACTGCTCCATAATTAGTGCCATCGTAACCTGTTGCCGTGTGTATTATATAAGAATATAAATTTTGTCCGTATCTTTGTGATTCTCCAGTAGTTCCCATAGGTAGAGTATTATTATAATCAAACTGTCCGTCACTTCCACCCCACGCAAAAATCCATGGTAAGTGATTTCCAGCACTAGTGTTTGGGCCAAGGATATAAAAATCACTACCAGTATTGTTTGTTAAGGTACATTTAAAAGTAGCACCACTACTAGACCAAGAAGCAGACCAACCTGAAGTTGCCCAACCACCTGAAGCCGAATATGGTGTAGTTTCTAATTCAGTAAATTTACTAGCGAATGCTGTCCCACTAGTTCCATCCCAGGTAGCTACATTTTGTTTTCTAAAGCTTATACTTCCGTAAGTACCAACGGTATGCCCTCTTGCATTACTTGTCGCTGAAGTAAGTGTATATGGATATCCATAAAAGGTGCAATAGATACTATTACCCGTTCCTGGCCACACTCCACCTGAAGCTGCTTCCATAACAGATTGCACTTGTATAGAACTTCCGTTTTTTAGAAGTCCTGGTGCGCTGGTACTGGTCAAGGACATAAATCCTGAACCATTTAAAGCGTCATCATTACCTCCAGATAATGTAGATGGAAATGCTAAATCAACTGTTGCAACTTTCCCCTTTACATATCTATCTGTTACCGGGGCTACATGAAGCCCCCACGCTACGGGAGTTGAATCTGAACCACTTGTAACCTGTGCTTGGGTGGTTGATAACCAAATTAAATTGCTTAAAGCTTCTGATCCTGTATTTCCTACAGCTGTTCCACAAGTATCAATCCATATTTGAGTATATGAACCGAAATGGTAAGCGCTACTTGCATTGTAAGCCGAACCGTTGTTTTCAACACCTGAACTAACATTAGAACTTCCATCAACAGTATAAGATGAGGTAATATGTACAGGAACAGACACACTAGAATCTAGTAAAAGTAATATTTTTTCATTATGAGAGTGACCATAGAATGCTCCATATGAAGCTGGATCTACTCCCCCTAATTTGAAATGATATCCATCCCAACTAACAACATAGCTGGTGTGTGCGGTTGTCCCACTTATATTCATTTCTCGGGCAAATTTACCTAATGAAACATTCGTAGCTGGCGCTCCGTATTCAGTTCTTAGGTCAGTAAATGATATTGCTCCTGAGGTTTGTAGTGCCATTATTTTCCATCCATTTTACTAGATAATTCTTTAATTGCTTGAATTACCAACCCCATAAGTTTTTCGTATTTGACACCTTTATATCCGTCTGCTCTTTGAGCTACAATTTCAGGTAAAACTTTTTCAACATCCTGAGCAATAATTCCTGTGTCGTGTTTTCTAACAAAGTATCCATCCTCACCACCACGACTTTCAATATGCTCTTGAGTCCAGTCAAATTCTACTCCTCTTAGAGAGTTTATTTTACTTAATGCGTTTTCTATGGTAGTTATATTTTCTTTTAATGCAACATCTGAAGAATAATAAGCAGTAATTTCATTTGTTGCTCTAATTTCACCAGTAGTTCCTGACGCTGCAGTTCCAATACCAAGTGAAGTTAATTCAGTAGAACCTGTGATCGTTGCACCAACACCCTCAATAGCGCCACTTGCGTCAACCTTACCGGTTACATCAATACCGTCTGAAGCCGTAGCAAGTTTTGAAGCGTTATCGTGGTAAAGAGTAACCGCACCATCAACAGCAAAAGTTGCCATTGTTTCAGTACCGCCATCATTTTCGATTGCTACTGCACTTGCTCGTATATCTAAACCACCAGTACCTGCATCCCTAATAACACTAAGACTATTAGTAGCGTCATGGTAAATCAATAAATCTTGAGCAGCTCCAAGTCTAATTTGTCCATCATCTCCTACATTTAGTTGACTAACAGTTAAAGGTGCAGCTGCGATTGTTAAATCGCCAGTACCGTCTGCTAGTGCTGTAGTAGTACCAAATATAAATCCATCAGCACTTTCATCCCACGCCATAATAGCGTTATCACCAGTAGATCCTCTTTCTATAATAATACCGCAATCGTTAGCGTTTGTTGAAGCACCATTATTTAATTCTAATAGATTATCTTTAAGGACTGTATTTGTAGTTGAAACTGTTGTAGTTGTTCCGTTTACTGTTAAATTACCAGCAATCGTTAAGTTTGCACTACCAGTTAGTCCTACATCACCACTAAAGTTTGCAGCCGCAGCTGTTACCGTTCCTGTAAATGTAGGTGAAGCGAGAGCCGCTTTTGCGTCTAATTGTGTTTGAATAGCAGAGGTAACCCCATTCACATATCCTAATTCTGTACTAGTTGTTGCTGATACATCAATTTTTTGTGAACCGTTAGATATAACTGCTCTACTTGCTGTTAAGGCCTCCGTATCAATAGTTGTTGCAGAACCTGTTATAGTTGCCTGTTTACCGTCTAATTGTGTTTGAATAGCTGAGGTAACACCATCAACATATCCTAATTCTGTAGCAGTTAATCCGGCAGGGATACCATCTAATACATTTAATTCAGCAGTTGTAACCGAAGCACCATCTAAAATTTCTAATTCAGCTTCTGTTATAACAGCACTACCGATAGTGAATCCAGCTGCAGTCACCACTCCAGTTGTTGTTAAACCAGAACCATTGAAATAACCGATGTCTGATCCGCCTATTTTAATATCTATTTTATCGTCTGTATCTGCTGTTAAACTCGTATCTCCGTCAAGGTCTAATATGAATTCTTGACCGTTAGCGTCTATAACATTAGAAGCTACTTGAAGTTGATTGCCTAAAAATATAATATGATGAGCATGGGAAGAACTAGGAGCACTTGAAAAAACTATTTGTGTTCCAGCACCATTTAAACTATAACCAGTACCTGGTGTTAATGTAGTACCATTAGATACTACTAATAATTGTTCAGCACCACCCACAGCATAATCTAGTGTAAATGTCGTTGCACTATTATCACCGGTAATAGTTTGTTTTTCAATATTACCGAATGTTGGTTCTCTTCCTATAAATGAATCAAATGACATATTCTATTCCTATCCTGCACTTACCTTTACTGTACCTGAACTGTTCCAAAGTGCTCCAGCACTTGTCGGATCACTTGTCGGTAAAGCACTTATTGTTAAAGTTCCTGTTATTGTTGCCCCAGCTGATGTTGTTTCAACCTTCTTAACATTATCGTAATAAAGGTCAACAGATCCGTTAGTAGTGAAAACTGCTTTTGTTTCATTCATAGCACTATTCAATACTTGAACTTCTTCCCCAGCAAGAATTAAATCTCCAGTTCCTGTGTCGTTTATAATTGAATTTGAACCATTATGGTAAATTTCTAAATCATTACCAGCACCTAATTTAAGTTTCTGACTATCAGCCATTGATACTTCAGTAGCAGATAAAGTTGAAATAGAAAGTGGTGAAGCTGCAACGGTTAAATTACCTGTAGCGGTTCCAGTAGAAGTAGTTGTACCTAAAACAAATTGATCTGAACTTTCATCCCATATTATAGCTGCATTATCACCAGTAGATCCTCTTTCTATAATAATACCACAATCGTTAGCATTTGAAGTAGCGCCTCTATTTATTTCTAATATATTATCATCTAGTGCTGTTGTTCCCCCTACTGTTAAATCACCAGTCATAGTAAGATTTCTAATTGTTCCGATATCAATATTAGCGTCAGCAACAAGGGCTTTGTTAGCAGCCGCAGTACCATTTGTTATTCCGTCTAATTTTTCTAGATCAGTTTCATTTATATCAGCAGAACCTATTATAAAAGAAGATCCTGCGGTTACTGAACCTGAACTTGTTATAGCACCAGAACCAACAGTTCCTAATCCAGAAACATTACCACTAGTATCAAAAGTATAATTTCCATCACTAAAAGTACCATCAATAGTAAGATTTCTTAATGTTCCAATATCTTTATTTGCGTCAACGACTAATGCTTTTGAAGCAGCTGCTGTACCAGCAGTTATACCATCAAGCATTTCTAATTCTGCTTCAGCAATAACGGCACTCCCAATAGTAAATCCAGCACCAGTTACCACTCCAGAAGCAGTTATTGCACCGGTTACACTAAGGGTTGAACCATCAAATGTAGCATTCGCCTCAGCGTTTAATGATCCGCCAGTTCCTGTATCTGTTAAAATCCTATTATTACCGCCATTTGCAACATCATTACCTATTGTAGATACTAACGCTTTCTTTAAAGCGCCACTATCTGAAGCGTCTGATACTAAAACATGGTCAGCATTATCAGCGGTGACTAGAGCTTGTCCTGTTATAGCAGTTGCAGCTAACTGAGAATTTCCTACTGAAGTGTCATCTGGTGTAAATTTTCCAGTTTCTCTATCCCTTTGAATTACATAGATATTATTTGTACCACTTGCAGGTGCGGAAGTAAATGTTATTCTTCTAGGGTTACCTGAACCGTCATTACCTAGTGTATAATCAACACCAGGTTCCATAATTGTAGTTCCGACTACAACAAGTAAACTATTATCGCCGCCAGCAGCAACATCCCTAGATAAATCAAAGGCTGTCGTAGATCCATTACCACTAAAATCATCTTTAACTGATATTGGTGCATAACTTCTAACCGGTGATGGTCCTATAAAATTACCCATTAATTTTTTCCTTTATTAAGAGTTAACATCTTCAAGTATTGAAAGTATTGCGTCAACTGAACTTGCTGACGAAGAATATACTTTTACCACATCAGCTGCTTCAGCTACTATCTTTTGTCCTGATATAACTTTTAAAGTTGAACCAGCTGGAACAGGTACATTTTTAACAATATTAATGTCTGTACTTCCTCCGTGAGATAATATAGCTGTACATTGAACTGACCCATTTGTTTTATTACACAAATCCAACTCAATCAAAATTGAAGTTTTTGATCCGGGAACTGTGTACAAAGAGGTCATAGAACCTGATGTTCCTATACTTGATTGTACTGCCTTTTTAAAATCGTTTGCCATTTTGTTTTCCTATTATTTATTTATCCTAATGCCACTGCCATAGCAATAGAAAATCCTTTAGTTGAAATATTTGAAGAGGCTAATGCCGTAGTAGTTGACGCCGTAGTTATTATTGTGCCTGTTTCGTTAGGTACAGTTATTGTTGCATCCGCAGTTGGGTTAGCAGCAACCATAGTAGTTTCGTGAGCGTCAACACCTGATCCTTCAAATATAATCCCACTACTTAAATATAAATTTTGCCAAGACTTAGTATCAATACCTAAACTAAAAGTATCGTGAGTGTTAGGTACTATATTTGAATTTACATCAGCATTAAATGTAATGTTATCAGTATTAGCATCCCCCATTGTGATATTACCACTTGCAGTAATATTACCTGTTACCGATACTCCTGTTGATACTACTGAAAGAACTTGACTTCCGCCTACAGCAACATCTACTTGGTCAGCTGCTCCGAAATATATACCAGTATTAGTATCTCCAGTATTAGTTATTGATGGTGCCCCAGCAGATCCGTCTGGGAAACTTGCAATACCTGTAAATGTAGGACTAGCTGCAGTAGCACTACCTGTATTTAATGTAACCACGGCTTCTATTAAATCTGTAGCTGAAGCAATCTGTCCTGACGCACCAGTTATACTTGCAATATCACCAACATCTACAGCGAGCTCATTGAACTCGACTCTAAATTCCTCTAAGGTATTGGATGTGGTTACCGTTCTATCTGCCATTGTTCTCTACCATTTTTCCTAATAGTTTTTTAATTTCTTTCATATCTTCTCTTAATTCGTTTACTTCTCTAACAAGACCTCTAACTTTTTCTGTTTCTTGTTTTCTAGTAATAACTTTTTTCATATAAACACTATAAGCTGTCTTATCAGTATTTATTATAGCATTATTTGTTTCATCCCTAACTAAACTATCGTGTCCTTCTACTTTTAATCTAGTCATTATACAGCTAATGCAATTCCCCTTAGGTCTTTCATTCTAGGTGGATAAACACTATTTGATCCCTTTAGAACTGCTTTTAATTGGAACGAAGTGAATCCCTCTATATCACTAGCGGTATATTTGTATTCAGTAAATGTATCGTAATCTTCAGCTGGTTGGACAGTTGTATCTTCCGCACCAGTTGAATTAAATGGTACCCAGTTAAGATCATCTATTTTTCTTGTTTCAGAACCACCGGTAACTCTATAATATAATTCTACTGAAGAAGTTGATCTAATATTACTACTAATTCTAATATCTAAAGCAGTTGATTCATTTTCTAATTCAATCGGTCTAGTAATATATGCCGAACTAGAACTACCTCCAGTATTTTTAGTTTCAGCAACATACTCTGGATGATTACTAGAAGTTGGACTATCTAATCTATTTTGTACACAGAAAACACTTTTTCTTGCTAGGTCGATAACTGGTGAAAGGTTATCGGAATTAGTTGACAATTCAAATATGGTCCAGAAAGAAGGATTACCCGACATTTCATTTGTTTGGTTAATATCAGAAGCAACCATTTGCGGAGCACTAAATAAAATATTTTGATACAATTCACATGGTTCTTTTGCTGTAGCAGCAAGTAATGTGAATTCTGATTGACTACCATTAACAGATTTACCACTAGTCGTTCTTACATACTGATTAATTGTAGTTTCGGGAACTGCCATAGTTTGTACATTTAACATAGCTTGATCCATAATCATATTTTGAGTTGCAACGATATTAGAACCGCCACCAGTTGATGTTGCATTAGCATTAGTGGAACAAGTGATGTCATAAGAATCCATAGTAATATTAGATATTGCTGTATGTGTAGCATTAATTTCACTTGCAGGTATATTATTTGTTGCAGCTGCACCAGATATGGTTACATTATTACCTGTACCATGCATACCGTGGTTCTCTTGTCTTACTCTAATTACAGCAGAACCACTAGTTGTTTGTAAAGCATTTGCTCCTAATTGTCTAGTTGGTACAGAATCATTTATAAGGGTAAGTGAACCTGTTTTATCAGTATCAAATACAGCTCTGTTCATAACAAATTTTAAATCTTTAGTTTGATCTTCAGACCAAGTTGTACCATTTTGTGATTTAAATAATACACCAAGACTAGGTTGTTTAGATATCATTCTGTTTGAATCTACTGTTCTTTTTCCTGTTTCACCAACCCAGCAATTATAGTCTGTACTGTTCGCAAGAAGAACCATAGCAAATTCTGCACTATCTGGTAAAAATATAGGGGCGTCAAAAGTAAATCTAGTTGCAGTTGACCCGTCAGTAGAAATATTTACTGAACCCGGATTTAAAGTTTTTGTTGCTAAAGGAACTATTTGATTCGTAGGATAACCATTGTTCATAGTTCTAATTTGTAAGGTTACAGGAACATTAGCGTCTTTTGACTGAAAATATACATCTATTGAGGTTACAAAAGCACCGCCTTCAGTAGGAATATTAAATGATTGAGCTAAAGGATCAAATCCAAAACCAAAAAAGTTACCAGTAGGCCAAATAGCGCCAAGTAATCCATCAATGACAAGATTACCAAAATCTATTTGGAAAGGAAAACCTTGAAGAGGTGATTCTAATTGAGTTCCTCCAACTGCTTCTCTAGTATTAGTACTTCTTGTTATTTCCTGAGTTCCTGTTAAGGTAGTTCTTCTCCATTCAATTTCTCTAGTTGAGTGTACAGTTGCTTGTCTAGTTTCTAATCTACCTTGAGCAGTATAGTTTGCTTCAGCTGAAGTTTTAACATTTGCTTCAAACTGAGAGTTTGTACTACTATCAGTTAATCTAAATATTCTAGTTCCTGCTCTCCAACGAGGTTTAGTTGAATCTGTCGGATCAGGAATTGCAAAAGTTCCTGTGCAAGCTCCATTAGCGTCTGTTATTAAAGAACCGCCAAGAGAACCACCATTCGGGGTTACATAACTTGTTACCGCCTCATTATCAAAGAAAGGATAAACTCTTGTACTTGGTTTCATTCCTGTTGCAGTAAATGTAATTGTTCTACTTCTAATAAACGGAATAAATGCAAGGTTAACTAATTGATCGCCTCTAGACCTTTGTACTATTCTTGGAACAACATCGGTTCTAATACCAGTTCGTCTTTGTCTAACCCTAGTATCTCGTCTTATAATATCTACTCTATCCCTTTGTGTTGTAGCTGCTTCTGATCCTGTTACCGTTGAAGTTGTTGCACCAGTCCAGAAATCTTCCCATTCATTCCATACTGTTCCAGTTGTAAATGATCCATCTCTATTTGTAGTTCTACCAGCAACAAATGTATCAAAGGCACCATTTGTTACCACTTGTAAATCAGGTTGCCTTCTAACTTCTCTCCACTCATCACTTGGTGGATCTAATGCAATTTGACCTGACCAAACAATTACATCATAAGGATTTATATTTTCTGTTGTACTAGCAAAAGGTTGATTGAGAACAGACGACTGTGTATATGGTAAAGTAATAAAATCTCCATTTTTAGCATATCCTTGGGTAGTTCTTTGGGCGTCTGTTAAATCAGCAGCGGCAACACTTCCCGTATCAGTTGCTTCTTTTAAAGGTACAGCGTCTGTAAAGTGAGGACTTCTTGCCTCACCTCTTGCCATATCCATTGCAATATTATATCCTTCATTATTTACATCTCCAATATTATGACCTGTAAAGTTATCTACAATAAATCCATTTTTAAATCTATCAAAACCATCAGCGTCTTGTATTTGTAAATTTTCTGCAGCTGATTCTAATAATGATAACTGAGTATAATATTCTACATTTTGAATTCTTTTTTCTAATCTACCGATATCTCTCATTGTATATCGTCTATTATCTTGAGGAATTATTTGTACATCTTCAGGACTAAAAGTATATGGTGAAATTGCTAAAGTGTATAGGTGCATAGCATCCTCTAAATCTTCAGGCGCTGTAGGGTTAAGAGCAGCTGCACCTTTTTTTATAATAAATTTACCATGTTTATCTAAAAATAACTTGTCTATTCTAGGAAGATAATATTCTAAATCTGTATAAACTATTCCACCAGGTTTTGGTGTATCTGAAGTTGAAGCACCAGTACCATCGAATTCTCTATCTGCTCCACCAGACTCAATAGTTGAAGCGTCATCTACTCTAGGTCTAAAATCAATACAATCTCTTAAATTGTATATTTCTCCAGTTGTATCTGAAGTATATTGAGGAACATCTGCATAATCACCAGGGTAACTATCAACACTAAAATAATCTCCAGCACCGTGAGAATAATAACTAAATGTAATTAATAATCTACCGGTTACAGCGATTGAATTAACTTTTTTAATTAATCTTCCAACATCATAGAAGTTATCTCTTTGTCCAGTATCTAATGTAAATCTATCGGTAACATCTGTATCGTCTGTATCAGCATTTGTACTAAAGTCAGCTGCCATATGAACACTAGCAACAGCATAAACATCTGCCTTACCTATGTTTATAATATCAGCAGTTGCAAGCGCTTGAGTTGAAACCTGTAAAGTTTGTGCCGTGTTAGCAGTTTTTGATTTCTCACCAGCAGTAGTTCTTGCTACAGAAGCAATAATCTTAACTTTATGTCCATTATAACCACTACCCATATTAACAGTTAAAGTTTGAGTTCCTGTTCCTGAAATTGTAGGAGTAATTACATCTCCAACAGCTCCACTACCACCAGAACCCGTTGATAGGATTGTCATTACATAATCTGTATTAGTACTTGATAAGAAAGTTTCCCCAGAAGCACCACTTAAAGTTGCACCACCAGTTGAAGATAATGTTTCTACATAGGTTCGTCTAACTGTAAATGAAGTATCTGAAGCATTACTATTGTTAGTAGTTTTTAAAGTTTTAACGGGTGAATAAGGTAATTTAAATAAAGGAATATTTTTAGTTGCTTCTTGTTGTTTTGCTCTTTTTCTAGTCGCTACTGTTTTTGTTGATACATTTGAACCACCAACAGCAGCAGAAATTTCTAATTTAGTATTACTTTCTATACTTTCTACAATCTTAGTTACCGTACTACCAGCATTATCTATAAACTCTATTGTATCACCAATGACTAACTCAGTAGTAAAACTTGTACCAAAACCAGATACAGCAGTAGTACTATTCGCAATAGAAATAGAACCAGTTAATGTTTTTACCTCTCCGTAAGTTGAATCTATTGAAGTATCAGCAGTAAAATCAATATCGGTAACATCACTATACATTTGCCTAGTTTCAAAGAATTTTCTAGGTGTTGATCCTTTACGACCGAAAGCACTATATTGAATTACAGCAGTATAACTGGAAGTTCCACCAGTAATAGTTTCATTTTCTGTAAATGATCCTTGTACACTTGATAATACAACCCTATCGTGTTTTACAGTTGCACCAGAACCAGAATATGATTGAGAAGAACCTTTAGCAACAGGTGTGCCACCAGAACTTGCGTCTGTATATACTTCAAAAGTTGTTGCAGTAGGATTTTTAATTGTAAAGTTTCCATTGATATCAGTCATACCAGAAACACCTGCAATCGTAACCACTTGTCCTTCTTGGAAGTTATGTCCACCTGAACAGGTAACCACAACAGGAGTAGCTGTTGAAGCACCAGTTATTGTTGCACTATTTTCACTTGATATACTTTCTACAACACCACTTGCACCTGAAGTACCGCCGGTTACTATTTCACCAGTTGTAAATCCAGAAGCATTACTGATTGTACCATCTACTTCAATGTGTGTAAACATTTCTATATCAAATAGATATGCTTTATGTACTGAAGTTGTTGGGTATATACTGGAAGAAGCTGTTCCTGCCACATTTTCAATGCCTCTACATTTAGCACGACCTATTTGTTTAATGTCGGCATTTGTATTTGCAATAGTTGTTCCTCTAGTACTTGTAGCAGTATCAAATAAGTTTACACTAGCATAAGGTTTTATATCAGAAGCACTTGTTCCATATCCCTTACCTATATCAGGAACATTGTACATATTAGTAATATACACATAGTTTCCTAAATTAAATTGGGTTACATTTGCATTTACATCTTTAAATGTTCTTGCCTTGTCAATGTCAATAATATTTTGACCAATTTTATCTATTTGGTATCCTTTAACATATGCTTTTCCAGGAGACATTAATCCTGCTAACATAGTAGTTGCCGCTGTTCCGCGAGCATTAGTAGTAGCGCCGTTTGAATATATACCTCTATTAGTTCCTGAAAGGACACTCTCTCTTAATTCTAATTCAAAATCTCTAACTGTATAATCACCAGACTCATCATAAGTCCTCTCTGCCAATGTATCTGCAAGATGATTGTATTCAGCGTTAGATCGATTCTCTACTTGAGCACCATTTATTACTCTTGATAATTCTATAAAGTTTGTATCTGAAGTTGAATCAATAGCAAGTTTAGCTAATGTTAAATCAAATTTTAATCTATGAGCACCTGGGGCATTTTCATTTGAAGAACCAGCCGCATTATCATTTAATGCTGTGTCTTCCGTTGGTGTATTAATAGTTTCTGTAACCGTTAATCCGACTCTATAAGTTGCCAAAGAAGTATATTTTTCTAATACTAGTTGCTGTTCAGTTGTCTGTACAAAGAAACCTCTAACATAAAATATACCTGGTGATAAGTCAGCAAGAACGCCTCTATGTAAAGTATTAACAGCAGCAGAAACACTAGTGTTAACACCACTTATTGATACTGTAGCTGTTATAGTTTCACCGGCTGTAAAAGTTTTAGAAGTATTATTTGAACCACTATTTGTGTATTCAACGAAAAGAGTATTGGGGTCTGTACCGTCAGCAGCTGAGGTTGCTATTACTTTTGCTTTAACACCTGAAGTGCCGCCTGTAAATACACCGTCTTTAAAATTAGATAATGTACTAGTTCCAGTAAAGGAAGTTAGTTTAACCGTTTCTCTTCCTGATATATTAATATCTCCTGGTATAACAACATCACCTTCTTTAAATACATGGTTACCAAATCGTTCTACCTGTGATTGAAGAATAGTTTGAGCTTGAGTAAGCTCTCTAGCTTGGACTGCATAAGCAGGTCTGAATAGTACTCGGTGGTAATTATTACTGTCAGCGAAATCATCATAATAAGGGCTGACATTAAAATCGGTTATAGTTGCCATTATATTTCCCTTAGAATTCTATAATTAATTTAATATTTTCCGTTTGATCCGTTGCCCTTGAAATAGGTGCTCTATTTTCTAAATAGATGATATCACCTGAATCAGGCTGTATTTCTGGATTTGAATAACCAGAAGTAAACACAACAGCATTTACTGTTGATGAACTTGCGAGAGGTGTACCAGTTGCACTTGAGGTCGCACCTGTAATTACATTTGTACCACTAAACGCTGTTCTATTACCATTAGTATCAGCACCACAATCTGGGAATCTTGTTTGTATGTAATATAGAATTCTATTTGTAGAATCCCAATTAACTACTTTTCCTATAGCACCAGTTGTTGCTTGAGATATTTTTTCATCAACTACAAAAGTTCCTGGCGTTGGAGAAGAGTTAATTAATACAGCATTAACACCTCTTAATGTTGAAGCAGAAGCCACAGTTGTTGTTCCATAATTATAAGGATCTCTAACTACTCCAATTTGTCTGAAATCGTTAGCAGCTAAAATATCTGAAGTACCTTCAGCACCAGCTAAATCAACATTCATCATTACAAAAAATCCACCAAGTTCTTTAATAGCGTTTTTACCATGACCACCTTTAGGTGGAATAATAACATTTAAGTTACCACCAGAACCGCCACCAGCAGCATTTGTTGCGGCGATTATATCTGCATTACGAATATATGCATAAGTGTAACCAGTACCTGCAGTTGTTACCGTTGCGGATGCAATAGCACCACTTGATATTGTTACCGAAGCAACACCACCAGAACCATCACCACGAATAGGTATAGCAGAAATAGTTGTGCCAGAACTTAATGTATAACCAGAACCAGCAGCGACTACCAAAATTGTATCTAATGCACCATCAACCGCCGCGGCAGCTACAGTTGAGTCTGTTGAAACAGGCATAAAATCAGTAGAAGTAAAATTAGTTGCTTGAGCAGTAGTTAGTGAATACATATACTTCCATCTATAACCATCAGCCGTTGCAAAAATAGCTGTTGCAGTAGAAGTAGGTTCACTAGTTGACGCTGTAGCGCCATCATTTTCAATACATTTATAAACTGCATTTGCAGAATTAATTACATAAAAAGTTGAATCGTAAATATTTGTTGCACCACTTTGAGCGGCGTTTGTTGAACTGATATTATGTTCGTACATATCATAAGTAGTTCCTGTAGTCCATGTTCTCTTTTGTACCACATGGCTCACATCCGAACTAGCAATCTTTTTACTACCTAGTAATTCATCATAAGAATAGAATTCAGTAGAAATATCGTCATTAGGGGTTGGAGGAGTTGTATCTGTACCTTCATTAATATTGTTGCCTTGTACATCAGCATCGGTTGACCAAGGTTGAGGTCTACCTATGAATAAATAATACGCAGTTGGAGACGCTTCTGAAAACGACTCAACGAACTGTTCCGCATTATTTAGTCTAAATTTGTTTGTAATAATTGCTGCCATTGTTTTATTCCTATAAACTATTTATAACGATTTTTTCAATCTGTTATACATTAATCCTTTCTAATTATTTATACTTATCTCTAAGTACTAATTGTTAGTACATTTGCACCCGTATATGGGTTATATACGAATCTCTTAGGTGTACTGCCTGGGTGTAAATTTTTCCAATTATCCATATCGCCATCTGCAGGATCATTGATTTTATCAGTAGTACAAAGACTATGTATCAACGCTTTTAATTCTGCAGGCGTCAGTTGAGGGTTAACACTAAGTAATAAACAAGCGATTCCTGCAACCTGAGGGCCTGCCATACTAGTACCTGATATATTGACTTGTTTAAAACTAGCATTCCCAGAATAATTTTGACCTGTCACCCCACTCATTGAATTAGTAGTACTACAAGCACTCATAATATTCGTTCCTGGTGCCCAAATATCTACAGCTGGTCCAGTAACCGAACTATCAGCTTTTTGATCTAATGTTGCACTAGCAGAAGTCATATCAATATTTCCCACATTAAAAGCATTTACTGAATATGGAGATGAACCTCTATTATAATATTTTGTACCAGCAGTTATTGTATAAGTGTTATCGTAGTCTGAGCCTGTTGTTAAATCGTGAGTATAATAACTATTACCAGCAGAATGACAAATATGTATACCTGCGTCTATCATTTCATCTATATCAGCGTCAACTGAAGCGACTCGTAGAGGCGTTTTATAGTTTGCTGAACCTGGATAAGCAGTAAATTTAAAATCTCTTAATTTTGTTAAGTTATCTATATCTGTTCCTGTTTTATTAACACCTCTATAACTTAACGCTGAAGGTAAATCTGAATGGGTTGTACTATAACCCCAAGACATATTTACAACAGTTGGTCTTCCTGCATTTGCACCAGATTTAGCATTATGCCATCCTTTAATACAATCAAAAGCATCAGCAACAGCAATACCTGTACTACTATCTCCTGTTCCTTCTAAACCAGCAACTTTTTGAGCATACACCTTTGCATTTTTGGCGTGACCGAAAGTTTTACCAACAGCAATACCAGCACAATGAGTTCCGTGACCACTATAATCTCTATCGTGATTTGCATTTTGAGTACCTGAAACACCCGAAGCAGTATACCAATTGACAGTAGCCCACCTTGTACTACCACTTGAGTCTTGAAACTCAGGATGATCTGTTTGAATACCACCATCTTGACAGATAAAATCTACACCAGTACCATCTGCTGTATAATTATAATTATCACTTGTTGTTGTTCCAGTAGCGTAATTATTGGTCGTATTTTGACATCTTATCAATCCCCAATTATGATATGTTCCTGTACTACTACTAGTTTTAGTAAAAGTTCCATCTTGATAAGCTTGATTTTCTATTACAGCATTAGGAATTTTATCTGGTGGAACTTCAACATCTTCTACTCTTGAATCATTTTTAAGATCCAATGCTTCAGAATCTTCTAAACCATAGTGTGTATTTCTTTGTGAAAGTGGTCTTGCGTTTGCAACATCTACCGTACGATTAGGAATTTTACCTGCGCCAGAACTGGCTATCATTTCTGAATTGAACTCGTCAGCGTCAACCCCCTTTTTAAGGGTGACTATATACTCCTTCTCAGCCATAAACTACCCATTAGATTAAGTTTGCCCAACCACTATTTTCATAACCTTGAAATTTATTATCGGTTGTGTTATAAATTATCATACCGTTTGCAGCTGTTAAAGCATTTCTTTGTGTAGTTGTCATACTACCTAATAGTAATTCATTAGCGCCACTAATTTTAACATTACCGGTTACATCTAATGTACTTGCAGGAGTACTCATACCAATACCAACTCTATTATTACCAGCGTCCACAAATAACATATTAGCGTTACCATCGGACTCTACTCTAAAGTCTGCATTATTAGATCCATCATTAACTACAATAGTACCGCCTGTGTTTGCATTAAGAGCTAATGTTGAAGCAGCTGTGAAGGTAACATTACCAGATCCCGTCATTGTTAACGAATCAATAGTTAAATCAGAAGTAAATCCTATATTACCTGACCCGTCTGTTTTTAAAATTTGATTAGCAGTACCGTCTGCCGTTGGGTGAGATAACCCGTCTAATATAACTTTACCTGACCCGTTTGGAGTTATAGCAATATTACCGTTAGAAGCAGATACAATGGAACTGCCATTAACATCTAAATTACCACCAAGTTGAGGGGTAGTATCAGCGGCAACATCAGCTAAAGCAGATACCCAAGAAAGACTTCCACTTCCATCTGTTCTTAAAAAAGTATTACTTGTACCATCAGCTGTAGGCCAAGATAATCCGTCTAAAACTATTGCACCACTTCCATTAGGTGTTATATTAATAGCCGCATTTGAAGTAGATACAATGTCATTACCATTAATATCTAAATCTCCACCAAGTTGAGGAGTAGTATCTTCGACAATATTTGATAACCCACCAGATTGATTTGTGGGTTGAAATCGTGAATTTCCTGAGTCCCAGACTAATGCTTGACCAGCAGAAGCACCAGAAACTGCTATTTGTAAAGCTGAACCAGTTCCTAAAGCAGTATATACTTCATTAAAGTTATCATTAACTATATCTCCGCCAGCACGGAGTGTAGTACCTGTACCGTCATTAGCACTTGACCCTAAACTTATTGATTGTTTTGCCATAAAATCTCCCTCTTCTTACTATTTATAACCAAAATTAGTTTCTATCAAAAGTTTCATTGGTTGTATCAAAAGATAAACTTGTTTGAGAGAAATCAATCGCTGTTGTCTTAATTTGTGTTGGATATGCAATATTCCATTTAATATACGGACTTGTATCACTAGCGGCATTTGTAATACTAACATTTCTTACTTTTTCATAAGCGTTAGTTAATTCAGCGATAGTTAATGCTCTATTACTAACAACTCTAGCGTCTCCCCAATGTGAAATAGGTGCCGCTGAAGAAATAAAAGCGCCTGACGATTTAGAATTGAAAGGTCCATCAAACCAAGTTGTATTAAATTGAAATGCAGTTTTTAATCTAGGACCTGCATAAGCATATCCTATTGTTTGTTGTGTATTACTAACATTGAAATCTAAATCTGCACCATCACCTACAAGTTTAACTGTTATTGCTTGTTTTAAGGTAACATCCCTTGTTGTAGCTGCTAAAGCAGTATCTATATCAGCTGCCTCAACACCTGCTCTAGAATTACTCCTTAAAGTACTGCCGTCTGTTTCTGTTCCTAATCTACGACCAAATGCAGTAGAGAATAATTGCTCTAAAGTAAAGAACAATGGTGATGTTGATAGTCCAGAAATAAGTCCCTCGACAGGAGTTGATATTTGACCACTAACTCTATTTTGTACTCTAACTTCACCACTAACAGCAAATCCAGATGGGTGAATTGCTTTCTTAATATAATCTCTCCAGTTTGCGATTGTTTCTCCTACTTTTACTACATAAGAATAATCTTGATAATAAACACTATCTTGGACTCGCTTAGCTTTTTCTGAAATAAATCCATCTTCACCTACAAATTTACCAGTTGTTGTAATTTTTGTACCTGTACTAGCAGTTAAAGTTGCTTTATCTATTTTTGATACGACAGCAGTTGTGCCACCCGAATATGTAATTGCTTCTCCTTCTACTGGAAGTCCTGATGTTATTGTAAATGAAATTATATTATTAAGATAATTAGTTACCTTTCCTGAAGCACCACCTGCTGTTGAAAATGTTTCACCATTTGAAATTGAACCTGATATATTTGTATTTACCATATTAACAGGTACGGTTATAGTAGGAGTAGAAGTATATCCCACTCCAGAATCAATTAATAAAGTTTCTGTAATTCTTCCTATTTCACTACCATAAGCAAGAACTGTAGCGCCAGAACCACCACTACTTGTTACCGTACAAGTTGGGGGTTTAGAATATCCAGCACCTGAATTAATGACTCTTATATCTGTGATATCTAATGTTGCACTTGTTCCTGCCTCTTGAACTATTTTATCGCCAGCATAGTGGTCAAGATATTGTGTGTGTTCTTCTAAAACAATATGATCTGTAGCTGCCATACTATATGCCGAAACACTACCAGCTTCAGGTGCAAATCCACCATTAACTACTGATACTTTTGCCTGTGGAGTATTACCGCCAGAGTTTGTTGTAGTAAAAGAAACAGCGTCACCAACAGCATATCCTGTTCCGCCTTTTGATACTATCATTTCTGTTATTGGACCTACACCTACTCCCTCAACACGAGCATTAGCGTCCGTTCCTCCACCACCAGATATAGTTATTGTATCATTAACAGAATATAATGAACCATCGTTTGTTATATTAAAACCACCTATAATTGTTTTAATAACACCTTTTGCAGTAAGAGTTGAGTCTGAGTTATCAATACCTATTATGTTTTGACCATCTAAA
>MDTC01081382.1_pt1 | contig 24584 bp, 24 predicted proteins | sample 811181 | NCBI WGS metagenome assembly MDTC01 (sample SAMN05326644, study PRJNA326480) | marine metagenome | isolation source: seawater | place: Pacific Ocean: North | collected 2011
AAATGGTAGAGATTTTTGGTCTAGCAAATACGGCCTTATTCTAGCGATGGCAGGTAATGCAGTAGGCTTAGGCAATTTCTTGAGATTCCCGGTGCAGGCTGCTGAAAATGGTGGCGGGGCATTTATGTTGCCTTATATCATCTGTTTTATATTAATCGGTATACCTCTAATGTGGATAGAATGGGGGATAGGTAGGCATGCCGGAGTACTAGGGAAGGGTACTACTTTTGGAATATCAAATGTGTTAAATGTTGATAAAGGAATTCAAGTTTTTTCCTTGTTAGGAATTTGGATACCACTGATAATTTCAATTTATTATATATATATAGAGTCATGGACCCTGGGATATTCTTTGAATTTTCTAGTTGGAAATTTCGAATCTGGATTGACAGATATAGGAATGAAAATGAATTTTTTCAAATCTACTTTTGCAGATTATATTGGCTCTTCGGAAAACGGCAAAACGATGTTAAGCCCTTCTTTCTTTGCATACTCGTGCTTTTTATTAACAGTTTTTATTAATTACAAAATTATATCGAAGGGTATATCAAAAGGAATTGAGAGATTTGTTAAAATTGCTATGCCTGCACTATTTATAATGAGCATCTTTATGGTTGTCTATGTTCTTACACTGGAAACACCTGTCTCAAATTCGATAAATGGACTAAATTTCTTATGGTCCCCGAATCTTGATTATCTCTTTAGTCCAAGAGTTTGGATAGCAGCCGCAGGGCAAGTCTTCTTTACTTTAAGTCTAGGTTTTGGTGCCATAGTTACTTACGCGTCATTTGTTAAGAAGGGAGACGATATTGCGCTTTCGGGTTTAACGGCAGCGTCAATCAATGAACTGATTGAAGTAGTTTTCGGAGGATCTATCGTAATACCCGCCGCTGTTGCATTTTTGGGAGTCTCGGGAGCTGTTCTAGTTGCGCAATCTGGGGCTTTCTCAATTGGATTTATTGCAATGCCAGCTATTTTCGATGGCTTGCCATTTGGTTCTTATATAGGTTTCACTTGGTTTTTCTTGCTTTTTGTTGCTGGCCTAACATCCTCTGTGGGGATTTTACAGCCTGTAGTAACTTTTGTATCGGAAGAACTAAATTCTTACCAAAAACGATCTTCACGATTAGTCATGTTCGTGGTATTCATTTTTGCGCAATTCGTAATATTCTTCCCTGGATTCTTAGAAGAATTTGATTTTTGGGCGGGAACCATATTCCTTGTTATTTTGGCTCTAACGGAAATCTTAATTTTTACAATTTATATTGCTCCTGGAGACCATGTACGGACTATAAACTTAGGTAGCATGATAAGGGTTCCAACTATTTTTAATCAAGTCTTTAGATATTATTTGCCAGCTCTTTTGGCGATTTTATTTATCTCTTGGTTAATCCAAGATGTTCAGAGCGACAATTCGATAATTTTTAAATTTAATTTTTGGTCTCAATTAGCGAGAATAGTTTTGTTAGGATTATTCATTGGGATTTTTCTTTTAGTTGTTAAAAAGGTGTTTCAAAAATGAGTTTCGATTCTTTAATTTTTCTGATATCTTCATGGACTTTTATAATCTCCCTGCTAGTTTTTTGCCTCATTAAGCTCAATAAGTGATATCAATCTTTTTCCTTACTTCTAGAAAATCGGAGACAAGGTGTGTTAAACCAAAGAATAGAAGAGTAAAGCTAGCTATTGTTGCAAACTCATATCCTATTAGGGCAACCAATATCATGCCCGGACAAAAATATTCTCTTTTTAATAAAAAACGAAATTTTGCCATTAATCTATAAAAAAAAGACCGTCTCTCGATAGATGTTATTTTATCTATTTCAGAAGGATAATATGCGAGACTTCCATTTTTGGTCCGTCTAATCATAAAAAATAATATTGTGGTTAAGAAGATTATATATAAAAGAATATTCAGAATTGAGATTTGTCTTAGTATCATAATTTCAGGATTTACGGCGAAAAATTTTGGATTATTGATACACATGCTTATACCTAAAAACATTGAGAAGTAGGATAATTGATCAAGGGCTGTATCGAACCACTGTCCAAATTTTGATTCTTTTAATCTAATTCTTGCGACTTCTCCATCGCAGCGATCTAATATTGTAGACAATTGCAGGACTAAGGCCCCAATCAAAGGTAGGTTTGATGCGTAGAAAAAACCGCATGATATTCCAATGCAGCCCACAAAAAATGTTACCCAATTCGGATTGGAGTTTATTTTAACAAGGATTTTACTAATAGGAATCGATATTTTACTATTTATGTTCTTCGAAATCCAACCACTAACATTTTTACTAATATGATTAAATAAGAAATCGCTTGATGCACTAGTTCCAATTTCACTTAATGTTATTTTTCTTGGCGGATCCATTAAAATCTTTTTCTTTAGTAGTTCTTTGAGTTGAATTAAATTAATGGAACGAGGATCGAAAGCTTCTTGATCTTTTTCTTTGAAAAACAACATCCCTAAATCTTCGTTCTCTGAGTTGTGAGCAACAAAAGAACCATTCTCATCTTCGATAGTTTCAAGTAGATTGGTTAACTGCTTTTTGTTTATAACGACATTATTTTGTATGATTAATAAATCTTGTTCTTGAGGAAGATTATTCAATGAAGCTTCTGCTCGGATTCTAAAACCAGGATGACGTTCACCGAGTTGTTTTAACGGAAGAGCGTCGCTCTCACAAATCAATATTGCTTCGTTATAGCCTGCGCTACCTAAATTTATCAGCGTTCTCTCGAATAAGCTAATATCGGCAACTTTTTCTTGATTAAATGAACTTAGCTCCTCTGAATCTACACCCTGACCTTTGCATAGAAGAACTATAAGCATTTTATGTGTATTACACTACTCGTAAATTTGAACTAGGTTTTTTTGAAGTTATTTTATTTATATTCAGTTTTGCATGATTCAAGTCATTGGGATAGTCAACGTCATGCCAATATAAATCCTTTATGTCAATAGCTCTAATTTTATGGCCTCTTCGTAATATTCGTTCAATTGCTGATGCATACCACTTTTTCTCGAAATTGTCGGATCTTATTTCCTCTTCTAAGGATCTTCTTAGTGTGTCAACCCCCTCTCTCCTAAAAGCTCTAATGCCAACCGATTCTCCTGACGGATTACTGAGATTCTTGCTGATATGCATCAAGAACCCGTTTTGAATCTTTACTTTCATATCTTCAGATGCGTATTGCTCTTTAACTTTAAACGGTACACATATTTCATCTTGATTGGAAAGTACTAATTTAAGCGCGCCCAGCTCAAAAACATCATCGCCGTTTAGCAAAACGACATCGGAATCAAGTTCAAACCTAGCTGCCCAAAGCGAAAAAAGACTATTTGTGGATTCCCAAAATGGGTTATAGATAGTGTTGATTTTCATTCCTAGCGAATCGTAGTTGCTAAGAAATTCTTCAACTTTTTCTCTTGCAAAGCCTACAACAACATTAACTTCATCAATTTCGGACGATTTTAAATGGTTTATTTGATGCTCAAGAATTGTTTGGTTGTCCAGAGTTAATAAGCATTTCGGAATGTCTTTTGTGTATGGTTGAAGTCTTTCCCCTTTCCCTGCAGCTAATATGATTGCTTTCATCCAAATTTTCCCATTAAGATCGTTGGATTACTTATAACTTTTAAAAAAAATTAAGTCAATTAAAAAGAGAATAAACACAATTTTTTTTTGTTTATCTGAACTTCGTACTTAAATAAATTATTTTTTTTAAGTAAATGTATTAAATTATTCTAAAAGTCTGACTAGTTTTCCGTTAATAACTTCAGCATCTACTTGTTTGTTTGCAGCATTTACATAGACAAATTTTGGGACATATTTTAAAGCTTCTTCTCGGGTGGTACTTATGAAGGATACTATTATTAAACAATCTCCTTTTCTGGCACAGTGTGCTGCAGCTCCATTTGTACAGATGATTCCAGTATCTTTTGTACCTTCTATAACATACGTTAAAAACCTTTCACCATTTGTAAGATTGAAGACATGCACTTGTTCGTGAGGAACCAAGGATGCGGCTTCCATTAATTCTTTATCTATGGTTATACTGCCCTCATAATCCAAATTGGCCTCGGTGACGTTTGCTCTATGTATCTTTGATTTTAAAATAGTCAGATCCATCAGAATTATTTTAAATTAAAATTCTAAATTGTCTATTAATCTAGTTGAACCTATTTTGACCGCAACTGCTATAAAATCTTTTCTAGATGGAATTTTGGGATAAATCATTTGATTGGCATTCATTATTTCAATATATTCAATTTTGGTTATTCCTGATTTTTTGTAAAAGGTACGAACCAATTGAATTATCCTTTTTGATGAAATATTTTTAGAATTTTTAAAAAGATTGTTGGCCAACTTAAGTCCTTGGTATATTTCTATTGCCAGCCCTCTTTGTTGAGGACTTAAATGTTTATTTCTAGAGCTAACAGCCAAACCATCTTTTTCTCTAATTGTTTTATGGCAGATTAATTTAATATTGATGTTGAGTTCTTTGACCATTTGTCTAATAATGATAAATTGTTGCAAGTCTTTCTTCCCAAATACGACTATATCAGGTGCGACGATATTAAAGAGTTTTAATACAATTGTGGTAACACCATCAAAATGATTTTTTCTATATAATCCGCAAAGATGTTTTTGAAACTCTCCAACTACAACTTTAGTTTGAAAGGCGGGATTATAAATCTCGTTAACGTTAGGAAGAAAAAGATAGTCAACATTTAATGCTCTCAATTTTTGTGTATCTTCTTTAATCGATTTTGGATAATTGTCCAAATCTTTTTTCTCAGAGAATTGTGTTGGATTTATAAATATACTTACGATTACAACTTCTCCTGTTTTTTTGGCCTTTTTAATTAACGATAAATGCCCATCGTGTAAAGCGCCCATCGTCGGCACGAAAGATATCTTTTTCTTTCTTGATTTTTTAATTGAGACGGAAAGGCTCTGCATCTTTTTTGCAGATTTAATTATTTTAAGGGAATCTCTTTTTTTTAACATCATTTCTATAACTACTAATAGATTTTTTGATTACTTGTCTCAGATTGGAATAGGTTTTGACAAAGGATGGGTGAGGAGGAGGTGTAATTCCAAGTAAATCTTCTGAAACAAGTATTTGTCCATCACATTGATTTCCAGCCCCAATACCGATGGTGGGAATATCAATAGACTTAGTTATTCTGCTTGCTAGATTATCTGGAATTCCTTCTATTACTAGAATCGATGCTCCAAACTTTGCAGCTTCTTTTGAAAGAGAGTAAATATATTCCGCTTCGGATTTGTTTTTACCTTGTTTCTTATATCCTCCATAAATGTTGAATGATTGAGGGCATAATCCTACATGTGCTACGACAGGGATACCAGAATTTGAGATTTTTTTAATAGTATCCAAAGTATCAAAGCTTATCTCCAATTTTACGGACTGAGCACCAGTTTCTCTTATAGCTCTGCCGATATTTGTCATTGCATCAGAAATCGATGATTGATATGTCATGAAGGGCATGTCGATACACAGGTGGGCATTACTTATAGCCTTTGAAACCGCTTTGCCATGATAAATAATATCATCGAGTGTAACCCCCAAGGTGGTCTCATTTCCTTGAAAAACATTTCCAAGGGAATCTCCAACCAAGACGAGATCGCAAATATTATCCAAAATTGAGGCAAGTTGAAAATCATAAGCGGTAAGAGCAACAATTTGTTCGTTCTTACCTTTCATCGATTGAAGGTCCAATATAGTTTTTCTCAAAATCACCCCTTAGAACGTTTACAATTCTTTATATAGCTTTATTATATTTAAAAAATATGTCTATTAATAGCAATAATTTCTCCCTCTTGGACGATCTCCCCCCTTATGTTCTCTCGGTTGTTAACGAACTTAAATATCAAGCTAGGAGAAAAGGTGAAGATATAATTGACTTTGGTATGGGGAATCCCGACCAGCCTACGCCAAGACATATAGTTGAAAAATTATTAGAGTCCTCTGTGGAGGGGAGAAATCACCGTTATTCTGTCTCAGCAGGTTTGCCTAAGCTCAGATTAGCAATTAGCAATTGGTATAAGAGAAATTATGATGTCGATTTGAATCCTGAGAACGAAGCAATCGTTACCATGGGATCCAAGGAAGGTATTTCTCATTTGATGTTAACGATGCTTTCACCAGGAGATGTCGTCTTGGTTCCTGATCCATGTTATCCAATCCATAGCTATTCTGTATTAATTGCACGAGGAAAAGTTAATAGGTTTAATGCTATTGACGATGAAGCCTTACTCGATAATATTAAAAAGGGACTGAAGACTTCTCCTAAACCAAAAGTTTTAATTATATCCTTTCCTAGTAATCCAACTACGCAAACTGTTGATTTGGAATTTTTCTCTCAAGTTTTAGATCTTGCGAAGAAACATTCTGTGATTGTTGTCCACGATTTTGCGTATGCTGATTTATGTTTTGATGGATACAAAGCTCCGAGTTTTCTTCAAGTTGACGGAGCTAAGGATATTGCGGTGGAATGCTTTTCCCTTTCTAAAAGCTACAATATGCCCGGATGGAGAGTTGGATTTATGTGTGGCAACAAAGAAATAATTTCTGCTTTAAGAAGGGTGAAAAGTTATCTTGATTATGGAATTTTCCAGCCTATACAGATAGCAGCAATAACCGCGCTGAATGAGACACAGGAGTGTGTAAAAACAACAAGAGATGCTTATAAGGGCAGACGAAACCGATTAATTGATGGTCTTGGTAAGGCGGGTTGGGAAGTTCCTTCTCCGAAAGCTACCATGTTTGTCTGGGCAAGAATTCCCGAGCAATTAAGACATCTTGGGTCTTTGGAATTTTCTAAAAAATTAATTACCGACTGCAAGGTGGCTGTTTCCCCAGGTGTTGGGTTCGGAGAGAATGGGGATGACTATGTAAGATTTGCGCTTATTGAAAATGAGCATCGTATTCTTCAAGCCACCAGATCAATAAAAAAATTGTTGTTATAATGAGATTTGCGAATATAGGAACAAGTTCTTTTGTTTGTTTTTTTTTGATGACCTTACTTGTTTCTGCCAATTTAGACGAAATCAATACGCCATCTTTTGATAATATGGCGAAATACACGAGCTCTACATTTAAGGCAAAAAAAATACAAAAATATATTAACTACTTTTCAAATACGGAGAAAGGAAGATCATTTTACAAGCGAGTTTATCCTAGACAATGGCAATTCGACAAAACTGTAAAAAAAATTTTTGCTCAATACAATATACCAAAAGAATTTAAATATGTTTCAATGATTGAGAGCGGATTTAATTACAATGCACGATCTAGAGCGGGCGCTGTTGGTCTCTGGCAGTTTATACCTTCAACAGCAAAAATTTTTGGTTTAAGGATAGACGAATGGGTAGACGAAAGAAGGGATCCTTACAGGGCTACTGTTGCGGCCGCAGAATATTTTACTAGTCTAAAAAAGAAATTCGGAAGTTGGGAACTTGTTCTTGCTGGATACAATTCTGGAGACCTGACCGTTAAAGCGGCTATTGAGAAATATAATTCAAAAGATTTTTGGTATCTATCAAGACATACATTTCCCAAGCAAACAAGGGAGTATGTACCACAAATACTAGCAGTAATTACAATATCAAAAAATTTAACCAAGTATGGATTTGAAGATTTAAAAATTGAGGATGGTATTGACATTGAACAGGTTGAAGTGCCCCCTGGTACGAGACTAGATTATATTGCTACGTTAATTAATATAGATGGAGATTTGCTGCGAAGACTTAATCCATCCATTTTGAGACGTATCACACCTCCTGATGCATCGTATTTTATCAATGTCCCTGCTGGATATAAAGAAAAGGTCTATGCAAAATTTCAAATTAATCGCGATCTTCACACATACAAAATCGAGAAAGGAGATACGTTGTCTGGGATAGCATTAAAATTCTCTAATTCGATAGATGAAATTTATATATTGAACAATTTAAGTTCATCAACAATATATGCAGGAGATACTATTTTGGTTTATAAAAAATCAAGTCCATCTGGTCAATAGAATACGTGAATTCAACTACGGGAGAGCTAGATTTGGTATTATGGCATTACAAAACGGGTAAGATTATAAAGTAAGCATAATTTAACAAGGTGGATTTTTATGAAATTTGAGGCTGTAATCGGACTTGAGGTACACTCGCAACTTAAAACAAATGTAAAACTTTTTTCAAGTTCAAATACAGATTTTGGCTCCGATCCCAATTCGAATGTTTCGGAAGTAGATTTAGGATTGCCCGGGGTCCTCCCTGTTATAAATTCTAAAGCGGTAGATCTCGCAATTCTTGCTGGTTTATCAACAAATTGTACAATTAACTCGAGGTCAACTTTTGCACGAAAGCATTACTTTTATCCGGACCTACCTAAAGGTTACCAAATAAGTCAATACGATGAACCGTTAGCTACAGGTGGCCATATTGACATTCTTGCTCCTAATGAAAAAACCAAAAAAATAAGAATCAATAGAATTCACATGGAAGAAGACGCAGGAAAATTAATTCATGATTTATCTGACGAATATTCTATGATTGATTTAAATAGGGCGGGAGTCCCCCTTGTTGAGATAGTTACCGAACCCGACATTTCTTCATCGGAGGAAGCAATCGAATACTTAAAAAAGCTGAGAAATATACTAGTTTTTGCGGGTGTGTCGGATTGCAATATGGAACAAGGGAACTTTAGATGTGACGCTAATATTTCCGTAAGGCGGGCTGGTTCTAGCAAGTTGGGTACCAAGGCAGAAATTAAGAATGTTAACTCTTTCAGGTTTGTTCAAAAAGCAATTGAATATGAGATTGATAGACAAATCAAACTCATCCAAGATGGTGGAAAGGTCGCACAGGAAACAAGACTTTTTAATTCTGCATCTAATAAAACTTATGCAATGAGGTCCAAGGAAGATGCGCATGATTATAGATATTTCCCTGATCCAGATTTGCAACCGCTACTTCTATCTGAAGAAAGAATCACAAAAATCCTTAATTCGATGCCGGAATCAGTAGACGATAAAATGAACAGTTATTTAAACGAGCTTCATTTGTCACAAGAGGAAGTCGATATATTGCTTTCAGACAAAGTTTTATCTGATTTTTTTGATTGTACTTTGAAATATATTAACGAACCTAAGATGATATGCAATTGGATATTGAGCGAGATTATACGATATATAAACCAAGACAATTTCGTGCTCAGCGAAGAAAACTTTGCCCGATTAATTCAGGCCATTGTAGAAGGTACGATAAATAGTAATTCGGCGAAAGAGATATTGTCTAAAATTGTTGAAACAAATGACAGTGTCGATGATGTAATTAATAAGTTGGGGTTACAACAAGAAAGTTCAGAAGAATTTTTAAATAACATAATAGACAAGGTCATTAAGGATAATTCTGATGAATACGATAGAATCTTAAATGGTGAAACTAAATTAATAGCGTTCTTTGTTGGTCAGACAATGAAGGCCACACAAGGGAAGGGCAACCCTCAAGTAATTAACAAAATTTTAAAAGAAAAATTTAATATTAGTTAATGCTGCTATGTAAGTTTTGGATATTGCCCATTATTTCGTCTTTCACAGCGGTAATCCTTTCTTTTGATGGCTTGTTCTCTATATCATAGTGAAGTGCATGCCCAAATTTAAGAGTAATCTTTACCGGCTTAACAAATTTTGTTTTTCTTGGAAAAGCTTCAAAGGTTCCTTGTATTGCCAATGGTATTATAGGAACCCCAGATTTAAGAGCCATTATCGCTACCCCAAGTTTACCGTCACCAATACTACCATCATGAGACCTTTGACCTTCTGGGAAAAGACCTACAAGGTTATCCTTTTTTAAAAGTTTGATTACTTTTAAGAGACCAACTCTGTCGCTTGTTGATCTCTTTACGGGAATGCAATTACCTAAATTGCATAAAAATTTGAACAAGAAATTTTTATTATAAACATCTTCTGCGGCAAGAAAAGTAATCTTTCGTCTAGTATGAAATGCAGTGATAGAATTAATTATAATCCCGTCTAGATGCGAGGTATGGTTTGATGCTATTACAGCCCCGCCAGCTTGGGGAATTTCTTCTGAATTGATTACTTCTACTCGATGATAAATCTTCAAATATATGTTAACTACAAATATGAGCCAATATTTTAGGTGGTAGGACTTTATATCACCTGCGGGGTAAAACCCCGAAAAGAATAAGTCATTACTTATATTTTTTAGAAGTCTCCCCAAAGGCTTAATCATAATGTATTTTAATACTCTTTTATAAATTGACAAACTTTATTAAAGGAAGTATTTTCAGTATTTTAATGGGTAAAGGCTCTATTCTATATCTTGAAAACGGCAAAATGTTTAATGGCCTGGGTTTTGGGTTCCGTGGCGAAACAATTGGCGAGATAGTATTCAATACGTCTATGACGGGATATCAAGAAATTCTTACCGATCCTTCATATCATTCCCAAGTAGTTTTAATGACTTATCCTCATATTGGAAATTATGGAATCAATTCAAAAGATAACGAATCTAATGAATGCTATGTTAAAGGATTTATAGCAAGAGAATTTTGTCCATATCCATCAAATTTTATTTCCGAGATGACTTTGGAAGAATATTTAATTCAAAATAAAGTCGTAGGAATTTCCGATATAGACACTAGAGAATTAACAAGAATAGTAAGGAACGAGGGAGCGCAAAGATGCATTATTTCTTCGAAACAGGAAGATGTAGATAAATTAAAATACAAACTTGAACTGTCTCCTGAAATGAAGGGAAACGATTTAACCTTAAGGGCTACATGTAAAGAAATATACAAGATAGGTAGTAAGAAAAATAAAAAGAATATTTTCGTTTATGATTTTGGTTGTAAAAAGAATATTTTAAATATATTACATAAAGAACTAAATATTAACCTTATCGTTGGTCCTTGCGATACGGATGTAGATACCGTGAAGAGCTTTAATCCTGATGGAATCCTGCTTTCCAATGGGCCAGGTGACCCATCTGCGGCAACCTATGCGATTAACAACGTAAAAAAATTGTTAGGATATAAGCCAATATTTGGCATTTGCTTGGGACATCAAATTCTCTCGTTAGCATTAGGAATGAAAACTTTTAAACTTAAATTTGGACATAGAGGGGCTAACCATCCAGTTATGAACCTTAAAGACAAAAAGGTTGAGATTACAAGCCAGAATCATGGTTTTGCGGTAATTAATTCAAAAATCAATGATGTTAACATTACTCATATAAATCTTAACGATGATACCGTTGAAGGTATAGAATCTAAGGCAAACAAATGCTTTTCGGTTCAATACCATCCTGAGGCATCACCGGGACCTCATGACTCTCGAAGATATTTTAAAAAGTTTGTAGAAATGATATGAAAAAAGTTCTTTTTATCATGGACAAGCTAAGTTTGATTGATACGGAAAAAGATACAACGTATTTGTTTATGCTGGAATGTCAAAATAGAGATTTTGATATTTATTATTCTTTAATTGATGGACTATATTTTGACTCAACTCTAAAATCAAATTGCTTACAAATTGAAATGCTTGAGACCAAGGAGATTTATAGGGAAAATGACCATATGCAAATATCTGTAGAAGAAATGGATATTGTTTTTATGCGAAAAGATCCACCCGTTAATCTGGACTATATTCATGCAACATATATGCTTGATATGGTTAAAGATAAAGTTCTGGTGGTGAACAACCCAACATCTTTACGAAGTTTTAATGAAAAATTGGTTACCTTGAATTTTCAAGATATTGTCCCACCAACTATAGTAACCTCTTCGATTACCCAAATAAAAAATTTTGCAAACAAATTTGAAGACGGTGTTGTAATTAAACCAACAACTCTGTGCGGGGGGGAGGGTGTGTTTAGGTACAGTGACGAGCAAAAGATAAATGATACGATAATAGCCCAACGATTCCTTCCTAATGTTTCTAAGGGGGATAAACGAATTGTGCTTCTCAATGGAGAGCCCATTGGAGCTATCAATAGAATTGCGAAAGAAGGAAGTTTTATTTGCAACTTTCATGCTGGAGGAATACCCAAAAAGACCAAAGTTACACAATCCGACAAGGACATATGTGATAGAATAAAACCTTTCTTGGTACAAAATGGAATCTATTTTGCAGGCATAGATATTATTGATAATATGCTAACTGAGATAAATATTACTAGTCCTACAGGAGTACAAGAAATAAACCGGGCTAACAATTCCAAACTCGAAACAATTGTTTTAGATTTTATTGTTGATAAACTAAAGGGATAGGTATAGATTAAAATGTCAGTTGATAAAAAACTTGTATTGAAGATTTCTAAACTTTCCAGATTGTCCATTGAGGAAAAGAGCCTAGGTTCTTTTGTGAAAAGCTTCTCTGAAATTTTAAATTATATGGACCTACTTAACTCCGCCTCCAATCATGAATCAGACCTAAAGATGGATAGCAATATTGATTATGCTCAAAGAGATGATACTGTCATTTCAAAATTACCTATCGATGAAGTATTAAAAAATGCACCTAAAAAAGATGGTAATTTTTTTTCGGTAAAGAAAATTATAGATGAGGAATGATTAAATGAAGAGGATGTCCATTGAAAATATTGTTAATGGTTTCAAGAATAAAGAATTTCTTCCCTCGGAAGTAACAAAAAATCTATTTGATAATATAAAAAAGATTGACTCAAAACTTAACACATACATTTCTTTGTTTGAAGAATCTGCGACTAAGCGCTCTATTCTCCTCGATGATGACGTTATCAAGAAGAATTATAAAAGCCTAATCCATGGAATTCCTATTAGCTTGAAAGATATATTCCTCGTGAAAAATGAGCTTTGCACATGTGGATCTAAAATGCTGAGCAATTATATATCAAATTATAATTCAACGGTGTATGAAAAACTTAACGCTGCGGGGGCTATCATCCTTGGTAAGAACAATATGGATGAATTCGCAATGGGTTCATCAACTGAAACATCCTTCTTCGGTCCAACTTTTAACCCTTGGAACTACGATAAAGTACCAGGTGGTTCTAGCGGAGGCTCTGCTGCAGCTGTAGCTGCTGGGTTGACAATAGCTTCTATAGGGACAGATACAGGAGGCTCAATTAGACAACCTGCCTCTTTTTGTGGGGTCGTGGGACTTAAACCATCTTATGGAAGAATTAGTAGGTTCGGAATGATTGCATTTTCTTCATCTCTCGACCAAGCTGGACCTTTAACGGTTAGCGTTAATGATGCTGCCATACTTCTTGATATTTTATCAGGCTTTGACTCTAAAGATTCTACCTCTGCGAACCTGCCTAGTACGCAATCTTATAATCTTCTAAAAAAAGAAGATTTCTCCCCTAAGGAATTTACTATTGGCATTCCCTCTACTATGTTGGAAGAAGGATTAGATAAAGAAATAGAAAAAAATTTCAAAATTCTTGTTAAATCCTTGAAAGGCACAGGTTTTAGGATAAAAGATATAAAACTACCAAACGCTCAATTCGCTGTTGCTACTTATTATATTATTGCACCATCGGAAGCTAGTTCTAATTTGTCACGATATGATGGTGTCCGATATGGATTTTCCGAAGATGTAAATGACGGAACCTTAGAAGAGTTTTATGTAAACAATCGCTCTAAAGGTTTTGGCGATGAAGTTAAAAGAAGAATAATGCTTGGAACATATGCTTTATCGTCAGGTTATTATGATGCCTATTATTTAAAAGCGATTAAAGTTAAGAATATGATAATCGATGATTTTAATAAAGCTTTTCAAGAAGTTGATTGTATTTTGTCCCCGACTTGTCCGGAACTACCTTTTAATGTTGGTGAAAAGAAAAACAATCCTTTAAGTATGTACCTCTCTGATATTTTGACAATACCAGCAAATCTTGCCGAGCTCCCATCGATATCCATACCTTTTATGTTGTCAGGTGATGGACTTCCTATAGGAGTTCAACTAACAACGAACAAAATGGAAGAGAATAAATTATTAATGATTTCGTCTTTGATAGAAAAGGAAGTTGGCTTTAAGGACCAACCTTAATCTCTATCCCATTTCTTTAGAGCTTCCGAATATATAGTTTTCTTACTCATGCTCAATTTCTTGTTTAATATATCCACACTCTTTTTGAGCGAGATTCCTTCTTGTTTGAGAATGTCTAATAATTCTAATAAATCTTTTTCTTCTAAATTATTTGTATCTTCCGCAGATGCTTTGACTACTAGAACGAATTCTCCCTTATCGTAAAACGAGTTGTCTATATTTTTCAAAATTTTTTTGGAAGAACCTCTTAGTGTTCCTTCATGGATTTTCGATATCTCTTTTGATATCGATACAAAAGAATCTTGAAAGTTTTTATCTATAATTTTTACAATTAGTTTAAGATTCCTTGAATTTGCAAATACAACAACGGGTATACTTAGACATAAATTCTTTTTTAATATTTCTAAGATTTTTATATTTTTTCTTGGGAGAAAACCAAGAAAAATAAAATTGCTTATATCCGTTCCTGACAATGTGAGTGCTGACGTAATTGATGTGGGACCGGGAATAGATACCGGTTCTATACCAACCTTAATTAGTTCTGAAACAAGCTTGTGCCCCGGGTCTGAAATTAATGGTGTACCTGCATCTGAAATTAGAGATACAGTTCCACCATTATTTATTTTCTCAATTACAGTTCGTGATATATTGAAGAATTTGTCATCATGATAAGGAATCAACAATTTGGGTCTGATATTGTAGTAATTCAGCAATTTTAAAGCTCTAGTCTTTTTTTCGCATAATATAATCTCTGAATTTTCAAGAACCTTTATGGCTCTTCTTGAAATATCGTCTAAATTCCCAATAGGGGTAGCTACAATATTAAAACTCATAACTTCTCGGAGGGCCAGGGACTCGAACCCTGAAGTCCGTGAGGACGCCGGTTTTCAAGACCGGTGCATTGCCAATTCTGCCAGCCCTCCACATTAATTGGATTGTATATTCTATATTATCCATTCTTCTTTTCTATAGAACATTCTATATGTTTCTGATTTGATTTTGAAATTATTTATGTTAACTTTTCAGCTTATATTCATTATGAGCGATGAGCGAGTAGAACAAGTTCAAAACGACCAGCCTGAAGACGGTGTTATTACTATGAAACAGCTTTTAGAAGCAGGTGTTCATTTTGGTCACCAGTCAAGTCAGTGGAATCCTTCCATGAAAGAATATATCTATGGTTCCAGGAATGGTATCCATATTATTGATTTAGAAAAAACCTTACAATCGTTCTTAGTCGCTTATGATTTTGCACGAGACATGGTTGCCTCCGGGAAAGAGATTCTATTTGTTGGAACTAAAAAACAGGCCCAAGCTATTATCCAAGAAGAAGGCCTTCGTTGCAATATGCCCTTCGTAAACTCAAGATGGCTTGGGGGTACTTTAACTAATTTTAATACTATAAGATCTAGAGCGGATTATCTAATCCAATTAAAACAATTAAAAGACAATGGCGAGATGGATAATTTACCAAAAAAAGAACAAATATCTCTAACACGAGAGATGAAGAAATTGGAATATTTACTAAACGGTATAATGAATATGAAAAAAATGCCTGGTGCAATTTTTGTAGTTGATACTGGCAAAGAAGATATTGCAATTAAAGAAGCCAGAAAAATTGGAATTCCTATAGTGGGAGTTGTGGATACAAATTCAAACCCTGAAGATGCGGACTATGTTATCCCAAGTAACGATGATGCAGTTAGGGCGGTTAAGCTTTGCATTGAAAAGATTGCGAGTGCTTGCTTGGAAGGGCAACATATTTATTCTGCCAAAATTCAGTCGGGAGAGGTTGCTCCTGACAAAGAAGAAGCAAGCGGCGTTCCCGTTGAAAGAAAAGCATTTGTATTTAAGACAAGTACTAACGACAAAGAAGAAGAGTCGATTGCTTATTCTGAAGAAGATAGTGCGACCAAAAAGGAGTAAGAATGACTGACTCCACTTCTTCAGAGCTAATTCGTAAAGTACGAGATAGGACTAGTGCCCCTTTGTTAGAATGTAAAAATGCGTTACAAGAAGCAGACGGGGATATAGATAAGGCTATCGAAATCTTAAAAATAAGAGGGCTCTCGAAGGTAGAAAAAAAGAGTGGAAGAAATACCCCGGAAGGGCAAATATTTTCTTATATTCATGCTGGTGGCAAAATTGGTGTATTGGTAGAAATTAATTGTGAAACCGATTTTGTTGCTAGAAACGATGAATTTCAGTTGTTTGCTAGAGAAATTGCTATGCAAATAGCCGCATCGGATCCTCATTTCGTCTCCAAAAGCGATGTTCCTCAGTCATTTATTGAAAACGAGAAAAAGATCATACTAGCACAAGTTAAAGAGTCTGGAAAAAAACCAGAGGTTGCGGAAAAGATGATTGAAGGTAAATTGAATAAGAGACTCGAAGAAATTTGTCTGTTAGATCAGATTTATATAAGGGATTCAAAATTGAAGATTGAAGATTTGCAAAATGAAATAGTTTCTAAACTTGGTGAAAATATAAAAATATCAAGATTTGTCAGATATCAAATTGGTGAAACTCAAACTGATGGCTAGCAAGAAAGAAACTTTATACTCCAGGGTTCTGTTAAAACTTAGCGGCGAAGCCCTACAAGGGAATCTTGGTTATGGTATCGACAACGAGACTCTAGAGGGAATTGCAAAAGAGATTGCAGAGGTTGTCAAGCTTAAAGTCCAAGTCTCGATTGTTATAGGTGCGGGGAATATATATAGGGGAGTTTCTGCTGCAGCACAAGGAATGGATAGAACAACTGCAGATTACATGGGTATGTTGGCCACCGCAATCAATGCCCTTGCTCTACAACACTTTTTAGAGAGGGAAGAGCTGGCAACAAGAGTACAATCTGCCTTAGAGCTTAATCGAGTAGCCGAACCTTATATCCAGCGAAGAGCTATGCGTCACTTAGACAAAGGAAGGGTAGTTATTTTTGCTGCTGGAACTGGGAATCCGTATTTCACAACTGATACTGCGGCATCTCTTAGAGCTCTAGAAATTAATGCTGAAATTATTTTAAAGGCCACAAAAGTTAACGGTGTCTACGACAAAGACCCTCATAAATATAAAAATGCCAAAATGTTTAAATCATTACGATATATGGAGGTTCTTGAAAAAGAACTGGAAATTATGGATTCCACAGCAATCTCGCTTTGCAAAGACAATAATATTCCTATATGTGTATTTAATCTATTCAAAAAAAATAATATAAAAAAAATTATACAAGGTGAAAAGATAGGCACTATAGTTAGCTAGATGACCTCAGAGGAAAATTATGGATGACATAATCTCAGATTGTAGCTCAAAAATGAAGAAGACAGTCGATTCTTTTATAAAGGAGATTTCTAAGATTAGAGGCGGAGCGCTTAGCAAATCCCTCTTTGATGAAATTAGAGTTGATTATTATGGTTCTAAAGTTCCTCTAAACCAAGTATGCAATATCAACATGAATGAAAGCTCCACCATTGTTATTACTCCTTATGATCAGACGGTTGCGGACAATATTGTTAAAGCGATACAGAAATCGGACCTTGGTTTGAATCCAAATAATGACAAAGATGTAATTATTATCAACATCCCTCCGTTGACTCAGGAAAGAAGAAATGAGCTAGTCAAATTTTTGAATAAAGAGACGGAATCGTTCAGAGTTTCGATTCGCAATATAAGAAAGGAATGTAACGATGCAATCAAAAATCTACAAAAAAAGAAAAAAATAACAACAGACGATGAAAAGACCGGACTGAAACAAATTCAAGAGCATACGGATAATTATATTAGTTTAATTAATTCGAATAGTACTAAAAAAGAACAAGAAATCATAAATATATAAGTTTACGTTTTACGATATGAAATCCAGATTATTCATATAGGGCCTTATTGCCTTAGGAATCTCTACGCTACCATCTTTTTGTTGGTAGTTTTCTAGTATTGCCACCAAAGTTCTTCCTACTGCTAAACCAGAACCATTTAGTGTGTGAACAAATTTTGTTTTTTTATCAGATTTGTACTTTATATTTGCACGCCTTGCTTGAAAGGAACAAAAATTGCTACAAGAAGATATTTCTCTGTACTGATTTTCTGAAGGCAGCCAAACCTCGATATCGTATGTTTTTGCAGATGCAAAACTCATATCGCCCGAACATAGTGTGACAACTCTATAAGGTAACTCTAATTTGTCTAAAATTGCGCATGCATCATTGGTTAGATCCTCTAATTCCTCAAACGAGGAACGCTCATCAACAAACTTAACTAACTCAACTTTGTTAAATTGATGCTGTCTAATTAAACCTTTTACGTCTTTTCCGTAGGATCCTGCTTCAGATCGAAAGCAGGCGCTATAAGCTACATATTTTTTTGGAAGACTGGCAATATTTAAAATTTCATCAGCATGAATATTAGTTAATGGTACCTCGGCCGTTGGTATCAGATAGTATTTCGTTCCTTCTATCTTAAATAGGTCTTCTTCAAATTTTGGCAAGTTACCTGTTCCTATAAAACTTTTCTCATTACATATAAACGGAGGAAAGACTTCCTCGTAACCCTTTTTGCCATGCTCATCTAGCATGAAGTTTATAAGTGCTCTTTCGAGCTTGGCACCCAAGCCTTTATATAAATTAAATCTAGTTCCAGTAATCTTTGCGGCAGTTTCGAGGTCGAAAAGTTCAAAATTTTTCCCAATTTCTGTGTGATTAAGAATCGTGAAATCATATTTCTTAATCTCACCAACTTCTCTAATTGTTTTGTTGTCCTTCGGGTTGGACCCGATAGGCACCGTATCATCGTGGATATTAGGATACCCTAATAATTTTTCCCTAAACGACTCATCCGCACTTTTCCGAATTTGCTCATTTTCTTTAACTTGATTTGATAGTTCTTTGATTTCAATTAATTCGGACTTGGTGGGCTTCCTTTTTCCATCGGTAATTTTTTTATTAAATTCGTTTTGTTTCTTCTTCAATTCCTCTACATCTTGAATAGCCTTCTTCCTTGCCAAGTAAAGATTAGAGAAATCTTTAGAATTAAAGTCGTAGCCCTTTTCAAGATACTTCCTTGTAACTAGCTCTTGATTCTCATATATAAAATTTGGGTCTATCACTTGAATTTGAACTCACTTTTTTTTTCGTATATCATAACATGAAATAAATTTACTTACCCAGGGTGTTTTATGTCAATAGAAAAAGGCAACGTTAAAATTCACTATTTAGGGCATGCTACTTTTATTTTTGAGACCAATGAAGGATCGAAAATAATTGTTGATCCATGGCTTGATGACAATCCTCAATGTCCAGATAACTTAAAATCTCCGGAAAACATAGAATATATCTTAATTACCCATGGACATTTTGATCATATTGGCAATGTCTCACAAGTGTTTTCTAATAATAAAAATGCAAAATTAGTTGGCAATCTGGAGCTTTGTACTTGGTATAATTCTAAAGGTGTAAGTGCTACTTTGCCAATGAATCATGGTGGCACCCAAGTTTTTGACCAAACTAAGGTTACTATGGTCAATGCTGTGCACGGCTCAGGAATCCAAGATGGCGACAAACTAGTTTACGGCGGTATTGCATGCGGATATGTCGTTCAATTTTCAAATGGTTTTAGTGTTTATATTGCTGGAGACACAGGTGTATTTATGGATATGAAATTAATTTCAGAGGTATATAATCCAGATTTAGCAATAATCCCCATAGGGGATCATTACACTATGGGTCCCGTAGAGGGGCTTCATGCCTGTAGGATGTTAAATGTAAAGCATGTTGTACCTTGTCATTATGGAACTTTCCCAGTATTGGTTGGGGACCCAGCTAAATTTAAAAAATTAGTCGAAAAAGAGCTAGATACAAAAGTTCACATCTTAAATCCAGGAGATGAATTATAAATGAATAGAAAACCAAATGGCAGACAATATATTAATTACTCTTTTTACAAATTTTTACCTGAGTGGTATTTGATTCCACGAACTAAGCGACAATCTCTTCTAGGTACCCTAAAAAAGATTCTTGATAAATACGCTAGAAAAATAACTCTTAATTCATACTCTACTTTAGGAGTAAGAGCCGAATGCGACTTTATGCTCTGGAGAGTTTCCGAAGAGGTTGAAAATTTTGAGAAAATGTCATCCGAAATTTTCAATAGTGGATTAGGGGCTTACATAGAAACAAAATACTCTTTCCTCTCAATGACCAAAAATTCTCGATATGTGAGCAAGAAGAAAGCCGTTAATCAAGAAGGAGAAAGGATAAAAATAACTCCCAAAAAGAAGAAATACTTGATGGTGTACCCCTTTATCAAAAAAGTTGATTGGTATTTGCTTTCAGGAAAAAAAAGACAGGAGATGATGTTCGAACATATTGATAGTGGTCGCAAATATCCTTCTGTGAGCATTAACACGTCATATTCTTTCGGAATTGATGATCAAGAGCAAATGGTTTCTTTTGAAACTGATTACCCTGAGGATTTTTTGGATCTCGTTGAGGAAATGAGATTTCAAAAAGCTAGGGCATATACAGAAAAAGATACGCCTATCATCACTTGTATTTATAAAGAATTCCGAGATTTAGTAAAACTTTTTTATTAGATTAAAAATTCACAATATCGTTATATATTGCAAATAGCATTAAAGTTATGAGTGCAGCAAAGCCAATCCTATTTGCAACGTTCAAGAATCTCGGATTTATTTTTCTTCTGGTTATCATCTCTATTGAGTTAAAGAAAATATGACCTCCATCTAATAATGGGATGGGGAGTAGATTAATGATTCCTAAATTAATACTTATTACAATCATAAATTGAAGTATAGAATTTATGCCTTTTTCCGCAGCTACTCCTGAATACTTAGCGATTGCGATAGGGCCCGCAAGAGAGCTTTTAATTTCTTCCAAGCTAGATTCAGAATCAAAAAGATTCGACAGAAGATGCATTATCCCATTAAAGATTAACTTTATAGATTTGATTGAGTCGACATACCCCTTGTGTAGTGATTCAAATAAAGCAAATTTCTGTTCTCTTAATTGGACAAGAGGGGTTATCCCTAGAAGTTTTTTTGATTTATCTTCAGAAAAAAGGACTTCTCTATAGAGTACGTCACCTTTTCTTTCGATTTTAATCTTAAACAAAGCCTCCTTGTTGTTTAAGGTCTCACTTATTTGATACCAACTAAAGATTTCTATTCCATTAATTTTTTTTATTTTATCAAACCTCTGCAAACCAATCTTGTCTGCTTTTGTTTGAGGTATTACTTGATCAACTATCGGAGGCTGTTCTGGAAAAACTTCATCCAAGATATATCTTTTTTCTTTTCCAGTGTTCTTAAAGTCTATTACATGGATTTTATTGCTTCTTAAAACTTCTATTTCTTGTCTCTTGTCTAGAAACTTAGTTCTTTCTTCCGATATCGAACGCCATGATTCTAGTTTTGAATTATTAATTCGTAATATGGTATCTCCCTTTTTAAAGAAAGATTCGTTGACCTCATTCTTATAGTAACCCACGACTGGAATTTCATCTAAAAATTTAGGTACCTCAATTCCAATCATGTAGATAATAGGAAAAAATAGGAATGGCACTATCAAGTTCATTAAAGGGCCAGCGAATAAAATTATTTGTTTTTTATAATTGGGGATATTCTTATAACTCCTTTCTTCCTTGATATCGAGATTTTGATTCTTGCTGGGTTCGTCTGATACCTCATTCTCTCCTTGCATCTTCACATATCCACCTAGCGGTAACAAAGACAAAGAATATTCCGTTTCTCCATAATAAAAGGAGAACATCTTAGGTCCAAAGCCTATAGAAAAAGCTTCAACTTTGACATTTGCCCATTTGGCGGCCAATAAGTGGCCAAGCTCATGAATGAAAATGAGAAAACTAATTATTAAAAGAAACGTAATTATGCTTGTCATGGCTATAACTATAACTTATTGACTATATCAAAAGCATCTTTAGATGCTACGACGTTGATTTTAAGTATTTCTTTAAGTGAATACTTAAATTTTGGACTATGTTTCTCCATCGTTTTTTCAATAATTTTCAGAATGTCCAAAAATTTTATTTTGTTATTTAAAAATTCCCCAACAGCAACAGAATTTGCTGCATTCATTACGGTTGGCATACTTCCACCTATTCTGATTGCTTTTCTTGCTAACTGTATGGCTTTGTAATCCTTCTCTTTTATAGGGATAAGCTCTATTGTTTTGCTTGGCTTGAAACGAAAACTATTATTAGTGTAACGAAAAGGATAATTTAACGAGTAACTAATTGGTATTCTCATATCATTGTGACTACCTGAAATCATATAGTTCCCGTCAACAAATTCTACGACTGCATGGATGTGACTTTCAAGATTAATAACAGGAGAAACAATTTTACCAGGTAAATCAAACATTATTGAAGCTTCAATGATTTCTATCGCCTTGTTCATCATGGTTGCTGAATCTATAGAAATTTTCTTACCCATGTTCCATGTCGGATGCTTAAGAGCGTCCTTTGGTTGTACATTCTTGAGTTCCGAATTCTTTTTATTAAAGAAGGGGCCGCCAGAAGCAGTTATGTACAATTTTCTTATATTCTCTTTTGGCTCATTTTTAATTAATTGAAATAATGCTGAGTGTTCGCTATCTATTGGTATAATTTCACCACTAAATTTTTTTGAAATTCTAGATATTTCTCTTCCAAAAAGTAGATAAATCTCCTTACTTGCAATACACACTCTTTTCCCACGCTTTAACGATTCAATGGTTGGAGTTAGTGAATTAATTCCTGACGTTGAAGCAACAAGAATATCATTTTTAGGATCTTCGCCAATTTGTTTTAGGCCCTTCTCCCCAGAGTGTATTTTTATTCTCCTCAGCAAGGGGTTCTTCTTAAGGGCTATCTCGTCTTTCTTGTTTTGAACGCAAACAAAATTAGGTCCGAATTCTGAAATTTGTTTTAATAGTAGAGGGATATTTTTTCCTGCAGATAGCGATTTAACTTTAAATCGACCTTCCTGCTCTTTGATAACTGAGAGTGTTTGTGTGCCTATAGAGCCGGTTGAACCTAATATCGCCACGTACCTTCGACGTTTATTCATTGGTAGGTCCACCAAATTTTCTATCAATTATCGAATATTGATTGATACAACTCTGAAAATCCAGTTGTGTAAATTCTGGCCATAGTTTCTCATGAACGATTATTTCGGAATATGCGGCATGCCATAATAAAAAGTTTGACAATCTCGATATCCCCCCTGTCCTAATTATTAGTTCGGGATCTGGCTGCTTAGAAGATAAGTATGTATTTTTCTTAAGAATAAATTCGTTGATATTGGTAAAGTCAAAATTCTCTTCATAGAGATTCTTTATTGCATCTATTATTTCTTCCCTACCGCCATAATTAATTGCAACGTTCACACACATGCCCTTGTTGTTTTTTGTTTTTTCGACTAATGTTGAAATTTTATCTATGATGGACGTATCAAGCTCATCTATTCTCCCTATTGGATTGAATTTCATTTTATATTTCATAAAAAAATTACTTTTCATATTAAAAAATTCTAAAAATAAAGTAAATAATGAATCGATTTCAACTTTGGATCTTGACCAATTTTGTGCAGAGAATGCATATAATGTCAAATATTTAATCCCTATCTTGCTGGAGTAAATACAAATTTTTTCTGCGGTATCCAATCCTTTTTTGTGACCAACTATACTTTTTGAATTATTCTCTTTTGCCCATCGCCTATTGCCATCCATTATTATTGCGACATGCTCTGGAATGGCATTGTTCATTTCCATTCAACCCAACTCAAAGATTTAGCTATAATGACTATGGAGAAACTAATAAGATACAGACAAAGAAGAACAAAAATTGAGAAGGGGTATGCAACCATAGTGAACACAAGTAGGGATATCTTCTTGAATAGGTTCAGCTTCATCAGCTTTCCTGTTAGATAATCAAACCCTTCAAAAAATTTTCTTACAACTTCAAGCATATTGTCACCAAAAAACCCCTACTCGTTCCTTATGGCCCTTATTGGATCCATCCTTGATGCCTTAAATGCAGGATAGATACCAAAAAAGATTCCAATTAGGCCTGAAAAGATACAAGCTACAAAAATTGATTTCGTACTAATTATTGCGGGCCATCCAACAAAATTCGAGGCCATTTGGCTAAGGACGTATCCCAGAATTACTCCTATTATTCCGCCGATAAGAGAGAGAAGTGCTGCTTCCGATAAAAATTGAAACACTATATCTCTACTTTTTGCTCCTATCGTTATCCGTATGCCAATCTCCTTTGTCCTTTCCGTTACGGAAACTAACATTATATTCATTATTCCAATTCCGCCAACAACCAAAGATATTGATGCGATTGTTGACAATAAAGCCTTTAAAATCGTGGTGGTTTGTAAGATTTTTTTTGTAACAGCCTCGTATGAGACTAACTCGAAATTATCAAATTCATCCTTAAGTAAGCTCCTTCTTTCTCTAAGCATTCTCCTGATAGAATA
>MDTC01210402.1_pt1 | contig 24576 bp, 28 predicted proteins | sample 811181 | NCBI WGS metagenome assembly MDTC01 (sample SAMN05326644, study PRJNA326480) | marine metagenome | isolation source: seawater | place: Pacific Ocean: North | collected 2011
AAAAATTTATCTAACAAAAGAGATCTTAATTGAGATGATCAAAAATTTTAATGGAAGAATTTATCTTTCATATTTAATTTCTATTATAAAAGTAGTTAACCCTAAAATTGTGGTTACTTTTATACATAACTCACTCCATTTTTCAGATGTAGCAAGAAGATTACATAAAGAAATAAGTTTTATTGCCGTCCAAAACTCAAGTTTTATCGATCCTTCAAGATTTAAATTTTTAAAAAAAAAAAGATTAATAAATGAAGACCCAAGTAAAAAATATTTTTTACCTTTATTTTTTTGTTTTGGAGATTATGAAAAAGATTATCTTAATAAGAATAAAATTAAAGTATTAGAATATAAAAAACTAGGTTCTTTAAGACTTTCAAATTTTTTTGAATATTGTAAAAAAAGTAAAAAAATTTTGAAAAAAAATAAATATGATATTTGCGTTATGCCTGAAGTATTGAGTGAGCATGATGTGTTTGGAGGTAAGACGGTATCAGATGGATTAATAAATATAATTAAATTTTCAATAAAATATGCAAAAAAATATAAATGTAAGATAGTTTTTCCCTTAAAACGAGATAAGAAAAAACAAATAGACAGCTTTGAATACGTGAATCAAGCGTATAAGAGTCAACTTTCTAAAAGTGAATATTATTTCTTTATAAACAATTGTATTAAAAAAAAATTTTTCTCTCACACTTCATATTTTGCAGTTTTTCAAAGTAAATTAGTTATTGGCAGCTCTAGCACAATGTTAAAAGAAAAATTAGGTTATGGGGGGAAAGTATTAGGCTGCAATTTTACTTTAGGAAAATTACATGAATTTCCTGTTAAGGGCATTTGCAACCTATCAGGAAAATATAATAATAACTTTTTAGCTTTTGAAAAAAGGGTAAATAAGATTTTAAATATGAATATTAATAATTATTTTAAAAAAATAGAAAAACCAAAAGAATATATTCTTAATTTTGATAAAAAATTTTCTACAAAACAAAAAATTATTTTAGAAATGAATAAAATTATTGAAAATGCTAAATAAAAAAAATAAAATTCTGGTTGTTGGTGGAACAGGCTTTATTGGTTTTAATATTTTAAAATACTTTTTAAAAAAAAAATTTATTGTATATAGCCTATCAAAAAATAAGCCACAAACAAAAAGAAATATAAAAAATGTAAATTATTTATATGGCGATATATCAAATTATAAAAATATTTTATTTTTAAAAAAAATTGATTTTAATTATGTTATAAATTGTGGAGGATACGTTAATCATAAAGATAGAAATGAGATCAAAAAAAATCATTATATTGGATGTAAAAATTTATACAAAGTGTTTGAGTATCAGCAAATTAATAAATTTATCCAAATAGGAAGTTCTCTTGAATATGGTAAAATTGAATCACCACAAAAAGAAACCAGTCAAGCGAAGGTAAATGGTTATTATGGACAATATAAATTGGCAGCTTCTAAATATTTAATGTCAAAAAAAAATTTTCCTTTTGTAATTTTAAGGCTTTACCAATTATATGGACCCTATCAAGATAGCAATAGATTTATACCATTTATAATAAATAGCAGCTTATATGATAAAAAATTTCCTTGTTCAGAAAGCACTCAATTTAGAGATTTTTTATTTATAGATGATTTGATGTTAGCTATTTTTAAATGTTTAAAAAATAACAATTTAAAAAGAAAGATAATAAATATTGGATATGGCAGGCCAATACAGCTTAAAAAGGTTATTAATTTTATCATAAATAAAATAAAAAAAGGAAAACCCAAATACGGTTTAATTGCTATGAGACCAGAGGAGCAAAAAATTTGTTTCCCTAATATAAATGTTGCAAAAAAAATTTTAAAATGGAAACCAAAAACTTCCTTTCAAACTGGTATAGATAAGACTATAAAGTATTATAAAAAGGAAAAAGCCAAGTATGATCATAGATAAAAAATTTTGGAATAAAAAAAAAGTTCTCATTACTGGTCACACCGGCTTTAAAGGTGGATGGCTTACTGTGTTATTGAATTTTTTAGGAAGTAAGGTCTCTGGCTATGCTTTAAATCCTGTTGGAAAAAATAACTTTTTTAATAGTGTTAAAATTAAAAAACTTTATGAAAATGATTTTAGGAAAGACATTACCAATTTAAACGCATTAAAAAAATGTATTAAAATTATTAAACCTGAAATTATTTTTCATTTAGCAGCGCAATCAAGTGTAATTGAAAGTTTTAAAAATTCAGAAAATACTGTTCTTTCGAATGTTATTGGAACAACAAATTTATTGGAAGCAATTAAAGCTCAAAAAAGTGTTAAAGCTGTAGTGATTATTACAACTGATAAGGTCTATCAAAATTATAAAATAAAAACTCATTTCAACGAAAATTCTACTTTAGGAGGAGATGATGTTTACAGTGGGAGCAAAGCAAGTTGTGAATTATTAATTAATAGTTACAGAAAGTCATTTTTTCAAAGTTCTAAATGTAAAATATCATCAGTCAGGGCAGGAAATTGTTTTGGGGGCGGTGACTGGACAAAAGATCGTATTGTTAAAGACGCATTAGAATCATTTAGTTCGGGTAAAAGTCTCACTTTAAGAAGTCCGGATGCCACAAGACCATGGCAACATGTTTTAGAGCCTTTATTTGGATATTTATTTTTGGCTCAAAAGCTATTTTCTAAAAATGGAGATAAGTTTACTCAAGCTTGGAACTTTGGACCTAGCACAAAACAAAATATGAAAGTGATTAAGTTAGCTACGCTTATTAAAAGTCATTTTCAATCACAATCAAAAATATTAATCAACAAAAGAAATAATAAATTTCATAATAAAAAAATTAATATTTTTGAGTCTAAAAATTTAAATATTGACAGTAAAAAAGCTCACAGATATTTAAAATGGAAACCAAAATTATCGATAGATGCTGCAGTAAAATTGACAGTTGAATGGTATTTGAGTTTTAAAACAAAAAAAAATCTTTTAAAAATAACGGAAAATCAAATAAAAAAATATTTTACTACTTACAATTAATGAACAAAAATTTAAGCAATATTAGGGGCGTAGAAATATTGGAAAAAAAAGTTATTTCCGATGAAAGAGGAAAAATTCTTCATATGCTAAAAGAAGACGACGCACACTTTAAAAAATTTGGTGAAATTTATTTTTCTTATGTAAATCCAAAAAAAATAAAAGCATGGCATATTCATAAAAAAATGACACTTAATTATGTAGCAGCGTTTGGAAAAATTAAAATAGTATTATATGACGATAGAGAAAGAAGTGAAACTAAAGGAAAAATTCAAGAAATTTTACTATCGAATGAAAATCATGTTTTAGTTACAATCCCTCCAATGATATGGAATGGATTTTGCTCAGCTGATAACAATGTAGCAGTTTTAGCAAACTGCTCAGATATTCCTCACGATAAATTAGAGATAGAAAGACTACCCTTTAACGATCCTAAATTTCCTTATCACTGGAAAATATAATCATGAAATGTGTAATTTTAGCTGGTGGAAAAGGAAGTAGAATTTCAGAGATTTCAAAAAAAATTCCAAAACCAATGATAAGTATCTTAGGTGAGCCAATATTAATTAGAATTATGAAACATTATTCTAAATATGGATTTAAAGATTTTGTAATTGCCGCAGGCTATAAAAAAAAAGTTATAGCTAATTTTTTCAAATATAAAAAGTTTAAGGATTGGAATATTAAAGTAGTCGATACAGGTCTTAAGACCATGACGGGTGGAAGAATAAAGAGGTTAAAAAAATTTTTGAACAACCAGCCTTTCATGCTTACTTATGGAGATGGGCTAAGCGATGTTAATTTAAAAAAACTATTAAATTTTCATAAAAAAAATAAAAAAATTGCTACACTTACAGCTGTGAGGCCACCTGCCAGATTTGGTGCAATTAAGATTAAAGGCTCACAAGTAAGTTATTTCAAAGAAAAATCAAAATTAGATGAAGGGTGGATTAATGGTGGTTTTTTTATTTTAGAGCCAAGTATATTTAAATATATAAAAGGAGACCAGACTTTTTTTGAAAGGGAGCCTTTACAAAAAATTAGTAAATTGAAAAGTTTATGTGCTTACAAACACCATGGATTTTGGCAATGCATGGACACCTTGAGAGATAAGGAAATTTTAGAAAAAGAAATAAGAAAAATTTAATGTCCTGCAAAAACTGTAATTCTAAAAACTTGAAAAAAGTTGTTGAATTAAACTCACAACCAATAAGTAGTATTTTTTATAATTCTAAAAAAAAAATATTAAAAAAATATAACATAGATTTATACAAATGCTTAAAATGTCATTTAGTCCAATTTTTAAGGGTTATTCCAGTCGATAAAATGTACGGAACAACTTATGGGTATCAATCAGGAATAAGCAATTTAATGGTCAACCATCTAAAAGAAAAATATAATTTTTTAAGAAAAAAAAAAATTATAGATAAAAAATCCATTATTTTAGACATTGGGAGTAATGATGGTACTTTTCTAAATTTTTTTTCTAAAAAGAATATATTACTTGGAGTAGATCCCTCTTTAAAAAAATTCGAAAAAAATTATAATAAACATATTTATAAGATTAACAATTTTTTTTCTGAAACCAATATTAATAATTTTTTTTTAAAAAATAATATTAAAAAAAAAAAATTTAATTTGATTTCATCTATTGCGATGTTTTATGACATTCCCAATCCTAATACTTTTTGTAAAAATATTTACGAAAATTTAGATACTAATGGTGTATGGCTGTGTGAATTTTCATATCTACCTCTAATGCTAAAAAACTTAACATATGATCAGATATGTCACGAGCACGTGACTTACTACGACTTAACAGTGTTTAAATCTATAATTGAAAAAAACAATTTAAAATTAATTGACATTAGAATTAATGAAATTAATGGAGGAAGCATTGAAGTATTATGCACTAGAACAGACAGCAGTAGAAAAGAAAAGAAGTCTAAGATTAAAAATATTCTTGAAGATGAAAAAAAGATAATATTAAAATCATTTACGAATTTTAATTATAGAATTAATAAAGCAAAAAACGATTTAAATAATTTTTTTAATAAAAATAATACAAAAAAAATTATAGGTTATGGAGCTTCAACAAAAGGAAATATTATTCTTAATCATTGCAATATAAGTAATAAGATCCTTCCCTATATTTGTGATGCTAGTAAGGAAAAAATTGGAAAATTTACACCAGGTAGCAATATTAAAATCATCTCAAAAACAAAAATGAGAAAGCTAAACCCAAACTACCTTTTAATCTTAATTTGGCCTTTTAGAAAAGAAGTAATTAAACAAGAAATAAATTACATAAAACAAGGTGGTCAATTAATATTTCATTTACCAAAATTACATATTATTAATAAATATAATTACAAAGATTATTTAAGAAAAAATATTAAATTTACATCTTTTAAATATTAAATGCTTCTTTCCATTTGTATTCCAACTTATAATAGGTTTAAACTTTTAGATAATTGTCTAAATTCAATATTAATTTCATCGCGATTGGTTCAAAACTTTGAATTTGAGGTATGTGTCTCAGATAATTGTTCAGATAAAAATGTTAAAGAAATAATTAATAAGTATAAAGATTTTTTAAATATTTCTTTTAATAAAAATTCAAGTAATTTAGGTTTTGCAAATAACGCTAAAAAAGTTATTTCTATGGCTAAAGGAAAATATGCCTGGCTTTTAGGCGATGATGATTTACTAATTCCAGAAACTCTTTCTACACTCAAAAATTTATTTTTATTAAATCCAAAAATTAATTATTTTTTTATAAATTCATATTTCTTAAACTCCAAAGAATTGAATAATTTTAATCATCCTCTGGATACAAATCAATTAAATCTTAAAAATTTAAGATCAATTTCTAAAATTAAAAAAGATTTAAATAATGTTATTTTTTGGGAAGTAATAAGACCAAAAGTATCGTGGGACTTTTTAATAGGAATGTACCTCAGTATTTTTAGAAAAGAGGAATGGTTAAAGCATCAAGACATATTAAATAAAGATGATATTAGTGATTTAAGACCTTGGTCTAATTTTGATAATACTTGCACTCATGCAAAAGTGCTATCTACAGCATTTAAAAATTCGAAAGTTTATATAAGCGCAAAACCTCTTAGTATTAATTTAGTTGGAGAGAGGGAGTGGGTAAGTCTGTATGAGTTTATTGAAATTGTAAGAATTCCAGAGTTATTAGAATATTATCGATCTCAGGGTATGCCTTTTTTACAATACTTATATTGTAAAAACTTTTCTTTAAGAAATTTTTTTAATTATTTTATTAAAATTATTATTGGAGGGAATAAAAGTGGTTTGAAATATGTTAATTTCAAAAAACACTTTTTGCTTAATTTATTGTATCCATACGTATACTTATCAATCATATTCTATTTAATAAGAAAATTAAAAAATATTATTAAAATATGAAAATATTTCTTACTGGCGCTAGTGGGTTTATAGGAAAAAACTTCGTCAATGAAGCAATTAAAAAAAAACATTTTGTTTATTGTTTATCAAGAAAAAATAGAAAAAGTAAAAATAAAAACATCAAATGGATTAAAGGCGAATTAGACGCTAATTTGACCGAAGTATTAGAGGATTGTGATGTTTTTGTTCATCTAGCTGCATTAGGCGTAAAAAGAAATAAAATAAATTCTGACGAAATATTTAAGACTAATATTTTTGATTCTTATAATTTAATTACTAAAGCTATAGAATCAAACTGCAAAAAATTTGTTATTGTAAGCACTTCATCTGAGTATGGATTAAAAAGCTTAGATTTGAAAAGAATATCAAAAAGAGACGAAAGAATGCCTAAAACATTTTATGGACTTAGCAAAGTAATTTTTTCTAACATGATAAAAAATTTATCTAAAAAAAGTAAATGTAAATTTAGAATTATGAGATTATTCCCTATTTATGGTAACGGCGAGTCACCTGAAAGACTATTTCCATCATTAAAAAAAGCAGCCATAAAAGGAAAGAATTTTGAGATTAAAAATCCCTCAGAATTTAGAGATTTTACTACCGTCGATTACGCGGTCAGTGCTTTGGTAAGATCATGTGTGTTTAAAAAAAAGAGTAAGAATTTTGAAATATTTCATGTATCCTCAGGAAATTCTTTAACTATTGAAAATTTTGCAAAAAAAATGTGGAAGAAATTTAAAGCAAAGGGAAAATTAACTTTTACTAATAAAAAATTTTTTTTTAGCGAACATTTGTCGGACCCTGATTCAAATTGGAAATAATCAATGAACACTAGGATTAGAACAGCAATTATATTATGTGGCGGAAGAGGAAGCAGGCTTGGAGATTTGGGAAAAAAAATTCCTAAAACTTTAGCAAAAGTGCAAGGCAGAGAAATACTCTGGTATATAATTAATATTTTAAAAAAAAATAAATTTAATCATATAATTCTTCCTCTTGGTTATAAGGGGAATTTAATAAAATTATTTTTAAAAAAAAACAAATTTTTTGATATGAATATTGACTATGTAAATACTGGAGTGAACACTAATATAGGCTCAAGAATAGCCAGAGTTCTAAATAAAATAAAATCTGACGATATTTTATTATTAAATGGCGATGCAATATTTAATATAAATTTAGATAAAATATTTAAACTTCATAAAAAAAATAAAACAGAAATTACTTTTTTATCAGGTGAAATAACTTACCCCTATGGGACTATTGGAATAGAAAAAGGTGAAGTAAAAGAATTTAAAAGAAATCTTGTATATGATGCTCTAACCATAAGATCAAATAAAAGTTATATAGCTTATAATTATACAGGCATTTCAATTATAAAAAGTAAATTTTTAGAAAAAATGAAAAACCTTCTCAAAAACTCTATTAACTTTGAACAGTTTTTTTTTCCTAAAATTATTAAAAGAAAAAAATGTAAAATAGTAAAAATAAATGGGTTTTGGCATTCCGTAGACAACATTAAAGATTTAAATGCTGTAGATAATAAATTAAATGATATAAGAAAATATAGTAAGGTAAAAATAATCAAAAAGATAATTGAAAAATAAAAAATGAAATGTTTAATTTGCAATAAAAAAGAAACTGTAAAGTTTTTAGATGATTACAAACTAGAGATGAAAGAAGACAAAGATTATTTTAAAGATGCAAAAATTTATAGATGTAATGATTGTGATTTTAGCTTTGTTCATCCTATGCCAACTGCCAAGACTCTGGAATATTTTTATAAATATGTTTATAGATCAGGTGGCAGGCCCCCATATTTGGTTAGTGAAAATTATGAAGATCAAATTAAACACTATTTAGAGGATAAAAACTTAAGTTATCTTTTGTATTTAACGACTTTAATTGATGTTAGAAAAATTGAAAATTTCTACGATTTTGGAAGTGGAGATGGTGATCTTGGCTATGCATTAAAAAAAAAATTTCCTCAATTAAATTTATTTTGTTCAGAAGGAGACAGTCAATGTGAAAAAATTTTAAAAGATAGAGGGTATGTCAATTATAAAGATTTAAATGAAATCAATAAAAAATTTGATTTAATAGTAACAACTCATTCTTTAGAACATTTATCAGATATAAATAGTATTTTTTTTAAATTTAAAGAAATGTTAAATCCAAATGGCTTTATTTTTTTTGAAGTGCCTCATTGTCCTGAAGAATATTGGAAAGGCAGACCATATGACGGACCACATTTATTATTTTATACAAAAAAAAGCATTGAAATACTGGCGGAAAAGCATGGTTTTAAATTTCTTAATTGCTCAAATTCAGCATACACTTTTTCTGAGGACCATAGGTACCAAAGAGACTCTCAGGACTTATATCACAAAGGAAAATCTTCATTATTTTCACTATCTAAAATAAAAAAAATTATAAAAAAGTTTGTACCTAATAAGCTTATAAGTTTACGCCAGGATATTTTGCAATTAAAAAAGATAAGAAGCGATGTTAAAATGAATTGGTTTGTAAATAATACAGGTGATAATTGTTATATCCGCGGTATACTTCAGAAAAAATAGCAAATTTAAGTATGATAACCTTATCAAAGCATATATTTATCAGTCTTTTAACAGCCAAAAACTTATCTAAAAATAAAGGTTTAAAAAAATTTATTGAAATTTTTGTAATTAGATTTTTATATGCATTTAATTTTATAAGAAATTTATTAAATCCAAAAAATAATTTTGAACCAAATGTCTCTTCTAAAAATTTCTATGAAAAGAATATTACTTGTGGTGATGTCCTAAAAGATCTTAATAATTATGGTTATAATAATTTTCTAAAGTTAAGAAAAAATTATTTAGATTTAATTAAAAATGAAATATCTCTTAAAAATTCAATAATAACATATAAAGGTAATAAAAATTTACAAAAATTCCAGAGCAGCCTTGTAACTGATAGCAACTTAAGTCATATTTTAGAAAAAAGCATTGAAAATGAAATATCTCATGTCGCTCTAGATATAAATTTGTCTGAAACACGATATATAAGAGAATTAGCAACGTCTGATTTTTTAATAAGTTTATCCCGCAAATATATTAATGCTAAAAAAATTTCTATTTCAGGACAATGTTATATTTCTAATCCAATAAACACATCAGAGTCTGAAAAAAAAGATAACGCACAATATTATCATTATGACAATGATTTTAAAAAATTTTTTAAAGTTTTTATATATCTTAACAATGTTGATTTACAGACAGGTCCACATTCATTTGTTTCAAAAACCAACACAAAAAAATTATTCAAACATATTATCGCTAAAAGGATTGATGATGAGGAAATAAAAAAATGTTATGACCCTAAAGGAATTAAGATTTTTTGTGGAGATGAAGGAAGTATAATTATCGAGGACACTTTTGGCCTTCACAAAGGTGTCTCTCCCATCAAGAATAGTAGAATGGTTTTAATATTGATCTATGGACATGGTCTGGGAATAGATATTTATAAAAACTCTTTAATAAAAGAATATAAAAACTAAGATTAACTTTAGATTGATAGTGTTTAAAAATATTAAAATTTTTTTTTTCGGTATTTTTCAAAAAACTTTAGAAATTTTACCTGCAAGCTACGCTTGTCTTTTAAGCAATATAAGACAAATTATAATGGGTCGTGAGATTAGATTTTTTTATTTAAAAAATCATAATTTATTTAAAGTAGAGAGCGATCATTTAACCATGTTCTTTAACGACAAAATGAGAGGTTTCAACACATATTCATACGGAATAAAAGAAAGAGCCTTATCATTAGCCGATACATATTGTTTAAATTTAGTAAAATTTTCTAATGATGATGTTTTTATTGATTGTGGCGCAAATTATGGTGATTTATATGCCTGGATATTAGTTAATAAAATAAAAGTAAATTATATTTCCTTTGAACCATCACCAGAAGAACATGAGTGCATTAAACTGAATTGTAATGGTCAAATAAATAACAATTTAGCTCTTTCAAATAAAACTGGAGTGTCTGACTTTTACTTAAAATCTAGTAGCGGAGATTCATCTATAATTGAACCGGCGGAGGGATTTACTAAAAAAATTATAATTAAGACTATTACGCTAGAAGATTATGTTGTTAAAAATAATATTAAAAAAATCAAATTTTTTAAATTAGAGGCAGAAGGATTCGAACCTGAAATATCTCAGGGAGCTAAAAACATTTTAGACAGAATCGAGTATATAGGGGTTGATGGAAGCCCTGAAAGAGGTTTAAAATCAGAAGCTACTATTCAGCAGGTCACAGAATTTTTAGAAAATAATAATTTTAAGATGATAGGTTCAAATATTAATCAATTTTATTCTAAAGCTTTATTTAAAAATAAAAATATTTGAGTTGACTAGATCACTAATTAACAAATAAAGTGAATTAAGATAAGGTTTAATCAAAATATAAAACAGGAGATTAATAAATGATAAAATCGTATAGACATACTGGCATTATTGTTAAAGACATAAATAGATCTGAAAAATTTTATACTAAATTATTAAATTTAAAAAAAGTTTCTAGGATGACAGAAAGCGGAGATTATCTAAATGCCTTAAATGGTACAAAAAATATTTCTGCAGATGTTTTAAAAGTAAAATCTAGTGATAACATAATTGTAGAGATAGCAAAATATTCAAATTTAAAAATTAAAAAAAGAAAAAGACCAAAAACGATGATTTTACCTGGGACTTCTCATATGTGTTTCACAGTTAAAAGTATAAATAATCTTTATAAAAAATTAAAAAAAAATAAAGTAAAATTTTTTTCGCCTCCACTGAAATCTCCATATGATCCAGTTTCTACATGTTTTTGTTATGATCCTGATAACTATCTAATTCAATTTGTAGAGGGTGCACAAGTAAAATCTAGAAAATAGTTTTTATGCCAAAAAAAAAAACAACTTTAGAGGTAGGTTATTATAATTCTAATCAATTAAGAAAATTTGGTTTTAAAAGAATTGGAAATAATGTTCTCATTTCAAAAAATATAAATATTGTTGGTGCATCTAATATTACAATAGGAAACAATGTAAGAATTGACTCTCACACGGATATAATTTCAAAAAGTGGCTATTTAAAATTGGGAGATTATATTCATATATCCAGTCATAATTTTCTTGCTTGTTATGGTGGAATAGAAATAGGAAATTTTACAGTTACAGCTCCTGCAGTAAAAATTTTTTCTCTTACAGGAGATTACCTTGGGCAAAATATTCCAAACACTACTGTAAATATTAAAATTAGCAAACCTACACACAAGAAAATTATAATAGAAAAATATTCCATTATTGGAGCTGGAACTATAATTTTACCTGGAGCATACCTTAAAGAAGGCACCGCTATAGGGGCGAACTCTGTAATAAATAAAACTACTGAAAAATGGACGATTTATGCTGGTTCACCATCAAAAAAAATAAAAAAAAGATCTAATAAATTTTTGAAAAAGCTAAAAAAAGATAATTACATTTAAATAACAGAAATTATTTGACTTAAAAGTGTTAGCTGTATACAAACGTTCAATAATTGAACAGTAAAACTTAATGCCCGAAAAATTTAACGAATACATAGCTGTAATTCCTGCAAGATCAGGTTCGATAGGAGTTAAAAATAAAAATACAAAAAAAATTAATGGACACCCATTAATCGCATACACAATTGAGGCCGCCAAACAATCTAAAAATATAAAAAAAATTTTTGTTTCTACTGATGGAAAAGAAATTGCAAGTGTTGCAAGAAAATATGGAGCAGAAGTTATTGATAGACCAAAAAAATTAGCTGGAAGTATAATTATGCCTGATGAAGCTGTTACTCACGCTATAAATTTTTTAGAAAAAAAAGGTCTTAAATTTAAAAATGTAGTTTTTTTTCAACCAACTTCAGCATTAAGAAAAAAAGGGGATGTTGATAGAGCAATTGATATTTATAAAAAAAAGGGTGCAAATTCTTTGTTTACAAGTTCTGATATGCATGTAACAATTTGGAAAGAAAATAACAGAAGAATTAAACCTATCAATCACAGTTATAAAAATAGAAAAAGAAGGCAAGACTCAGCCTCTCAATATATAGAAAACGGTTCTTTTTATATTACAAATAAAAATATATATAAAAACACAAACTTAAGATTAGGCGGAATAATTGAAACATATGTAATGGAAAATTGGTCAATCTTTGAAATTGATAATATTAAAGATTGCAAAACAGTTGAATTAATTTTGTCATCAGGAATAGGAAAAAAAGAAAAAATAGTAATACCAAAAATATGATTAAATATGTTGCGGAAATTGGGGTGAACCATTTAGGAGATCCAAAATTAGGTTTTAAACTTGTAAAAGCTGCAGCTGCTTCAGGAGCAGATGCTGTTTCTATGCAAATTTTAGAAGATAAAGATTATGACTATAAAAAACCCTGGAGGAGAAGAATTAAAAAAGATTTTTATATAAAAAATGATAATAAGTTATTTTATCCAGACAATGAGCACTCAATAAGTGTTGATAAGATTAAAGAAAAATTAAGATATGGAAATTTATTGAATTTTCACTAGGAAATGGTTTAAAAAGAAAATTAAAAACCCCAAGTTAGGTATTTGAATAATGCAAGAAGAAAGAAAAGTATTTTTTAATGGTAAGTTTGTTCCTGAACATCAGGCTAAAGTATCTATATATGATTCATCTTTAATGTTTGGCGACATGGTTTTTGAAATGACTAGATCGTTCAATAAAGAACATTTTAAACTTCAAGAACATATTGATCGACTTTTTATAGGATTAAAAATATTAAGAATAAATATAGGTATGACAAAGAAAGAATTATATGAAAATTGTATTAAAACTAGTGAAATGAATGCACACTTATTTAATAAAGATGACGAACACAGATTGATGATAGATGTTTCTAGAGGGCTACTGAGTATTTACCAGCATATAGAAACTCTTCATAAGGGGCCCAATGTGATTATTGCTGACTTTCCATTAAAATGGACAGTTGCTGGGATGGGCAAATTATTTGACGAGGGTATCAACGCAGTTATAACGCCGCAAAAGGTAATTCCAGCAAATTTAATGGATCCCAAAATAAAAAATAGAAGTAGATTATTTTATTTAATGGCAAATATCGAAGCATCAGAAATGAAAGGCAAAAACAATTGGGCATTAATGTTAGATCCTGACGGCTTTATTGCAGAAGGATCAGGAACTAATTTTTTAATGGTAAAAGATGGAAAAATTATAAGCCCTGAAGGAAGAAACATGTTAAGGGGTGTTTCAAGACAGTATATAATTGATTTCTTGTGCCCAAAACTAGGAATACCATTCGAAGAAAAAAATATAGAACCATATGATGTCTATAATGCCGATGAAGCTTTTATGGCTGGCACACCCTTTTGTGTTCTTCCAGTAACAAAATTGAATAATACTGATATAGGAGACGGAAAAGTTGGTCCAATTTATAAAAAACTTTTAAAAACGTGGGGTGATGTTAATAATGTGGATGTAGAAAAACAAATTAAAAACTGGAACAAGAAAATGGACAACACGGTAACAATAAGCCCCTATAAATTTAAATAAACTTTCACTACTTATGACAAAAATTACAAATTATTTTGAAACAAGTTCAAAAAATATTTCCCAATTACAAAAGCATGAAAAAGAGATCGAAGAGATTTGTAAAGCTATAATTGAATGTAAAAATAGCAAAAATAAAATACTTGTTGGAGGTAATGGCGGATCGTGTTCAGATGCAGAACATTTTACCGGAGAATTACAATGCACCTATAAAGCAAGTAACAGAGAACCTGTTTCTGCAATATCTTTAGCTAGCTTGCCCGCAGCATTAACAGCCTGGTCTAATGATTTTGGATTCTTAACTTATTTTAAAAGACAAGTTCAAGCCCATGGAAATGAGAATGATATTTTATTTTTAATATCTACCGGTGGAGGCAATGAAAAAAATGGTGCCTCTATGTCCTTAGTTGAAGCAGCTAGAGAGGGAAAAAAAAGAAACATGAAAATCATTTCTCTAATTGGAAAATCTGGAGGTATTCTTAAAGATATTTCTGATATAGTCGTTCATGTAGAGAATGATGTAACATCATTTATTCAAGAAGCTCATATTTCAATTTTACATTGCATATGTGAAATTTTGGATGATCAGCTTACAAAAAAATGATTTTAACAAAAACTCCTTATAGGATTGCCTTGTCTGGGGGAGGCACAGATTTAGAATATTATTATAAAAAAAAAAATGGAAGATTGTTTACTCTAGCAATCGATCAGTACGCATACGTACACCTTTCATCTAGATCTTTAGATAACAACTATTTTATTCAAACATCGGACACTCATTTTTCAAAAAACCTTAAAAACATTAAACATAAATTAATAAAAGAAACTTTAAAATTTTATAAAATTAAAGACAAAGTTCATGTTGGGACTTATTCTACAGTTCCAACGAGAACTGGTCTTGGAACTTCTAGCGCAATTTTGATTGGGTTAATCAATTGTATATTAAAATACAAAAATATTAAAAAAACAAATAAACAAATAATTAAAGATGCTTATAAAATAGAAAGAAAAATTTGCGGTTATAAAGGAGGTTGGCAAGATCAAACTATTAGTCAACTTGGAGGATTGGTTAGATTAGACATCGATAAAGGTGAAAATTTAAAGTTTAAAAAGTTGAAAATATCAAAAAAATTGAACAGATTTATCTCAAATCATTTAGTTTTAGTTTATACCAAAGAAAAAAGGGAATCCTCAAAAATTATCAAATCACAAAAAAAAAATTATAATATCATAGATCTTTATGACGGAATCAAAGAGTTGAATAATGAACTTTTGTCTTCTTTAAAAGAGCTCAAAGTTGAAAAAATTGCCAATGTATTTAATAAACATTGGGACATAAAAAAAAAGTTATCAAAAGTCATTACTAATCACAGGTTAAATTTACTTTATAAAAAATTAATGCTAGAACATAAATGTTTAGGAGGAAAATTAATTGGAGCAGGCGGAGGGGGATTTTTTTTGATGGTAGTAAAGAATAAGAAAAAAATAATTAAAAGTTTTAAAAAATCAAAAATAAGTTTTTTAGATTTAAATCCAGATAATTTAGGATCAAGAATTATAGATACTAATAAAAATAATTTTCATAAAATATGATTAAAGAAAAAAAAATACACCTTTATGCTGATGGGTTAAATTTAGATGAGTTTGATACAGATTTTGGTATCGAAATTGATGGGTATACCTTCAATCCATCTTTATTTAAAAAAAATGGAGCTACGGACTATTTAGAATATTCAAAAAAAGTAGTCTCAAAATGTAATTCAAAACCAGTATCCTTAGAAGTCTTTGCAGATGAAGAAAGTGAAATGATAAAACAAGCCGAGATTCTTACCACTCTTGGAAAAAATGTTTATGTAAAAATACCAATTACTTTTACAAATAAATTTTTTACAACAAAAGTAATCTCTAATTTAATAAAAAAAAATATTAAGTTGAATATTACTGCGCTGTTCACTATGCCACAAATAGAAGAAGTCTTGCCTGCAGTGAAAGAAACCGAGACTATCTTATCTGTTTTTGCGGGTAGAATATTTGATTGCGGTCAAGATGCAGCAAAATTAATGAAAGAGATTTCTTTAAAAGTTAAAAAAGCGGGAAAATGCAAAGTTTTATGGGCTAGTCCTAGAATGTCATATGATTATATAAATGCGATAGTGTGCGGGTCAGATATAATTACAATGCAATCTTCTCAAATAAAAAAATTAAAATTATTTGAAAAAACACCAGATGATTATTCTTTAGAAACAGTAAAACAATTTTTTAAAGATGCTTCTTCATCTGGATATAAGTTATAAATCTTTATTTAATTAATATTAAATTGTGTTAGACAAAAAAAATAATTTTATTCTTCAAGTACAAAAAAAAATTAACAAGATTAGTTTGAGTAATACTAATCTTAAAATTTACTATAAAAAGAAAAGTAATAAAAAACAAGTATTCACAAATTTAGATGTTAAAATTGAAAAGTTTTTAAGAAAAGAAATTAAAAATAAGTTTCCAAATGACAACATTATTGGGGAAGAATTAAAAAATAAACCAAATCTTTCAAAATTCACTTGGTACATAGATCCAGTAGATGGAACCAAAAATTTAATTATTAATATTCCCACATGGAGTAATATGATCGGTTTATTCTATGAGGAAAAAGCAATAAATAGTTTAATTAATTTTCCAGAGATGAACAAATTTTATTATTCTATTAAATCAAAATCTTTTATTAATAAAAAAAACAAAGTTAAGAAAATTAAATCTAGCAAAATAAGATTAGTTAAAGATGCTAAAATAGTTTTTAATTCTTTACATGTTTTGAAAAGTAAAAAGGTTTTAAATTTTGTTAAAAGATTTAAAAATTTTACTAGAGTGACTGGAATAGACGCATATAATTTTTGTTTAATAGCTGAAGGAAAAATAGACGTATTAATTGAAAAAGGTTTAAAAATTGTTGATATAATGCCTATTATTGCTTTGATAGAAAATTCAGGCGGCATAATTACTGATTGGCAGGGAAATAGGAATTTCAAAAAAGGTGAAATACTTGTTGCTGGCAATAAATATTTACATAAAAAAGTTTTAAGTCTTTTAAAAAGTTAAAATTCTAAATAGTTTGACCACCATCTATGGTAAATATTGCTCCATTAGCAAACTTTGCCTTATCTGAAATCAAATAACTTGCTAAATCTGCAATTTCTGTAGTACTCGCAAATCTATTTAATGGAACTGTTTCTCTAATAAGTTTCTTTACTTGTTTTTTATTTTTTTTTAATTTTTTGTCCCAATTCGAACCTTTGAAATATGTGTTACCAGGAGCAATTATATTTACTCTCACACCATGCGATCCTAAATAGTATGCTAAACTTTTCGCATAAAATGTAATAGCTGTTTTGGCTGTCGCGTATGCTATAGGAGCACCTTTAATAAATTTATTTGCTGCACCTGATCCAATTACTATGATTGAACCTTTAGTTTTAATTATCTCTTTTTTTGCATGTTCAATAGGATTAGATGCAGAATAGAAATTAAAATTAAACATCTTTTTCCACTCATTGTAATTTTCTTGATTTGGCTTACAAGATTTACTTAAACCAATATTGCATATTAAGACATTTAAGGTCTTAAAAATTTTAAGGGTTTTTTTAATCATAGCTTTTGATTTTTTCGGAGAGGAAAAATCACCAACAATAATATCGATATTTTTATTATTTTTTTTAATTTTATTTAATGTTTTTCTATTTCTTCCATTAATAATAACTTTGTTACCTTGGGCAGCAAGTTTTAAAGCTATGGACAAACCTATTCCTCTACTTGAACCAGTAACTAAAATATTTTTTTTTGACATATAAGTGCTTAATTTTTCGAGTAAACTTTATAGAGTATATACAAAAAAAGTGTTTTAAGCTATAAAATGAAATTTTATGTCTGAATTTTTTAATCAAGTTGTTATTGTAACTGGCGGTTTTCAGGGCAATGGACTTGCCATTGTAAATAATTTTTTAAAAAACGGAGCTAAGGTTTATTCATTAGATAATAAGTATAAAAAAAAAAGAGAAATTATCAAAAAATTAACTAAAATAAAAGTTGAGATCAATAATTATAAAAAATTGAAAAATATCATTAATCAAATTGGAAAAAAAGAAAAGGCTATTAATTTTTTAATTAATAATGCCGGCATATCCTTAAAATTTAATCAAAACGATGTAATTAATTATTGGAACAAAACATTGGATGTGAATCTCAAAGCTCCATATCTTTTAAGTTATCTTTGTTTACCTTTTTTAAAAAAAAAGGCTAATTCAAGTATTATAAATATAACTAGTTTAAATGGTAAAATAGCCATGTCTAATAATCCTGCATATAATGCTTCTAAAGGTGGGCTCTCAGCTTTAACTTCTTGTTTAGCTTTTGACTTTTCAAAATTTGGCATTAGAGTAAATGGAGTTAGCCCTGGATACATAAAAACTGATATGACAAAAAAATCTTTTAAGGATAAAAAAGCTTTTAAGAAGAGAATAGATAGAATGATGCTAAAAAATTATGGGACTACACAAGATATAGCAGATGCTGTTTTATATCTCGCATCTCAAAAATCAAAGTTTGTTAACGCAACTGAAATAGTCGTAGATGGAGGCTTATTAAAGAAAGGAATTTAATATGGAGAAAGTAATTAAAACTAGCAAGAGAGAAATTAGTGACAAATCGAAAACTTATATTATCGCAGAAATAGGAATTAACCATAATGGCAGATTTGATTTAGCTGAAAAGCTAATTATTGAGTCCGCTAAAGCCGGAGTAGATGCAGTCAAGTTTCAAAAAAGAGATGCTAATTCGATAATGATAAAAAAGAATATAAATTTGAATCCAAAGGGGTATCTAAGTAAAAGTGTAACTGACATATCTAAAGATCAACCAGAATATGGAAATTGGTCTTATCCAGATACACGTTTAGAATTAAGCGAAGACGAATATGTTAAATTAAAAAAAATCGCCGAACAAAATAATGTAGATTTTTTTGCAAGCCCCTGGGACGAAAAAAGTTTAGATTTTTTGATAAAAATTGGAGTTTCAATTTTAAAAATACCTAGCGTAGAGATAAAAAATTATGAATTTTTAGAAAAATTTTCTAGAACTAATCTACCAATAATTTTAAGCACGGGTACCGCAGAAATTGAGGATGTGAATAAAGCTTTTGATATTTTATCCAAGAACAATAAAAAGATAATACTTTTACAATGTACTTCGGCTTATCCAAGTAAATTTGAAGAAATAGATTTAAAAGTTATACCAAAATTTAAATCTCAGTATGATTGCATTGTTGGATTTTCAGGGCATGAGCCAGGTATTAATATCGGTGTTGCAGCTGCAGCGATTGGTGCAAAAGTAATTGAAAAACATGTTACTTTAAATAAAAATATGAATGGAACGGATCATCTAGCTTCAATTGATATGGAAGAGTTAAAACTAATGGTCGACGGGATTAGACAAATAGAAAAAGCTTTAGGCTCGGATGTTAAAAAAAAATACGAATCTGAAAGCGTTTTAGTTTCCATTCTAGGAAAATCATTAGCCACTAAACAGTCGTTGAAAGCAGGCACTTTATTAAGTAAGGAAAATATTACTACAAAAGGTCCAGCAACTGGCATCAGCGCAAAAAATTATTACGACGTAATCGGAAAAAAGTTAAAAATAGATAAAGCCGCTGATGAAATTATTTTACCGGAAGACATAAGGTAATTTAAAAAAATGCAATATAAACTCCCTCCTTGTTTAATAATGGCTGGAGGAAGAGGTAGTAGGTTAGGTTTTATAACTAACAATACACCCAAGCCAATTATTAAAATAAATAATAAACCCTTTTTGATATATTTAATTCGATGGTTAGAAAAAAATGGTATCAAAAAATTTTATTTTTTAACCTCTTACAAAAACAATAAAATCGAGAAATTTTTAAAGTCATATTTTTTAAAATCTAAATGCAAATATAAACTTTTTAGAGATCAAAGAAGATCTGGTACATTTCCTGCAATCCTAAATCACTTGTCTAAAATAGAAAATTCTTTTTTTTATTCAAATGCCGATGAAGTATCAAATTTTAATATCAAAAAAATCTATAAAAATTTTAGAAAATCAAAAACAAATATTATGTGTGCAGTAATTAAGTCTAAGAAAGGAAAACTCTCTCTAGATAAAAAAAATTCATTAATTAATATTAAAAAAGGAGATAAAAACTCATATAAAGACTGTGGATTTAAATTTATTAACAAGAAGATTTTTAAAACTATAAATAAAAAAAAATATGAAAAAATTGAAGACTTTATATATGCAGAGTATATTAAAAATAATAGGGTAAGTTTCTTTGAAATTAAAAAATTACCTTTAAGAATTGATACATCATTAGACATTAAAAGAGCCAAAAGAGGTTTATTAAATGCTAAATAAAGAGATAATAATTATTACTGGCGCAGGTCAAGGCATAGGAAAAGAAATTTCGAAAAATATTGATAGTAAATTTGATTTAGTTTTAATTTCTAAATCTAGTAATTGTAAAAAAACTCTTAAAGAAATTAAACAATATTCAAATAATTTTAGAAGGCTTTTCTACTATCAAAAAGATTTAAGAAAAGAATTCTCCTTATTTAAACTATTTAAAGATATCGAATTAAAGAATTATTTAGCAATTCATCTTATCTTAAGTGCTGGCATGATTGATCATAACGATAAAAGCTATTTGAATATGGAAGATTGGAAACAAGTTTTTAATACAAATTTTTTTAGTAATATAAAAATTGTAAACTCTTTAATTCCTTTTTATAAAAAAATTAAAAAGCAAAGTAAAATAATTGTTTTATCAGGGGGTGGAGCAGCCAACTCCTTCAAAGAATTTCCTATTTATTCTGCTAGCAAAACAGCATTAATAAGAACTGTAGAAAATTATAGTCTAAAATTTAAAAATTTAAATTTATCAATATTTGGATTGGCCCCAGGTGCTGTAAAAACTAAGATGTTATCTAAAGTGTTAAAGGTAGCTAAAGTAGGAAAAAGATCAAAAAAAAAAGATGTTAGTAAATTTATTAATAAAATATTTGAACACAATACTAAATACCTTAATGGTAAGCTAATTCATGTTAGAGATGATTTAAAAAAAGTTAAAAAAAATAAAAATATTGATTATCTAAAATTAAGGAGAGCAGAATGAATGTTTTTTTTATTGGACTTGGTTACATGGGACGTGAAAGATTTAAAATACTTAAATCTTTAAGCAAACGTTATAAGTTGAATTTTTCTGGCTATTACGATCCGTATAATGAAAGTTTAATATATAAAAACAAAGAATTTTTTTCAGAAAAAAATTTCACAAAAAGTTTGTTAATAAAAAAAAAGATTTCATTTTGTATAATTTCAACCCCGCACAATTTGGTAATGAAATATTCCAAAATTTGCCTTAATTCTCAACTTCCACTTACTTTATTAATCGAGAAACCACTTGGACTAAATTATAACCAAGCTAAAGAAATAGTCAGATGTAAAAGAAAAAATCAAAAGATATTTGTTGGTTTGAACTACAGGTTTTTTAGTGGAATCACAAAATTATTAAGTCATATAAAGCAAAAAAAATTTGGAAAAATAAATTCTATTCAAATAAACTTTGGGCATGGTCACGAACCGAACATCCTAAAATCATGGAAATTAAAAAAAAAATATGCTGGCGGCGGCGTTATACTTGACCCCGGTATTCATATATTAAATTTACTTCAATTTATTGATAAGACTATAAAAGTTGAATTTGTTAAAAAAACAAAGAATTTTTGGAAGACCAATGTTGAGCAAGATGTTGTTTTGATACTTAAAAGTAGAAGCATTCCAATTATAAATATCTCACTATCGATAATGAAATGGAGAAGTACTTTTGAGATTCACGGTAATGGTTCTCAAGGGTATTGGAGAGTATCTGGTAGAGGCAGAAGTTATGGCAATCAAACATACACCATAGGTAAACGTTGGGGTTGGAGATCTGGAAAAAAACAAAAAAATACTGAAAAAATTTTATCAGTGTCCAATGAAAATGACGTTTTTAAAAAAGAAATGATTTCAATCTTAAATAAAATAAAAAAGAAAAAAAATTTTTTAGACCCTTGTAGCGATTTGGAAGCTTTATCTACTATGAGATTAATTAAAAAGATATATGAAATCTAAGAAATCCTTAGTTATTTCAGCTCTTCCATTAACGCCAGTATTAAGTGGAATGCAAAATACTGTTTACCTACTTTATAAATTTTTAAAAAAAGAGAATCAAAAAGTAATTTTTCTTGAAGTAAAAACTTATAACAAAATAGATCCAATTATAAATTTAAAGCACAGTTATTTGTTTGCTAAAAAACTTGATAATAAAATTAAAAATTACAAACCTGACTTCATTTTTGTTAACACTTCAAAATTACTAAAAACTTATAAAGAAATATTTTTGGATAAAAACAGATTTTTTAAAACAATACTAGTAAATCACGATTTATATAATTTTAGAAAAAAATATTTTGATAAGATAGAAGTGAAAGACACCACGTATCTTAAAAGGAGCCAAGAAATAGAAATATTAAAAAAAACAAATTATATTATCGATTATTCTAATCAGGAGCACAGATATCTTTTAAATTCAGGAATTAAAAAAAAACAGTTAATTGATACAAAGACACCCACTTCACAATTTAAGAATTCCTATCGCACTAATGCTAAATACGATATTTTATACATTTCAAGTGATTGGTTGCAAAATATAATAAATATAAATTGGATTAAAAAGAAACTTAAAATTAATAAAAGTAAATTAAAATTTTTAGTGCTAGGAAACAAAAAAAAATTAAAAAAAAAAATTGAAGGAAAAAATTTAATAATTAAAGAGTATAGTAAAAAATCTTTTAATTTAGCTAAGCTAGGCCTTGCTATTTTTAATAGCGGAACTGGAAGAAAAACTAAAATTTTTGAAATGCTTTCTGCGGGTTTACCCGTAGTTTCAAATTTAGATTTGTCAGAATTTGGATTAAAAAATAACCAACATTATTTAAGAATTTATAAAAAGCATAACATTCATAAAACAATTTTAAAAAACTTAAATGATTTCAAATTGAGGAAAAAATTGTCAAAAAATGCATTTACTTGGTCAAAAAAAAATACTTTTTATCATCAAGCATTTAAAAACCTTAAAGTTATTTTAAAATAAATAATAGATATGAAATTAAATCCCTTAATTAGTGTGATAGTAAATTGTCACAATGGTGAGAAATACTTAATAGAATGTATTAATAGTATTCTTAATCAAAGTTATAAAAATTTAGAAATCATTTTTTGGGACAATTGCTCAACAGATGATAGTAAGAAAATAATTGATAGATTTAAAGATAAAAGAATAAAAAAATTTAAATCTAAAAAATTTGTAAAGTTATATAATGCAAGAAATCTAGCAATAAAGAAATCGAAAGGTAAATATATAGCTTTTTTAGATACTGATGACACATGGAAGAATAATAAGTTATTTGAACAAATTAAAGTTTTAAAAAAAAATAATAAAGTAAAAATAATCTTCTCTAACTATCACTTAAAAAATGAAAAAAAAAATTTAAATTATCTCAAGTATAAAAAACATTTACCATCTGGATACATAACTCAAAATCTTTTAGATGATTATAGCATTGGAATACTTACAGTTTTGATAAAAAAAGAAATATTTAAAAACACTAGATTTAATACATCATACGATGTTATAGGTGATTTTGATTTTTTTATAAATGCAAGTTTAAAGCATGAAATTTATTCTATTCAAAAGTCTCTGGCCACATATCGAGTTCATTATGATAATTTATCCTCAAAAAAAATTGATGTATATTTATTTGAAATAAGAAATTGGGTTAAAAAAAATTTAAAAAAACAAAATTTAAAGAAATATAACTTTAAAAATATAAAAAAATTAATTATTAAACTTAAAATTAAATATTTATTTTTAAAATATTTTAAAATTAATCTGGGCGTGTAGTTCAGTGGTAGAACGCTTCGTTGACATCGAAGAGGTCATAAGTTCAATTCTTATCATGCCCACCAATTTAAATTTAATTTTTAAAAAACTTTTTATCAATGCATGAATTTAATAAAATAAAAATTATTGTTATATAAATTATATTACCAGTTGTAAAAAAACTTCCTGAAGATTTAAATGGAAAGAAAATTATCAAATAATTAATAAAAAAAATAAATAACAAATTAAAATTTTTATTTTCTTTATTATCATAATATATCTTCAAATACTGAAATGATCTAAGTGTTATAAAGAGTAAATAGATTATTAATACCGAAAAACCAAGTAATCCAACTGTGACAAGTACATCTAAATAATAGTTATGTGGATGGGTTGAGCATCTCAGTAATTTATATTCCGCACATTTATTATAAAAATTTTTATAGCCTATGCCTAAGAATTTATTTTTTTCCCATATAAACATAGCGTTACCAAAAAGATTAGCGTGACC
>MDTC01232887.1_pt1 | contig 24571 bp, 17 predicted proteins | sample 811181 | NCBI WGS metagenome assembly MDTC01 (sample SAMN05326644, study PRJNA326480) | marine metagenome | isolation source: seawater | place: Pacific Ocean: North | collected 2011
AGTATCAGCGCCATATCTTTTAATTATATTAATTGGATCTACTATATTCTTTTTTGACTTAGACATTTTCTCTGACCTTAACTCACTTATTTTTTTTCCCGTGATTTTATGATAATAATTATCTTTTTCCTTTATTACCTCCTCTGGATAAACCCAGTTCGCATCTGAGTCTTGATAGGTTTTATGACATACCATTCCTTGACAAAATAAGCCATTAAAAGGTTCTTTAAATTTTAATTCCCCTATAGAAGAAAGAGCTTTTACAAAGAAACGCGAATAAAGCAAGTGTAAAACGGCATGCTCAATTCCGCCTACATATTGATGAACAGGGCACCAGTCCTCTACCATGTGTTTATTTATAGGATCTATAAAATGAGGATCAATAAATCTAATAAAATACCAAGAGGAGTCAAAAAAAGTGTCTAAAGTGTCTGTTTCCCTAATAGCCTTTAATCCTGATTTTCTACAAATCGTGTGTTTCCATGTTGGATGGCTATCAAGAGGGTTACCTTTTCTTTTGGTAAAATCAACTTCTTCTGGCAATAAAATTGGTAAGTCGTCTTCATCAACAGGTAGAACTTCCCCATCTTCTCTATAAATAATTGGAATAGGACAGCCCCAGTACCTTTGCCTAGACGCGCACCAATCTCTTATTCTATATTTAGTTTTTTTAGAACCTTGATCTATTTCCTCTAATTTACGAATAATTTTATCTTTTGCATGTTTTGACTCTAATTCATTTAAAAAATCTGAATTAATAACCTTTCCAGATCCAGTGTAAGGCAAAAAATCAGCTTTATTATCGTATGGTTCTATAACTCGTTTTATAGGAAGATTTAAATTTTTTGCAAACATAAAGTCTCTATCGTCATGAGCAGGTACACCAAAAATAGCGCCTGTACCATATGTTGATAATACATAATTTGCTACATAAACAGGTATATCTTCGTTTGTCAAAGGATGTCTTACGTAAAGGTTAGTAAATATACCTTCTTTAGGTGCCTTTTCTAGTGTTTCTTCATTTGAAAAAGTAGCTTCCCATTTCTTTATAAAGTTTTTAATATCCTTATTTTCTTTTGAGAGTATTGAAGCCAGTTGGTGGTCAGGAGCTAGAGCTAGAAATGTTGCTCCATATATGGTGTCAGGTCTAGTCGTATAAATTTGAATAGACCCTTTATACTCATCTAGCTTACATTCTTTAGTTAAGTAAAAATCTATCTCTGCTCCAGTAGACTTACCAATCCAGTTTTTCTGCATGGTTTTTACATTTTCAGGCCAATTTTTAAGTGTTTCTAAATCTTGAATTAAATCATCAGAAAACTTAGTAATAGATAAAAACCATTGATTTAAAAGTTTTCTTTCTATCTTCACTCCTGATCTCCATCCTTTTCCATCTATCACTTGCTCGTTAGCTAGGACAGTGTTTTCAACTGGGTCCCAATTAGCCCAGGCCTCTTTTTTATACAAAAGTCCAGCCTTAAAAAACTTGATGAACAATTTCTGCTGCTGCTTAATATATTCTGGATCACAAGTACTGATTTCTTTACTCCAATCATAAGATATTCCCATAGATTTAAGTTGATCTTTCATATTTTTTATATTTTCGTTTGTCCAATCTCTGGGATGAATATTATTTTCAAATGCTGCATTTTCGGCCGGCATACCAAATGCGTCCCATCCCATAGGATGGAGAACGTTGTATCCACATGATCTTTTATATCTAGCAAGCACATCTCCAAGTGTATAAACTCTTACATGTCCCATATGAATTCTTCCAGAGGGATAGGGAAACATTTCTAGAACATAGTAATTTTTATCTTTGACAGAATCTTTAGTTTGGAAGCACTTTTCTTTATCCCAAACCTTTTGCCAATATTTTTCTATAGAATTTGCATTATATACAGACTCTTTACTTGTCATTTTAAGTATTAGAGTTTATTTCAATGGCTCTTTTTATAATCTTTCTTTCAATAGCAATGCTTTTATTGCTATCTATTTTACTATTGACCCATTTATTACTTTTGATAACTTGCTTGTGAATTGAAACCTTTACTGAATTGGCATTTATTACATTTTCCATAACCAATACGGTAATCTTAAACCTTTGAGAAGGTTTTCTTTCACTTATGTACCACTCGGTGATAATTATACCGCTTCCTGCGTCTACATTTGACAGGGGAAATTTTGAAAGTGTTTCAAGAGACGCTCTCCATATTGGATTATCTGTACCTATAAATCCTGCACTTTTTTTATCTTTTTCATCATCTTTTCTTCCTTTAAAAAGATCAGTTAGAAGACCTCTTCCCATTTCCGTCTTTTGCATTCTTCTTCTATCTCTATCTTGCCAAAGTCTTTCTTCTTTGCTAAGTTGCTCAACATTAATATCTTTTCCACATCCAGATAATAAGAAAAAACCAATTATAATTGTAATAAATAAGTAAAATTTAATTATGATAACATTCATTTAACTAGGTCCCTAAATATATTCTAATATAAAAAAAAAGGAGGATTATTGCAACCCTCCTTAATTCGATTTTATATATTAAATATTATATAATTAGAAACCAAATGATAACTTTGTAAGTATCATGTCAGCATCAGTATCTACTGTACCACCTTCTTTTTGCTCTATTGTAATGTAAGCGGTTTCAATATTAACTCCACCACCTAAATTATATCCAGCACCTAATACAGTATACTTACCTGAGTTAGGAGTAGACTGACCTGTTACACCTTTTTCAGTTTCTGTAATTGTGTAACCAAGACTCATATTACCCATATCATATCTTATAGCATAAGTATCGCCTTCTTCGCCACCATCATCAGTGTTAGTCTTAATTTGCCCTGAGTCTTCTAAGTTATTGTTTCTTGCAATTAATGTAAGACCACCATAAGTCAATTGAGCTGAAAGAGTAGTATTTTCAAGGTCATTGTACTCAACATTAGCAATAATATTAGTATTACCAGTAGTGTAACCATAAGTCACACCAAACCCAATTCCATCGAAATCAGCTTGATACCTCAACACAATGTCTGTTAAGTCTGTGTAAGTTCCGTGCTCTGATGGAGCTGTAGTGCTGTTACAATCTGTAGCACTAGCATTGCTTGAGTTATGAACCATGCAAGGCTCATATGATACTCCAAATGAAAATCCTTCATATACATTACTTAAGTATACTAACTTCATTCCATCTAATGCATATCCTGCTTCATCATATCTTCCATAACCTCTTGCAGCATCTCCGCCTGTAATAAATCTGAAAGTTTGATCATTATCGATTTCAGCAGTTGGCACTAATGTAGTACCTCTGAAATGCATTCTAGATCCAGCAGAAAAGTTTTGACCGAAAGCTATAGTTCCGAATCCGCCTGAGAACACAATATCATTTTGATCAACAGCAACTGCTGAAGTGTCAGCATCACCACCATCATCACCATCTTTTGATAATGTATAAGTACCAGTTACTTCAATTCCGCTGTCAAGTGTAGTTGTAGCAACAGCAATCAAACGTGTAAATCTACCGTTTGAAAAACCGTTAAAGTTTGAATTAGTGCTAGCACCTGAATTTGTTGAAATCGCATTCTGGGTAGATTGGTCAGCAGATCCCATGTAAAACTCCTGATAACCTGATAGACTAATCTCAGCTTTAGCAGAACCTAAAACAAAAGCTCCAAATACTGCTAAAAAAGCTGTAGTTAAAAATTTTTTCATAAAAAATCTCCGTTAAAATTTAATAAAAAAAAGTATATTAATACTGTTGGTAATTTTAGAATAATAAGCTCTAAAAACAATAAAATTGTAATAAATTTGTAAAAAAACATAATTTAAGTTGTATTTATGCAACACTAAAGATGCAAGTTATAAATTTTTTTTAATCTAGTAAGTATATCTAAAACGTATGTATAGTATGTCAAAGTTTAATAGTATTGATCTAAACAGTTTAGACAGAAAGTTTTTTAATGACTCTATGAAAACTCAAGTACTTTCGAAGGAGGAAGAGAAAAAGCTTGCTGAGGATTGGGCATTTAAAGGCGATAAAAAGTCGATGCACAAAATAATTAGGGCTTATTCTAAACTTGTAATAGCTTATTCTATGAAGTATAAAAATTATGGATTATCCATTACTGACCTAGTGCAAGAGGGGCATATTGGTTTAATGCAAGCTATTGCAAAATTTGAACCACAAAGAAACATCCGATTTTCTACGTATTCCGGCTGGTGGATTAGGTCGTCAATTCAGGATTATGTTCTTAAAAACTGGTCTATAGTAAGAACAGGTACAACTGCATCACAAAAATCACTCTTTTTTAGCTTAAGAAAACTAAAATTAGAATTAAGTCAATATGAAAAAGATCAAGATAAAGTAAGGAAGATGGTCGCTAAAAAGTTGAAAGTTAAAGCCTCTGATGTAGAGAATATGGAAAATAGGTTTAGCGGATCTGATAAATCATTAAATGCTAAAGTGTCTGAACAATATGATCAAGAAGTTGGTAGTTTTCTTGTTGATGAAAAAAGCCTCGGTGAAGTTGAATTAGTCGATAAACTCGATCTAGTAAGAAAACGCTCTTGGTTTAAAAAAGCAATGCGTGAATTAGGCGTTCGTGAAAGTCAGATTATAGCACTTAGGCATCTAAGTGATGACCCCTTAACATTAGAAAAGTTAGGATCCCTTCTTAAAATTAGCAAAGAAAGAGTTAGACAAATAGAAAACAGAGCTTTAAAGAAACTTAAATCTATGGTTAAACAGCTATCTACCCAAGCTAGATATGCTGACATTAGTTATTCAGACAACTCATCTAAAACATAGTTTAATATATTTCCTTTTTGAATGTAGTTAAATTCTTTGTCAGTATCAATTCTTAAAACTCCTTCAAAGCTTCTTATTAACTTATCTCCAGTTGAATTGTAAACACTTATTTCGACTGACTTTTTATTAGTAATGTTTTTTATATCAAGTGATACATCAACTAATTCGCTTCCAGATAAATTTAACTTCTCTATTGAAAGTCCATCAGTAAATTGAATAGGTAAAACGCCCATACCTATTAGATTAGATCTATGGATTCTTTCAAAGCTCTCCACTATCACGGCTTTTACGCCTAAAAGTCTGGTTCCTTTTGCCGCCCAATCTCTCGAGGACCCAGTTCCATACTCTTTGCCTGCAAAAACTACTAAGGGAACATTTCTTCGCTTATACTCATCGGCTGCTTTATATATAGTTGCTATTTTATTTTCCGGATACAATTTTGTATACCCCCCCTCTTCCTTAGGTGTAATTTTATTTTTTAATCGAATATTTGCAAAAGTACCTCTGATCATAACATCATGACTCCCTCTTCTAGCTCCATAAGAATTAAATTCATTTTTAGCTATTTGTTTTTCTTTTAGATAATTTCCTGCGGGACTATCTTCTTTGATGGATCCTGCCGGAGAAATATGGTCAGTGGTTATTGAGTCACCTAAAATAGCTAAAATCCTAGCACCTTTTATGTTATCAAGATTATTTTTAGTAAGCGATTCATCAGATAAAAAAGGTGGATTTTGAACATAGCTACTAGATATGTCCCAATCGTAGGTTGAGCTTTCTATTGCATCAATTCTGTCCCATCTGGCATTTCCTTCTCCTACATTTTTATATCTTTTCAAATATAAGGACGCCTCGATTTTTTCCAGAAAACTATTAACTAAATTAGACTTTGGCCATAAGTCCTTTAAAAAAACTTCTTTGCCATCTTTATCTACGCCAAAAGATGACTTGGTAATATCATTTATGGTTGTTCCAAAAAGAGAATAGGCTACTACCAAAGGAGGTGATGCAAGCCAGTTTGATTTTATATAGGGATGTACCCTTCCCTCAAAATTTCTATTTCCAGATAGTACAGAGCTAACATTTAAATTTTTATCTATTATTTCTTGTTCAATTGCCTTGTTTAATGGCCCTGAGTTTCCTATACAAGTAGTGCAACCATACCCAACTATATTAAATCCTAACTTTTCTAAAAAAGTAAGTAGCCCTAATTCTTTTAAGTAATCAGTAACAACTTGACTGCCTGGAGCTAAAGAGGTTTTTACCCAGCTTTTTTTACGAAGGCCAACAGCGTATGCTTTTTTTGCTAGAAGTCCTGCAGAAATCATTAGGTAAGGATTGGCTGTATTTGTACAACTAGTGATAGCTGCTAATACTACATCTCCGTTTTTAATATTATTTTTTTTTATAGATTTAGATTTATCACTAATAATATTTATTTCATTTAAACTTTTAGAATGAACCTCAGAAAGCTTAACTTTATCTTGAGGTCTCTTAGGTCCTGCTAACACTGGCTCAATAGTCGATATATCAATAGTAATATTTTCATTATATAAAAAGTCACTTGTATTAGAGCCATTTGTATTTTCTACCCAAAGTCTCTGTTCCTTAGCATAAATTTCAACCAATGAGCAATGGTTTTCATTTCTGCCAGTATCTCTCAAATATTTTATTGTTTTTTGATCAATTGGGAAAAACCCGCATGTTGCTCCATATTCTGGTGCCATATTAGAAATAGTTGCTCTGTCGGCAAGAGAAAGAGAACTCAACCCAGGCCCATAAAACTCCACAAATTTATTTACAACTCCATGGCTCCTTAAAATGTTAGTAATAGTTAAAACCAGATCTGTCGGCGTAGAATTTTCATTTAATTTTCCTTTTAAATTAACACCGACCACTTTTGGTATAGTCATAGCAACAGCCTCACCTAACATAACCGCTTCTGCTTCTATCCCTCCTACACCCCAACCTAAAACTGATAGCCCGTTTATCATAGTTGTATGACTATCAGTACCTACCAGACTATCTGGAAACAGAAGGTTTTCTTTTTTATCATACCAAACTACTTTAGCCAAAAACTCCATATTTACTTGATGACAAATACCTATTCCAGGCGGTATTACTCTAAAGTTCTTTAAATTTTTCTGTCCCCATTTGAGAAATTTATACCTTTCATGATTTCTTTCAAATTCAAAGTCTGTATTTATCTTGAGAGCGTCTGAGGAAGCATATTTATCAACCATCACTGAATGATCTATCACGAGGTCAACTGGTTTTAAGGGGTTAATTCGAGAAGCTTTTATATTCTTTTCTCTTGCTCTTTCTCTCATTGAAGCTAGATCCGCTAAAGCTGGGACTCCGGTGAAGTCTTGCATTAAGACTCTTGAAGGAAAAAAATCAATCTCTCCTACATTATTTTTACTTTTTAAGTTACTGTACAGCAATTTGGCTTTTTCAAAAAGATGCTCTTCAGAAATACTGGTTCTAATCAAATTTTCTAATAATACTCTATAAGAAAATGGAAAATATTTTGAAAAAGATGAGTTCTTCTCAAAAGTATCAAGGCTGTAAATATTATACTGATGGTTATTAATATCTAGCTTTTGTAAAAATTTTTCAGTCATACTAATTTAGTCTACTGAACCTTCTCCTGGTTTTTCAGAAAAATACTTCTTAAATTTATCCTTCTCGTCCTTGTAGGAATCCCCATCAGCGGGAGCATTTCCTTTTTTTACAATATTAGGCCATTTTTCAGAAAATTCCTCATTCAATTTTGCCCACTTTGTACCTTGGTCATCAGAGTCTGGAAGTATAGCTTCTGCAGGACACTCAGGTTCGCATACACCGCAGTCGATACATTCGTCGGGATTTATAACCAGCATATTTTCTCCCTCATAAAAGCAATCGACTGGACAAACTTCACAGCAGTCCATGTATTTGCATTTAATACATGATTCAGTTACTACGTAAGGCATGTTAAAATTCCTTTCTATTTTATCAGGTTTTTAAAACTTTTTGTTTAGCTTCATTACAATCTTTGGGATCAACATAAAGCAATCCTGCTATTTTCCTTATTAACATGTCTTCATAAGGATCTAAGCTATTATCAACTAAGCAAACTTTCCATAGCATTTCAATTATTTTTTTTCTCTTATCAAGACTCCAACTATTCTTAATCTTTTTAGTGTGGGATACTAAATCACCACTTTCTGCAAGACTCTTATTAACCTTATCAATAGTTTCATTAACTATTTTGATATCGCTGATTGAAAATTGCTTTTGAATGATAGTAGAAATTATATTTTTTTCTCTTTCTTCAAATACTTCATCAATGTTAGCTGCCTCTACGAGCACTGAAATAATTGCCAAAACATCATCGGTGATTTCTGTACCTTGAGATATTTTTTTTTTTTTTGAAAATAAGTTAAACATTTATTTTATATATCGTGATTATTTTTTATTGCAACTTTTTTAAAACATAAAAGGGACTATTTTTATCATAAAGTTGCTTTTTTTCACTATTCTTTTTCCTCCAATACGATACATTTAAACTTCCAGCTATTTTGAAAAAACCTAAATATAAAAGTATGTCATTAAGAACACTTTGAGAAATGCTAAATTTATGAAGCATACTAAAGTCAAAATAAAACACCCTCCTTTTCTCTTTATAGATTTCATATATAATTTTTTCTAGGAATTCAAGATCTATTGCAAAATCCTTGATTTTAACATATCCGATAGTATGTAATAAATCTGCAGTAAAATTTGATATATGGTGTATTACTTTTTTTCTAGGCATATAATTTGAGGTGTTTCCATTAAAATATAAACATCCTAAAGTCCACCTAGCTTCTTTATAAGTTTTATTATTTACTTTTTTATAAAAGAAGTGAGATTTTCCAAATGATACCCCCTCTTTAATTAATATATTTTTTTCTAAAGAGTCCTTAGGTATAAATCTGTTACTTATTTTACTCTTTTTTAAAATTCCATAATTTTTCGCTATTGAAAACAAAAAAGATTTTACGTTTTTATTTCGTACATTTGAAAAACTATCTGGTTCCCAAAATATGGAGCTGATTTTTTTTTTAATTTCCAGATTAATTTTTCTTTCAATGGCCTTATAGGTTCTTTCTTCCAAATAATGATTGTTTTTAATTATGACTCTAGGTTTAAATAAACTCTCACCCTTATAAAGAGTTCCAATTTTTTTTGAATTTAAAAATAAATTAGCATTATTATCAAAAGTAATATTTAAGTTTCTATTATTTAAAAACTCTTCTGCATATTTTTCTAATAATATTTTTACCTTTTTAGATATCTTCTCTTTTAGAAATTTGTTTTTAAATAAAACTCTTTCATCAAAAATATTAGCTTGGAATCCTGATATGGATCCAATACATTTATCATTCAAAAAGATTTGATTATTATTATCTACATCGATTTCTATCGATTTATTTACATTATATGTTTTTAATAAAAGACTTATTTTCTTATCAACGAATTCGTTGGTCAATCTTTGATGGAGTGCATCAGATAAATATCTTTCTGTTTCCAAGGCCAAGAATTTTAGATCCTGATTGTTATTTGTCCATTGACTCCTATTTGATATGTAATTCCAAAATCTTGTTTTAGCTAGCCTAAAGGTAAGCATATCAATTGTACCTTCTAGATTTTGTAGTTTTTTTGTTTCAGAAATTGCCCAATTAGTATTTACCAGTCCAGTATCTACAATATTACAAAAAATCCTTATTAAAAGACTAGAATACATATTATCTAGATTTTTAAAGTAGTCAGGAATAAGGCTAATATCCCATAATAATTTCACATTTTTTTCACTGTTCAATCTTTTTTGAATTATATTTACACTAGTTAAATATTTTAAAGTATTCTCATCACTATTATTCTGCGTCTTTATCAATCTATGGTCGTTGCTTTTTTTTTCAAGAGACTTTATTAATGTATAAATACTGGAAAAATCTAAATTGCTTTCTCTCCAAAAAAGAAATTCGGTTGCATCATAGCTATGATTTTCTACTGAATGAATAGACTCACTAGATAATGGGCGACAATTTAATGTTGTCGAGAAACCTCCATTAGAGTAATCGCGCCCTGCTCTTCCGGCTATTTGTCCAATTTCGTTATTTTTTAGCAACCTGTTTTCTTTTCCATCAAATTTTTTTAAGGAAGAAAAAGAAACATTATTGATTTTTAAATTTAATCCCATTCCTATTGCATCAGTAGCTACTATATAATCGACAGTTCCTTCTTCAAACATAGAAACTTGAGAGTTTCTAGTCTGAGGACTCAACGAACCCATCACTATAGCTGCTCCTCCTTTTACTGCTTTTATTTTGGATGCTATACTATAGATATCATTTGAGTTGAATGCTATTATAGCAGATCTTTTAGGTAGTGATAAAAGACCCTTTTTCCCAATAAAGCAAAGATTTGATCTCCTTTTTTTCTTTAAAATGTAAGGGCTAGAAAAAATATTTTTTATTATTTTTTCCATCGTTTCTGAACCTAAAAATAGCGTCTCTAATTTTCCTCTAGAGTTTAGAAGACGATCTGTGAAAATGTGTCCTCTTTCAAAGTCATTGCATAATTGAATTTCATCGACTGCTAAGAAGTCGAAAGATTTTTCAGTAGGCATTGCCTCAACTGTAGTGACAAAATATTTCGCAGTTGTGGGTGTAATTTTCTCTTCTCCTGTTAATAGAGCAACTTTTAACTTTCCAACTTTTTCAGAAATCTTTTCATACACCTCTCTTGCTAACAGCCTTAAAGGCAAACCTATAACTCCATTTGAATAAGTTAACATTTTTTCTATCGCATAGTGAGTTTTACCGGTATTGGTAGGAGCTAGTAAAAAAACTAAATTTTCCTGATTTTTCATTTTTGATCAATGAGCTTGTTGCCAATTTTTCCCTACACCAACAGATACTTCAAGAGGAACATTTAATTTTATTATGGGCTCTTGAGCGTGTATCATGGTTTTTATTATCATATTACTTGTTTTATCTAAATCTTTTTCAGAGGTTTCAAAAACTAATTCATCGTGTACTTGCAATAGAAGCTTTGTTTTAACTAATTCATTTCTATCTTTTTGCTTATAAAGCTTAATCATAGCACGTTTAATTATATCAGCTGCAGTTCCTTGAATAGGAGCATTTATAGCTTGTCTTTGGGCATAATTTCTAATCATTGGATTTTTATTATTATAATCCTTAATATGAACTTTTCTTCCAAAAAGTGTTTCTACGAAGCCTTTTTTTTCTAAACTTAGTTTTACGTCTTCCATATATTCTCTAATTCCAGGATACATTACAAAATATTCATCAATATAACTTCTAGCTTCACTCCTTGATACACCTATTTGTTTAGATAATCCAAATGCAGATAATCCGTAAATAATACCAAAATTAATAGCTTTTGCATTCCTTCTTTCTTCTAATGTAACTTTTTCAATTGGTATACCTAGTATTTGACTAGCTGTTAATTTATGGATATCCACCTTATTTAAAAAAGCCTTTTTAAGTGTTGATATATTTGCTATTTCAGCCAAAAGTCTTAATTCAATTTGAGAATAATCAAAGCATAACAGTTTATGCCCATCCTTGGCTACAAAAGACTTTCTAATTTTTCTTCCTTTTTCTGTTTTGATGGGGATATTTTGCAGGTTCGGATCAGAAGAGGAGAGCCTACCTGTTTGAGCTCCTGCCATTTGAAAAGTAGTATGAATTCTTTTAGTTTTATTGTGAATATTAATTATCAGGCTATCAGTATAGGTATTTTTTAATTTTGTAGTTTCTCGCCATTGCAAAACAAGAGAAGCAATTTTATGGTTTTCATCTGCAAGTTGTTCAAGCACTTCTGAATTAGTAGAATAGCCTCCTGACTTATTTTTCTTTTTATGGGGAAGTTTCAATTTTTCAAAGAGAATGCTCCCTAACTGTTTTGTTGAATTAATATTAAATTCCTCTTCTGCTAAGAGAAAAATCTTTTTCTGTAAGTTAACTATATCTTCTTCAAATTCTATCGAAAGGCTCTCAAGGTTTTCTTTATCAACTTTTATGCCAGCAATCTCCATGTCAGAAATAACATTGATAAGTGGTTTTTCTATATTTTGGTATACAGACATTAGTTTATTTTCTATTAAATTTCTTCTAAATTGTTTCCATAATCTTAATGTAAAATCAGCATCTTCACAGGAATAGAGTGTCGCTTGCTCAATTCCCACATCAGAAAAAGATATTTCCTTTTTTCCCGTTCCAATTATCTCCTTGTATTTAATTTTATCGAAACCTAAATAAAGCTTACTCAAAAGGTCTAAATTATGATTATGTAGTCCAGCAAATAATGTGTAAGACATTAACAAAGTATCATCGAGTGATTTCATTTTTGAGAACCCATTTGAAAGTAATACAATTTTATCAAATTTTATATTTTGTCCTACTTTCAAAATACTAGCATCTTCTAATATCGGGTTTAACAAGGATATCACCTTTTCTTTTGGTAATTGTTTATGTTTGGTACTATTATTTGTGTGAGAAATAGGAATGTAACAAGCTTTTCCTTCACTCCATGATAAACTTATGCCGATAAGTTCTGAAAAGAATGGTTTTATACTATTGGTTTCTGTATCAATTGCTAAATACCCAATTTCTGAAATTTCTTTAACTATATTAAAAAGTTCTTCCTCATTAGTTACGGATTGATATGAAATCTTAATATTATTTTTTTTATCAGCTTCGTCGGTTTCATTAGTTATTTTTGAGTATAGATTATTAAAGTTATATTTCTTAAAAAATTCTTGCAGCGTTTCTTTATTGAAACTGGTATCAGATATTTTGCCAATGTCTATGTCTATTTTCACATGAGCGTCAAGTTTTACTAATTTTCTAGAGATTAAAATGTTGTCAATATTCTTTTCTATTGCTTCTCTTCTTTTATTTTGTTTAATTTTATTAAAATTATTTAAAATTTCCTCAAGACCTCCAAATTCATTAACTAATAACGCAGCTGTTTTTATTCCTATTCCTGGTGCTCCTGGTATATTGTCTATGCTGTCTCCTGCTAAACTTTGCACGTCTATCACCTTTTCGGGATAAACACCAAACTTTTCAAATACCTCATTTGACTTTATTATTTTATTTTTAATGGGATCCTTCATGAATATGTTTTGGTTTATTAATTGCATCAGATCCTTATCTGATGAAACTATTTCGACACTCCAATTTTTACTATCAAAAAATCTAGCATATGTTGCTATTAAATCATCTGCCTCAAAACCTTCTAGTTCTACTCTAGTAATTTTAAAAGCATCTACAGCTTCTCTTATAATACTAAATTGTGGAATTAAATCTTCGGGAGGATCTCCTCTGTTGGCTTTGTAGTTCTTATAAATTTTACTTCTGAAGGTTTTTTTTGATGTATCAAATATAACTATTACCTTATCTGACTCCTTCTCTTGAATAATCTTATATAGCATATTACAAAACCCTAAAACTGCCCCTATTGGAGTACCATTTTTACTTGTTAAAGAAGGTAGAGCGTAATAAGCTCTAAAAATAAAACCAGAACCATCTATTAATGAAATTTTCTTATTATTACTCATGTTTTTCTGTATCATATTATAATGATAATCAAAGAACTTTACAATTATTTCACTGTATTTCAAGGTTTTTCTAATTATAAGCGTACTTATTGCTTACTTTCCTTTATGGCTTAATAAAGTCGTCGAATTAGACTCCAGACAAGTTGTCTATGTCCTAAGTATTGCAGGTATTATGAAAGTATTTTTTATTATTTTTATAGCACTATTTATAAGAGACAGTACCAACTAAGAAAGTTCGTACTGTATAATACTGCTTTCTATATTTCTTTTTATATGTATATTTCTTTAAAGGTTATCTTTCCTTAAAAATTATTCTGTTTACTTCTGCGATATATTTAATTTCCATTTCTCCCATTTTACTTTTAGCTGAAACACTATATTCATATTTAGCAAAATAGTCGAAAATCAATATGGGAAAATTAGAATATATGACTCTATTTCTTTTTGTGTAAGTGTTTTTGTTTCGGATTTCTAATAAATATTTATTCAATTACAATTATCTCTGTAATTTTAATTTTTATGAGGATAGATTATTCTTTTAAAAATTCTTATTAAAATAAATATTTAGTATTTTGTTCTTTAATTACCTTTACTAGATGGATGTTAACGTATTAAGAAGAAAATTTTTACTTTTTATTAATTTTCCTAACTTTACATGGGGGCACTTTTGCTTTAACTCATTATATTATGATTTATTATATTAATACATATTTAAAAAAATCTTTTAGATTTTATGCTCAGACTGTTTATTATGCATTAAAAGGCGGGTTGTTTAAAACTATGTTTACAATATCATGTAGATATATTACTTCATATTCTATAGTTAACGAGGGCTACCTACTAATGTCCTTTGAAGCTTTTCTTCGTTTTTTATACCTTATTATGAGAGGAAGAGCTTATGTATAAAAAAAAAGATATGGAAATAAAAAATAAAGCATTAATTTTAAAAAATCTTACAAAAACCTATAAAGTAGAATCTCCAAAGAAATTCATTTCAGCTTTGGATAATGTTACATTTTCTATAGAAAAGGGATCTATGGTTGCATTACTAGGTCCAAATGGAGCCGGAAAATCAACTTTAATCAACATATTATCAGGTATAGCCAATAAAACTTCGGGTAATGCTATAATTAATGGCTATGACATAGACAAAAGTGTAAACCTAGCAAAACGTTCTATTGGAGTTGTTCCACAAGAATTAGTAATGGATCCTTACTTCACTCCTAGAGAAACACTTAATTTTCAGTCCGGGTATTATGGAATTAAAAAAAAAAAATATCTTACTGAAATGCTTTTAGAAAAGTTAAGTCTTTCAGAAAAAGCTAATTCTTACGTAAGATTTTTGTCGGGAGGAATGAAAAGAAGACTTATGATAGCTAAGGCCATGGTTCACTCCCCTCCTATTTTAATACTAGATGAACCTACTGCAGGAGTAGATGTAAACTTAAGGCAATTATTATGGGACTCTATAAAGGATCTTAATAAAAAAGGTACAACAATTTTGTTAACAACACATTATTTAGAAGAGGCAGAAAACTTATGTAAAGAAGTAATAATGATAGATAAGGGAAAAGTGCTAATAAAAGGAGCAATCAAAGATCTATTAAGAAACATAGATTTAAAATCTATCAATATTCATATTGAAAATGAAATTAATGAATTATCAAAAGAGCTAAAAAAATTTGGATTCATTTTAATTAATAGAAAATGTCTTTCTTTAGATTATAAGCCTAGCGAAACTTCCATAGAAAGAGTTTTAAATATTATTTTAAAAAATAATATTACAATTAAAGACATTATTACCAACGAACCAAGTTTGGAAGATTTGTTTAATAATTTTGTAAAGTAGATTACCTTTGTTTCCATGTTATTAAAGAAGACATTAAAAAGTTCCATATTGCTCCCACTAAGGCCCCAACAATTCCAGAAATATACCATGTGAGAGATACATTATTTACTTCTCCTAAATATAATGAGTTGGCAATACCTACATTAGCGATTGCCCCCAACCCACAAGTTCCATAAAAAATCATCAATGCTTTTAGTGCTTGAATGCCTTTTTTTTGTCTGTCCCTGTAGGTTAAAATGTTATTCAAAAAAAAGTTTCCAGTCATAGCAGAAAATGTGGCAATACTTTGAGCTACTATAAATTTTAAATTTAAATTTTTAAGAATATATAATATAAAAATATGATTTATTACGCCTGTTCCTCCTATGATACAGAAGGAAATAAATCTTGCTGGTATAAATTTCCCAAATTTTGTCTCCCATAGCAAAAGCATATATTCCCAAATTACTAATGTTCCTAATTTAGATTCTCCAAACATTCTTTTTTTAAAATTAAATCCTATTTCTCTATATTTTAACTTGTTTTTAGTGGCGGATAATATATCTAAAAGTATTTTAAATCCTAGCCCTGTTAAATGGACAGCTTGTTCTTCAATAATATTTCTTTTTATTAGAAAAAAACCACTCATAGGATCAGTTAAGGATATGCCTGAAATTTTGGTTGCTATAAGATTGGCAAATTTAGAAATATAATTCCTTTTTTTAGATAAACCTGATGAGTAGCTTTTATTTAAAAATCTGCTTCCTATTACTAAATCTAAATTATACTTTTTTTGTATTTCTAGCATTTTAGGTATTTTTTTTTCATCATGCTGAAGGTCAGCATCCATAACTAACAATAAATCAGCAGAACTTGATAAACTTCCTTCTATTACGGCTGAAGCTAAACCTCTTCTTCGTATCCTTCTTAGACATCTCACATTTTTGTATGTTTTTGAAAGTTTTTTTACGACATCATAGGTCTTGTCTAAGGAATTATCATCAACAAAAATTATCTCATAGTTTTTATAGCCCTTTAATGCTTTCTTTATAGCTAAAATAAAGGGTTTTATATTTTCAGCTTCATTGTAAGTAGGAATAATAATACTAAGCAGCATTCTTTTTCCTCATTTTTAATAAAAAAGTATAAACATTATTTTTAAGCCAATAGGATAAGACGAATAAACACAAGGTCCAGGTTAAGTAACTGTATCTTCCTCCTACGTGATAAAACAAAATAAGAGATAGCATTGATACGGATAGCCATGAAATTAACCTTATCATTCTATCGCTTTTCTTGCTAAATGAAATATAGAGAGAAACAAAAATAGATATATGATACCAAATCTCATAAAGCTTTATTTCTCCATTAATATGAGAAGTTATCTTTTTTAAAAGACCAAAATCTATATTAAACTTTAAAAAAGAAATAATTAGCATAAAATATTCTGAAGGGCGAGCCCCTAGATTCCAATCTTTATATGCAGCGATTGTTAAAGGTATAAATTTTTTTGTGAAAACAAAGTTATGAATAGGCATAATTAAGCTTAGGCTTAACCCTGCTCCTAAAAAAAAAAATATTTTTATAACTTTTTGATTTTAAAAGTACTATGAAAAGATATGATACTGCAATGAGAAAAGCAGGAAGAATATTTGCTCTTAATCCTAGGGCAATACTTAAAGCTAAACCAAAAAAAAAGTAAATCATTTTTTCATTTGATACAAGTAACGCATTAGTTTTATATAAATTAATAATGAGTGCTATAGCTGTGAAAAAAAATAAATTAGATAATGGCTCAGCGAAACCTCTTACAGCAAGCTTTACATAATAGAAATGATAAAATCCGAATGCTTCAAATAATGGAAGAAAGAACCAACAAAACATGAGAAACAATGCCCATGATTGTCCTAATAAATTTTTCGCGATATTATACAATACCAAGGGTAAAAAAGTTAAAGTAAAAAATATTATCCACGGGGATTCATCATATAAAATGTAATTAAATGTCCAAAAGTATCTATAGAATGGCATTAGGTCGTAAGCATTTTCTCCACCTCTGAAAGCTTCCAAATAATCTTTTTGGATTATACCATCAACAATCATGTGAGCAAAATGAACATATAACAATCCGTCATTTCCCCCTTCAAACAATAAAAACCTTTGCAAAATTATTGGCTGGTAAAAATACATTATCACGAAAGATATCCCAAAAGAGAAACTAAAAAAAAGTATATTAAATCTTTTGAAATTTTCGTATGCTACTAGACAAATGAGAGTCACAAGAAAAAATATTGAATATTTGTTTAATAAATTTTTAAAAAATATAAACTTAGGAGGTATAAAAGATACTGTTAGCTTAGGTGATAGTCCTGTCTCTATAAACCATACTGTAAAAGTATTTTTTTTTTCGTGAAAATATTCTTCTATAAAGATACATTTTTTTTCTTTGTGAAAAATATTTTTGATTTCATCAAGCTCCAAATATGCTTGCCCTTTCCAGCACAACCTTGAGTTTTTTTCTTTAAATTCATTAGGAAATGTATATTTTACAAAGAAAGGCAAAAGGTCTCTTTTAGGTTGCTGATCTCCATATGCATTGTACTTAGTATTATTAAATGCACTAAGCTGCAAGGCATATCTATTGTCCCAATCAATTGATTTTATTAGTCTACTTTCGGCGCTTCTATTTTTAATTTTTGAAACTGCATTATCAAATAAATAACTAGAAGGGGCTGAAATATTATTTGGAAATTTTTTAATAAAGTCTTCATTCAGATGATTAAAAACAGCTGTTGGGAGTTCTTTTTTAAAAATACTGTTTTCAAAATTTCCTCCTATAAAAACATTACTCCCCTCTTCAATGTAAGGAGTTTTAATGATACCTTTAACCCCTATCGCCAAAATAGTTGCAAAGATAATGATTGTCCACCTGCTTTTTTTGATTGTAATATTAGCTGAATAAATACACATGAAAAAAAAAATCCATGCTATCAAACTTAGCCAAGATGAATTAAAAAAACCAAGTATGGTAATTAGATTAATAATAAAAAAACAATTTAAAAGTACTTTGCAATTAAAAGTATTATTTATTTTCAACATTATAAGATACGTTAGCTTTAAATAATATTTAATTCACTACCAATAAAATCTATAACTTTATTTAGCTCTTTGTGAGCCAGGCTGTTAGGTGCTGTTTTCCCTATCCAACTACCAGACTCCGCTCCTTTTTGAAAATCAGATCTAAGTGATAATTGAGGCGATAGCTTCCACTGAGAAGGAAGAACCTCTATAATTTTATCTCTGGGTAAGTTCTTTTGAGGGTGTATCCTCGAGGGAACTATGATGCCTTTTGTTTCTTGATTTTCATTAAAATTAGAGATAACTCTTTCTATCAAAGGAAAGGTTGCTTCCCATTCTAGTGAGCTTAATCCTACAGGAATAATTACATTTCTTACTTGTCTTAAAAGCTCTGTAAATATAATAATATCAATCGGAGGAAGGTCAGTTATAACCACATCACAGTCTAGTGCCATGTTTGAAACTGCCGCTCCCCATGTATGTAAAGCATGATGGAGGTTTCCAGATGAATTTGGCAAAGTAAGCCTTCTGAGTTTTAGACCTTTAATGTTAGTTTTTTCCATCCACAGGCTAGTTGAACCTATAGGGTCTCCGTCAATTAGCACACACTCAAGGCGATGATTAATAGCGAATCCGGCTGCTAAATTCACTGCTAGAGTAGTTTTTCCAACTCCTCCTTTTCTATTAGTAACAGCTAAGATGTTATTTACCATATTCATAAAATATTATTATTTAGTACTATGTTAAAAAAAAGTATGGATATTAACAATATTATTACCATTACTTTTATTCCCTTTACTATACTAGGAAAAATTATTTTTAATATAAAAACTATTAGCACACTTATTAAAAGCTTAAAAAATATTTTACACTCCGCCTATAAATTTATTAATATCCTATAGCAAAACCTTCTCTTCTATAATCAGATACACCTATCCAAAGATTATTTTTTTTCCATATTACGTTTAAACCACTAGTCATTTTTTTTCTAGTTATATCATGCCCCATCAAAGCAAGTTCATTGGCAACTTTATTAGCTTCTGTTACTTTTTCTATTTCTGTTTTTATTCCTCTAGAGCAAAGATGAGGTAAATCGATCACTCTTTGTAAATTAATATTAAAATTTATTAAGTAATACAAAGTCTTTGCAACATAGCATATTATCCTGCTTCCTCCAGGAGACCCCAAAACGCCTACTAAATTATTATTTTTAAAAACAAGTGTAGGTGCCATGCTGGACCTTGGTTTCTTTTTTACTTGTACTGAATTAGCTATAATGCTTCCGTCATCTCTATAACTCTGAAACGAAAAATCTGTTAATTGATTATTTAAAAAAAAACCGCCTACTGTTTTTCCAGAACCAAATGCAAATTCAATACTGCTTGTTAGTGTCGCTGCATTTCCATTTCTATCAACAATACTAATGTGCGTTGTTGATGGAAAATCAATATTTATTCCAGTATGCAGTTTGCTTTCTTCAAAACCTAGTAGGTTCCCAGGGGTGACTTTCAAAGTAGCTTTTTTTTGATCAATTAACCTAGATCTATTTCTTAAATATCTCTTATCTAGTAAACTTTTTGTTGGTACATTAAAAAACTGAGGATCAGCTATAAATATGTCTCTATCAGCGTAAGCTAATCTGGAAGCTTCTAAAAATAAATGTTCGTCTAAAACACTAACAGATGGATTAAAATCTGTTTTAATATTTTCTAGTATTCCCAGTATTTGTAAAACAGAAATACCACCTGAGGTAGGTGGAGGAAATCCACATATATCATAAGTTCTATACTCAAAGCATATAGGTTTTCTTTTAATAGTTTTCCAGGATTTAAGGTCCTCCTTTGTAAGAATAGGATATAACTTGTTATGTATCATCTTTGATATCGCTCCATTATTCACTGAATAAGGATTTTTAGAAAGAATTTCTAATGTTTTAAGAAGTTTATTATTATTAATAATAGATCCTACATGTCTTGGATTGTCATTATCAAAGTAGATTTTTTTTGCATATGAATCATTATTTAAATTAGGAGCCCAATCTAGCATTTTATGTAACCTTGGAGATACTTCAAACCCATTGGCATAAAATAGAGACTCTTTAAATAGATTTTCCCAACTAAGTTTCCCATGTTCAGCATGAGCATCAGCTAACATTGAGTATAATCCAGGAACTCCAATTGACATATTACTAGTAACTGCCTCAAAAAAGGATAGTTTTTCATTTTTTTCATCAAGGAATTGCTCAGGCATGGAGCTTTCTGGAGCAAATTCCCGTCCGTCCCAAGCTTCGAGCAAGTTAAGTTCTTTATTATAGAAGATAAGAAATCCTCCTCCACCTAATCCAGAAGATTGAGGTTCAACTACAGATAAAACGTTTTGTGCAGCAATAATTGCATCTAAAGCGTTTCCTCCTTCTTTTAGAATTCTTCTAGCTGCTAAAGTAGCCCGCTTATCAGCACAAACAATCATGGAACTTTTAGAAATATCTATGAAACTCTTATTTTTATTTTCTATGCCAATTTCAGGGTTTGCTCTAAAATCATTTTCATTTGCAGTTAAAATAGTACAGTATAATATTTGTAGAAAAAAAATATATTTGATAAAATTTAAAATTGAATTAAAAAAAAACATCTTTCTTATTTGAATATACATTGTGCCTACTGTAATTGCTAGAAATTTAAAAACTCTAAAAAAGGCCCTAGAAAGTCCAAAGTTTTTTAATAAAAAAATTGGTCTAGTACCTACTATGGGAGCTATCCATGAGGGCCATCTTGAATTGATTAATAAATCCCTAAAGGTATCAGAAGTTACTGTAGTGTCTATCTTTATCAATCCTATTCAATTCAGTAAGAAAGAAGATTTAAATAATTATCCAAAAACCGAGAGTCATGATATCAACGTTCTAACAAAAAAAAATGTAGATTTGATATTTATTCCGAATCAAAAGGACATGTATCCTCTTGATTTCAGTACTTACATAAATTTAAAAAAATTTAATAATATTTTATGTGGTAAAAGAAGAAAGAAGCATTTTTCAGGAGTCTCGACAGTAGTTTTAAAGTTGTTTTCTTTAGTAAAACCGACCTCAGCTTTTTTTGGAGAAAAAGATTATCAACAATTAGTTATTATAAAGAAATTAGTTAAGGACCTAAATTTTAGTATAAAAATTTATTCGATAAAAACAGTTAGAGATAAAAGAGGGCTAGCATTATCTTCAAGAAATAAGCTTTTAAGTGAAGAGGAAAAGATTAAAGCTTCGAAAATAAATTCTACTTTAAATAAAATCTCTATCAATGCAATTAATAATAACAAAGAGACATTTTCTGATATTAAGAAAATTTTAAATTCTTATGGAATAAATAAAATTGAATATCTTGAGATCAGAGATGAAAGTTTCCTGGAACTATTTAACTCAGACTATAAAAATATAAGAAAATATAGAGCATTTATAGCTGTTAAAATAGGTAAAGTTAGGCTTATTGATAATGTAAGACTAAATAATTAGAAATTAGTCTGTATAAACTCTTACTTCAGTATCTTCAACATTTGCAAGAGCTAATTCTGTAATTGAAAGCCTATCAGCAGGCATACCCATAGAAACTAAAGAGCTTATTATCTTTCCGGCTTTTTCTCTAGCAACTGCAGCTCTTGCAGCTTTTTCACTAGAGTTTCCTGTAGAAGAACTAACTGCTACTAGAGTAAATGAAGCATTTGGCGATCTCTCCAATGCTGCACTTACTGCTCCAAACAGTCCTTGATTATATTTGTTAGAATCACCTTGCATTCTTATTACTGCGATAGGATTTCCAGATAGATTAGCATCTGATCTTTTATCCTCATTAATATTATTTTCATCATTAGATGCTGGAAGTGCATTAAGAGTACCTAAACCATTTCCATATGATTCTCCTATAGAGATTGCAGAGGCTAGCTGAGTTAACCTCCTTCTTTCAGCTGCTAAATAAATATCTCTTCTTCTTATCGTTTCATTAAGATTTTCTAAGAGTCTAGTCAAATCAACACCTCTTCTCTTAATGTCATCCTGAAGAATGGATAATTTTCTGTGGTCTTCATCTACAGCCCCTCTCAATCTTTTCGCTGACCTTGTCTGATCTTTAAGATATGAAACTCTGGCCGATAGCAAAGATATTTGGTTTCCTAATTCTACTAATTGCTGTCCTTGGTCTCCTACCTCTGCTAACTCAGTAAGGGCTCTTTCATATTGATTCAATAAAATAGGATTTCCTGGAGTAGTTCCTATTTGCAATCTTGCTGCTATAGCAGCAACAGTTGAATGATAAACTTCTGCGCTAGCTATTCCACTTGCTTTGAGTAAATTAAATGAACTGTTATTGTCTTTTATTTCCTGGTCTAGCGACGCGAATTCATCTCTCATTTCAGAAACTCTGTCACCTACATATGTTTGGATAGGCTCAACATCTGAGGCAAATTCTTCAGATGGTACTTCAGAAACATCAGTATCTTCCTCCAAAATCATAGCAGTATCGTCTTCATTTTCTTCTAAAATAGAAATATCATTGCTAATTTCATTATCAATATCTGGCATTTCTATTTCTTCTATGTCTTCTGGATCAAAACTTTCATCAGCAATTTCTCTTATGGTAACTTCCTGGTTTTCTTCTGACTCGGTAGGCCACAGAGAACTTAAATCTCCAACAGAGCAATTATTTAAAAAAATAGAAATAATTAAAAGGACTAAAATTTTAAAAAAAGTTAATTTCATATTTACCTCAGAAAGAATATAATACTAATACTATTAAAATAAATCAATAGTCAGAAACTTTTTAAAATAATCATGATGATAAGTGTGATAAAATTACCACAACTAACTTTTTTTAAATAGTGGACTAATTTTTATACATTTTTTATTATTTTATTTATTATTTGTAAATATTTTGCCCCTGTAGGCTAACTGGATAAACCACATGACTACGGATCATGATTTAGGGGTTCGAATCCTCTCAGGGGCGCCATAAAAATTTTTTGCGATAGCACATTATGAAGGACTTGTCTAAAAATAAAGCGAATTATACTTCTCTAACTCCATTAACTTTTTTATACAGAACAGCAGAAATTTTTCCAGAAAGACTCGCTTGGATTTACGGAAAAAGGAATGCTACTTATCAAGAATTTTACTTAAAGTGTAAAAGTCTGGCAGCATCTATCAAAAAAAAGAAAATTAAAAAAGGAGATGTAGTTAGCGTTATGATGCCAAACGTCCCAGAAATGTTGGAAGCTCACTATGGAGTACCAATGACAGGCGCCATCTTAAATTCCATAAATACAAGACTTGAAGAAAAAAGCATTACATTTATTTTAAAAAACAGTAATTCAAAAATACTTATCTTTCATGAGGATTACTTAAATATAGTTAAAAGAGTGTCTAAAAATATTAAGGTACAGCTCATTATTGTAACCGAAAAAGAAAAAATGAACTTGAAAGGTATATTAAACTATGAAAGTTTTGTTAACAGGGCCGGCATTAGAGATATAAAAAAACTTGCTAATTATTATCCTCAAGACGAGTGGGAGTCCATTGCTTTAAATTATACCTCTGGAACAACCGGAGATCCTAAAGGAGTTTTATATCATCATCGAGGAGCTCACTTAATGTGTTTTAATAACCAGATGGTATGGAAAATGGGATATCATCCTGTATACCTCTGGACACTGCCTATGTTTCACTGTAATGGCTGGTGCTTTCCTTGGACAATAGTTGCTTTAGCAGGCACTCAAGTTTGTACAAATAAATTCAATGGAAAAGATATTATAAAATTAGTAGACAAACATAATGTCACACATTTGTGCGGTGCCCCAATTATTCTTCAAATGATTATAGATAACATAAATCAAAGAAAGAACAAAAAACTAGTAAATGTGATGACAGCAGCTTCTCCACCATCTCCTCGTGTATTGGAAGAAATTGAAAAGAAAAGTTTTTCTGTTACCCACGTATACGGTTTGACAGAAAGCTATGGCCCAGCAGTAGTATGTGAATGGAAAACTGAATGGGATAAAATAAAATCATCATCTCAAAGGGCAACTTTAAAATCTAGGCAAGGAGTTAATTATCCATCTTTAGAATTCCTAAAGGTTTGTGATACAAATACTAAAAAGCCTGTTGTAAGAGATGGTAAGACTTTAGGAGAGGTTCTATTTAGAGGAAATATTGTTATGAAGGGATATCTGAAAAATAAAGTTGCTAATAAAGAAACC
>MDTC01068435.1_pt1 | contig 24569 bp, 20 predicted proteins | sample 811181 | NCBI WGS metagenome assembly MDTC01 (sample SAMN05326644, study PRJNA326480) | marine metagenome | isolation source: seawater | place: Pacific Ocean: North | collected 2011
CCGACTTCATCCCGTCCGTTGGCTGGATCAATTATACGCCCGTTTTTTATCCAAATAGCCTCGCTCATGACGGAACCTCTTTTCGCTGAAGGTCGGCTACGGTGGAACAAAGGTAAAGTATCGCCATCCGAACGGCAATTCCGTTGGAAACTTGGTCAAGAATCACAGAACGCTTCGAATCTGCGAGGGAAGAATCTATTTCAACGCCCCGATTGATGGGTCCCGGGTGCATGATTATGGCATCGGGCTTCAACCAAGATGCTCGGGCCTCGTTGAGCCCAAACATGCTTGTATATTCTCCAAGGGAAGGAAAATGCGTGGAAGTTTGTCTTTCGTGCTGGATGCGAAGAAGCATGACGGCATCGGCATCGGCAAGTGCTTTCTTAAGGTCGTGTGTTACTTCCGCACCAAACTCCGAGAAAGTCTTGGGCACCAATGTAGCTGGACCTCCAAAGGTAACCGATGCACCCAGTTTGCTTAACACCCATAAATTGGATCGAGCAACTCTACTAAAGAGGACGTCTCCGAGAATCGTTATCTTTTTGCCCGCCAAATCACCAAACCGTTCTCTCAGCGTAAAAGCGTCGAGCAATGCCTGGCTGGGATGTTCATGAGCACCGTCGCCGGCGTTAACGATAGGTACGTCCAAGACTCTCGATAGGTACTGTGGAGAACCCGCCGAAGAGTGTCGGAGTACTATTAGGTCGGCGCCAAGAGCTTGTACATTACTTGCAGTATCTCGAAGGGTTTCTCCTTTGGTAAGGCTACTGGATTTACCACCAACTGAAATAACATCGGCGCTCAATCTCTTCGCAGCTACTTCAAAGGCAAGTCGCGTTCTGGTACTGGGCTCCATAAAGAGGTTAACCACAGTTTTACCACGTAATGAGGGTAGTTTCTTGACGGGTCTATTAAGGGTTTCGCGAAAAGAACGAGCCACTTCTAGAACTGTCTCAATTTCGGAGCGATCGAGCTCTTCTATACCGATTAGATGTTTACGGTTCCAATTTGCCGGCTTCTTCATAAAGGAGTGATCGTAACATGATCGTCATGTGCATGAGCGGAGCCAACAGAAACCTCGACATTTTGCTCAAGGGTAGTCTCCAGCTCGATTCCCACATAGTCTGCAGAAAATGGAAGGCTTCGGTGGCCCCGATCCACCAGCACTGCAAGTTCAACACAAGCAGGGCGTCCCTGATCGAATAACTCGTTGAGAGCCGCCCGAATGGTGCGACCAGAAAAAATCACGTCATCGACCAAAATACATGAGCTCCCTTCGACTTCGGGAGGTAGGTTCGTCGGGACCACTGCTTTTGGTATGGGGTTCGATCCAATGTCATCCCGATGGAAAGAAACATCTACAATTCCTAGCGGAATTTTTCGACCCAGGCTTTCTTCAATTTTTTCGGCCAAACGATGAGCAACGCCAATTCCTCCATCCGCTACACCCACAAACATAAGATTTTGCGTAGAGCCGCGTACTTCGATAATGGCCCCCGCAAGACGATCTAATGCTTGACTCACTTCGGGGGCGGAAAAGTTCAACTTAGTGGTCATAATCCAGAACACTAAAATGTCTTTACATGAACAGCTAGGCAATGGAATTCTCTTTTCCTTCAAGCCAATCATCGATTTCCTCAATACAGTTAATCGCGGGAGCTTCTCGGCAGACTGGGTCCAATAAGGCCCTGAAAGCAGGTTGATCAAAACGACGGCAATGAAGAATAACGCGAGCTCGGTGCTCGGGAGACCTGACTAGGCGACCCAAGGCTTGGTTAACTTTTCGCATTCCAGGAATAAGGTAGGTTCGGCGAAAGGCTTCATCACGATTAATACCAGAGTAAGAATCCATTTTCGCCTTCTGCAGTATGTTAACCTCAGGCAATGCAGGACCTACAATCATTGCCGCATCCACCTTCCCACCAAGAAAATCTATGCCCTCGGCAAATACACTGCCAAGGACGAGAAAAAGTGCATCACCGGCGACAAATGCGGTATCGATAAACTGGTTAGTCTCTCGCTGGGAGCCAAAACGGGGTTGAAGAACGACTTTAGTCTGCGGCGATATTTTTCCTAAACGGTTATTGGCTTCGATCGCGTATCTATACGAAGAAAAATATATAATCGCTGGCTTCTCCGTCGCTTTGATCAAGGACAGAACAGCTGTAGCGATTTCGTCGAGATGTTGATGTCGCTGAGAGAACCTCGTGTCGCCCCGTATGTCTATGGCAACCTTCAAGGCCAAAGCCCGCCAAGGCGCCGAACCGCATATCGTCCGATATTCAGACGGTTGAAGCCCGCTAGAAATCGCAAATTGATCTATAGGTGATAGGGTTGCAGACTCCAAGAGGCATAAACCATAAGAGCGAAGCTCCGTAGCGATATGTGAAGCTGCATCGAGACAGGTAATTTCCATGGAATGATCTTCAGGAGCCCAAAGATGCTTTGGCAAAACATCCAGGGCAAGTAAGCGAGCAGTATCCCCGAACCTCCATAGAGCATCAAGAACCTGACTTGGAAGATCACTACAGGGAATGGGGCCTTTGTAGACCATTTCCGCGAGAGTTTCTAATAGATCGGTAGCTTTGTAGAAATCATCGGCATCCACAATTTCGTTTTGTCGACGAGAATCAAGAAACTCAATCCAATCCTCTAATGCCCTGATTAGTGGCTTAGGCGCTTGGGCGAAAAGTAGATGCTCGATCACTTGAACCCCATCAACTGCAGTAAATCGAGATGACAAACCCGATGCGACCCGTTCGGGTAAATTGTGAGCCTCGTCCACAACGAGAAGGGAGCGAGCGGGAATAAAACCCTCTACTGACCTGAAGGTTGACGCGCTCCGGGGTTGAAATACATAGTTGAAATCTCCTAACCAAAGTTCGGCAAAGGGAAGACAAGCTCGAATAATTTCATAGGGAGGGATACCTGACTGTTTTGCTGATTCAATCAAGTTTTTCTCCGGTATCGTAGCACCTCGAAAAAGTGAGAGGGGACTTAAAGATGCAGATCTCCAGCGACGAGCCAACTCTTGTTCTGACAAATGTTCGAGATCCTCGAAGCCAATGTTGCGCTCGGTCCTGTTGCGCAAGCAAAGGTAGCGGAAACCGCAATCGTCGGGAATCATTGCGTCTAAGGTCCTGACAACTTCGTTTTGTCCTGTGGTTTTGCCGGTCAGGTACAGAATGCGGTCACAAAAACCATCTCGTAATCGCTTCAGTGCAAAGGAAAGGGCCGTGCCTGTCTTACCGAAACCTGTTGGTGCTTCGAATAAAGTGATGGGGGCAGTCGCAAAAGATTGCTCCAAGTCGATCTGGGCTTCGGCTTGCCCTTCACGAAAAGTCTCAAAGGGCTTATTAAATGAAAGGGCTGAAAGGCGTTGCCGACTGTTACGCCGTTCTTCAAGAAATTCGAGCAGCACTTTAATCTGCTCTTCTAGCGCTACATCGTCGCAAGGCTCTATTGGTAATGTTTGGATAAAGCCTCCGCCGGAAACATCGACGAACCGCAATTCTCCTACAATCTGCTTTTGGGAATAGTCAGGCAATAGCCGGAAAAGAAGAAGGTAGATGGACACTTGGAGAAAATAATGAGGGTACTTCTCCCGTAAACTTTCCTCGGAAGCCGGAAGAGGTAGAAAAGTGGTCTTAAGCTCACTAACCAAAACCATAGCATTACTCTCGGTCAGTTTATCAACACGCCCCTCTAACTCTACCGTCCATCCGCCACGTAACAAAATGCCTCGAACAGAAACCTCATGGCGAACCTCACCGTTTTCGTTTTTGAGTAATTCTGATTCCGCCCGCAAAGAAGAATGCCATTCACGACCAAGTTCGGCTCGCCAAGTACCGGAAGGTCCCCCAAATCGCCTTCGTGGCCCAAGGGCGAAATCAGCCAAATCCCGAACACTAAGAGTCGCACGCCGTTCGCCAGGAAAAATGCGCATGTCACTAGACCTTAAAGTAAGATCACTCTAGTCGAAAAGGGTCTCTTGCTGAGGAGGATTTATTGATTCGCCCGAATCTTCTTCTCGAGGAAGGTGGTGAGGAGGATTTGTGGAACGCGATCTCAAGGCGTTCTCTCGCTTAAGAACCATCTCGCGGCAAATCTCTAGGACCTTATGCTTCAACCACCGTGAAGTTGGCGAAGGTGAACGATAATCAGCGGGGCCGTTGTTGTGCACTCGACCCGTCTCAACAAGTCGGCAAGTCTGCTTGAATTCTTTCTCGTTATCCGGATCATATACTGCGTACGTTCTTCCTCCCCATTGCTTTAAAACGGCAAAAACAGGCACATCACTCGGACCATCTGCAACATATATCATTTGGTCGATGGGCACCCTTCGATCTTCGTGAGGCAAGGCTGAATTTACCTCGATCCCTGGGTTTTTGTTGGAGCCTTTATTGATTTCGAAAATATAGCGGGTCTTTATCGTATTATCCACAACCATACCGATTTGGGTGATTTCGGGCTCAAGCGGAAGAAAAAGCTCGGTCTGCCTTGAAAAATAGGGTGGTAAGGGAGACTCTATAAATTCACAGGCAAATATATCCTCAACAAAAGGGGCGATCTTACTACCCCTAACGACATGAGTTAACCCTGTGCTGATTATGTAATGTTCAAGACGAAAGTCATACTGGCTGAACTCATCGGTTAACGGAATTTTTGACAACTCTCCAAAAAACTCCGGCAATCCGTGGCAAAATTCAAGTTCGGCTCCAAGCTCGACAAGTTTTTCATTTGTGAGACCACGAAGTGGGCCATTTTTAACATAACTCAACAGATGATTAAGATAAATGGTATCTGCAGAGACTCGTAAACCTCGCTTCGCATACACTTCTGGTAAACTATTTACTTCCTTCCAGAAAAGATTTTCATCGATCCCGTAATGTTCGAACAGAGGGGTCTGCATGTATCCGGGTATGAGCGTCTTATCAAAATCCCACACGCAGGCTATAATATTTTGCCCATGCACTTGAGCTTGCTTTCGGGCATGATTCATAGACCATTGCTTTTACGCCTTAAGTTCATTCGAGCAAAGAAAATTCGTATTAAACATGGACCATACACCAGATCTTGAACCCTTTCGCAAACGCCTCGCGGAATTGGAAAAGGAACTTGCAGTTCCAGATGTTTTCAAAGACCAGAGGCGTGCAGCAACCTTGTCTCGCGAGCATCGAAGGGTCGAGCAATTGCTAGGATTAGGTGAGGAAATCAAAAGTTCCGAAAAAAACTTAACTGATAATCGCCTTTTGCTGGACGACGAAGAATTGGGGGAGATGGCCGCTGAAGAAATCGAGATACTGGAAGCCAATTTAAAAGAAACAAAAGAAAGCCTTCTTCTCGCCATGATCCCGGCCGAAGACGCGGACGAGCGCAACATAATCATCGAAATTCGGGCGGGTACTGGCGGGGAAGAAGCCTCGCTTTTTGCATCAGATCTCTTGCGGATGTACTCTCGTTACGCCGAGGAAAGCCAGTGGAGTGTAGAGCGACTGAGCGAAAGCCTATCCGAAACAGGCGGATACAAAGAAGTCATTTTTTCGGTAAAGGGCGAAGATGTCTTCGCACGCCTTAAATTTGAAAGTGGAGTTCATCGAGTACAAAGAGTGCCTACAACTGAAGCCAACGGGCGCATACACACTTCAACCGCAACAGTTGCCGTTTTACCGGAAGCAGAAGAAGTAGACATAGAGATTGACGCGAATGATCTGGAGATCAATGTCTGCAGGGCTAGTGGTCCGGGTGGGCAAGGGGTGAACACTACAGATTCGGCCGTTCAACTACTCCACAAACCGACTGGCCTAACTGTTTACTGCGCAGACGAACGCTCACAGCTCAAAAACAAAAACAAGGCCATGACTGTTCTCCGAGCACGCCTCCTGAACTTGAAGCAGGAAGAAGAGAGAGAGAAATATGCTGCGAATCGGAGAAAACAAATAGGTACAGGCGACAGGAGCGAGCGAATTCGCACTTACAACTTCCCTCAAAGTAGAATGACCGACCATCGGATCGGTCACTCTACTCGAAACCTGACCGAGGTCATGGACGGCGGACTCAATGAAGTTCTGGATGCCCTGATTGAAGAAGATCGACGTTTGAAGCTCGAGGAAATCTCCGCTTCACAAAATTTTTGAGCTCGATGCTCACTATTCTCGATTTGGTTGGTCGAACGACGGTTTTTTTTGAAAAATGCGGAGTGCCGCAACCCCGACTCGATGCAGAATGGATCATTGCGCATTCTTTAAACCTTGCCCGCATGGATCTCTACTTGCAATTCGAGCGACCACTGGAAGAAGACCAGCTCGCTCCTATTCGCAAACTGGTTAAACGAAGGGGAGCAAGAGAGCCCCTCCAACACTTGATCGGCTTTGTTGATTTTTTCGGTCTTCGAATCACTTGCGACAAAAGGGCTCTGATTCCCCGACCTGAGACGGAAGAATTCATTGAAATTCTTAATGAAAAACTTTCCGCGGAGAAACCCTTGCGCATTTTAGATTTAGGCACTGGCTCCGGGGTGGTTGCACTTGCATTTGCCAATATTTTTCCATCGGCACAAGTCGTTGCAACAGATATCTCTTCAGATGCTCTTCAGCTCGCAAAAGAAAATGCCGGCACAAACAAACTTTCGGATAAAGTTAGCTTCCACCTTGGCAACTGGTTTGAAGCATTGCCACAAAATGAAGCCGCCTTTGACCTAATCGTTTCCAACCCTCCTTATCTTTCCCCTCAAGAATGGGAATGCACTCAGAAGGAGGTTAGGAATCATGATCCAAAACTAGCTCTTGTCTCCGAGAATGAAGGTTGCGATCACCTTCTTGATATTCTCACAGCTGCAAAGCAACACTTGTGCCCCGGCGGTTTACTCGCAATGGAAACAGGTGAATTGCACCACGAGCTCCTTATTGAAAGAGCAGAGGAAATGGGCCTATCCGATGCCAGAGGGATGAAAGATTTCTCGAAGAAACCTCGTTTTTTTCTAGCGGAACGACCATCAAGGTAGAAAAGAAAAAGAAAATTGAAAAAAATTGGAAAAGAAAGCTGTCCTCGCGTAAGCCCCTACTGCTCAAGATATGGTTTCTAATTAAGATTTCTTATCAGTGCCCTCTACGCTTTTGGCAACCTTGGAAGCTTCTTGCCGCAAAAGTATCCAATCGGAAACGATTCGAAGGCTTTCATGAAGGCGAATATCCAGATTGGTAGCGGGTTCCATCTTTTCCGCGACTCCTTCTTCTTCAACTTTTTCGCCACGTACTTGGCGTGAACGACGATCTTGACTTCTCACGACGTCAAGGCGAACTTGACGAGCTGGAAATGATTTCCCCGCCAACTCTTTCATCTCTTCATTTAACTCTTTGGTAAAGTCTTCATCCCTTGTTTTTTGCTTGAGACGCTTAGCGAGGTTTAAAGAAAACTCTTTCTGCTCACGCTTCCCTTTGTACCAATCGACATTCTTGCGCAGATAGGTAAACTCCTCTTGTTCCTGCTGTCGCTTAAGGCTCGCTTCAAGCAATTGTTTAGAGTCTTCCGGTCGAATGCGAAATTCTTCAGCCGGTCGACGATAGTTCACCCCTGGAATCTCGTCCCACTTCATGGCATGGGGAAGATCAGCTTCACCGATAGGAAGAAACTCGTTGATTGAAGGCATTGGGACATCGGCGACCACGCCAACGTTCTGAGTACTAGTACCGCTTGGCAAATAATATTTCTGAATGGTGATTTTGGCCGCGCTACGCTTGTCGCTTTTTAAGGAATATAGATAGGGCGCGTTCATCTCAATCATTGACTGCACAGTTCCCTTTCCGTGAGTGGCCTTGTCTCCTACGATTAGAGCCCGCTTGTGGTTCTGAAGTGCTCCGGCCACTATTTCAGAAGCCGATGCGCTGTACCGTGAAACAAGTAAAGCGAGCGGTCCTTTCCATACAATTTTTGGATTAAAATCAAATTTCTTGCGAATTTTTCCATCCGTGCTCTTAACTTGGACAACTGGGCCTCTTGAGATAAAAAGTCCAGCAAGGCTAACCGCTTCACTAAGAAAACCACCCCCGTTGCGACGAAGATCAAGCACAATGCCTTCGGCTCCGAGATCCTTCAGTTTACCGATTAGCTCTTCCAAATCATCCGTGGCCTTGGCTTTAGCCTCTCCAGGAGCCGCTCCATAGAAAGAAGGCAACTCAATGACGCCAATGGGAAAAGTTCGGTCACCTTCGGGGGCAGGTACCTCGCGGATAGTTGCAGACGCTAAATTAGCAGTAAGTTTGATGCGGTCTCGGGTAATGCTGACCGTATTTCGATCGGAAGGGTTCTTACCAGGCTTTACGAAAAGGCGCACGATTGTGTCTTTAGGGCCTTTGATCAGTTCCACTATCTTACTAAGCTTCATATTAACTACCTCGACGAAATCTCCATCACCTTGGGCGACCTTTAGGATGACATCCTCGGGTTCCAATTTGCGGCTAGCCTCGGCAGGCCCCCCAGGAAGTAGTTCTTTAATTGTGCAAAAGCCGTCTTCATCCGTCAGAACGGCCCCAATCCCAACGAATGTATTGTGCATGGATTGATTGAACCTATCGCGTTCCTTAATATTGAGAAAGGTTGTATGCGGATCGAACATCTGGGAAAGAGTGGAAAGGTACATTTCCTGAACATCAGAAGCCTCGAACTCACGAATGTTTTTATCCCAACGTTCATAGCGTTTGGAAATGCGGTCACGGGCTTCCTTGGTAAAATCAGCCAATTTATCAGGTTCCGGCAAAAAAGTCCTGTTTTCGGTTTCAGTACTATTTTCATCGCCGACGAGATCTATCTGCGTAAGCACCTCAGTAAGCATTTCGTAAGTTAGCCGCTTCTCCCAAATTTCATCTGCCTCTTTCTCATCCTTTGGCCATGGAATTTTTTCCCGATCTGGAAAAAAAGTTGCGTCGGAATTTAAGTCAAAATCCTTTTGCAGCCGAGCAATCACCCACGACAGACGAACAAGAGCCTTCGATTTATAGTCGTTGTATATCCGAAAACCAGGGAAAAGATTACCTTGCTCTAAATATGTACCTATCGTTGGCAAGAAGGTTTTGAGGTAACCCTTATGATCGGACTCAAGAAAATATAGGCGTTGGCGGTCGAGCCTATTCATATAAGTCTCGAGAAATTCCTTCCGGTCGACTTTCTCTACCGATACCTTGCTGTAATGAGCTCGTTGGAGGGCTTCAGACAACCATCGAGCCTCACCTTGCATGAGCTTAGTTGGTTCAAGTTCCTTGTCCTCAGTGACAGCCTGCTCTTCCTTCCCGAGGAGAACACAATCAAAGGAAAGAAAGATCCATGTGAGGAGTGAAAAATATTTGGTGATTATACTCATAGTGATTCGGATTAAACGGAAGCTGAAATATCTACGACAATAAGTGGAAAGAAATCAGAAAAAAGGATGGGACATCTGTCGGCAATGATATATTAAAAGGAAGTGTTCACTTCCCCAAGAGGCTCTTTGCCTTGTCGAGGGTAATTTTTTCATCTTCCGTAAGAGAGCCGAATCCTTTTTCGTTAATTTTGTCGAGAATCCGGTCCACCTCCTGCTCGACCATCTCTCGATCGTCAAGATTCACCGAATATCCGGCAGGTGCTACCGAGTTACTTGGTTGCTTGGAAACCTTCAGCCAAGAAGGTTTTTGTAGGTTCGGGCGCTTCACGGATAAAATTCCGCCTGACCGAACGTAACCAAAGAAAAACAACCCTGCCAACATTCCGCCCAAATGTGCCGAGTGGGCAACTCCCGAACTTCCATTTAGCTCAGAAAAAAGAAATCCGTAAGTCTCGATCCCCAGAAGACTCCACAGAATCCATTTCGGCTTTAGCGTGCAAGGTATCACAAAGAAGAGTAAAAGAGTGATAGGTTGCTCGGGTCTACGTAGGCAAAATGTAGTAACGAAAGCCATGGCAATCGCGGATGCGCCAACCAATCCGCCTCCGTCAATATTGAATACAAACCACAAAGAGGCTCCAGATACAGCTCCGGCCAAAGTCAGCCAAGTCATCATCTTCGGCCCAAGGTCATCCTCAAGGGCTCGTCCCATAAAAAAAATAGCCAAGAGATTTAGGACCAGATGCCATGGCCCCTCATGCAGGCAAGCGTATGTAACAAGAGTCCACAATTTTCCGGAAAGAAATCCATCGGGGGTAAAGGCAGTCCAAGAGAAAAATGTCTCATTCGCATCAATGCCACCCACGCCCTTGACGATGGTTTGCAGGACAAAGCTCGCAATCAATAAAACGAGCAAGAACTTGAGGAAGCTGCTAGCTCGTCCCCCAAAGCTGGGAGCTCTCATGTAAGGCCTGTCGTAAAGCATACCTAGAAAATAAAATCGGGTATCTGGCAAAAGGGCAAACTTAGGTTGTTGCTCTCAGTTCATTAAATTTCCGACATCTCGACAGGAATTGCAACCTTAAGAGGTATGATCAAAGGCCAAATGGAAAAGGAAGCAAGGGCTACGATTGCAGATCTATCCGCATTGATTTCCAAAGGGATATTCGTTCGCCAATAGCCACTTCAGCACCAGATTTTTGGGGAGAGTAAAGCTCCAATTGCTCATCCAAGTAATCTTGTCCCGAAACATTTTCAGGGTAATCATGACTGTTAAGGTAAGGTTTTTCGTTTAACTCTCGGTTTTTTTTGTTGCGGCCATGCCCGTCCCGAATGGAGGAGGGAATAGGCTGGAGGGGTTTCTCCCGTAAGGCTTGCTTGGCTTTGGCTAAAGCCAAGGTCGAGCTATTGCTTTTCGGGCAAGTCGCAAGAAAAAGGGTAACGTGAGCAAGATTCAATTCGCACTCGGGCAGACCAATAATTTCGCACGCCCGAAATGCCGCATCGGCAAGTAGCAAGGCCCTAGAATCGGCCAACCCCACGTCCTCCGAGGCGAAAATCACCAATCGTCTTGCAATGAAGCGAGGATCTTCCCCGACAACCAACATCTTAGCCAACCAATAGAGGGCTGCGTCGGGATCATTGCCGCGCATGCTTTTAATAAAAGCCGATGTGGTATCGTAATGTTCGCCTTCATCCCGATCGTATCGAATGTTACGCTCGCGACTAAAAGCAAGCACATCCTTGTCCGTCAGTTTTGCACCCACGGGCAAAGCCTCGACTATCGTTTCCAAGAAATTGTACCCGCGGCGAAGATCTCCCTCGGCCAGCAAAGCAATGTGCCCTAAAATTCCATTCTTAGCCTCGCAAGACCTAGAACCAAGACCTCTTTCTCCATCGTTCAGGGCCACAAGAAGTGCACTTTCTATTACAGAAGCCGATAACGGTTCCAAGGTGAGTAGGTGGCAACGACTTAGCAAAGGGGCTATTACGTAATAACTTGGGTTATGAGTTGTTGCACCAATGAGACGAGCGTCACCCGATTCAACATTAGGCAGAAGTAAGTCCTGTTGAGCTTTGTTGAATCTGTGAATCTCATCAATGAAAAGGTAGCAATTCGAAGAACCATAATAACGAGAAAGTTTGAGGGCGTCACGCAGTTCGGCCACATTTGAAGTAACGGCATTTATTGTCAGGAGCTTGCAACCACTTTCGGCGGCAATAACTGTCGCCAGAGTCGTTTTTCCGGAGCCGGGAGGTCCTGCTAAAATTAAGTTGCCCACTCGGTTTTCCTTGATCAGGTTAGGAAGCAAGCATTCCTCACCTAATAAATGTTTTTGCCCCAATACATCAACAGTGGTGCATGGCCGCATTCTCTCGGCCAATGGCCTTCTGTTCACGCTCAACTTGCCAGGCTCTTTCAAAAGCGATTCGTTTTCGTCGTCCTCCATTTCGAAGAACATCCAAGCACGGAGAAGCGATTGCCGCAAGCGTTGTGATAAGCACTCCGGATATCAACCCAACCGTGAGATTACGGACTCCATTGTTTTGGGTCCTAGTTCCATGGGTCGCCGGATTGGTCGCCGCTAAGGCCGTGATAACAAATGGCTTAATACCCTTTTTTACAATGAGCCTAGTTTTTTCTATCGCGGGGATATGGGCCGTTAAATGTCAACAGGGTGCACGAGGGTTGTGGGCTTTTTTCTTTATCGGAGGAGTATTCTGCCTGTCGGTCACAAGATGCCTTCAAGTGGAAGGCTCTCGGAAAACTGCACTTAGCTTGCTCGACTTTCCCCCAAGAGAACTCGCCCTCGAAATACATATTGAGCGACTCTTCGATCAAAAAAAAGGTTCAGTGAAATTTTCCGGGATTGGTGATGTTCAATGGGCACCCGACATTCGCCAAGATCTGATTGGCAAAAAAATCTATTTTCGACTAGCCAGCAAAAATCATGGTGAAGAACTGATCGAAGGTGAAATAATACGAGCGTTGGGCGTTCTATACCCTATAAAGAAAAACGATAACAGTTCTTTTACTCATCTCCTACTAAACAAAGGCATCCAATACGAATTTAGGCGGGGTGAAATTATAGAAAAGGTAGTTCCCGCAAGTGCGTTCGCTCACTTTTGTCGGAATTCAAATCGAGGCATTGAGAAATTGTTACGCTTTGGAGCTGAACCGGAAGACGAACTTGTCGCGGGAATTATGGTCGCAATGCTTCTTGGACATAAAGCCGCAATCCCTCGGGTTCAAAAAGAGCGTTTTATCCTTGCGGGAGCTATGCACCTTTTCGCAATAAGCGGTCTACATATAGCCATAGTAGCTGGTTTGCTTATGCTATTACTGCGACTAGTCCCTAGTCCGAGATGGATTGAAACAGGCTTTATGTTGATTCTGTTATACCTCTATGTCGAAATTACAGGAGGTACTCCGTCGGCGCAGCGCGCTTTCATTATGATAGCGTTTTGGAAGACTTCAGACATTTTGGGAAGAAGAGGAGGAGCATTTCAGGCACTCGTAACTTCCGCAGTGTTCGTGCTGGCAATACACCCAGAGCAGTTTTGGGACAAAGGCTTTCAGTTTTCTTATGCCGTTGTCTTCTCCATAATTCTGTATGGTGGACCTCTAGGGAAAAGGCTGCAGCTAGCTATGAGACCTTGGAGATTTCTTTCCGAAGAAGAATTATCAGGTCCCCGAAAAGCAGGAGTCCTACTGTGCCATTGGTTTTTTGGAGCCCTTGCAATAAGCATTGCAGCGACTTTGGCGAGCTCTCCACTTGCCGCAGACGCCTTTGGAGTTTTTTCTCCAGGAGGTATTCTGTTGAATGTATTTCTTGTTTTTTTGGCAACTGGAGCAATTTGGTTGGCAGTGATTTCATTGCCATTCGGGGCATGCGGTTTTGATTTTCTTCACGAAATCGATTGGTGCATCATAAGAAGTATGGATTTTCTCGTGAATTATTTTATTAAAATTCCGGGCCTTTTCTATCGTGCGCAAGTGGAAGCCTCATGGGTACCTGCAATAACGAGTTTCGCCTATCTCGGCGTATGTCTTGTATTCGCTCGCAGATTGCAGTCATCATCTGCATTAACCTTTTTAGCCGCACCGACATGCATTGTCTTTTTTGTTGCATTTGGAGCCAACCTGTCTTTGGGAGAATGATGATATGAAAAGTGCTTACGAATTAGCCATGGAGCGTTTGGGTGGAGATGATGATTTCGGACCTCTCTCCAAAGACCAAAAAGCTGAAATTGCCGAAATCTCATCCAAATATAAAGCCAAGATCGCAGAACGAACAATATTTCTGGAAAAGAATATCGCTGACTCCCTCGCCTCAGGTGACGAAGAGGGGACGGATAAAATTCGACAGCAAATCGCTTACGAAACGTCCGCTCTAGAAGAAGAAGCCGAACAAGCCAAGGAGAGGGTCAGAAAAAGATAAACTTGGCTTGCCTGAAAGGACTCGGGCAAAATCCCGCAAAGAATTGTCGCAAAATATATATGTAGTACAAAAATCAACTCCTCGAGTGAACGGGGAAATCATCAGGTAGCTTTCTTGCGAACCAAAACCAAGTATTACCTTTAGATATTGCAGAAAATTCTACGATCCTGTGTCCGCCATCTTTTTTACTGAGCCTAATGGTAATGTCTCTCAGGTTCTGCCGCTGGGTAATTTGGCCCAACGCCTCTCGACCGATTAACAAGTCCTGAGGGTCTACAAAGTTAAAAAATGGCTTATTGATAAGTTCGCTTGCCGACCATCCCAAAAACTCCGCCCAACCATCGCTATCTCCATGAAAAAAGACTTCACCGTTCTTGATCTGGATAATTCCGCTGAAATCAGAATCTTGCGACAGTTCGTCTAAAGTAAACTCGCCGCGCAAGCGGGACTGTGCGGTCGGGTTCTTCATTTTGTGATAATGTCTGGGCGTAACTCCAACCCGCTTTTTAAAGGCTCGGTGAAAATAGTGTACACTCTCGAAACCACAGTTTGATGAAATTTCCTTCACGCTTACTCGCACATTAGACAAAAGGGTCTTGGCACGTTCGATTCGCTCGCGAATCAAGTCTTCGGTAGGACTTACACCGAATTCATTTTTAAAGAGAGCAGCAAAGCGACTTGAACTTAAATTTGCCAATCGAGCCATTTCCTCGATAGCCCAATGCTCGACCATCCGCTCGTGCACTTCGGCTCTTACTTCTCGGAGTACATTAGAATGGTCGGAGGAAAAAGATGAGAGGTCATCTTTTGCATAACGAGAAAGTTTTAAGATAAATTCCTCCAACGCCAAAGTTGCAATGCATTCCCAATGGAGTTCGCGGCGCAAGGTTTCTGTCTTCATCTTTTCAAATAAAGAAGAGATGAAGTGTGTTCGGTAAGGATAAAAAACCTCGTTCATCGAAAAGCCACCTGTGTGAGCAATTTTTTCAGACGATGATCCTGAAAATGTCAAATAGTCGTTCGACCAACGCTCTCCCGCCCCCCTGTAGAATTGTGGGTTTTGAGGAGTATACATTAAACAAGCGCCTGCCTCGACTTCAGTTAGGCCTGAAGATGTTTTGACCAGCGCTGGGCTAAGAAAATGTATAAATGTATATTTATTGGAACCTTCAGGGATATCTACAAAATGGCTTTCCGAGTGCTCAACCGAACTATCGCAATTATTTATTTTTAGTTTCACAATTATACTTTTGTTAATTAAAAGAGTTATATGGAACAAAGATAGAATTAATAGGATTAGTTCATCTAAGAAAAGAATACTAGGCATGGGTATTGCATTGCTTGATTTCTGTCAATTGGATAAGGCAATTTTGAGGTTGCATTTATGTTTTGTGCATAAATGATAGTTCCTGTAAGAAAAACTTACAGCAATCCTTATAATATTTAATTACAGTTAAGTATAAATAAATCGAGAAATAGAAAATGACTGCACGCAAAGCTTCAAAACCAAAAAAAGAATCTAAATCGTTTACCACCCGCATCTCCTTGGAGACATGGGAAAAGGTCGAGGCATACAAAAAGTATGGCAACTGGAACACAAATCAGTTGATGAACCATGCTCTAACCTCTTTTTTCGAGGTAATTGAGTCCAAGGAGAAGGCCCCGAAATTACCCCTTATATGCGAAACTTTGCGCGACCTTGTCTCGCGCACCCGAGCACGCTTCAAATAGATAAATTCCGGCAAGTAATCTCTCTGGATTCATAATATTCTGTGATTCGAGATTGCAAATTGCCGAGAAATACCTGACCTAATTGAATTGGCTGGGCTGAAAAAAACTCTTCTTTTTATTAGGATTTATATATTTAGGTTTGCCCGCTCGAAAAGCTAGTGCACCCTAATTTGCATCATGAGCGATGCGAAAGAAAATGGCCTGTTCCTTCAAGACACAATGTCTAGAAGTAAGAGCAAAGTTTTTGCTGAAAAAGAAGATTTGCTTCGATTCTACTGCTGTGGCCCGACTGTTTACGGAGCGGCGCACATAGGGAATTTTCGAACATTTGTCGCCCAGGATTTATTTAGAAGAGTCACTGAATGCAATGGTTTGAAAACCTTGCATGTCCGCAACCTAACGGATGTCGACGACAAAACCATTCGCGGCTCGATAAAGGCAGGGCAGGGGTTAAAGAAATTCACCGACCACTGGAAAGACCGTTTTCATAACGACTGCAGTGCACTTGGTTTGCTAAAACCGCATGTTGAGCCTAGTGCGGTTGCCCATATAGCACAACAGATACAGCTAGTAGAGAACCTGCTTAAGCTGGGACACGCCTATACTTCGGAAGATGGTTCCGTATACTTTCGAATTTCTTCATTTGGCGAATATGGAAAACTCTCGAAGCTAAAGTCCCGAGACCTTTCTACAGGAGCAAGTCGCCGAACAACGGTAGACGACGAATACTCAAAGGAGTCTTTAGGGGATTTCGCCCTCTGGAAAGGAAGAAGGCCTGAAGACGGCGATAACTTCTGGGAAAGCCCATGGGGCCAGGGGCGACCAGGTTGGCATCTTGAGTGTAGTGCCATGTGCAGAGAATATTTAGGAGATTCATTCGATCTACATTCGGGTGGAGAAGATCTTGTTTTCCCTCACCACGAAAACGAGATCGCCCAAAGCATATGCTCATCAGGGAAACCTTTCGCAAGGCATTGGTTTCATATTGCGCACCTCATGGTAGATGGGGGTAAAATGAGCAAAAGCTTAGGTAACATGTACACTTTGGACGACTTGACGAACAAAGGGTACGCACCTGAGGTTGTAAGATATGCGCTACTCTCTGGCCACTACAGGCAACCGCTCAATTTTACCTTTTCATCACTGGAAGCAGCTCGTTCGGCAATTGGAAAACTCTTACAGGCCAACAACCTTCTTGGCGGGGGTGATTCGCCTTCCTACGAGGATTCTTTAGATAGAGGCTCCTCCGAACTGGGCCCCTTCAACGCTTCCTGGGAAGCCTTGTTGGACGATTTGAATGCACCTAAGGCGCTCGGAGCTCTTTTTTCCGCAATCAAGAAAATTGATCTCGCAGGGTTGATGGGTAATGAAAAAGATAATCTGCGAAGTTCATTTTGGTTTATTCTAAATGCGTTTGGAATTTGTCTTCCAAAGGTCGGTGCCATCAAAGATCCTCCTACAAAAATTAAGGTGTTGGCTGAAAAAAGGCTTCAAGCGAGATTGGCAAAGAACTGGGCCGATGCCGACAAGCATCGCGAAAAGCTTAACGAGGCAGGATGGTTGGTCAGAGACGTACCTTCAGGTTTCGAGCTTATTCCTAAATAGTCAAAAAGATTGAGGGAAGGGTGAGTTCCGTTAGGGAAGGATACTGTCCGAAACCTTATTCCCGGATTAAGGTAAGCTGAGTCCATTCTCCTTCGTCTTTTCTTCGCAGGATGAAGCTTGCCCCCAAGCGATTGATCATCTCTTGAAAGAATTCGGCTGTCCTTTTTGCCTCAGCACACAAGATTCCAGACAAGGCAAGGAGTCCTTGCGAACGAACAGAGGATAGCAACAGTTCAGCATTCGCACAAAGTACATCTGACTGTATGTTTGCCAGCACAAGATCAGCACTTTCCCCCAAAAGCCCTCCTGCAATATCGTTAGTGGTAAAACTGACGTCACCGCCCATCCCATTTGCCGTAGAGTTTTCGATGGAAATTCGGATGGCATCGGGGTCGATATCAACACCTTTTACATTTCCCGCCCCAAGTAACTTAGCTGATAAGGCGAGTATTCCTGAACCGCAACCTATATCGATACAACTGATCCCCCCAGGATCGGTCTCTTCAAAAAACTCAATGATCGCACCCAAGCATAGGCGAGTAGTTTCGTGAAGCCCCGTGCCAAAAGCCATTCCCGGATCGATGTAAAGTACCTTTTCACCCTCTGGTAAGACATATGTTGCGCGCTCCCACTCAGGCACAAGATGCAAGGGGCCGATACTCCAGGGATGGAAGTGTTCTTTGTAAGCTTCTTTCCAATCACGATCCTCAACAATGGAGAGCTCGAGGGAGAGGGATTCGACAAAAGCTGGAAACCTTTGGGACAAACTAGTCCACTCGGCACATGCCAGTTCTCGGTTATCGAAAAAACCCACAAGACTTCCCTCGTCCGAAAGTCTATTAATTTGCAAACACCAGTTAGAAGGAGCCAGTTCACATAAGAAATTTTCCAGCGGAGAGATAAGCTCAGGAGGCAACGGAAGAATTGCCTTGATCATTTCCCGAGGAAGGGAGTCACGCCAATAGCAAGATCTCGAATTACCGAGGGCAAAACAACATGCTCAGCACCATGAACCTTTTGCTCCAGCAGTTCGTAGGTATCGCCGGGCATAACTCGTACGGGAGCCTGCGCAATAATTTCCCCACAATCAACCACTTCATTCACCCAATGAATGGTACAACCCGTTATTTTTACACCGCGGACAAAAGCTTGACGAATAGCTTCCAGTCCTGGAAAGCTTGGTAACAAGCTAGGGTGGAGATTAATTATCTTGCCAGAGAATGCTTTTAAAAATGGCTCTTTTAGAATACGCATGAATCCAGCAAGAACAATTAAGTCCGGCTCATCCTCTTTGATTGTTTCGATCCAAAGGTTTTCGGACTCTCCATAAAGGGTCGCTTTTTGGGAAGGGGCCGCAAGGTGACTATTCTTTACCTCATAATTAACGGCTTTTTCAAGAATACCTGCATTTTGAACGTCAGTGTATACCGCAACGACCTGAGCGGAGCCGAGCTGTCTTGCCGATGCAGCAGAAAGAATAGCCTGCGCATTTGTTCCGGAACCTGATCCTAATATGACGACTCTCATCTATGATATTGCGTTAAATTTTTAGATTTCGGGCAAGCCTTTAATTTTACGTAAAAGTCCAGTGGTTCCACACCCTTCAAGAAATGGAAGAAAATGAATTTTGGAACCCACTTGTTCTAAAGATTCGCGTTCACTTTGGTCCATCGTATGCAGACAGTAATCGCCAGATTTAGCATAGGCATCAGGAGATAAAGTTTTGATTTCAGAACTTAAGCTCTTTCCATCAAAAAAAAATACACCTGATACGCTTTTTAATGAGAGAAGGGCATAGGCGCGTTCACGAGCTCCTTGTATGGGCCGAGAAGAACCCTTGATGGCTCGGACACTTGAGTCTGAATTGAGGGCAACCCAAAGATGGTTTCCCAATTCCGCAGCGAGCTCCAAACAATAGATGTGTCCGGCATGGAGTAAGTCGAAGCATCCGTTGGTGAGGACGAAAGTCTCACTCTGTAAGTTAACCTTTTGACGAAATTCCACAGATTCCTCAAGTGAAGAAACTCCAACAGAAAGATCATCCAAGGTCACCATCTTCAATCCTCACCATCGAAAAACCGCTTGGCCTTGTCTATGATCCCCTCGTCTACATCCGCGTCCTTGTCGCCACATGATTTAGCGAAATCGACTAACAATTCGCGCTGCTTTTTTGTAAGTTTTTTCGGGACATGAATGGTTATGCGCGCATAGAGGTCTCCGACTCGGCTCGAACTCCGAAGATTGGGCATTCCCTTGTCGCGCAAACGAAAAGTGCGACCCGATTGGGTACCGGCAGGTATTTTCAAGGAGACCTTTCCGTTCAGCGTGGGCACATCAATGGCTCCCCCTAGTGTCGCCAGGGTATAGGGTAGAGCGAGTTCATGAAATAGGTCATCTCCATCCCGCTCGAAAAGCTCGTGATCCTTAACTTGCACGAAAACATAAAGATCCGCAGAAGGGCCTCCCATCAAACCAGCGTCACCTCGACCGCGAGAGCACAATCGCGTGCCGTCATCTACGCCTTTAGGGATGCTAACTTTCACCGTAGCGGGTTCCCGTACGCGCCCCTCGCCTCCACAAGTTCCGCAGGGATTTTCTATCGCCACTCCTGATCCACTACATTTTGGACAAGTCCGCCGAATGCTTATGAAGCCTTGGTTGGAAGCAACCTGTCCAATGCCTCCGCAAGTTGGGCACATTACTTTACCGGAACCAGAGGCAGCTCCAGACCCGTCACACGGACCACAGATTCCATAACGCCTGTACTTGATCTCTCGATCAACTCCTTCGGCAGCTTGTTTCAATGAAATTTCCACAGAGACACGCAAGTCCGAGCCACGAGCTCCTCCAGTCTCCTGCCCCTGAGAGCTTGAACCGCCAAAGAACTCTTCGAAAATACTGCCAAACCCGCCGCCGCCGCCGCCGCCGCCAAAAACATCACGGAAAAGGTCAAATGGATCAACTGCGGCCCCTCCGCCTCCGCCTCGAAATACGTCTGGACCAAATTGATCATACCTACGACGCTTTTCTGGATCCTTAAGAACTTCGTATGCTTCCGATATCTTTTTGAATTGTTCCTCCGCCTCCTTATCGCCGGGGTTTTTGTCAGGATGATATTTTACCGCAAGCTTTCGGTAGGCTTTCTTTAGCTCTTCAGGGGATGCACCGCGAGGAACACCGAGTAATTCATAAAAGTCTTCTGATGCCATTGCCTTGAGATTAAGATTGCGGGCTTGCTATTTCAGTCTTCGGATTTCTCTTCTTCCACAGTTGAACCTTTCGAGATCACCACCGCTGCGGGCCTAAGCAAGCGATCCCCCAGTTTATATCCCGTGCGAACAGTATAGATTACATGACCTTCCTCTATGTCTTCGCTTGCTTCGTGGCTAACGGCTTCGTGCAGACTTGTGTCAAATGGCTGGCCCGTTGCATCGACCAAAGAGAGTCCATGCTCTCCAAGTATTGATTCCATTTGAGTCATGACCATGGCAAACCCCTCAACAACACTTTTAGCCTCCTCTCGATTCTGAGCATCCTGAAGACCCAAGCGAAAAGCATCTACGGCGGGAAGAAGGTCCCCAATTATATTTGACCGGGTCCGCGAGGCGATTTCCTCACGGTCTCGAACTGACCGCTTGCGCAAGTTATCCAACTCAGCTGCCGCTCGAAGGTACTTGTTTTGAAGCTCGTCGCGTTTACCATAAGCTTCTTCGAGTTTACCCTGCATCCTGCCCGCAGAATCGCCTTGAGGGAAATCCTCTTCAGGAGATTCGTCCACCACATCTGTAGCGTTCGCTTCATCCAATATCTCTTCCGAAGATTGAGGCACTCTTTCTTTTTCAGTTTTTTTCGCTTGTTCCATCAAAGTTTGCTATGAGTTAAAAGGAATAAAAAACCCTGCTCGACGAGGCCGGTCAACGGGAAAGCAGAGAAGTTTGCACCCAATCTAGCAAATAAAACGATCCGTGACCAGAAATGTTGTGTTTTCCGAGGCTTGTCCGAAAAAATCCTCCGCAAAAGGAACAAGGCCGGTATCACCTGCTTTCAAAAAGCACCCCTCGCCGTGAAGACATCCACTCAAAATGTGCACCAAAGCGACATCCTCACAAGAGGTAGAAATTTTTTTCCTCTGACCATCCACAAGCTCGAATTTACAAATGCGGAAATGATCACATGCTGCAATAACCTGTTCCGCGGCATCAGGATCTGAGTGAAATGGCTCGGGCTCAAAATCAGCAAAGTTAATGCAACGCATAGATTCCTCGACATGCAGTTCTCTGGGTTCGCCATCCAAGCCCAAGCGTTCCCAATCGTATACTCGGTATGTGGTATCTGAATTCTGCTGAACCTCCAAAATCAAATTACCTCCATCGATAGCGTGAATGCGGCCACTTTCTACAAGAAGGGAGTCACCGTCAAACGATGGAAATCGGTGACATAAATCAGCGAGACAACCTTTATTAAGCGCCTCCCAAAAAGACTCTTTTGAAACCCCCGATTTCAAGCCGGCGATTAACCCTGCTCCGGGAGCGGCTTTTGCCACATACCAGTTTTCCGTCTTCGCTTCACCCCCGAGTTCTTGCGCGATATTTGCAGGCGGGTGAACCTGAAGGCTCAGGCGTTCTGCGCAGTCCAACCATTTAACCAGAATCGGAAACGGTTTTGCAGGAGGCCAACTCGGACCAAGAAGCCAATCCGAATTACCTTCGATCAATTCGCGGAGCGTGCGATCCTTCAAAGGTCCTTCCGCGACAATCGATTGACTCTCGGGTCTGTCCACAATTTCCCAAGTTTCGCCTATTCTTTTACCTTTGGGTAAATCCCGGCCAAAAACTTTCGTCAGACTGCGCCCCCCCCAAACACGAACTACGCAAATAGGTGTAAACTTAACAAAAGACATTGGTAAAAGTATCTTCAAAGATTGCGTTGCAAGGCAACGAAATCCTCTTATGTCTAGTGAAAGTTAAAAGGTAAGGGAAATCTAGTGGTAAAAAAAGGGATAAGTTCGAGGGCTCCAAAAGCCTCTGTTGGAAAAATTACGCCTGTGCGACGACCATGGCTGGCCGCAGGTCTTGCAGTGGCTGCTCTTGTATGTTTGGTAAGTCTGCTCGATTACAGCGGGCAAGGACATGCTGACCCAAGTATCGGAGAGCCGCACTTACTAGGCGGAGTCGGGGAGTTTTTGTCGGATCAAATGCTGGCCAGCTTGGGTTTGGGGGCATGGCTTTTGCCTTGGGCTTTTGGCTGCGCCTCGTTTCTTACATTCGCAGAAAGTACAAAGTCCATGAGAGTTCGAAAGCTCGTCACCATCGGCTTGGTCATCATCTCAATCGCGGCTTTAGCCAACCTGAGAGACGCTGGATTTAGAGCCGACGGAGGGGAGCCTCTTCTCGATAAAGACCTTTATCGCCATGGAGCCGGGGGTTCTTTGGGTGGGGTTTTATATTCAGGTGTTCCGCTACACGCACCGCCAGAAGATCGCTCGGGTGGATTTCTTGGCCAATGGCTGGGAGGGTTGGGTACAGGGGTTCTAATGAGCATAACTCTTGTCGGCAGTTTGCTTCTCCATTGGTCCGTCAAGCCAAGCTCTGCGTTCGCCAGTCTACAAGTTTGGACAAGAGGCTTACGAGAGCGTTTGCCTGCCAGAACCAAAAAAACCAGTGACCGAGAAGAAGCACCGAAAGAGAGGCAGAGAAAGGAAGACATTCAGTTGGTTGAGGAACCAGAGGCGACAATTACCCAAAAGAAAAAATCCATTTTTAGCCGAAATAAAGAGAATGACGATATCCTATTCGGAAAAGTTGGCGCGGAATCAGATGCCGTCGAGACAGCACCCTCGCTTCCAAAAACAAAAAAGGACACCAAGAAAAAATCTCTGCCGGAAGAAGAAACCCTCACTGCGGAAGAGGAAAATGCTCCCCCGGAACCTGAACTGAAAAATGCCTTGGAGCCTGATCCTAAAGAGGCATTAGAGACAGGCGAGGATAAGGGCGTGGATGGCTTCAAGGTAGTAAGAGCAGCCAAAACGGAAAAAGCGGCAAACCTATTCCCTGAACGAAAAGGCGACTATCACTTCCCCACTCTTGACCTTCTTATGGATCCACCCGAAGAAGAGGACTCTGCCGATGAAGATCATATGATCAAGGCCGTTCGGCTAAGGGAAACTCTGGCGCAATTCAAGATCGAGGTTGAACTTGGCGAAGTTCACACAGGACCCGTCATAACGAGATACGACATTCATCCTGCAGCAGGCGTAAAAGTAGCAAAAATTGCAAATCTAGAAAAAGACCTCGCGATGGCCCTAAAAGCTGAAAGCGTAAGGATCATTGCTCCCGTTCCCGGAAAAGGATGTGTAGGCATCGAGGTGCCCAACGACAAACCCGCTGCCGTCTGCCTTAAAGAAATTTTGGAATCAAAGGCCTGGGCAGATGCAAATGCCGAGATTCCAATTGTTTTGGGCAAAGAAGCCAGTGGCGTTCCACTTGTAGCAGACCTAACTAAAATGCCGCACCTCCTGGTTGCTGGGTCGACTGGTTCGGGCAAGACAGTTTGCATCAACACCATTATTGCATCCCTATGTTACCATTCGAGTCCCGAGGATGTCCGCTTTATCATGGTAGATCCAAAGATAGTTGAGATGAAAGTCTACAACGATCTTCCTCATATGCTAATTCCCGTCGTCACGGAACCCAAGAAAGTTCCTGGCGCACTCAAGTGGTTACTAATTGAAATGGAGCGGCGGTACCAAATTTTCTCCAAAGTGGGTGCTCGAAATATCGCTGGCTTCAACGCTAAAATCTTAAAAGACAAGGAAGAAAAAGATAAGGCGATCGCACTGGAAGCCGAAATGACTCCCGAGGAGCGGGCTGCTTTGTCAAGCATCGAGGTTCCTCGGGACGACAGTGTATTGGAGATTCCGGAAAACAAACTTCCCTACATCGTTTGCTTTATTGACGAACTCGCTGACCTCATGATGGTGGCGCAAGCCGATGTCGAGACTGGGATTGCTCGCCTTGCACAGTTGGCTAGAGCAGCTGGCATACACCTAATTATCGCCACCCAACGACCATCAGTCAATGTCATCACCGGCGTTATAAAGGCTAACCTCCCAAGTCGTATCTCTTTTCGCGTCGCATCCTATCGAGACAGCCAAACGATACTCGATTCCAAGGGAGCAGAAACATTAATCGGACGAGGAGACATGCTCTTTATTCCTCCAGGCAGTGCCTCTTTCATGCGAGCCCAAGGAGCATTCGTGAGCGATGATGAAATCAACGGCATCGTAGAATATTTAAAGCGAAACGGCCCTCCGGAAATCATTGAAGAAGTGCGTGCTCAAGTAGAGGCAGCCGGACAAGAAGAAATTCTCGGGGAAGATGGAGATAGCGACGAAGATCCAATGATTAAGAGAGCCATAGAAATAATTCGCACCACCA
>MDTC01201436.1_pt1 | contig 24565 bp, 22 predicted proteins | sample 811181 | NCBI WGS metagenome assembly MDTC01 (sample SAMN05326644, study PRJNA326480) | marine metagenome | isolation source: seawater | place: Pacific Ocean: North | collected 2011
TAGAAAATAAAAGAGATAAAAAAATAATAATTTTTAAAACAAGAAGAAGACATAATTCAAGAAGAAAAAATGGACATAGACAAAGCTTATCTGTTGTTAAGATAAATGAAATTATAATAAATGGGAAAAGCTTTAAAGATAAAAATGACAATAAAACTACTAAGTTTAAAAGTGATATCACTGACACTAAAAAAGTAGAAATAAAACAGAAAAAGACAAGCGGCAAACCTACAAAAAAACTTGAGAAGGAAGGTTAGAAAATGGCTACAAAAAAAGCAGGTGGAAGTTCAAGAAATGGCAGGGACTCGGCCGGTAGAAGATTAGGAATAAAAAAATATGGTGGAGAGTTAGTATATCCAGGCAATATAATAGTTAGACAAAGAGGTACAAAATTTTATCCAGGTGAAAATGTAGGAATTGGAAAAGATCATACCCTATTTGCTCTCAAAGAAGGAAAAGTAAATTTTAAAAAAAAATCATCTGGAAGAAAATTTGTAATTGTTGACTCTTCCTGAAGTTAATGAAATTCTTAGATGAAGCTAAAATATTTCTACAATCTGGCAAAGGTGGGAACGGCTGCGTTAGCTTTAGACGGGAAAAATATGTCGAATTTGGAGGTCCAGATGGAGGGGACGGAGGCAAGGGTGGAGATATTTTATTTAAAGGTAGTTTAAATAAAAATACTTTAATTGATTTCAGATTTAGACAACATTATAAAGCTCAGAAAGGGAAAGACGGAGCAGGAAAAAAGAAAAAAGGTGCAACTGGAAATAACATTTGCATTGAAGTTCCTGTAGGGACGTCAATTTATAATGAGGATTACACAATAAAACTTCTTGAGATTTTAGATGATAATAATCCTCATTTGTTTCTAAAGGGAGGAAATGGTGGATTTGGAAACTATAGATTTAAATCCTCTAAAAATATAACACCCAAAAAAGCAAACGTTGGATATCCTGGAGAAGAAACCTGGGTGAGACTTCGGTTAAATCTGATAGCGGATATAGGGATCATTGGTCTTCCGAATGCTGGAAAATCTAGTTTTTTAAAGTATGTAACAAATGCAAATCCTAAAATAGCAAGCTATCCTTTTACAACACTATTTCCAAATTTAGGAGTCGTAAGCAATAGAGATTATAAAGAAATAATCTTAGCCGACATACCTGGTATTATTGAGAATGCTTACAAAGGATCTGGGCTCGGATTGAAATTCTTAGGTCACATTGAAAAATGCAGTAAAATTTTACATTTTATAGATATTAGTAAGAAAGATATAATAGATAAATACAAAATTATCCGTAAAGAGCTGAGTAAATACGGTAAAGGGTTAGATGAAAAAAAGGAAATAATAGTCTTAACTAAAAAAGATTTAGTAAGTGAAGAGACATCTCGTAAAAAACTTGCAGAATTAAAAAACATCACGAAGAAAAATAATTACTCTATTTCTATTAAAGATAAAAGTAGTATAGTCAAACTTTTAAATAATTTATTTTTAAAAGAAAGAAACATAATGAACAAAGAGGTCAATAAATGGACTCCTTGAATAAAAGTTTATTACATTCGTCATCCAGAATAGTAATAAAAATAGGTTCATCATTACTAATCAATAGTAAAAATAACTTTATAAATAAAAAAATTTTAAATAATATTTGTAGAGACATAAATTTTTTAATTGGAAAAAAAAAGGAAATTTTAGTAGTCTCCTCTGGAGCATTAGCCTTAGGAAAGAAAGCTCTGAATATTAATAATCATTATTTAAAAATTACCGACAAACAAGCTATTGCTTCTGTAGGGCAAATACTAATGATTAATGCGTGGCGAGAGTCATTAGCTAAGTATAATTTAGTTTGCGGACAAGTACTTTTAACTCATCAAGACGTAGAAATAAGAAGAAGCTCAATAAATGCTAGAAATACAATAGAATCATTAATTAAATTGAACTCAATAGCTATTATTAATGAAAACGATACGGTAGCTACTAAAGAGCTAAAATTTGGTGATAATGACCAATTGGCTGCACGAGTTGCTCAATTAACATCTGCAGACTTATTAATTCTTCTTTCTGATGTTGATGGATTATATGATATTAGTCCAGAGAAAAATCCTAAAGCTAAATTAATTGATGAAGTAAGAATAATAAACAAAAAAATAGAAAAAATTGCAAAAAACACTGCCTCAAAAAACTCTGTTGGTGGTATGATTACAAAAATAAAAGCAGCAAAAATTGCATTAGCCTCAGGCTGTAATATGATAATTACTAGAGGAAGTATTACAAAACCAATAAGGAAATTATTTGAAAATGGTAAATCTACATGGTTTTACTCTCATACAACCGCGAAGACAGCGAGAAAAAAATGGATATCTTCTCAACAAAAAACTCTGGGTAGTATTATAATAGATGATGGAGCTGAAAATGCATTAAAAAGAGGCGCTAGCCTTTTGCCAGCAGGAATTGTTGATGTCAAAGGCATATTTTCAAAAGGTGACACAATAAAAGTTTATAACAAAAAAAAAAAATTGATTTGTATAGGTTTTTCTTCTTATCCCTCTGAAGATGCAAAAAAAATTGCAGGATTTAAAAGTGATGAAATAAAAAAACTATTGGGGTATCATCAAAAAGATGTAGTTATTCACAGAGATGATATGGTCATAAAGAATGAAAAATATTAAAGAAAATATAATTAGTATTTGTAAATCATCACTTGTTGCTTCTAAAAAACTAAGTGAGACCAAAAGCTCTGAAAGAAATAAAGCTTTACGTATTATTGCAAAAAATTTAATTAAAAATAAATCTTATATTTTAATGCAGAATAAAAGAGATCTAGAAAAAGCAAAAGAGGAAAATCTTCCTAAGCATTTACTAGATAGATTACTATTAAACGAAAGTAGGATAATAAGCATGTGTGAAGATATAATTAATATTGCTAAATTAAAAGATCCTCTGGGAATAATCCTAGATACTAAAATAAGGCCTAATGGTCTTAAAATCTCAAAGGTAACAGTTCCATTAGGTCTGATAGCTGTAATTTTTGAGTCTAGGCCTAATGTTACTTCTGACGTGGCCGCCCTTTGTATCAAGTCAGGAAATGGGGTTATTTTAAAAGGTGGCAAAGAAGCAAAATTTACCACAGAAAGTATAATAAAAATTATTAAGAGTTCTTTAAAAGAGTCAGGCATAGACCATAAGGCTATAACCTCATTAAATGATTACTCCAGAAAGTCTGTAAATATTTTACTTAAAATGGATAAATATATAGACGTCCTAGTTCCCAGAGGAGGAAAATCTTTAATCGAAAATGTAAAAAAAAATAGTAATATTCCAGTTTTTTCTCACCTTGATGGTATTTGTCATACGTACATAGATGGTTTTGCTAAAAAGTCTATGGCGATAGATGTTACTCTGAATGCCAAAATGAGAAGAACAAGTATATGCGGAGCGACCGAGACCATATTGTGTCATAAAAAAGTTGTTAAAAGTGTACTTCCTAGTTTGATAAATAAGCTCATTAAAAGTGGCTGTAAAGTTAAAGCAGAAAGAAAAATTAAACATTTAAATAAAAATGTTTTTGCTGTAAAAAAAGAAGATTGGAGTACTGAATATTTGGATGCGGTAGTATCGATCAAAGTAGTAAACTCCTTGGAAGAAGCTATAGAGCATATCAATAATTATAGCTCTGGTCATACAGACGCAATCATTACTGAGAATAATGAAGTTGCCAAGACTTTTTTCAAATCAATTGATAGCGCAATAGTTATGCAAAATACATCAACCCAATTTGCAGATGGAGCTGAATTTGGTTTGGGTGCAGAAATTGGAATTTCGACAGGCAAACTACATGCTAGAGGCCCAGTAAGTGTATCAGAACTTACGACCTATAAATATATAGTACGTGGGAAAGGTCAACTTAGGAAATAGTATTATATTTGCAAATAAAAACTTAAAGAACCTAAATATTGGGTTGTATGGGGGAAGCTTTAATCCAGTTCATGAGGGTCATTTTCATGTTAGTAATATTGCGATTAAAATGCTACAACTTGATCAAATCTGGTGGTTAGTTTCAACAAGAAATCCTTTTAAAAGTAAATCCCTAGAAGCGACAGTTCTAGATAGGCTTGATCAGGTAAAGAGTCAAAATAAAAATTATGTGGTGCGCCCAATGGCTTTAGAACTCAAGATTAAATCAGTCTATTCTTATGAAACCTTAATTTTTTTAAAAAAAAGATTTCCAAATGTAAATTTTTTTTGGATAATTGGAGCAGATAACTTATTAATCATGCATAAATGGTATAAATGGAAAGAAATCTTTTATATGTGCCCTGTAATAGTTTTTGATAGGCCTGGCTATTTTTACAAAGCAATAAGCTCAAAAGCTGCGAAATATTTTTGGAACTACAGAGTTGATATACAACACCTCAAAAAAGGTAAAAATTTAATTCCTAAATGGTCATATATCAAAATAAAGTTAAATAACTATTCTTCATCATATTTAAGGAGTTGAATTAATAAAATATGAATAGTAAAAAAATAGATCTTTGTAAATTAATTCAAAATTCACTATCAAAAAACAAAGCTAAAGAGATTACAATAATAGATTTAAAGAAGAAAACCAGCATAGCTGATTACATGATAATTTGTACGGGTAATTCTAATAGGCACATCATTGCACTTTCTAACTATTTAAGTGAGGATTTAAAAAAATTAAATTTAAATATGCTAAGTGTAGAGGGAAAAAAAGGTGGAGATTGGATAGTTGTTGACGTAGGAGATATAATAATTCATTTATTTAGAAGAGAAGTTAGAGAATATTATAATTTAGAAAAAATGTGGGCTGTTAATTAATTAGAAAATAAATGGCTTTATCACTGTTATATCCTATGGTTCCTGATTATAAAGAAAAGATGTTATTTTTGATTAGATTTTTCTTTTTATACTGTTTTTTTAGTTTTCCTATTTACTCGGAAAATGCAAAAAGCAAGCTCAATGAAATTAAAAAAAAATTAAAAAATAATGAAATAATTGAAAAGCAGCTTAAGAAAAAACAGAACAAAATTGATATAGATATTAAAAAAATAGAAGGTCTTTTAAAAAATAATGAGAGTAAAATAAGAATACACCTCTCAGAAAAAAAAATAGTGCAAAAAAAAATAAATGAAAAACTTAAACTAAAAGTAGAAATAGAAAAAAACTTATCAAACATAAGAAAGACAAAAGAAGATATAATTGAAGTTTTATTAATTGAGAACTTTGACAAGAAAGAATATTCGGAAAGCAAGCCTATATTGGCAAGTATTTTTAAAAATGCTAGAAATAAATTTAATATGCATAAGTCTGAATTAGATAAAATCAATAAACTTATTCAGCAATTTAAATTTTCTCTCAATGAGATAAATATAAAGTTAGCTGATATCAACAATAATCTTCTAGAAAAAACCTCCCTCGAAACTAGCTTACAAGGAGAAAATATTATAACGATGATACAAAGGAGAGAGAAAGAGCTAGAAATAAAGGAGATAGGAAAGGAAGCAATAGAATTAAAGAAGCTTTTAGAGTCTTTAAAAAATAAATCTAAAAAGCAGTCCACCAAAAAAAAATTTAGAACTTCTAACCTAAATAAATTAGAAGACATTCTACCTATAAAATTAAAAAATATCGAAAAAATGACGACAGACAGAGCAAAAAAAGGTATAGTTCTTACTTTAAAGAATAAAAGTGTGTTAACTACTCCCAATGATGGTTTAGTAGTATATGCTGACGCTTTTAAAGGCTATGGGAATATGGTTATATTAGATTTGGGAAATAATTATCACATAATTTATTCAGGACTAACTAGTATAATGTGCTCAGTAGGAGACTGGATAAATGCTGGAAAAATATTAGGCGAAATTGAGTTAAAATATAAAAAAAATGAAGTTTATTTAGAAGTAAGGTTTAAAGGTAAAACAATTAGTCCTGCAAACTGGATAAAATCATAAAAAAATGTTGAGAGGTATAAATGTTGAGAGGTATATATGTTTAAAAATTTAAAATTTTCATTAATTAACCTATTAGTTTTTAAACTAAGTCTTTTATTTATGGGTGTTTTGGTTGCAAACCAACAGGATGTTTACAAACAATTAAATCTATTTGGAGAAGTTTATGAACGCGTAAGATCTGAGTATGTTGAGGAAATCAAAGATAAAGACCTAATTGAAGCTGCTATTAATGGAATGCTACAGTCTTTAGATCCTCATTCTAGCTACCTAAATTCTGATAGTTTTGAAGAAATGAAAGTTCAAACTAAAGGAGAGTTTGGAGGATTAGGGATAGAAGTAACTATGGAAAATGGTTTAGTCAAAGTGGTATCTCCAATAGATGAAACACCTGCAGCAAAAGCAGGAATTCGGTCTGGTGATTATATTTCTCATATTGATGAAGAAGCTGTAATGGGCTTAACACTATCCGAAGCTGTTGATAAAATGAGAGGTCCAGTAAATACTCCTATATTAATTACTGTAATAAGAAAAGGAGAGGAACCTTTCGACGTAAAAATAATAAGAGATATTATTAAAATCACTTCTGTAAAAATACAAGTTCATGAAGAAGTAGGTTATTTAAGAATTACATCCTTTACACAAAAAACTTATAGGAACCTCATAAAAGAGTTCTCTAAATTAGAAAAACAAATGAGTGGTAATATGAAAGGACTAGTTTTAGATCTTAGAAATAATCCTGGGGGATTACTTGACCAAGCCATTTCTGTTTCAGATGCTTTCTTAGATAGAGGAGAAATAGTATCTACAAGAGGAAGGGAAACTAATACTGAGCAACGGTTTAATGCTACAAAAGGGGATATTACTAAAGGTATACCAATTGTTGTTTTAATTAATGGCGGATCCGCCTCTGCCTCTGAAATTGTAGCAGGGGCTTTACAAGATCATAAAAGAGGCATTTTGCTTGGAACCTCAACCTTTGGAAAAGGCTCTGTTCAAACAATAATTCCTGTCAGTAGCAAAGGAGCAATTAGACTTACAACCGCACGTTATTACACACCCTCAGGAAAATCAATTCAAGCTAAAGGAATAGAACCAGATATTTTTGTACCACAATCTAAATTAGAAGTTCTTGAAACCAACAATGAGAGAAAAGAGTCTAGTTTAAGGGGGCACTTAGATGAGAAAGACTCTGATACTGAAAAAACTGAAAATGAAGATATTAGTGAAACAGAAAATACACTCAAAGATGATTACCAGTTGAATAGAGCCATTGATCTTTTAAAATCTATTAATGTTTATGAAACTCTTCAAAAGGCTTCCTAGTGAATAATTCTTCTCAGTTTTTTGAAAGAGGATGGAGATTAGGAGTAGGAATAGTTTTGTTTAATAAAAAAAAAAATATTTTTATGGGTGAAAGAATAGATAATAAAGGCGCATGGCAAATGCCTCAAGGTGGCGTTAATTTGAGCAAAAATGAATGCTTGTTAAGCGCAGCAAAAAGAGAATTATTCGAGGAAACTGGGATAAGTTCAATTAAATATATTTGTGAAAGTAAAGAATGGCATTATTATTATTTACCAAATTATTTAAGTAAAAAGCTTTGGAGAGGAAAGTTTATAGGACAGAAACAAAAATGGTTTGCTTTTGATTTTTTAGGTAAAGAGGAAGAAATAAAAATCAAACAGGAAAATATAAAACCAGAATTTTGTAGTTGGAAATGGGTTTCTCCAGACAAAGTGAGTGATTTGATAATTAACTTTAAAAGAGATATTTATAAAAAAGTACTTTGCGAGTTTCAGAGTATTTATGCTTAAAATACAAAAAATAATAAGTTATCTTTAGGATTGGCTTTCAAAAAAGTTAATTTTTTCTTCCATTATAACAATCTCGTTTTTAAGCCTTTCGAGTAATATATCATCCTTCTCATTTTCAATTTTAGAATAATAAGAGGTAATTTGTTCTTTAATCACCTGGACATCTAAGTCAGATTTTTTATTTACGTAATCTACTAAAACCTTGCATTTATTGTTCTCAACCTTGACAAACCCACTAGCTACAAAGTATGTTAATTCTTTTCCTTCCTCCGTCAAAATACTTATACCTCCTGGTCTTAGATAAGTAATTATAGGAGCATGATCAACCAAAACAGAAAAATCTCCTTCCTCTCCGGGCAATACTACCATTTCTATATTACCTACAAAATGCTCTTCATCAGGAGAAACTAGTTGCAGGGACAGCAGACTCACTCTATGCCACCTCTGTTGCCATTTTTTTCGCTTTTTCTAAAGCTTCTTCAATAGTTCCTACCATATAAAAAGCAGCCTCAGGAATATCATCGTATTTTCCCGAACAGAGTTCTTTGAAACCTTTTACAGTATCTTTTATATCAACAAATTTTCCGGAAAATCCTGTAAAAACTTCTGCTACATGAAAAGGCTGAGATAGAAATCTTTGAATTTTTCTGGCACGCGCCACAACTAGTTTATCTTCCTCTGATAGTTCATCCATTCCTAAAATTGCAATGATATCTTGAAGTGACTTGTAAGTTTGAAGAATTCTCTGAACCTCCCTTGCGACTTCATAATGTTCATCGCCTAAAATTCTAGGATCTAAAATTCTTGATGTTGAGTCTAGCGGATCAACGGCTGGATAAATTCCTAGCTCAGCAATTTGTCTTGATAAAACAGTTGTTGCATCAAGATGACTAAATGAAGTAGCTGGCGCTGGGTCTGTAAGATCATCAGCTGGAACATAGATAGCCTGAACAGATGTGATAGAACCCTTATTTGTAGAAGTTATTCTTTCTTGAAGTGCACCCATATCTGTTGCTAAGGTCGGTTGATAACCTACTGCAGATGGTATTCTTCCTAACAAGGCAGAAACCTCAGATCCAGCCTGGGTAAATCTAAATATATTATCTACAAAAAAAAGAACATCCTGCCCTTCCTCATCCCTAAAATATTCAGCCATAGTTAAGCCGGATAAACCAACTCTAGCTCTAGCCCCAGGTGGTTCATTCATTTGACCATAGACTAAAGCAGCTTTGGAGTCTTTACTTCCTGGTTTTATAACTCCAGACTCTATCATTTCATGATATAAATCATTTCCTTCTCTGGTTCTCTCACCTACGCCAGCAAACACAGAATACCCTCCATGACCCTTTGCAACATTATTAATTAATTCCATTATGAGTACTGTCTTCCCTACTCCTGCTCCTCCAAAAAGTCCAATTTTTCCGCCTTTAGAGTAGGGTGCCAATAAATCAACAACTTTAATTCCAGTAACAAGCATTTCGGTATTAGTTGATTGTTCTATATATTTTGGTGCAGGTCTATGAATTGGATAAGTCTTTTTTGTTTTAATTGGGCCAATCTCGTCTATAGGTTCTCCGACAACATTGGTAATCCTTCCTAATGTTTCAGGCCCTACAGGTACTTGTATTGGAGCTCCTGTATCTTCTACCGCTGTTCCTCTTTTCAATCCATCTGTTGCGGACATTGCAACAGATCTAACAGTATTTTCTCCTAAATGTTGAGCAACTTCTAAAACTATTTTCAACTTACTTTCTTTAATGTGTAATGCATTTAAAATAGGAGGAAGAACTCCCTCGAACTCCACGTCTACCACTGGGCCAATAACTTGTTTTATTTTTCCTAAATTTTTACTCATTTTATACTCCAATCCTAAAGTGCTTCTGCTCCTGAAATTATCTCAATCAATTCTTTTGTTATCATAGCCTGTCTCTGTCTATTGTACTTAAGTGACAAGCTATCTATCATTTCTCCTGCATTTCTTGTAGCATTATCCATTGCTGTCATCCTTGCGCCTTGTTCACTTGCTTTAGACTCCAATATAGATTTATAAACTTGTACTATAAAATTTTTAGGTAGAATTTTTGCTAATACTTCTTTCTCCTCCGGTTCAAAATCAAAGAAACTCAAATCTTCTTCCTTAAAATTACTATAATTACTTTTATCGTACGGTAATAATCTTTCTGTTTTTACTTCCTGAGCGATAACACTTTTAAAAAAATTATAAAGTATAAAACACTCATGAAAATGTCCTTTATGAAAATCATCTATAATAATGCTAGCTGCATTTTGTAGGTGAAGGTAATCAACATCTGATATATTTATCAACTTTGTAGAATAATTAAAATATTCTTTATTAAAAACTGATAAAGCATCATAGCCTTTTTTTCCGATACATAGTATTGAAACACTTTTCTTTTCATTTTCAAGTTTCTTAATTAAATTTCTGGTTTTTTTTATTATGTTTGTATTGAGACCACCGCACAAGCCTCTATCAGATGAGACTACTATTATTAAAGTCTTATTTAAACTTTCTGAAGCAGCACCAATTAGAGGATGTTCAAGATATTCTTGCGATACCACTAACCTTCTTACTATATCCTCAATACCTGCACTATAATTTCTTCCCTTTTCTGCCAAAGTCTGTGCTTTTTTTAATTTTGATGCTGCTACCATTTTCATTGCCTGAGTAATTTTTTTAGTAGACTTTACACTGTCTATTCGGTTTCTTAAGTCTTTTAGTGAGGGCATTTTTAAGCCTTTTTTTCCTTTGTGAATTCCTTCTTTAAATCATCTAGAGCTTGTGTCATATCTTTTTCAAGTTGGTCATCTAAGGCTTTCTTTGTTTTTATCGATTGAGTTAATTTCTTATAGTCTTTCTTAAAACTTTCTAATAAAAATGCTTCAAAAGAACTTACCTTATCTCTTTCTATGTCATCTAAGTATCCTTTGACTCCTGCAAAAATAATTATGACTTGCTCTTCTACTGGCAAAGGTTTGTATTGTCCTTGTTTTAGAAGCTCAGTCAATTTACCGCCCCTATTAAGTAATTTTTGTGTTGACGCATCTAAATCTGATCCAAATTGTGCAAAAGCTGCCATTTCTCTATACTGAGCAAGCTCTAATTTAATTGATCCCGCAACTTGTTTCATAGCCTTGATTTGAGCCGCTGAGCCTACCCTGCTTACAGATAGGCCAACATTAATAGCAGGTCTAATACCTTGATAAAAAAGATCTGTTTCTAAAAATATTTGCCCGTCTGTAATAGAAATTACGTTAGTTGGGATATAAGCTGATACATCACCGGCCTGAGTTTCGATAATAGGTAATGCTGTTAAGGATCCGCCTCCATTATCTTTATTTAACTTTGCAGCCCTTTCCAGTAATCTAGAATGCAAATAAAAAACATCTCCAGGGTAAGCTTCTCTTCCTGGAGGCCTTCTTAATAATAAAGACATTTGTCTATATGCAACAGCCTGTTTGGATAAATCATCATAAATAATAAGTGCATGCTTACCGTTATCTCTGAACCACTCACCTATAGCACAGCCAGTATAAGGAGCAAGATATTGTAAAGGTGCTGGATCTGAAGCAGTTGCTGCGACTACAACAGTATATTCAAGAGCACCTTGCTCTTCAAGAGTTTTAACGATCTGCGCAACAGTAGATCTTTTTTGACCTATTGAAACATATATACAAAAAAGTTTTTCTTCATCTTTCTTGTCTTTATTCAATGCTTTTTGATTTATAATAGTGTCGATAGCAACTGCAGTTTTTCCAGTTTGTCTATCTCCTATGATTAACTCTCTTTGCCCTCTACCAACTGGGACAAGGGCATCTATAGCCTTTAATCCTGTTTGCATGGGTTCTGACACTGACTCCCTTGGTATAATCCCTGGTGCTTTTACATCTACCATACTTCTTTCTTTACTCTTAATCTTACCTTTACCATCGATGTCATTACCAAGACCATCAACAACTCTTCCCAATAATTCCTTCCCCACTGGAGTGTCAACAATCCTTCCTGTTCTTTTTACTGTATCTCCTTCTTTAATATTTCTGTCATCTCCAAATATAACTACTCCAACATTATCTTCCTCTAAATTTAGAGCCATACCTAAAGTCTTATCATCAAATTCTACCATTTCCCCAGCGCTAACTTCTTCTAAACCATAAACTCTTGCTATCCCATCTCCTACTGATAAAACTTTTCCTGTTTCTTCAACTTTTGCGTCCAGGCTATATTTTTCAATTTGCTCTTTAAGAATAGAAGATATTTCTGATGCGTTAAGACTCATTTAATTTGCTCCCTTCATTGCACTATTGATTTTATTTAATTTAGATTTCACTGACATATCTATTAAGTTAGAACCTACTTGCAAGATTAATCCACCTAGCATATTTTCGTCAATTGGATTGACAATTTTTACATTTACTTTTCCATTTTTAGAAAATATTTTCTTTAATTGTCCGATAACATCATCACTAAGTTTTATAACACTTGTTACAGTAACTTTTACTTCTTTATTATTTGATACCTTTAAATCTAAACACCTTTTTAAAACTGCTTGTAAAATATGTAGTTTAGAATTTTTAGCTAATAAAGTCATTAAACCTAACATATCTTTACTCACTGAAATAATATTTTTTTTATTTTCAGAAAAAAGTTTTGAAACTATCACAGTTTGCTGTTTTTTATTAAGTATAGGACTATTAAATAATGTATCAAAATCCTTGCTTTTTTCGAATAACTGCAACAGCTTTTCTATTTCATCAAACGTTTCAGTGTTTCTGCTCAAACCTATCCTGTAATAGGCATTGGAATATCTTACAATTGCTCTGTTATCAAATTGTGTATTTTGAAGCATTTTTAAATCTCACTTAGTAATTATCATAACTCAAAAATACTTGCAACATAGAATAAATAATTAATACAAATTGTAAGGATCTATATCCAGCTTTACCTTGATTTTCGAATCATTATTCATAGAAGTCATTTTATCTATTATGAAATTTTGAATAAGAAAAGGTTCCCTCGACTTTATTAACAATTTAAACCTGTAGTTTTTATTTACATAAAAAACTTGTGCTGGAATAGGGCCTAAAACGATTAAATCCTTAGATTTCTCAAACATTTTTTTTATTTTTTTTGCTTTCTCCCTTGCTAAGGATGAAAATTTAGAAGAGATAGTTACTGATAATAATCTCGCAAAAGGCGGAAGAAGACTTTTTTGTCTAATTTTTAATTCCTTAACATAAAAAGTATCTCGTTGATGATTAATAATATTATGTAAAAACTTATTCTTAGGATCGAAGGTTTGAATGTAGACCTCTCCAATTTCTTCTCTTCTTCCTGCTCTTCCTGCTACTTGTTGAGTTAGTTGAAAAATCTTCTCATTAGTTCTAATGTCTGCATTATTAAACCAAGCGTCGAAGTCTACTATAAAAACACTTTTTAAATTTCTAAAATCAAAACCTTTAGAAATTATTTGGGTTGCAACTATGATATCCACATCATTATTATCAATTTTATTCAAGGTTTCTTCAAAAGAGTCTTTAGAGATATGATCTGAAGATAATTTAATAATTTTAGCATTTTTAAAAATTTTACTAACCTCCTCATAAACTTGCTCTATTCCTACACCAACTAATATGAATTTATTTCCGTTACAATTTGCACATCTATATTTATTCAAAGGCTCTTTTCTGCCGCATTGATGGCACATAAGTACATCATTTTCTTTATGATAAACAAGACTTGCGTCGCAATATTTACAAATTTTTTTTTTACCGCACTTGGAACATATACTTACAGGAGCATACCCTCTTCTATTGATTAGTATCAATGACTGCTTTTTCTCGTTTAGGTTTTTATTGATCAGTAACTCCAATTTTTCTGAAACCATCCTGGATTTAGATTTTCTCATATCAATTATTTTGATTTTGGGTAGAGAAGTTCCTTTAAACCTTTTTTTTATTTTAATCCATTCATACTTTCCGTTTACACAGTTTTGGTAAGTCTCTAGAGAAGGAGTTGCAGATACTAAAATTATATGACTTTTCTCTATTTTACATTTCAGCACAGCCATATCTCTTGCATTATAAATGACTTTCTCCTCCTGCTTGTATGACTGATCATTTTCCTCATCAATTATAATTAGTCCTAAATTTGCATATGGAAGAAAAAGCGATGACCTTGCTCCAACTACTACTAATGAGCGGCTTTTCAAGGCAGCATTCCAAATCTTTCTTTTTTGGGATATTCTAATTTTTGAATTCCATACCAATGGGTAAAAACCAAAACTATATTTAAATCTATTTAGCCATTGTTCACTTAAGGCTATTTCAGGAAGCATTACTAAAACTTGCTTTTTTTTTTTCAAAAAATCTCTTATAAGATGGAAATATATCTCTGTTTTACCTGATCCTGTTACTCCATCTAAGAATACCGGTTTTATACTCTTATTAATAATTTTTTCTTTAATTTTGCAGTAAGCAAGATCTTGTGAACTAGATAATTGCTTTAAGTTCAAGTTTTTTAGATTTGTAAGGCTTTTAAGTTCATTTGCTTTTTTTTTTTCGATTATGATTTCCTCTTTCAGTAATTTATTAAATACTGATAATTTATTACCAATCTTTACTAATATTTCCTTTTTTGTTTTATCGCCTTCAGGCAACATTTTAACAATTACCTGTTGATCTATATCAATTTTTTTTTTATTTTTTTTATTTAGCTCATAGACATTCTTATAACCTTCTTCTATTATCTTTTGATTTGGAAGAAATAGTTTTAGAGTCAATCCTAAACTAATACAATTATACGATGATATCCAATCATGAAAACTAAGTAAGTTTTGTGGAAGTATCTTATTTTGGTATTCTTTTTTTATAAATTTTATTTCAAAATTAGTAATTGGTTTATCAACTTTTTTGAAAACGCAACCTAATAATATTCTCTTTCTAAGACTTATCAAAACTACAGTTCCATTTTTTAATGAGGCTACTGATTTATAAATCAAATAATTATTTATATTAGAGGCAACTAGAATGTTGTAGTAGTAAATTTTTTTTCTTTCTTTTTAATTAAATTTCTTAAATAATAATAATTTATTTGTAATAGTACTATGAAATTTTTTATCGATACAGCTGAAATAGAGGAAATTAAGTCACTCGCTGATTTAGGTCTTGTGAATGGAGTCACTACTAACCCCTCACTTATATACAAATCAGGAAAAGATTTCAAAAAAGTTATTACAGAAATATCTGATATTGTAGATGGCCCCATCTCAGCTGAAGTTACTAGTACTTTGGGAAATGAGATGATAGCCCAAGGTATAGAACTCTCAAAGATTTCAAAAAATGTTGTTGTTAAGGTTCCCCTAACTAAAGAAGGCTTAATGGCCTGTAAGGAATTAAATAATAGAAACATTAAGGTGAATGTTACCCTGTGTTTTACCACAGCCCAAGCTTTGCTAGCTGGAAAGCTAGGAGCTACTTATATTTCTCCTTTTATAGGCCGTCTTGACGATATTAGTTCTACGGGACTAAGTCTAATAAAGGATATTGTAAAAATGTATGATATTTTTAAACAGGATATTAAAACGGAAGTATTGGCAGCATCTATTAGAAGCCCTCTACAGGTATCGCAAGTGGCTTTGATGGGAGCGCATGTTGCAACTATACCCCCTAAAATAATTTATCAAATGATAAAACATCCGTTGACTGATTCTGGACTTGAAACATTTATGAATGATTGGAAAAAAACTGGGCAAAAATTTTGAGAGATAGTCTTAAAAGCTCATTTAAAAATATTGAGGAAGTATCAGAAGAAGATCTTTATAAAACTTATCAAGATTGGCAAACTTGGTTGTTAACCTTTAGAAATTTATCCATAAACACTTCATTGGCTTATGCATATGATTTTAAATATTTTTTAAACTTTCTAAGACTACATTTTGAAAAAAATAAAATTAATTTAGACCTCCTTAAAAAATTAAAGATTACTGATTATAGAGCGTGGATATCTTTTTTAAATTCAGAAAAAATATTTATTGGAGCAAAATCTTTAGCCAGAGCTAGAGCAAGTATAAAGTCCTTTTTTAATTTTTCTATTTTAAATAAAAAGATACAAAACTCTGTGATATTTGAATTATCTTCTCCAAAGCTTCCAAAAACCCTTCCTCGGCCTTTATCTAAAAATCAAATTAAAAAATTAATCAGTGAGGTTAATGAGGAAAAAAATTGTTTCATTCAGAAAAGAAATAAAGCTTTTATAATTGTCTTATGGGGAACGGGGCTCAGAATTAGTGAAGCTCTCTCTTTAACAACTGAACAAGTAAAAAAAGACTATTTAATTGTATCTGGTAAGGGAAATAAAGAAAGACTTATACCTATGATACCCCAAGTGAAAAAAGCTATAACTGAATGGCTTTCAGAAAGATCAAAAATTCAAAATAAATTCGATCAAAGTTTGTTTATAAATTTAAATGGAAAAAAAATAACATCAAGATACTTTCAGATTTTTTTTTCAAGATTAAGAAATAAACTAGATTTGGATATTAATTTTACGCCACACTCATTAAGACATAGTTTTGCAACTCATTTGCTTAAAAACGGGGTAGACCTAAGAACCTTACAACTTATGCTTGGACATTCTAGTCTGTCCACTACTCAACACTATTTAAGAGTATCAAATAAATTCGTAAGTGATACATATTACAAGTCTCATCCTAGAGCGAGGATTATTGATTAATATTGCCAAATTTAGTTTGGCAATATTAATTTAAATATAACTAATTTATTTCATAAGTAAGTGTCTGACGGCAATTAAAAGCTCCATGATCTCCTGGTTTTGAGCCATCGCATTCCCACGGACCTTTTCCAGAAATTCCAGTATATTTTCCTGTTCCGCCAATAATTATATTCTCCCCAGAATTTGTTATTGGACTGCCTGTAAAGTTGGTAAAAATCCTATCTCCGTCTTTGTCACCAAAATAGCAATTGCCATTAAACGTATTAACGGACTCACTCACAACCAATGTGGCTGCACATAGTGCCCTGCCTTCGTGTAATGGTCCAAATCCATCTTCGTTAAAAGTAGCTCCAATGGCTTTTCCCATCATAATATTCCAACCTCCTGATTGCGGTTCAGAAGGATCCATATTAAATTGAAAACCAGTCACATAATTTATAGTTCCTTTCTTAGGCAAGGCATGCCCATCTGTTAAAGCACTGTTGCTTGAAAAAACGAACGCCACTATAAATATCAAGATTTTTTTCATAAGTATCTCCCTATTAGTTACCAAATGGTATTTAACAAAATACTTGCACTTATTTTTTAAATATGCAAGGTCTTTCCTATTGAGGCTAGAGAAGCGGCCTCTTTCATTGACTCAGATAAGGTAGGATGAGCATGGCAAATTAAAGAAATATCTTCTGCACTTAGTCCTGCCTCTATAGCAGTAACTGCTTCTCCTATTAATTCACCTGCATGAGCTCCAATAATATGCACTGCTATAATTTTATCGTTATTGGGATGAGATAGAATTTTAATATTTCCCTCTGTATCACCTGTAGTTTTTCCTCTAGCATTTGCAGTAAAAGGAAAAACTCCTTTTTTATATTTTATTTCTTTCAGTTGGAGTTCTTTTTCAGTAGGGCCAACCCATGCTACCTCTGGATCCGTATAAATCACAGCAGGTATGCATCCATAATTGATGACTGGATTATTTCCAGCTAATTTTTCTGCGAAGATGTGACCTTCAGCACTCGCTTTATGGGCTAGCATAGGGCCCTGAATGACATCTCCTATTGCATAAATGCTTGGCACAGAGGTTCTAAAATCACTATCAACGTCTATCGTATTATCTTTATTTAATTTGATATTTAAGTCTTCTAAGCCTAATCCTTTGTGATAAGGCTTTCTTCCTACAGCTACTAGAACTTTATCAAATATGAGGTTTGTTCTTGTATTATTAATATTATTTAAACATGTTAATGAAATTTTATCTTTTTCTTTATTTGCACTTTCTACTGCCGTACTCATTAGAAATTTTAAGCCTTGTCTTTTAAGCGTTTTAAAAAAAATTTCTGCTGTGTCTTTATCCATTGTTGGAACAATATTAGGAGAAAATTCAATAACAGTCACATTAGAGCCTAACCTTTTCCAAACAGAGCCAAGTTCTAATCCAATATATCCTCCACCTATTACTGCGAGTTCCCTAGGAACTTCTGAAAAGTCCAAAGCTCCTGTTGAAGACACAATATTTTTTTCATCAACTTTTACATTGCTTATAGTCGATGGCACTGATCCTGTAGAAATTAAAATTGTTTTAGCTTTAAATGTATTACTATCAATTGCTACCGAATTACTTCCAGTAATTTTTGCTTCTCCATGTAAATATGTTACTTTATTCTTTTTAAATAAAGAACTAATACCACTGGTTAATTTATTTACTACAGATTCTTTATTCTTCATCATCTTATTGAGATCAAGGTTAATTTCTCCATTTATATTTATACCAAAATCATTTAAATGTTTTGTGCTAAGATCATATAGGTGTGAAGAGTGCAATAAGGTTTTAGAAGGAATACATCCGACATTCAAACAAGTTCCTCCCAAAGCCTTAGTTTTTTCTACGCATAAAACATTAAATCCCAGCTGGGAAGCTCTTATAGCAGCAACATATCCTCCAGGACCTCCACCTATTACAATCAAATCAAACTCTTTCTTATCATTCATAATTCTAATATCATTTGTTCAGGGTTTTCAATAATTTCTTTAATTCTTACTAAAAAGGTAACAGCTTCTTTACCATCAACAATTCTATGATCATATGTGAGTGCTACATACATGATTGGTCTAACTAATATTTCATCTTTAACCACCCAAGGTCTTTTTACTATATTATGAAGTCCTAATATACCAGATTGCGGTGTATTTAAAATTGGTGTTGATAGCATAGATCCATAAACCCCTCCATTGGATATTGTGAATGTTCCGTTTTTCATATGCTCTATAGAGAGTTTATTTTCTCTCGCTAATTTTCCGTAAGCAACAATAGCACTCTCTATTTCCGCAAAAGACATCTTATCAGCTTTCTTTATTACTGGAACAAACAGGCCCTTGTCAGTTCCTACAGCTACACCTATATCGTATCTATTTTTATAAATAATAGAGTTTCCCTTTATTTCTGCATTAATTTCAGGTATTTCTTTTAAAACATTTATTACAGCTTTGGTAAAAAAGGACATGAAACCAAGCTTTACGCCATATTTATCTAAAAATCTTTCTTTATATTTTTTTCGTAAATTAATAATTTTAGACATATCAATTTCGTTAAAAGTAGTCAGCATTGCGGCTGTATTTTGAGCCTGCTTTAATCTGCTTGCGATACTTTGACGAAGTTTGCTTAAGGGTTTTTCAATATCTGCATGCTCATTATTGGATGAATAAGTATAATCATTTTTATTATCTAAATTATTTAATCTATTATTTATCACGTCTGATTTATTGACTCTATCTGTTCCTAGAGAAGGAGTTAAAGTGCTCGTATCTATATTCTTTTCTCTAATTATTCTTTTTGCTGCTGGTGTAAAAGAAAGGTTTTCTGAAAACTCTTTTAAATCTATCAGACTTATTTTATTTCCTATACCTGATCTTTTGATTGCTGTTGGGTCTAATTCTAAATTTAATTTTTCATCAGTTATTTCGTTTTTGGCAATAATATTTTCATTATTTTTACTTTCTTTACTTGTATTAGTTTTTCTTGTTAAATCAGTTATATTAACTTTAGCAATTACATCTCCTATTTTTACGTCTTCTTCTTCTTGAAAAAAAACTTTTTCTAATACACCATCATGTTCTGAATAAAGTTCCTGAGTAACCTTATCAGTTTCTATTTCTACTATAGGCTCGCCTTTAGAAACTTCTTCACCTACATTTTTGATCCATTTTCCAATTGTAGCTTCCGTTATAGATTCCCCTAAAGATGGAATAGTTATTTCAAAAGATTCATTTTTCAACAAAGATTTTTCTTGAACTTTATTTGGTTTTTTTTCTTCATTTTTTATCTCTTGTTTATTGGGAGTTTCAATACTTGCTAAAGTATCTCCTATTTTTACGTCCTCTCCCTCCTGGAAAAAAATCTCTATTAAAGATCCGTTCTCTAGTGCATAAATTTCTTGTGATACTTTATCAGTTTCTAGTTCTAATATCACTTCATCTTTAAGAACATTATCTCCTTTTTTTTTGAACCACTTTGAGATAGTTGCTTCTGTAATTGATTCCCCTAGGGATGGAACTAGTATATCTACTCTTTTCATATCTTTTAATTAAATAATTCTTCTAAAATTTTATTTTGCTCCTCTACGTGTTTTTTAAATAATCCCGTCGCTGTTGAAGCAGATTCTTTCCTTCCTACATACTCTATGATTTGGTTTTTAACATTACAGCCGTGTAAAAGATCTGTAAAAAGTGGTTGTAAAAAAGGCCATGCTCCCATATTTTTAGGTTCTTCTTGACACCAGACAAAACTTGCATTCCTACATTCTTTGATGGTACCCTCCAAAATATCTGTAGGAAAAGGATAAAGTTGTTCTATTCTAATTATTAAAGTTGAAATAGCTTGTTGATTATTCATTTTTTCTTTAATATCGTAATAGATTTTTCCTGAACAAAAAATTACTTTCTTTATACTTTCTATTTTTCCGTCTATGATAATTTTTTTAAATTTTGTATTTTCAGTCATTTCCTCAATATTTGAAACAGCCTCTTTATGTCTAAGTAGAGACTTTGGAGTAAAAATAATCAAGGGTTTTCTAAACTTTCTCAGCATCTGTCTTCTTAAAACATGGAAATAATTAGATGGTGTAGTACAGTTTACAATTTGAATATTATCTTCTGCTGCCATTTGTAGGTATCTTTCTATTCTAGCAGAAGAATGTTCAGGCCCTTGTCCTTCATAACCGTGGGGTAAAAGAATAGTTATTCCTGACATTCTAAGCCATTTCGACTCTCCAGAAACTATAAATTGGTCAATAATTAATTGAGCGCCATTTGCAAAATCACCAAACTGAGCTTCCCAGAGCACGAGAGTATTGGGGTCTGCTAAAGTATAACCATATTCAAAGCCTAAAACTGCTGCTTCTGATAAAGGACTATCCACTATCTCGACTCTGCTTTCATTATTTAAAAAGTTATTTAGAGTAGAGAATTTTTCTTCAGAATTCTGATCAACCAAAATTGCATGTCTTTGAGAAAAAGTTCCTCTTCCACAATCCTGGCCTGACAATCTTACATTTTTTCCCTCATTCAAAAGTGATGCAAAAGCTAAGGACTCTGCACAAGCCCAGTCTATATCCCTTCCTTCAGAAATACTTTTTAATCTTCTTTGTAAGACTCTTTGTACTTTTTTATTTATGCTAAATCCCTCAGGAATTTCTGCTAGTTTAACTCCAAACTCTTTCAAAGTTTTTAACGGCAAACCAGTAATAGTATTCGGTTTTATTGAACCTTTAGATTCAAATCCAGACCAAGAACCTTCTAACCAATCAGCCTTATTTGGTTTAAAGCTCTTACCTGCCTCTAAATCTTTTTCTAATTTATCTGACCATTCTTCCCACAAAAACTCTATCTCTTCATTAGTCATAACATTTTCTTTTAAAAGTTTTTTAGCGTAAATCTGTCTAGTAGTAGGATGTCTTCTGATTTTTTCATACATTAGAGGTTGGGTGAATGCGGGCTCATCACTTTCATTATGTCCTTGCCTCCTGTAACAGAACATGTCAATAACAACATCTTTATTAAATTTTTGCCTAAACTCTGTAGCTATTCTTGCAACATAAACCACAGCCTCCGGGTCATCACCATTTACATGAAATATCGGGGCTTCAACCATTAATGCCACGTCCGAACAGTAAGGTCCCGATCTAGAGAAAGTCGGACTTGTCGTAAAGCCAATTTGGTTATTTACTATAAAATGTATTGTTCCGCCAGTTTTGTAACCTTTAAGTCCTGACAAATCTAAGGTTTCTGGAACTAGACCTTGACCAGAAAAGGCGGCATCACCATGCATTAATAATCCAACTACTTTTTTTCTGTCTACATCTTTTTTTTGATCTTGCTTTGCTCTAACCTTTCCAACAACTACAGGATTCACAGCCTCTAAGTGTGAAGGATTAGCGGTCAAAGATAAGTGAACTTTTATATTTTCAAAAATTCTATCAGATGATGTCCCTAAATGATATTTAACATCACCTGATCCTTGAACATCATCAGGATTTGATGCATTACCTTGAAATTCCGAAAATATTGCGGAGAAGGGCTTACCCATAAAATTTGCCAGCACATTTAATCTACCCCTATGAGGCATTCCTAAAACTACCTCTTCTATTCCGTTCTTACCGCCGTATTTTAATATTTGCTCTAAAGCTGGAATTAGTGCTTCACCTCCTTCTAATCCAAACCTCTTTGTTCCTGTGTATTTTTTATCTAAAAAATTTTCAAAAAATTCTGCTGCGGTTAACCTTTCTAGTATGGCTTTTTTTCCTTTTTCTGTAAAAATTTCATCTGGCTTAACATTTTCTATTTTATCCATTATCCAGTCTCTTTGTTCTTTATCCTGGATGTGCATAAACTGAGTTCCAATTCTCCCGCAATAATACTTTTCTAAAATTTTTATAAGCTCCTCTAGTTTAATTCTATTAATACCAAACACCCCATCTACAAAAACTTCTTTAAACATGTCTTGTTCTTCGAGGCCATAGGTTTTTGGATCTAAATCAGGTATATACTTTTGTTCATCAAGGTTAAGTGGGTCAAGATCTGCTTTTAAATGTCCAGCTATTCTATACGCTCTTATCAATAATCTGGCCCTAAGTGAATTAGCAGTATATTCATCCTCACTACTAGTTTCTGAATTATTAGAAGACTTGTCTTTTTTTTCTATATTTATATTAGTTTTCGAGTTTAAATTTTTCAAAAATTGTTTTGCCTCATAATCTAAATCTTCAAAAAATACCCTCCACTCTTTTTTAAGATCATTTGGATTAGCTTGAAACTTTACAAAGTAGCTTTTTATTAAATCTATATTGGATATCTGGCCCACTGTCTCCTCATTTAATTAAATCATATAAAGTTTTTCCCATTAAAGCAGGCGACATAGAAACTTTAACTCCAGCAGACTTAAGTGCCTCAATTTTATCCTCAGCAGTTCCTTTCCCACCTGATATAATTGCACCTGCATGTCCCATTCTTTTACCTTTTGGAGCAGTTAGTCCTGCAATAAATGCTACTATTGGCTTTTTAATCTTCGATTTTTTTATAAATTCTGATGCTGACTCTTCAGCATTTCCTCCAATTTCTCCAATCATTATGATAGCTTCGGTTTCTTCATCATTTAAAAAAAGGTCAATTATTTCAATAAAATTTGTGCCGGGAATTGGGTCTCCTCCTATACCTATACATGAGGATTGGCCTAATCCTATCTTTGATGTCTGATAAACTGCTTCATAAGTTAAAGTTCCAGACTTAGAAACTATTCCTACCTTTCCTTTTGAATGAATATGCCCGGGCATAATACCTATCTTACATTCTTCTGGAGTGATTATACCAGGACAGTTTGGTCCTATTAATCTGCTATTAGAATGCAATAGTTTATCATAAACTTTGGTCATATCATGTTGCGGAATACCCTCTGTTATACATACAATTAACTCCATTTCAGCATCAATAGCTTCTAAAATAGCATCCGCAGCAAATGGAGGAGGAACATAAATTACAGTAGCATCCGCTAATGTTTTTTCTTTTGCCTCATGAACAGTATTAAATATTGGTAATCCTAGATGCTTTTCGCCTCCTCTGTTAGGAGTCACTCCGCCCACCATGTAAGTTCCATAGTCAATGGCCTGCTCTGAGTGAAAAGTACCTTGAGCCCCTGTAAAGCCTTGGCATATTACTTTGGTTTGTTTATTAATTAATATCGACACTTTTCTTAACCTTCTACAACACTGACTATTTTTTCTGCAGCTTCTTCAAGGTTTGAAGCAGCAATAATATCTAACCCAGACGCACCTAGTATTTCTTTTCCTTCATTAACGTTTGTGCCCTCAAGTCTTACTACTAAAGGCTTATCAAGATTAATTTCTTTAACTGCTTCTACTATACCCTCTGCTATTATATCACATCTCATTATACCTCCAAAAATATTTACTAATATCGCCTCAACATCCTCATCAGAAATTATTATTTTAAATGCACCTTTTACCTTTTCAGTGGTTGCGCCTCCACCTACATCAAGAAAGTTAGCAGGAGATGATCCTTTTAATTTAATAATGTCCATGGTCGCCATGGCAAGTCCTGCTCCATTAACCATGCATCCAATCTTTCCATCAAGTTTAACATAACTTAGGTCATATTTTTCAGCTTGAAGTTCTCTTGGATCTACTTCGTTTTCATCTAGTAATTCTTTTAAATCTTGATGTCTAAATAAAGAATTATCGTCAATATTGACTTTGGCATCTAAAGCTAATATTTTGTTTTCTTTTGAGAGAATTAAAGGATTTATCTCTACCAGAGTAAAGTCTTTTTCCATTGCCATTTTGGCGAGAAGATTGACTTGATTATTAAAACTCTTGAAAGCTTCTTTAGGTATTAATAATTTAAAAGCTAATTGCCTAATCTGAAATTGGCTTATACCTCCTAACGGATCTAAGGTTACTTTAAATATTTTTTCGGGAGTTTCCTCAGCAACTTTTTCTATATCCATCCCTCCTTCCGTTGA
>MDTC01235836.1_pt1 | contig 24565 bp, 9 predicted proteins | sample 811181 | NCBI WGS metagenome assembly MDTC01 (sample SAMN05326644, study PRJNA326480) | marine metagenome | isolation source: seawater | place: Pacific Ocean: North | collected 2011
AAAACGTCAAGAACTTCAAAAGAGATTGGAAACAATTGGTTTACACAAGTCCGCGGCGGAAATAACAGTGATATCTCTAACACCACACTTGGGGTATATTATAAGTTCAATGAGGGAATCACAGGCCAAACAGCTACCGACAGCATCGTGCTTGATTATGCCGGCCGTGTTACAAATGGAACCTGGACAGGGTACACAGCCGCGGCAAGAAACACAGGCTCTGCTATTGTTTCTGCCTCTGCAGCTACAAAAGAATTTTTAGATCCAATTATTAGGACAAATCACCCAGATTATGTTAGCCTGCAGAGTAGACTGTTAAATAGTGGTACCTATTACGATTATCAAAATAATTCATCCGTACTAAATTTAGTACCAAGTTGGATTGTGCAAGAAGACGATGAAAATGAAAACACGGATTTGAGATATATAACCCATATCATGGGAGCTTATTTTGATAAACTGTATTTACAAATTTCTGAAATACCAAAACTTAGACATCAAACACACACAAGTGGAACATTTAAAGCTATACCTTTTGCTGAACACCTGCCGCAATCCTTGGGTCTATACTCCCCAGAAATATTTATTGATTCAAGTATTTTAGAAAAATTTATGAATCGTTCAGACAAAGTTGTTTTTGAAAATGATTTGAACGAAGCTAAAAACATGATTTACCAAAATCTTTATAATAACTTAACAGAAATCTATAAAGCGAAAGGTACAGAACAAGCAATTAAAAATGTTCTCAAATGTTTCAACGTTGATGATAAGCTTCTGAGATTAAAGGTCAATTCCAATAATGCAGAAATAGTTCTTAAAAATAACTTGGAATTAAACTTAATAAAGAAAAACTGCATTAACTTTAGTAAACAAGCCAATAGTGATGGAGTTGTTTATCAGAGGTCTCGAACAGCGAATCTTTTACCGGGGATTAACTCGGCAGTTGTTGCTGGTAGTTTAACCGGTAGTACAAATCAATTTGGTTATGGCTTTACTTACGAAGCGAATGTTGTTTTTCCTGAATTCAATGTTATGAACACAGTTGATACACGACTTAGACCCAATTACACTGAAATGTCTCTGTTTGGCACAGTCACAACCGATGGAACAATTGTCAGCTCATCCGCTGGCACAGACACAACCGCAACCGGTGGCGATCAAGATTATGGTAATTTCAAAATATATTTTGTCAGAGATGAACTACAATCAAAATCGGGTTACTTCAAGTTAGTTGTGGCTAATCCCGGTGCTACTGCACTCACATTGACCAGTTCAATTTTTAATGATGTTTACAACGACGAATTGTGGAACTTATCGGTAAGAGTTAAACCACAAAATTACCCACTTGATACTTTTGTGTGGCCAAAAACCGGTAGCTACAACTATGATTTGATTTTCTCGGGCTATAATTCAAAAACAACAGATCTGTTTAATTCTTTTAAGGTTAGTACACAAATTACACAAACCGCTGGTCACAAATATGTTCTTTCGGGTAAGAGAGCTTATGTTGGGGCAGATAAGGTAAATGTTACAGGCGCGATTAACCACTACTCCGATGTTTTAATGTCGTCAGTTGCATTCTGGACCAAGTATCTTGAAGATTGTGATTTACAGCAACACGCACTTGATCTAGAAAACATTGGTCTTTCTGGCTCTATTCAATCTCTAAGTGGACTAGATGGTTCAAATCTTTATACTGAAGCTTTAGGTCATGATACTTTAGCTCTTAATTGGAATTTTGGAAATGTAACAAGTTCTGATTCTTCAGGCAACTTTACTGTTCAAGACTTTAGCTCGGGTTCGGTCACTGATAGAGATGACTTTAATTGGGTTGGAAAAATCTCCGGACAATATTATACCGGTTTTGGCGAAGGCTTCGAAGCTTCTTCAAGCAAAATAATTAACAAGAAAAGGTTGAACAGTTACAGATTCACTGACCCGGAAAGACCAGTATCATCGGATATGATTCAAATTTTTACTGATGAAGATGACCTTAGTCCGAACCTAAGAAGAGAAGAAATATTACCAAATTTTGTTTATTCTCTAGAAAAAAGTTTATACGAAGCAATTTCACAAGAAATGTTAGACTTCTTTGCGGGTGTCATTGACTTTCATAACATTATTGGCCACCCCGTTAACTATTACAGACACAGATACAAAGAAATAGAAAAACTTAGACAAATCTTTTTCCGTAGAGTTAACAAAATAACTGAAGTTGAAAAATATGCCGAGTATTACAAATGGTTTGACGACGCGATCACAACGATCATATCCCAATTGGTACCAGCATCTTCAGAATATATAAACGACATTCAAAATGTTGTTGAGAGCCATGTTCTAGAGAGAAACAAATATCAAAACAGATTGGGAATTTTTGACGGCGATAAATTTAGTCTTGAAAGAATATTCCCGGTTGGCTCCACGGTGCTCACAGATACTGGTGAGACTGGTGACACCCCAGGTAGCGGAGATTATGTTGACACCAGTACACCTAAAGAATCCAGCCCGAGATCCACTAAAACACACATTACATTCTGGAAAACCCGCGCAGACCGCCGATCCCAAGAAATTACATCCGGCGATGCTATAATTGACGCGCAAAGAAACAAATTTAGGGATGTCATATATTCAGTACCAGCAGTTTCCGGCGGAACCTCTCCGCCGACATTAAGAGAGACTGACGGAACAGCATATCAACAAACCAAATTTTTTAGAAAAACAAAAGCAGCTCCAATGAGCTTGAATGTAGAAATTCAAGATACGAATTACGGAAGGAATTTAAATAATTCTAGAATGCTAACTCGTGACATTCGCGGTGGAACAAACTTTGAGAGCGTCAAGAACTTTGATTTCGCAGCCTCTATTACCAAACCCGGCGGCCCAATAAACCACGAAGGTGGCAAAATTGTCCCACTAAATGTTATGGTAGGATTTGTAAGTGACGCTACTGAGATTCCAGTGTTCAGAAATGCTACTAAGCCAAGCGACGTTATCACCAAGAAAAAGAAAACATTTAAAGTGCAGACCGGCCGCGATTGGGAATCTGGCTTGGGATACAAAAATGTTAAGTCTGGTATGGCGTTTCCGTTCAATGTATACAGTGCTAGCGTTGAGGTGAACTCTGGTTATAATGCCGAAGTAATTTCAGCAGTAACTAACAGCTTGATGATAACCAATGTTCATAACGACGTTTATGGCGATCACGCGGAAGTGCCAATGCAGGGTCCATTTACTAATCATCTAGTAGGTGGTCATCAGTCACGGCACATAGATATCAATGCTGGCACAGATCAACAAAACAACCGTCCCGAAGCTTGGAGAATCCTGCTCGGCACTTGCGACATCGTTCCGTCAGGCGCGATTGGTATTGTTGGCCCAGACTACCCACCGGCAAACTACAATCCACCCGCAGGTACTGTGCCCTACCCGTACCCACACCATGGTAAAGCTTACCTATACAGAGATCACATTGCAAAAAGGCCTGTAAATATTAGAAATGTTAACACGATTCAGAATAATAAAACTGTACCAGGCAATTTCCAAGAGCAATATGAGGTCGTCAGTTCTTTTGGTGCCTTCCATAATGCCCGGGCATTCTTAGACAACCAACCTACGTTACCGGCGCAGCTCGCAGATGTTAAATTTACTACTAATGTAAGAAGCATTTACGATATTAAAAGAACTGCAAACTCTCACGTTGATCTTGTTGGGGATTACAGCACTGCCTATCTCACTGGCACAGTTAACAAGACTATTGTAACTACCAGATTTGCTGCTCCTGGCGGCATTGAAGTCATGACAAAGGGTTATCTTGATTTTAAATCAACGGAGATGACGCCATATAACGCACTTTCATTTAGGAACCAAACGGTAATAAAACCGCAGCAAGGCCCTAGTGGCACTATATCCGAACCAGTTGTCGCCGGCGGTGCAACAAACATTCAAGTTTCCGATATTCATAATAAAGATTATGGGTTGCGCTCACACCTTGCGCGCCACTCAGCTAGGTTTGGTAGAGATTCGGTATTTGTAGCAAGCCCGGGCACTTCCTACGAAGAACTACCATCCTTCCACAAGATTAATAGAAATAGAAAGCAGGTAATCAAGGCGTCTAATGAAAACAACTCAGCGTTTATTACAAGCTCTCGATTCGATAATGCATTCGTGCAAAGGCCAATACCGGCATCGGACAGGCAGTATCAATGGTTCTCCAGCTCGGTGTTGGATGTTGGCGATATAAAATATGCTGGTTATCAAAATGTGAATAGAGGTGAAGCATATAATGCATTTAGAACGTCTTCAGCAGGTATAGAATATTACTGGACATTTATTAGTGCTTCAGATGCCACCGTTAATGGCCTTTTTCAACCATCAACAGAACTGAACATTATTATAAATGATCCAATAACCGCCAGTAGTCATACACTTGGATTCCCAAGCAGTGTAGATGTTCTAAATTACACTAACCGGGATCTTACCGGCATTACCTCTGCAAATCCAAACTATTTAAATCAGCTTTTAACATCACGTAAAGCAAAATACGGATGGACGTGGAGAAAATTCCACCAACAAAATAACAAAATGTTGAGAAACGATCGAAGAGCTAATAGATTAGTTATTGCAACTGGAAGTAGCCGAGAACTATCAACTCATGAATTAAGGCCTTTGTCAATGAAGGGCCGAGTATCCTACATAAACTTTGACTTAACAACAGCTGGGCCAGATGGCTCCACAAAAGAGAATATGACTCTTAAGTTCACTAACACAAATGAGAAAATATTCTTCAACGATTTAAAACTTAATAACTATTTTGAATTTGATTATGATTTAGTAAACGAACCTTATCGTGACGCTATGAGAGTGGCACGCGGCAATCAAGCAACACTAAATTGGTTTTTATACAAACAAAACTTATTCCCATCATTAAAGAACGAGTTTAGTGCATTTTCTAGCAAGCGCGTCGGCTATGATAATAAGTTTTGGCGCGATTCAAGAGCAGAAAGAGGTACAGTGGGCAACACACTTCGTACCGCACTCGTTGGTTTCCCTGTTAGTAAAAGCTGCTGGCCGCTTGATGCTCCTGCAAACTTCTTAACACGCACGTTCATTAGTGGCACGACAGGTAGTTCTCAGTACAATGCGATCCCACAAGATTATTTTAGTCGTCAACCATTCGTGCCTTTAAGCGGAGCCATTGCTTTCAACTTCAATGTTCCTGCGGCAGGTACATTACAAAACACATATTTTAGTTACTTCAATATTGCTAATGACGGCTCTAAGTTTGCGCTGGTAACTCCTGCGCCGCTATACGCCAGGAAACATGAACTTGGTTCTCCAAAGTCAGTTGTTTCACCGGCCGGCGTGAAAATTCCAGAAACCGGTTCTTGGACTGGGATGTTTACTGCCGCGCACCAAATTGATACTTTTGCCGGCGAAGCTGTATGGGAAGCCGGTAGTCAAGCAGGTGTTGTGGCACAATTGGCGAACCAGTCCACATCGGGTTCTTTCTTTAGTGCCGTATCTTCGTCTGTGTTCTTGCCTTCTGCATCGCTCCCATGGTATAACAATTACGATGACTTTAAGAGCGATTTAAAGTTAATGGCGAAAGGCTATGCAGTGGTGCCAGAGTATAGAATGAGCGAACATGTTAAAGATTACTTTAAGTTTGGGGTCAACAATAAGTCTAAAACTGATTTATTTGAAATTGTGGGCACAAATTCATCCAGCGCTAATGATAATTTCTACATAGATTATTCTAATTCTGATTTTCTTGAAAACTTCTTGGGTGTTAAAAGAGATAGTTTGCTGAACGCAAAAGAAATACAACTTAGTTGCAATGCTGCAATCAAGTATAACCCATATAAAGGTTTTTACCCGGCCGACCGAACAGTAGATTTGGCAGCGCAGTTTACTGATTCATTCAAGGATGCAGTTGTCGTAGGGCTGTCCGGCTCCGGCGCCGGAGGTGGAGTGCAGACCTTCACAAATAAATCTTTTGGTGGGCCCACTACAATTTATGATCGAGCTGGTGGTTTTATGAAACTGCTTTTAGATCCGATAGTCTCACCTGGAATTTTATATAACTCTATAAAATCCGGGATCGCAGTGGATTATCCTGTTGTTTCCAACCATAGAAAAAAATTGAGAAGATTTTATGGTACACAAGTTAGTCAATCAACAAACAACTGGGCCCTTTCTATAACTGGCGCCGGCACGGTTGACACGGCAGTTTCTGGCGGTAATCAATATCTTGGTGGGCAATTCTGGGATAAAAGAATCCCCTTCGAAGCTATTGTTGAGCCAAGAAAATACATTCTCAACACAGTCTTTACCGATATGGAATCACACCCATCTATGAGTTTAGATTGGAACTGGAACCAAGATGGCACTGTAGATAGCCGATTTGAAAAAGAAGCCGCTAGCGCTTCCTTCACTGATAACGCTGATGGGATTTACACACTGATGGCTCGCAACTTCTTTGGTGCTTGTGGAGAGTTCTTCCTTCAGGATGCAGGTATTACTAGATTAGAATCAAACACCGTCTTAGATGACATCCAGTTTGCCAAAGATAGTAATTTTGCTAACAGTCGTCCCCTATATATGGCTAGAATCAAGCTGCGCAGATCTCACAACGGCGCGCGCTCTTATGAAAATGAGTATGATTCGTATAGCTCGAAAGGGGCACTTAGCTTCTACGCTGTGAATGGTGCAAAAAGAACTATTAATGGAACTCAGTCCGTTGGTCAATACTCGTTACCACAAGATCCTCAATATAATCCTTTGTTCAAAGAAACATTTACTATGTACAGTAGACCTACAGCATTCGGTCCTTCATGTGCAGGTCGACCAACAGGCTCAAATGCACTCTCCGGAGCGTTTCAGTTTGCAGCAAAAGATAGTTTTAGTGGATACAACCCAGCATTTACACCGCCATATTATGATGGTGAGGCTTGGGCTGATTTAATTTTCAGACCACATGTTGTTAATAAGTTGCAAGCTACTACTTCCACACCTGAAAAGTATGATCTAAACAGAATTTTAAATGAAACAGAAGTTGTTTGTTGGAGATTTGATGCTGGGGAACCACGACAAATTGGCGCTAGTGCTCTAACCGCCTCAATTCCTGTTTTGATTCCGGTAGAACAAACACAGCACAATACGGATTCTATGAACGGCACCGGCCCACGTGGCGATCGCACAGTTCCATCAATCTACGATGGCAAGAGAATTAATGTTAACTCGATGCAGCTGACTTCTAGTGTTAAGATTTTTGGTACCGAAAAGGTGCTTGAACAAGAAACTGATAAATTTGGTCAAGTTATTAAAAATTCCAATAAGCCAGTCGGTAACAAGTGGATTATTCAACCTAAGTGGGAAACACCGATGCTCAACTTCAATGATGAAGGAATACGTGGCATCAGTGCAGAAAATAATACCCTAACTCTACCAACTTATGGATCGGCGTCTGTTCCAAGAGGAATGTGGCATCAGTTTGGTGTTATCCCAGACGACCCCAATAAAGGCGTTTTCCTGGAGATTACCGACATTCCAGAGGACTGGTTGAGGAATCACTATGAAGTCCTGGCTGGAGACAGAGAAACGCCATATAACGGCAATGCAATCAGCGCTAATAATGCAGATACAGGAGTTACTCCATCTCAGCAAAATGAAAGAAGACTAAATCTTTACAAGCATGTTCGCTCACTATCTTCACTTTGTGGGTTTGACCAAACCAACTCAAGCGCCAAGCTTGGTCAATTAAAAGAAAGCTTTGCAGTTCATGAGGCTGTTGTAGCAGTACCATATGTTATAGAGGAAATTAATGAAAGCCTTAGAGAAAAGCTACCAAAAGATTCTAAGTTAAGAAAAACAAGAAAGAAATTTATTTCAATACCCAAAAGAAGATTTGCCGCTACGCGCAAACAAGAAGCCGGCTCACCACAGGGCGACAGTTTAAGTACTGCCGGCGAATCTTTAAGAAAATTAAAACAAAATATGGAAAAATATGTATTCCCGCCTGAATTTGATTTCTTGAACAATAAAGAAATAGATCCAGTTGCGATGTATGTGTTTGAATTTAAATACGAATTTGATCGCGATGATCTCTCTTACATTTGGCAAAACCTTGCCCCCAGAGATTCAAAAGAAGTTCACTTTCAAGAGGCGTCAGTCGCACATAATATAGCAAATAACGAATTAATTAACGAAGAAGTACTGATGAACGATAACCTGAGATGGATGGTGTTTAAGGTGAAACAAAGGGCCGTAACGGACTATTATGATCTTATTCCTGACCAAGCAAATGAATCAACAAGACAAGTAAAACAAGATACGACAGACTTGAAAAAATACAACTTTGGATTCAACTGGCCTTATGATTACTTATCTTTCGTTGAACTAATTAAAATGGACGTAAATATATTACTTAAAGATGAATAATGGCTAAATTTTTAGATAAAAAAGAACAAGTTATAGATTTTCAATTGACTCCCTATGGAAAGCACCGCCTTTCTGTTGGCCAATTGAAGCCTGCATTTTACGCCTTCTTCGATACTGGTGTCACCTATGACAGCGAATATGCTGGTTTTAGCGAAGTACAGACTAAAATTCATGAAAGAATAAAAACAGAGACACAATTCATTGAAGGTATCTTGCTGTTTGAGGAAGCTGAAAATACAGTCCCAGAAAGCGAATGGGTGGGAGAAACTTACGATGAAGCTGTTATAGCGCCCGGACTGAGCCGTGTGATAACGGGCGCCGAACTTGAGGCCCTCGTCCCAATACTGGGTTCAGCTATGGGATATGACTCAGCCGAAGGAATTTTCACTGATCCTCTTGTCCGCAGCGCTGGATATAAGTACGTTCGTGATTCAACTTCTCTGTTCGACCTAGACATCGTACCAAAAAAATTCGTACCAAAACCAAATGTTCTGTCGTTTGAATCTGCAATTGGTGATGCAGCATTTGAAGGAAAAAACACGCAGCATGCGCCGGCTTGGAAGCTTTTGGCTTGCCAAGGTGAAATCACCAATGTTGAGACCAAAGACGTTACAAAATACAACCTCACATCAGCAGAATTTGACAATGAGATAGCAGAATTCAACATTCCCCAGATTGATGTAAAAGCAAACTATACTTTAGAAATTAGTAAGCCTGCTGAATTTCTTTCGGAAGAATCGCCTTCAGATTTTGTTAGTGAGACTTTACCATTCTTAGATGGCTCAACGATCAAATTGATAAAAAATGATGTAATGGTATATGCCGAAGAAATTAACACACAACTGCTTACCGAAAACTTTGATATTGAAGTTTTTGAAATGATTGAAGATACAGGACTGGTTGAAAAAGCCCGGGCAGAGTTGACAGTCGGCGCCACAGCAATTAGTGTGGGTGACACAGTTACAATTGGGGATGGTATCACCACAGAAACGTTTGAGTTTATTGCTGTCCCCGGTGGCACCCCAGCAGCAGGTAATATTGGTGTGTACGTTTCCAATAATTATTATCTTGATGGCACTAGTGCCAATAGAAAAGGAACCATCCTCAATCTTTTGTCTGCTTTAAATCAAGACGATGGTTCGACCACTTCTGGGTACCCTTCTGATTACGATAAATCAGATGCTGGAAACACCGCCAGGGGTCGATGCCGCGGCTCAAACCCGGTAGGTTGTTATACCGGAAGACATAACTTAAAAATTGCAATAAAAAAAGAGCAAATTGGACTAGTTGCTACACATAACTTTTCCGCCGGCGGATTTCCGATTAAATTGATAAATAATAATACGACACAGGGAAATCCTAATCAATTAATTACATCAACTGGCGCTGCAGCTAGAATTAGCCCCGCGGGCTTTTTAGGCGGGTACACGACAAAAGGCGTAGAACTAAAAAGAAAATACTTTGTGGATTCAATAGAACAGATTGTAGATGGCCTAATGATTGCATCGACAGAGCAAGAAGTAAAAAACCCAGCTATGACCGAGGATTCCGTTGAATATTACTTTAATATCTTAACAGATAGCGATGTAAGTGGTAAAATTGCTTGTAGTTGTGCCAGCACCTTCAATAGAGATTCCTACTACATCGACATTGATTTTGACTGTGCCGAAGAAGATTTGAAAAGAGTTTATTATGATATATATGGTTCAGCAACAAGTCCAGAGGTCTGCAACCCACCAATCCCAGGTGGCTCATCTGACCTTGGGGAATTGTTGCCAGAAACTGATATATGCGAGGATGAATAATGTCCAGTGTTAATGTAGCAGGTATAACTAAAGATCAATTTGGTACTAAAATGCCTAATGTTTTTGTTGACAGAATTACTTTAAATTATCTGGACGAGTCGGATTCTTCCGGTCAACCCTATACAGAAGTAGAAGCCTCCTTGACAATAAAACTTACTAAACCAGATTATATGCAATCAGGCGCCGCAAGGGAGTTTGTTGAGCGACATTTAAGTGATATTTACCTATATGCGCATCTGACTTACGAGCCTTGGATTAAGGGGTATTTAAATAAAAATGAATTTTCTCTAGAGTATTGGCATATATATGGAATGTCACGAACACCCGAATCTTACCCAGAGAACCGCTACATAAGAATAGCATTGCCGGATCTTGTATCTGTGGACAATATTTATGAATCTATTTTACACATTGGGCCCAACTTTGATGAAGCCGGCAACGAAATCGTACAAATTAATAACATAAAAATAAAAATGGATACTCGCCTCTTTGGTGATCCTGAGTCTGAGATACCCAATCTTCACGAAATAGAAAATTTGATGTTTTTTGCCTATACAGGTATCAAAGCATCTGGCCCATTTGCCGACCCACCTTCAGCGAGGTTAGATGACGGACTGTTTAGCGAAAGATACAGCGAACTAGATTACACTACTTCTTCAGACGCCGCGGCTCTCACTCACGTCTTAGAAAAATTGAGTTCCAACTCTTACTTTAGTGATATATCATATTACCATGTTTTAAACAAGAACAGAATAGCAACAAAGTTTTTCCAAGCTTATGTTAGACCTGATGGTACACCATACTTTGATCAAGTTTTACAATCCACTAATGGCAAATTTTACGCTACTGACAATTATTCTTTTGATAATATTAAAGCAGATATTGAAGCGTTAATAGAGATACACAATGCTTCGCGCGAAGCTGACGCAAACCTAGATACAAACATTAAAAATTTAGAAGCTATTATAAATGCTTCGGATAACAAAACAGGTGTATTAACCGAACTTTCTAATTATCGCGCGACATATCCTGATAAATCACCAACCGGTCTTTCAGGAACATTTTATGCCGAATTTGTAGTTGTTGGTGCTCAGATAATTCAATCAGTACAAGATCAACAAGAATTAGACACTCGTATGCTTTATGACAGTCTGGTTGTGGATAATAGATTTGGTTTCTACACTGGGACGTATACCCCTCCAGACCCGTCAGGTATTATTAGTCTTGAACCTACTTCGGATATCCGCGCCGCAGACGTTGTTCGTGGCGTGCCATATACAGAGCCATCAGCTTGCTACCTTCCTAATAAATGGATGCAATTAGCACGCAAGGCTTTTATGACAGATTCTATAACCTCTTATACTGATGAGCAGCTAGCAGATCTATATGGGGTAGATAGCGCCGGCGCCGGCACGTTTAGAGAAAATTTCTCTGATGAAGGTGAAGCATTGACTAGATTATTAGAAGAGCTACAGAACAAATATGTGGCCGAGGGCTTCACAACTGTGGAAGCTCGTTATATGGCTCATGAAGAGCTGGCTTTTGAGTTTGATACTTCCGACATTGATTCCAAGAGCACCGGAAGATATACACACTCTCCAGGTAAAGTCAGATCTGAATTACTAAACCCGACATTGAACGGCCACATGGGTGGCCACACCGACAGTTATGCTGATCTTAGAGCAGGGGATGCGTTAGTCTATAATTTCGGAACTTTCTTGTTTGATTATGAGAAAGCGCTCAGGACTCAGTCGGCAATAGCTCACGTTTTTGATCTTGAAAAATTACAAAAGCTTTTCAGGATCAACATCCCATATGAGAATTTTTTTGTTACCAAAGTTGAATTATCTAGAAATGAATTACGCTTAGATGCAACTGACATAGCTTCATTTCATGATAAGTTTATTAGAACTAAACTGGAGTTATCAATGGTAACCCCATCGGTAACACATACCGACCCTGTGCCTGAACTTGAATATGTGGATTATCCAAAGAATTCTAAGACCAAGTTCAAATATCTTGGAGGTAAGGATTCAGGAGAAGCCGGCTCAGAAGCGGAAATTTATGCTGAAAGAAGTAAATATTTACGGCCGTCGTGGACAATTGGAGGCTCTGAACGGAGGGCCTCGTTAAAGTTTGTTAATTGGGATCTTGCAACTGATGAAGACGATCGACTCTCTCAAGTTAATAATTTAGATCCGGTAGTTGAAAACAAGAAGCTTAATTTTGATTTTATCGAAGACACCGATCGTCGTTATCTACGTGTCTATGACGGATATAGGCTAATGTGCTTTAGATTTTTTGATGTTATGGATGACGATGTTGCTTACTATAACACTATTGAAGTCGATGATGAAGAGCGCAGCGCTTTAGTCGAGACATCAAACAATCTAGGAGAAAGGAAAACTTGTTATTCTATAACTGTTGAAGTTGAAGATCAGACACAGTTGACTTATGACAATTTTGTATCTTATATAGTAGGTGTGTACAACTCTTTTACTGAATACTATGGATATGCCAATGATATATGCAGTTTTAATAATATAACAAATGAGTTCAATCAATTCTTTATTGATCAGATAGAAGAAATATTCCCTGATAATCATATATGGGTTAAAGCGGCATACGTAGCAAATGCTTTAGGTGAGTTGATATTTGGAGTTACAGGCACCGAGATGGACACAGATGTTTTCAATGAGAAAGTTCAAGAAACTGTAATAAAAATTAGTCCTAGAACTGGTAATTTGTTTCAGTTAACCGCTTTTGCTGATCAATTTAAAGCAGTAATTGATTACATAGTGATTAATGATCTTGAGACCAGTAGCGGAGTGGGTGTTGGCACTGATATCGCAACTCCATTTAGTAGGATGAGGGAGATATTTCGATCCGATAGTGGCGAAGAGCTTGGAAAGAGAAAATTGCAATTTTATAATGAGAAGCCAATTTGGGAGCCAATTTCCGGTGATATTACTCCAGATAGTATAGCCCTGGAAAACACCACGGTAGACGTTAGTTACAAAGCCCTTCCTGAATTTGCAATCCCAGTAGGAACAGCAACACCAATCAATTTTACTGCAGATCACGACATGGGCACCCTCGGCGGACTCTTTTTAGCAGAAGCCGGCTCTTACTCCGCGGAAGCCGCCAGTGACGCCGGCGGCGGAGTCTTGGGGGGAGAACTCTATCCAGATTGGTATGGAGCCGCTGAAACCATGTCCGATTTATTGGCAGACACTTATGTCCGAGAGGGGGTAACTAAGTCTGAAACTGTATCAAATGCAGCAAAAGTAGTTGATCTGGTGTATATGCCTTTGAAGGGTCCTTCATCGCGCAGCACAGAAATGATGATAAATTTTTACCATTTAAATTCATATGTGGCTTCCTACGGAGCGGGCTTCTTTGGCGAAGCAGAGACAACATCTGAATTCAGAGAGTATCATCTTGACGACCACCTAAAAAGTAAAGCCTTTGTTGGTTCTAAGCCTCCAGGAGATGCAATTGAGGATGCCCTTGAAGCCGCGGCCCCGACCTACGCAGCGTATTGGCTAAATAAGATAATGAAATATACTACAATTGATGTAGACGTCGACGGTTTTCCTCTCAATGATATATCCGACCCCGCTCGCCAGCTTGGTAAACTGAGGCCCGGTATACCCGAAGTTGTCAGTGGGACCGACTCTGGCGAGGTCAACAATCAAATAGCTAGCCGAAGGTCATACCGAACTGCCATAAGATGCTTGGCAGCTTTAGAGCGACTTCGATTCGCTCACTATCATGCTTGGACATCACCGGGCCCAGAGGAGGCAACAGGGTACATCAGCATAAGTTTCTATAGTGCGGAATATCGACACTTTAATGAATTCTTTAATTTTTATTCTAGTGTCGGAACGATTTCTGAGGATTTTGTGTCCGATCTACACAGACACATACTCCACCGCTCTTACTGGACTACTCATGAATTAAGAAGAATCTTATCTAATATCATTTCTGCCGCGCAGTCAGGCGACACAGCGACTGCCATAGAAATATTAGAGTCATATGGTTTATCTGATTTTATGAATCCTGATGATCCTTATGGACCTATGACTGGCACCCTCGGGGCCTCTAAGATGGAACATGATGCTGCAACAATTGAAATATCGAGCTTATTAAAAGAAATAGGATAAAGGTTATTAGGGTAATTCCTCACAACTATTAATTTCAAAAAGGAATAAATTTTAATTTATTAAATAATTATTTTAGCGTACAACAAATGTCTGACTACTCAAGAACAAATAATATCCCGTCACAAACAGATTCCGAAGGCGGCGCCACTAGCGGCAATATCACCGGAGACCGAAGAAATTCCGGCCATCGAAAACTTAAACTAATTTCGAAATCTGGCCCTATAACACTGTTTTCCAATCCAAACTCAATTACGATAGAAGCCGCGGATGAACTTAAAAATGAAGGATATATGACACTAAACAATATTGGCTTAGATCTTGTTGACAAGTGTGAAGGAACTTTAGGTGCCCTAGGGTTTACTATTGTTGAAACAGAAGAACTTTCCCCCGGTCTTGCCGGCAGCTTGAAAGATTTTTCTCTCATAGGTTCAACCAATGAAGATACAACTATCAAAAATTCAAAAATAGTTGATCCGGATTTAAGTAAGTTAACGCCGGTAAAAGACCGCGCAGGAGACAAGTTTAAAGATCAGAATGATTCATTTTATGATTTAGATCAAGAAAGAAGTCAAGCTATTAAAAACATAAATAAAAAAGAAAAGTTAAGATCACAAAAATCCCGTGCTAAAGTAAGACTCGCTGCAAAAATGACTGAAAGTGTAAAAAAATCACAAAATAAAATGTTAGCCAAAGTAAATAAAAGAAGTATTAAAAGATGAGTTTTTCTCCAGAAATTGAGAGTTCGCACATGCAAATAATGAATGTGTTTACAAGATATAATGGTGGTGAACCTTTTAAGTCATACGACCAGTTTCTTGCTGCAAATTTTATCCCCTCGCCGGTTAATTTCCGCTCTACACCTCTGAGATTTCCAACTTTATATTCGTTCGGCAACGGTAATGATGTTCCCTATGCAGAAGCAATCCGAAGCATCGACGCTGATTATCTTGTATATTGTATTAGAGGTACTGTAACTGAGTTGCCAAATCTTCCTAGCGCCGCAGACAGAAGTGGTTTTCTTGCATGGGATGAAGGCTTTTTATCCACCCTAATGAGCCGAGTATGGGCTTATCGGAACGGCGCCGCTGGTGTAGACGATGAATGGATCCAGGAATATAAATTGGGAGATACCTCCGACAATTGGTACTACAGTAATTCAGAAAGAACCATCCCCGGCTCAAGAATGGTCGATTTTTATAAAAATGATTGGGCGGCCGCTCCTTTCAACGTGTACTTTACGGAGATCAAATATGCAGCAGGAGTAACTGAGCGAGTCCAACTTAATTTTACCGACCGTAGAACTCAGCTTGGGATTACACAAGTGTTATATTCAACAAGCGTTGCCGATGCGAGCGGCGATAATTCATTTGCGAAAGATGAAGACGGAGAATGGGCATTGCCATCAGAGATGACCGTTGTTCAAAAAGAACAGTACAAATATCCCAGGCCTGGGAGCCCCTACCCTGTTGAAGGGGGCACTGCCGGCGACGTAGAATTATATAACAGTAACTTTTCCCACAACTATGACAGTGGGTATGACTATGTTAGGCAATCTTTAAAAAGTACATTTAAAACTCCGGATCAGATAGCAAGCAACAGCGAAAATTATATTGACAGCATAGTAGAAGGAATTAACGAATTATTGTCGGTAACTTCCGAAGTCCCAAGAGGGTTTACCACTAGAAAACAAGCTTCGCCCCAAGCACTACGAGAAAATTATACAACTTTCTCGCAGCTTAACATTGAGTCAGCTTCTCCGAATACAACTTCTCCGAGTACAACTATTAACATGCCTACCGCCGGCGTCGGCGGAGGGGGAAGTTCTTACTAATGGCTAAATACTACAGCGGCCCGGGCAGCTATAAAAATTCTTTATATCTTATTCCTACAGATGCTATTTGTGATATTAATAACCTTAATACAGGCGGGGATTTGTTAAGAAGAATATTCGGTTCATTTTATTACTATTCAACAATTCCTAGTTCTGGAGATAAATCAATTGCGCTAAACGAATATACGGTGGAAAAAGTTGAAAATTTAGTTGGAACAGAAGTTCACAGGATTACTCCCGATGATTGTGAGCAGATACAATATGCGGAAATAAATCCAGCCAGAATACAAGTAATTGACAAAAATGTAGATATACCAAATCTTAAAATACCAGTAAGACTGTATGCTGATAAAGATAATAAATCAGTTAAAGGCGATTATCATTGGAAACAATTTTTATTTGGCGGTCAATATGCTGGCCAAACACTGCCAAAGAGGTTAAATACAGAAAATATTCATTATGATTCAACATTTTTCCTCACAGTTCCCGCTGATTATTTACAACAGGAAGCGTATGAGTCTTTGGAAGTCGATATGCCGTATTACTTTACAAAGACTAATATTTTTTCAAACTATTATGATTACAACGATAAAGTGCAAAAATATCAAGATTGGTCTAATAATTTAGAATCTGAACTTTTGATGCCAAACTTTTATGTTGTTAGTGAACATTTTCGTAAAGCATTTAGCGAAACTGCGATGGAAGACGGTCTCCCGGGGTTTGCTCCTATAACTGACGAGGAAGCTGCTACTCGCGAACAAATCAATTACTTGTCTAATAGGCGCAAAATTGACAATTATCATTTTCCCGTTGGATATTACTGGAAAGATCTCGACCAAGATCAATATTTTGGTGAGTTTTTTACAGAAACAAACACAAATTCTGAATTTGAACAAGCCACATTAAATAGTATGCAAAATATTGTCTTTGATCAACATTATTTTCAATATGTAAAAGACGAGTTGAGACCAGCATCAGCTGAAGAGCCTTTTTTTGAAAATAGCTTGGACAGAAGACTATCAACCTTTTTCAATGTTCAAATTAAATTTGACAGACACACCAACACAATTATTAGCCGCGGCTCGCCTTGGCCAGATTACGGATCATCTATTACTTACCCGTACAATCATAAAACAGAACCAGATACAAACCAACAAGTATTCAGAAGATTAATTGAAAGTACAAATTTTTCATCTAGAATGCTTGAAATTTTAAAAGATATTGATAGCGGTGAAATTACAGAAATATCTAAGAAGCGCCTTCCCTTCAATTACTGCATAACAAAAGATTCATTTGAGTACAGAGATGGTAAGCCTTCCGAGGCTGTCCCAACAGCTGAAAGGCCAGAAAACTCAGTGGGCCTTCACAGTATGAATTTTATGGACTTTCTGTCATACACTTACAACAATTATAATGTAGCCCTAAATGATAACTACATCTTTGCTGGTCCATCAACCGCGACACAAGCCGCGACTATGTCTGATGACACATTCTATAGAACGTTAAACGGTGCTTCGTTGATCAATATGATTGATGGCACAAAAGATATAATGAAGTCTTACATGAGTACGTATAGCCCCGGTGAAGCCGCGTACCTCGGTGCCGATGATATTTCCAGATCAACTCAAAATTTTATGGAAGACATCTACGGACCTGGGTTTAAAAACCAGGAGGTGTTAGCCTATAAAATAGAAAAAATGGGCGGCGCCGTTAGTGGTGACAGCAGCGAGCAAAACGTTATACAAAAATTCTGGATATACAACTCGTCAGTCGCTCCACCAGAAATAAGTTTTTATGACAGTCAAGTAAAATACGGAAAGGAATATACCTATAAGATTACTGCATACGCGCTGGTGTTAACTCACAAATATAAATATGGAGATTTTAGATTAACCAAACAAATTGGCGCCGCCGATTATCTTGGTGACGTTGATGGTACCGAGTACTGTTTGCAATTCTATAACCCAGAAAATAATATGATCAGTCCACAATTGTTTGCGTCTGCTGATCTTACACTGGCTGAAGATAGTCCCTTGAGAACTGTAATTTCTGGTATGAACAACTTTGCTCCAAATTCTGTAGAAATAAGCAGACACCCACAGCTATTAGATTTTCACCTGTATCTTGAGCCCTGCGTTGAATTAATAGAAGTGCCATTGTTTCAAAAATCTGTAAAGGTTATGGACAGTCCTTGCAACTCAATTAACGTAACCCCGTTTCATTTTATTGATAACAACAATATGGTAGGGTTCCAAGTAAATCAAGAAAGTTTTATCAAGAGGCCGTATCCTGAAGTGATCAGCGCTGCAGACTTAAACAATAAGATGGACTATCTGAAAACAAAAGAGATAGCCCAATACAACATGATAGATATAATCTCCGAGTCACCGGCACGCTATATCGAGATGTACAGGATTAGAAAAAAACCAAATTCTTTTGCTGACTTCAATGACTCATTGGTGGCAACAATTGATTTGAGAATTAAAAACGAAATCTACAACTTTAAAAATAAGATTGTATCGGATCAAATTAATACTAACACCGTATACTACTACGTTTTTAGATTCGTGAACGAAAACGGTAACCCGGGACCACTATCACAAATAATACAATGTGAGCTGATAAACGATGGAGGATATACATACTCGCTTTTCGATACTGTAGATTCATCAGAATTCAATCCTAATCAAGTTGCAACAAACAGTATGGTCTTCAAAAAAATAATGCAGATTGATCCAAACTTAAGTCAACTATATTTTGATGATCAGGAGGTTGATTATCAAGATTTTGCACAAAATCAGATAGGTAATTTAAAAGTTGGACCGACCAACAATAAGATTTGGAATAAAAAGTTTAAAATTAGATTGACATCTAAAAAAACATCTAAAAAATTAGATCTAAACGTTACATACGACCTCGTTAACAGGGATCTTTCTAAAGGGACCTACACTCCCCCGCCACCAGATTACGAACCAGCGGATATACTGACTTCGCCAGAATTAGATGATCCGCCAATTGATATCACAATTGACAGTGGAATTGGTGATGACAGCCCTATATCTGACCCCATCTTGTTTGGTCGAACAGTTGATACCGGCGATCTTGGTCTTGTCGATCTCGATTTTACACCTCCGGCTGTTAAAGACGGTATTGTTACTTCAAGTGACTTGCACCCTGCGTTCTCGCGCTTAATCCGAGAAGGCACCGGTTTCCCAGTTTCATTATACAGATTGTTGTCAGGAGCTGAACACTCCATGACTCAAGATGCGCTAGATTCAAAAACTTGGTTTAGAGATATGCAGACGGGTTACGAATTTGTACAAAACTTTGTTCAGTACCACGGTACTAGAGGCAGCTATGATAGAACAACCGGTAACTTCGGCCCGGCCGTTGTGGGTCCTCAATCCGTCGCCTCGCAGTTTTATGATTGGGTTTTTAACCGCCGAAATGCTGCACGCCTACCATATCCGCTGAGTAAAGAGTTGACTATCGTTAGTGCTCTTTATCTGGTAAATTTGATACCAGAAGCACACAGGGCCCTGTATGGTGGCGGCTCCGCCGCTATGCGAGTAGAGCGCCGGTGGACAGATAATGGGTCAAATTTTACAAGGACTAAAAATGATATTTTATCCCTCACGCGCTTGCCTTTCGGCGTTGGTATGGAATCTAAATATAGCGATTTTGAAGGTTCCGAACATTGTCCAGAAGCATTTAGCATGGCGCACATACTAAGTAATTTAAAACAAACTCCAGATATGTTGGATGATTAATAATAGAGATGAACAAAAAGTAGGAATTTAAAATGTCATTTATAAAAACTAGCGACACAATTTTAATTAAAGCAACTTTAACTGAAAAAGGTAAAAAGCTGCTCTCACGTGGCAAATTTAAAATTGCTAAGTTTGCTTTGGGTGATGACGAAGTTGATTATAGGTTGTATAAAAGCGAACTTGCTGACGACGATGCGTATATTCCTGCCTTAAAAAATGCAAAGATGATAGAGGCACTTAGAGATACTAATAATAACATTCAATTCGGACTAAATTCTCATGATAGTGGTATTTTATATTTGTCTGAAGACCAAAAACAGATTCTAGGTGATGCTTCACCACACGCCTTTATCGAATATTTGCCCATTTTAGTTAAAAATACTAAAACAACATATGCACCAACCTTTAGGAACGATAGATACTACGTTTCTATTAATGACGAAACAACAACAATATTAAATGAAAATTTATCTAATTTTACATTTTTAGAGGCTAACGATTACGATAAAATAAAAATAATAATTGAATCCGGAATTCAACCTGATTATGCTAGTCTGTCAGAAATGCCAGAAGAACTCGTACCAACAAAAATGAACAGGCAAAAATTAATACTTGAAAAGTTTTTATTAGATGAAGATTTCCTTGTTGAAGCAGACAACAGAATCATCTCGAATATTATCGGAATACAGCAAACATCTCAGTTTGAAAATTTTGCTAGCGGAGAAAGTATTATTAATTTTAGCACCGAAAACTTTGATAGCCCAGCAATATCTTTAGATTCCAATTTTGATTATTACGTCACTTATTTATTAAAAGGTATTTCAAATTCTCTGTTTGATTACACTGATGTCACAGCAGAAACGACCAGCACAAAATTTTCTAATATTGATGGCCCAAGAGGCAGCGTTGCCGCTTTTAATGTTAAGACGGATCAAGAACTACAGGTTAATTCCACCGGGACGAGAGATTCCAGGTTTGTTGAATTTGGATTACTAGAAGAAGTATTATTCAGCGAAATGCCAACTAGAAAGTTCGATTATATTGATACAACTATTTATATTGTAGGAGCAACGACAAACAGTAGTTTGCAAATACCATTAAGAATTATAAGATATGCAGGTCTATAATTTTTTAAAATAATAATTATTTATGGTAAACTCAATTACAAAACCACTATTTATTTAGATTAAGAGGATAATAAATGGCTTTTTTAGACAACTCAGGTGACATCATCCTAGACGCGGTTCTTACAGAAATCGGTCGCAAAAGAATGGCAAATGGCAATTTTAGGATTGTAAAGTTTGGTCTAGGTGATGATGAAATTAACTACGAAAAATACAATAAGAACCACTCGTCGGGTTCTGCTTACTACGATTTAGAAGTTTTACAAACACCAGTATTTGAAGCAAGTACTGGATATAATGCTGGGATCAATTACGGCCTTTTAAGTTTGACGAATCCAAATATTCTTTATATGCCGACAATAAAAAGAAACCAATTAGTAAAAGACTCAGCTAAGCCAGTTAGTAACGTTTATTATCTCGCATCACCTGATGGTGTCACAGCAGATGCATTGGTGACGGCCTTTGGTGGTGCTAGCGGTGGCGGCCAAGAGAAAGTCTTGAGATCAGGAAAAACAAACGGTACGGCAATTGTATTAGAGACCGGTCTGGACACTGGAGAAATTGCGGGCACCGCAGCAAATAAAACTAATTTTATTTCTTCAAATGGCCTACAAGAATCAAGCTTCACTATTTCAGTAGACAAAAGATTCTTTGTCGGCGTAATGGGGCCGGCAGGCAATTCTACTTTTACTAATGGTGGGGTTTCCGGAGAATCTAACGTCTCATTCATGCTATCTCCAAATATCGCAAACACACCATCGATGTACTATAAAAATATGAATGTTGCCACCGTCCCAGCGCTTAATAACAATGTCTTTAAAAGATTGACCGATGACATTGCGGATACTGCAACTTCTGTAATTGCGGGTCCACGCGCTAGCGTAACAATGCTGAACTTTCAAATAAAATTGTTAACCGCCGATGATTTCCAGCGTTATGGAAAGACTGGTCAATCAATCGCCGGCGCTGCCGGTACTTATCGATATATCGATACGACTGTGCGAGTTCATGGCTCTACGGGCTTGACTGAACAGTTACCAATCAGAATTACACAAAAAGAATAACGGAGTTTATAAATGCCAGTAAGAAATTTTGAGCCAATCAATCCGACAACGGATGTCACCACAACTAGAACATTTTTGCATGAGGTCATTCCGATCACAGGCTCGATTGTAAGTGGTACTTATTCGGATAATAACATTAAAAACTACACTCACGGAATGTTCCAGAGTGTGTATGACTATCCATACCTTAGTTCATCAGCTAACCATATCTTCGATTTAACTATGGGATACGCAGGCAACTCAGCTATTTCTGCCAGCACCAGTGTGCAAAACTCTAAAAAGATTAATATGTATAACCAGTTTGCTCAAACCTTGCTTGGCTATACTGGATCGGCAAACACTATCCGCCCCTTCGAGTCTGATTTACTTTTAGATTTGACTGGCTCAATGAAAGAATGTTTCTTTGTCAATTTTTCGCGACTTCTGACCAAAGATGAAATTAAGAAAAACACGTTTAGTATTACGCTCGGAACTGGTTCGTACTCCACACCCTTCAAGACAGGTTCTGGCCCATTGGTATTACGAGATGCTAATGCAAGAATCAATGGCGACGGGGTTAACAATGCTGACGGTGGCGATTATGGAGTTCTTTTCTCTAATTCTGCCGGCACGGGCGACGGCCTTGGGGTGGTATTCTATCAAGCTGGTATTGCTGTTATCACAGCCTCCGCTTTCGGCACCATGGCAGATTTTGCTAAGCATCCCACGCATGGGAATCAAACTCCACAGCAAGCCCTTACGGGCTCATCTATAACAGGTTCAATTGAAGCGTTTAGAAGAAGAATCCAAAACCTCTCCTTTAACAATACCACTGAGATTAATTCTACGGTTTACTTCTGTAGAGCACCTTCGAACAAGTTCAACTATAGCGCTAACCCTACATATGTAAGTGGCAGCAAGATTAGAGTTAAGAATATTGGACAAGACAACCCAGTTGCATATGTTACAACTGTTGGCCTCTATAACTCTGCAAATGAACTTTTGGCAGTTGCTAAGCTTTCCGAGCCACTCAAGAAGAGTGTAGATAATGAACTTACGATTAGAGTAAGATTGGACTACTAAAATGTCATACCGTAAGTTCGGTAAAAATGATGTTTTAATTAACACAATAAAAGCAAACCCACGCAGCGAGTTTTACATATATACTAGCAGCGTGTTTTATAACAATAGAGGTGTTCAGCAGGGTCAGTTCTCTGGTGACGCTCGTATGACTGCAACAGGTTTTGTTAACCTATATGAATATAATATCGACAAGCTGAGTGGTTCTAACAACTTTATTGAACCATACATATCAAAAGACAGCTCTAGGTTAAGTTTAACCATGACCACCTCCTCATTAACCTTTTCAGAGTGGGGTGGTACTTTTGATTATGGTGATAGAATAACAGGTAGCTATCCCCAGTATGCCAGTATAAAGAGAGAGTTCATAGTTACCCCCTCGGCCTCAAGTGCTGATTGTGCTGACAGAAGGCTTGCTTGTGGCCACAACTACTCTTATATGTCTCTTAGGCCGCTGTTAAACCACTACGGGACACTGAGCGATCACTTTAAAGTTTCATCGTCTTACGGAAATAAAGACGCTCAAGAATTAAATTTGATTCACATACCATCAATTTTTTATGGCAATAAAATTAAGCCTGGGACTGTGTCTTTAAAGTGGTATGTAACTGGTACCTTGGTAGCAGAAATCGCGGACCTGAAGCAGAACGGTGAGTTAATCTCAACTAATCGTGGCACTGCAACCGGCTCGGCATACGGGCCCGGCCTATCTACTATGGGTGTAAGCCTTGCAGACCGTTCCGGCTCTGTACAGGGTGTTGTGTTGTATAACGAAGGGTTTATCATTCTTACTGGTTCTGTACCAATTACACAAAACTACACTTTAAATTTACGTTCGGGTACGTCAACGAGAAAGTGGCCTAGGTGGATATATTGGGGCGCCGGCGCCAGAGATGGAGTAACAGAAGCAAGTTTTGATGGGAGTGCCACGGCTTACACATTTAAGTCTGCATCCTTTGGTCTTAGTTTTCAAGGCGAAACAGCTACTGAAACTGTAACTATGTATGCCCGGGCCCCACGTGGACAAGTAAACTATTCAAATAACCCAACCTTCATAAAACATAACCAACAATTATTAAATTTCACGTCCTCTCACATTTACGAAGAGAACAAAGAAAGACTATTAAAAAATATCGTAACATCAAGTTTCGGAGATTATGAAGAAAACTTTAGAAGACAAGTTTATATTTCCAAAATTGGTGTCTATGACGAACAAAGAAATTTAATCGGAATTGCCACTTTGGCCAATCCTGTATTAAAAGACGAAAACCAAGACTTTGTGTTTAAAATAAAAACGGACATCTAAT
>MDTC01207602.1_pt1 | contig 24562 bp, 20 predicted proteins | sample 811181 | NCBI WGS metagenome assembly MDTC01 (sample SAMN05326644, study PRJNA326480) | marine metagenome | isolation source: seawater | place: Pacific Ocean: North | collected 2011
GAAAGTCACGGTGCTCTGCATCCACTACCCGGGCGGCAATCGCCGCGCCAGTTTGCTGAATCTGAGACACCTGACCGGAGGTCACGCCGACAAATGCAGTGCCTGAGGCCAGCAAGCCGTCAGTGCGGTCCATGGGTGGAATCGGCGGCAACACACTATTGGCAACATCTTCGCCAAACACAGCGGCAATGGTGTTGGAATATTGTTCTCCGGTTAACAGACGCGTCCGCAGCGGTGAGGCAGCTGTTTCCGGCTCTGCAGGTTCGCTGGGCTGTTGACCACAGGCCACCAGCAGTCCGGCGAAAAGCACAAGTATCAAGCTGCCTGCGGCTTTGGTCTTGGCGAGAGCTGTTTTCATCAAATCTGCCTATTTAACCATAGTTATTCTAAGTTACCTGACCGGGTCGCCCGGTCAAGCTCTTATTGGGCAATCGCGAGCGGGAGGCGACTAGCGCTGCCGAGCCACCTGTTCTGGGGTAACAATACCGGCCGCATTTTCCCATGAGTGACGAATGAAGGTGGCGACTGCTGCAACCTCTTCGTCATCCAGGGTGTACTGATACTCTTCCATCACTTCACGCCATTTTGGCGGCAAGGGTGGCGTTGGCACTTGTGGACCATACAAAATGGCATTAATCATTGAGGCCGGGTTTTCATCCTGTACCACCAGGCTGCCCCGGTTCAATCGCGGCGCCATTTCCGAGTCACCCGCACCGGTGGGTAAGTGGCAGGTGCCACAGTGCAGGTTGTAAATAGTTCTGCCTCGCCCCATGAGCCCGGCATCAGGTTCTGCGGTGCTGCGATCCGCGACCGGTGTAAGAGACTTCAGGTAAGTTGCCATCGCATCAATATCGTCTTCTGCAAGATAGCGGGTGCTGTTAAGAATGACCTCATTCATTGGCCCAAACGACTCGAGAATCTCATTGCGCGCAGTCTTTAGGTAGCGGGCCACATCATCGTGTGACCAGAGCGCGAGACCACGATCAGAGGATGTGAGGTTTGGCGCTGACCACGCGCGGTATTCGCCGCTGCTAACCAGATCCATATACTCACCGCCGCTCATGTGGGCATCCAACTGCGCAGCGCCAAAGGCATTGCGCGGCGTGTGGCAAGCGCTGCAATGGGCCAGGGCTTCTATCAGGTAGGCGCCGCGATTCCATTCTGCAGACTGATCAGGTTCCGACTCGAAGGCTCCAGCATAAAAAAAGGGTACTTTCCAGAATGCCACTAGCGAGCGCAGATTATAAGGAAATTCCAGCTCGTTTTGCAGTGGCGGCTGATTTACTGGCTCGATGGATTGCAGGTAGGCGTACATGGCAGCGATGTCTTCATCGCTGGCCTTGGTATATGACGTATAGGGAAATGCCGGATACAAGTGCTCGCCATTTGGTCGAATACCATGGCGCAGCGAATTCATAAAATCCCAATCTGACCATGTACCAATCCCGGTTTCCGGGTCAGGCGTGATATTGGTGGAGTAGATCGTGCCGAAAGGGGTTTCAAAGGCTAGGCCACCCGCCATGAACTCTCCGTCATTGGTGGTGTGGCAACTGGCACAGTTCGCTGCAGTAATCAGGTACTCACCCCGGGCAATCAGTTCGCTTTCAGAAATCTGCTCCGTCAACAATGGCCCCTCCCCCTTGATAGCGGGAGAGCGCAACAGGATGAAGGCAGCAATCAATACCAGCAGAACAAGTCCTGACAGCAGGATATGGCGAATCTTAAGAGACAAATCTGATACTCATTGTTGGGCAGGCGGCGCCAAGCAGCGCACTAATGTGGGTCACACTGATGTTCACCAAGGTTAGCTCATGCCAAAAAAGCAAGAATAGATTAGGCGTTATCACCAATGTCCTGTCAATGGGCCAAATCCCCCATAAATGCCTGCTATTGAAACATTTTGTATCTTGCCTCGTACGTGGCGACCCCGGAGAGCGATCACCTGAATTTTGCGGTAGCATGGCACGCATTGAATCAAGCTGCGCGCGGAAACTCGCGCCCCAAACACTTATTCCTGATGAGGATTTGACAGTGAACTTTCCCGAGCACTTATCAGTATTGAAGCAATACACCTTGCTCCCGCTCGCTTTCTGCGCTTGCAGTGCTTTCGCGCAGAATAACGAGTTGGACCAGTGGCAAAGCACAGAACGACCAATCGCTGCAGGCCAGTCGTATTGGCTGGAAGAACTCACCTCGATGGAAATACGGGATCTCATCGCCGACGGGACCTCCATTGTAATCATCGCAACCGGTGGTATCGAAGAGAATGGGCCATACCTCGCCACCGGCAAGCATAATCTGATTCTCGAAGCTGCCTGTCCCGCTATCGCCGCAGAGTTAGGCAACGCAATGTGTGCACCCATCGTAAAGTTCGTGCCGGAGGGCAGTATTGAGCCACCTTCAGGTGCGATGCTTTACCCCGGTTCAATTAGCCTCAGTGCAGCAACCTATGAAGCACTGCTTAGCGATATCGCCAGCAGCCTCAAGCAGGCAGGTTTCTCCGATATTGTTATGATCGGTGACAGCGGAGGTAATCAACGCGGCATGGCGAATGTCGCCGATAAATTGGCAGAGGCCTGGTCGGACGAAGCCACTGACATTCATTTCATCCGTGAGTTTTACGAACCAGGCTGGGTAAAAACCGAGCGATTCACCGAGCAAGAGTTGGGGGTTGCCGAGACCCAGCACGATGGCTATCACGACGACATCTGGGTCACCGCGATGATGATGGTGACAGACCCTGATCAGGTGCGCTACCAGCAGCGCGTGGATGCAGGGCTCGCTTCCATCAATGGCGTCGCCATCACACCACTGGCCGAGACGATCCAACTTGGCAAGGATATGATTAACTTTCGCGCCGAATACACTGCTGCGGCAATTCGCGCTGCGATTTCTGACGACAAATAAAATTTCCAGGCACTAAAAAAATGAATCGAGTAACAGCTCTAATAGTCCTCTGCAAGACCTTGCCGCTAGCCCTCAATACCGCGATTGCCGCCGAGCAGGCAGAGACCGTCACCATCGACATCCCGGGACCGACTCGCTTCGTGAGCGAGCATTCAGGCCGCTTCAGTGGCGAACTCATTGACTATCAGGCGGTAGCAGGTGAAACCTATATCAGGGACCTTGAGGGCGAGCCCAGAGCATCCATTTTCACCTTTGCTTACACCAAGACAAACCTATCGGAAGGAGAAGTGAGACCTGTCACTTTTATATGGAATGGCGGACCAGGCTCATCCTCAACCTGGTTACATATGGGTAGCTACGGGCCCAAGCGCATAGTCGTGCCATCCGATGCGAGGCATGCTGGGTTACCGCCTTACCCTGTTGTAGATGCCTCGGAGACTATCCTCGATGTCAGCGATCTGGTTTTCATCGATCCAGTGGGCACCGGCTTTTCCCGCGCCCTCGGCGAGTACGAAGGCAAAGACTTTTGGGGGCTGGATGAAGATGCAGAGTCCATGGCGGACTTCATTGCTACCTGGATTACCGAACATGAACGCTGGAATTCACCCAAATTCTTGCTCGGGGAAAGTTTTGGTACGACCCGTGCGGCCGCCGTCGCCAAACTGATGGAGGAAGATCGCTCCATAAGCCTCAGCGGCATTGTGTTCGTTTCCCAGGCTCTCGACTACCAGGGTTCTACCCCCTACGTGCGCGACAATGTGGTTTCCTTTATCACATATGTGCCTACGATGGCTGCTACTGCCCTATATCATGGACGCGTGCAACCACCCCCAGAAAGCCAGGAGGTATTCCTGCGGCAATCACGTGAGTTTGCGGTCAATGAGTACCTGCCAGCTCTGTTCAAAGGCAACACGATCACACCGGAAGAATACACTGCAGTACGTGACCGACTGGCCTATTTCACAGGCCTGAGCACCGACTACATTGACAAGGCCAATCTCAGGGTTCAGGGCAACCGCTTCGTCAAGGAATTGCTCAGGGACGAAGGCATCTCTGTAGGCAGGCTGGACTCCCGTTATACCGAAGACGAAATCGACGACCTGGCTGCCCAGACTTCGAGAGATGCAGCGAGTGACGCAATCTCCGGCGCCTTTAAAGCATCACTAATGTCCTATATGCGCAGTGAGCTTGGAGTAGATTGGAGTCGCCAGTATCTCAACCCTGCCGACCCTGGGCTCAGCAGCAACTGGCGTTGGCGCCGAGTCCCGGACGGCTCCTCCTGGGAACCGGCCTACGTGAACACGGCGCACGATTTATCCACCGCCCTGCGTATCAACCCTGCACTGAAGGTCCTGGTCGCGTCCGGGTACTTTGACATGGTTACACCATTCTTTGATGCCGAGTACACCCTGAACCGTCACGGCATTCGCGCAGAACAGGTGGAGTATGAGTATTACCAGGGGGGCCACATGATGTATGTGAACGAACCCTCACGGCTCGAACTGCTGCAGGACACACGGCACTTTATTCAAGCTCAGTCGCCAAGCAGATAAAGCCAATCAGTTGTGGTCATAGAGCACTGCGCGCCCGCTGCATAAGCCTTGCTAGAGCGCGAACCCCAGTGCTGTCAGACTTGTGATGATCAGTAATTACGCATTACGATCTCGTTTGTAAAAACGGCGGGCTGCGCATGCCGGCTGTTTCTTAAATATAGACCGTCTGATTACTGGATGATGTATCCGGGTCAATGCGCCTCCAGACTCAATGCCGCCAGCTGGAAAGGTCTGCGCCGTCGGGAGCACTCTGCTCGATCCGCTCTAAAATGCGAGGCACATACATGCTGTTATAGCGCAAGCGGGAAATCCCATTGGCGTTATCGTGATCGCCGTTCCAGCAGTGCTCGGCACGATCCCCATAGTCCACGACACCGCCATAGAAAGGATTAGTGGTACTGTCCAGAAACGCCTCGGTGAGATAAACCGCATTATTTAGATAGTAGTTATCCATGTCTCCAACATAAATATGTAGCTTGCCTTCCAGCTTGGAACCAAGGGTCGACCAGTCGCGTTCAAGGATATAGCGCAGATCGTAATTCTCACGCCAGTATTCAGCGACTTCCTTGTTGATCACGCCGGTTTCCTTGTCCCACAAGCGCACCGGATAACCGTCGTCTCCCATAGGCGAAAAAGTGGCTTCCCATATATCGTACTGCTGACCGGAGCGATTCTTGTCACCCAGAACCGCTTCCAGGCGATTGTAATCATATTGACTGGCATCGACGTGACCAAGATAGTCACGATGCGCGGGGCGCGGGATTTTTTGGAACTGGCTATCGTAATAATAGGCGTTGTCGTCCTCATAAATATTGATGGTCATGTAGGCCCGGAAATCGATTGGATCCGGGCAGGCAGCGAAGGCGCCGTTGTACTCATCAGGATAAAAGGTTTGTACCGCCATGGCTTCCCAGCCCCCGGTAGAGCCACCATAGGTGAACCTGGCCCAGCCTTCGCCCATTCCCCTGAATTGCTCTTCTATATATGGAATCAACTCATAAGTGATGGCGTCACCGTAGGGCCCTTGACTGGCCGAATTCACGGCATAGGAATCATCGTAATAAGGCGTCGGATGTTGCACCTCAATAATCAGAAAGCGCGGAAAGTCGTCGCTGACCCAGGTTTGATAAAAGTCATAGGCCTCTTGCTGCTCGATCAGGTTATAGCCTTCCAGATCAAAGCGGGCGCTGTAGACTGGCTCTAAATCGGGGTCAGGCGGCTCGGTTCGGAAACCTCCGAAGTCGCTGGGAAAATGTCCATGAAATACCATCAGCGGATAGCGTGCCTCGGGGTTTTCATCGAACCCCTCTGGTAGCATGACGTGGGCACCAAGGTAGACATCGGTTCCCCAGAATTCCGACAGCAGTTCACTACGCATCTTGATGTGCTTTATGTATTCAGTGTCTGCAGGTGGATCTATTTCAGGGATGATCTGGTCCATCACTATTTCAAACTGGTTAATTCCGGCCTCGGATATTTCAATTTGAACAGGTTCTGAATAGAAATTGCCGGGCTTGCGATTCCAGCGCTGCCCCTCGCCGCGATCCGGCGGCAGACTCACGGTCTTGCCATTACTGAGATTAAACTCCTTGTAGCGATTCAATAGCGCCTGCACATAATAGGTGCCAGGTGGCACTGCTGACAGATCGGCAAGCGGAAACCCAATATGCGAATCATCAATGACGACCGATTCGCCCCCGGTCATGTCACTGACATTCCGACCAAAAATCAATTGGGTGTTCAAGCCATTGCTGACAAGAAAGCGCGGTTCTGACCCATCGTGAGTGGCCAGCATCAACAGTAGACGCCCATCTTGTGCGTCGCTAGCAAGGTCGTCTGAAAATTGAATCGAAAACCGGGGTATCTCTTCAGCTGACTGAGCCGTCGCGAATGAAGTTGCGAGGACAGTCGCAGGGAAAAGGCAAAGCAAGAGCCATCTGGTCAGCATGGTGCAATCTCTTATAGCAGATAAATTGTTTAACGCGTTAAAGCTACCAGTTGCCCTGTGCGCGAACAAGCGCGTAACACGCTATGGTGCAGGACATGCTAGAAAACGGAGGATTGATCAGGGCGGTTGGAATACAACCCTGTTTAGTTGATATAGGCTTCGGTTACCACTCGAACGGCACGGCGTATACCCCGTGCCGCGGCCTTGGCTGAAATCGTAGCTTTTACAATGCCATCGATTTCCTTATCCACACGAAATCGATTGGCCGCATTCAGGCCGACAAACTGCTCTTCGAAGCCCCAGGAAAAGAAATCGCCGATCGTATAGCGTAGAGATTCTTTGTAGTAGATTACTTTCAGTCCGACTATTTCGCCGTCCAGACCCAGTCCAATCAGGGTATCAATAGGCCCGCTATAGCCATTGGGCTCCGGAGGAAAATCTGGCGTCACAAACGCATAACCTATCAGAGTTTGCTCGTCAGTCGCAGGGTCATTCTTGAAGGCCTTGTATACCGGTGGCTCCCCCTCCTTTTCAGAGAAGCTCTCAGCGCCTGGCACGACTGCTTTCAGCAGCCGGTCTGTGGTGTGGTCCGAGTTCGCGGCAAAAGCTGAGCGGTAAAAGTTTTGCTCAGCCGATAGCCACGCACTGAAGTTATCGCCCATGAAAAAGACCGAACTCAGAACGAACGTCAGGACCACAGCCTTGCGGAAACTTCGGCTGGTTAATGTTTGCAACATTTTCAGAGGACCACCAAATCGCTGCGGGATCTTTACTTTTATTATTGTAACCCCAAAAGCCCTACCCAAACTGTGTCAAAATTTAACAATCAGGGTAGGTCTCAGGTCAGCTGCAGACGTCACAGAACGGCCAAAACACAAGGAACTGACGGGTAATTTCAGCGAGATGGCGTAATCTCAAATAATGGATAGCGATGCTGTGCGCCCTGTTTTTGAAAACAAACAGTAAAAAACCCCAAACTGCGTGAACCGTTTGGGGTTTTCATGGTTGGTCCAATCTTTCGATTAGTGACCAGATTTCGCAGGCTGTTAGCTCTCGCCGCCAGCGTCCATAAACTCGACGTGCATTTCAAGCTCGATCTCATCACCCACGCCAAATGAGGTAAAGCGATCAACTCCAAAGTCCGAGCGGTTGAATGTGGCACTGCCAGAAAAGCCCACGGTGTAGCTGCGGGTCAGAAAATTACGTCCGCCACCATTGAAGTTAACCACCAGGTTGACTGGAGCAGTTGTGCCGTGAAAGGTGAGATCACCGGCGAATACGAAGGTATCCTCATCAACTGCTTCCACGAATGACGTAGAGCGATAAACAGCCTGGGGATACTGTTCAACATCCAGCCAACTATCGCCACGCAGTTCCTCTTCAAACTCCGCCAGATTGACATTGATGGAAGCCATTTCCACCACGACTTCGAGACTGGCATTTTCAATATCTTCCGGATCGAAATCCAGAGAGGCGTCGAACTCAGTGAAGCGGCCCAGGAATGTGGAGAAGCCCAGGTGATTGAGCTTGAACAGCAACGCAGCATGGTCGCTATCAAGCACATATTGACCGCCCCTGACCTCGGTGATTTCAGTAGTTTGATCCGGCGTCACAAGCCGATTGCAGGCACCAAGGAAAGCAACACTAGCGAGGAGAGCGGCAGCTCGGCCCAGACTGGATTTAGTTAGATTAAGCATGGTTTAGCCTTTATGTTGTTGATCGCTTGCTACTGAAGCATCGCGTAGACGTCGACTTTAACAATCACTTCATTGGGTACTTCTGCAGTGTTTGCCCAATAGCCTTGTCCCACCCCGTACTCCAGGCGCAGAAGCTCGACCTCGCTGGTCAGATTAAAACAGACCTGCCCGTCGCAAGTGTCAATATTGAGCTCGAATGGAAATGTCATCGGATTAGTTTCATCGCGAATCGTCAGGGTCCCATCCGCTTCGAAAGTATTGACGCCGGTGAGGCGACACTTTTCTGCTGTAAAGGTAGCGGTTGGCCAGGTATCGACATCAAACAGCTCATAGTCAAGCAGATAGTCGAGAACTTCGGGCGAATCCACCTCAATGTCTTCGATGTTGATGGTGACATCAAATTTGCAGCTGGTAGGGCTCATCGGGTCAATGTCGAAATTAGCCTGAACATTGGAAAAACGCCCTTGATACGGATCAGTACCATAAGAGTATTCAAAGATTACTTGCGATAGCCCCGGGTCCAGTACCCATTCAGCAGCGTTCGCTGCCAAACCTGTAGTGAAAAGTGCGATCCCCAGAATGAATTTCTGCATTAAAGTTCGCATGTGATTAATTACTCCTGTCTAAGTTTACGGCAACGCGTAGGCCACCAGCTCTGCAGCCTGACCGCCGCCACTGACAAACATTGCCAAATACTGTTTGCCATCGTGTTCATAAGTGAATGGTAGGCCGGACTGATTATTGGGTAAATCGAGCTCGGCGATGATCTCGCCTGTCGTCTTATCGACGGCACGGAATATGGGGCTGGCTCCCCTGCCACCGGTGCCTTCACCAACAAACAGCAGGGATTTGGTTACCAGGATGCCAGAACGTGTTGGGATACCAGTACGTTCGATATCCACGCCTTCCAGCAATCTGTGATTTTTAATTTGATCAGGCGTGTCTGCATTGGCGATCATCCAAAGGTGATCACCGGAATTCATGTCGATCGCTGTGATACGGCCATAGGGTGGTTTAACAATTTCTAGCCCTTGCACACGCGGCACTCGCACACCGAAAGAAGCACTCAAATCCAGGTCAGAATCTTCATCTTTAGCTAGCGACATGACAGCCAGCGCAGTTCGAGAAGGCACATACAAAATGCCAGTTTCTGGATCGATGGTTGCCCCTTCCCAGTTCGCTCCACCAGTCGAAGACGGTAAAGTCAGCACGCCGCGGGTGCCGTCATCGGCATCAGCCAGTGAGGGCGGCGAATACACGCTGGGGGCCAGGCGAAAACCTTCGACCGCTTCAAGTGCCAACGCTCGAATTTCAGGTGTCCAGTCAATCAGGTCATCTTCGGTGAATCCCTGGCGATCGTATGGGGCAGGTAAAGTGGGGAATGGCTGTGTAGGTGAATACCATTCACCCGGCACATCGCCCGCCGGAACCGGTTGTTCTTCGATTGGCCAGATGGGCTCGCCAGTCTCGCGGTCAAATGTATAAACCCAATTCTGTTTGGTGACAGACATCAGGATCTTGCGACCATTAGGCAAATCAGACAACACAGGCGCGGATGGAATATCCCAATCCCAGATGTCATGGTGGGTCAGCTGATAGTGCCACTGCCGCTCGCCAGTTTTGATATCCACCGCCACAATTGAATCAGAGAACAGATTGTCGCCCGGACGATCGCCGCCGTAGCGGTCCCCGGTAGCAGACTCAACCGGCAAATAAACCAACCCGAGTTCCGGATCACCGGACATCGGTGCCCAAACGCCTGCATTACCCGTAAATTCGATACCTCCGTCCAACCAAGATTCAAAACCCACCTCGCCGCGTTCTGGAATGGTGCGGAAAGTCCACAGCAGTTCACCAGTGCGCGCATCGAAACCGCGAATATCGCCTTTCACATTGGCCTTGGAACGCGGTCGCATGCCAACACGGTGGGCCGCGCCCACCACGATCACATCATTCATCACGAATGGTGCGGCCGAAAGACCGATATCTGGATAAGGAAATCTGGGGTCGTCGGCGTTACGCAAGCCATCGAAGAGATCCACGATACCGTCTTCACCAAATGCCGGGTCCGGTGCGCCCGTCTCCGCATCGAGTGAAACCAGGTGGTAGCCCGGGGTCACATCAATTACGCGCTTGTTATCACCATCTGTCCAGAAGGCAACACCACGGCCTGCACCCTTGCGCGGAGCCTCATCAAAGCGAGTCCCTTCTTGGGGGCGCCACAGCCACAAGATCTGGCCGGTGCTTGCATCCAGCGCCACCACATTACGGGTGCTGCCAACATTGGCATAAAGCACACCATCAATTTCGATCGGCGTGGAGGGATTATTGAAATCTGTTGAGGGCCCAAAGCCTTTGGTGGAGAAACGCCAGGCAATCTCCAGATCACTAACATTTTCCGCGTTGATCTGGTCTAGCGGCGAATAGCGCTGTGCGAGGTGATCGCCGTGATATTCGGGCCAATCACCTTCATAAACTGAAGTGCCTGACTGGGCGAGTGCGCCAGACGACAGCGCAAGCGTGCTGACGCTCACTAGTAGTGAAGAAATAAATCTCCTGGGTGTTCTCATTTTGGGCTCTCTCAATATCTGTTACTGAAATTATCTGCTCAAGGCTGCTGAACCCCGACTGAATGAAGACTGAGCCAGGTTCCCCGTGTTAGGAGATCAGCGTGACTGCGCTTTACATTCGTTCAAGTGTGACCAGACCTGCGGCTCATTTTTGAATTTGTTATTTGCCTGAGCACGCGTGACAGAAGCATTCAGAGGATAAGCAATCTCCCCCTTACAAGCAAGTGCGAAGCTAAGCGACAGGATTAAAACTCGCTTCAATATCAATCGCTTAGAGTCAATTTAATCCTACGATTTGTAATAGTTTGTAACTGATAAAGTGGTCCGGCATGTGCGGGCCAGAAAACCTCCCCAAAATAAGGAATTTCGGCCCGAATCATGCTGCTAGCCCGCCCCCTGATTTGGCGCAGCCGGAGCCAGGCTGCAAGGCCTCGTGGCAAACCTGAAGTTGTGGAGAAGTCCGCGGCGAGTATCCCTATAGCGCCCTGCCGTCGACGCTCTGTTTACGAAGTGCTGCCAGGAAACTCTCCATCTCCTGCACCCGGTCAGCGGCCATGGCCTTTGCGGTTGCAGTGACCAGGCTGGCGGGCAATTGACGACTGAAATTCTCCAGGGTAGCCACCGCCGCAGGCAAGTCCTTGGCCAGCCCTTCCCGTGTAGTGAGGGAGATGATGCGGGTTACGCCGATCGCGCCGAGGAAATTCAGGGTATCCGCATCGTGCAATACTTGCGCAACAGGCTCAGCCGGCACCTCGGCGTAATACATGTGGGCGCGAATAGCGGCCTGCACGGACGGCAGTTTTGCCAGGGGAAAACCGGCTGGCTCCAGGATTGTGCCCGCCTTGTCAGCGCCCGTGTTGGAATGATCTTCTCCCGCGACCGCGTAGGGTTCGAAGGCTGCCATATCGTGCAGAAACGCTGCCGCGAACAGGACATCTTCATCGATCTCCAGCCCATCGCCTGCAGCCAATGCTCGCGCCAACTGGTAATCGCGTTCACTGTGCTCAAGTCCCCATGCCGTGTGCTGCAGATTGTTAGCCGCAAACGCATAAACGGTTTCTTTCCAGGGCTGATCAAGTGGGATGCCGGATTGGGTTTCCTGCGCGAGCACTTGTGAAAAAGTTAATCCGGCAACGGTCAGTATGAGCCAGTTCTTGCCTACGAATGCTATTCTTTTCATCAATTTTCTACCCTCGATTCCCAGTGGCACTTGAGTTGTTGATTTTGTTTGGCATTAGCCCAAGGACCCCCCGCTGCATATCTGCTCATCCGCTCATCCGCTATTGCCAACTACACAGGTGAGTCCATTTAGGTTGGCAAAACCCGCATTACTGCAGGCTAGAGATCTTTAGCCGCGCGCACCATAGCCTCAACATCTGCCAAGAGCTGTTTGGCGTCAAACACGACGCCATCTTTGATGGTGTAGCTAACACCACCAATACGTTTCAGTTCACCAGCTTCTCGGTCCAGATACATGTGGCCCGTGCCATAAAGAACCTTGAAGTTCCTTACCGGGTTTTCATCCAGCAGAATAATATCGGCTTTCTTGCCCGGCACGATCGAACCTATTTCATCCTCCATACCTATGAGTTCAGCGCCATTCAATGTTGCCGCCTGAATAACCTCCAACGGGTGAAAACCTGCCTCCTGCAGTAGCTCCAACTCCCTGATATAGGCAAAGCCAAACAGCTTGAAGATAAAACCAGCATCAGAACCGGTCACCACTCGACCGCCGTTGTTCTTGAAATCGTTGACGAAGTCCATCCAGATCCTGAAAGCCTCACGCCAGGCTACTTCATCGGCGGTGGTCCAGTCGAAATGGTAGGAGCCGTGCAGACGCGGATCCGGCATAAAAAATTCCTGTAATGCCGGCAAGGTGTACAGCTCGTGCCATTCCGCATCCCGGGCCCGCATCACGTCCCGATTGGCTTCATAGATTGTAAACGTAGGCACCAGTGTAAAATCGAGTTCAATCAATTCATCACGTACCGCATTCCATTTTGGGCTACCTGACGCTGCGGCCTGCTGCCATAGGCGACCCGCCTGGCCAAATCGCCATTGCTCGTCGGAATAGTTATAGTCAACCGGGTAATCCTGAATAGTGCGATCAGTAAACAGAGATTCCGGCAGACCATACCAGTGTTCCATGCTATCCAAGCCCATGCGCGCACTGTCCAGCACATTAGTGGAGTACACCGAAGTCTGATCGTGGTGATTTGATGTTCCCATACCCAGTTCACGGGTGGTTGCATAGATCGCTTCCGTCGCGGCGCGGGTCGCGCCTCGCAATTTCACACCATCAGCTCCGCGGCGCTGCACTTCCCGAACCCAGGCCTCAGCGCCTTCTGCGCTGGTCACTGATCCCCCCGGAAACATCGCATGCACTACCAGTCTGGGCGCTGTAATATCTCCAGCGTTACTGCGCTCTCGATGGGTTACGGTCCAATCTAGTCCCATACCGCTACCAACTTCCCTGACTGTAGTAATGCCGTGAGCTAGCCACAGTTTGAACACATATTCTGGAGGCGTAATTGCACCGGTTAAACCTTGCCCGGTATTGCCAATGTGGGTATGAGCGTCGATAAAACCTGGCAGGGCATACATGCCTGTGCCATCAATGATTCGAGCTCCGGACGATGCAGGTGTAGAGGATTCAATCGCTGCAACACGATCCCCTTTCACCACAATTGTTACCGGACCTCGCGGAGGCGCGCCTTCACCGCTTATCAGCATCACATTATTTATAAGTAGCTGCTCGAACGGACCCTCTCCTCGAATACGGTCTGGTGCAGGACCCGGAATCGCAATGCCGTTCCTAATGGCGCGTGTTGCACCTTCCTCTCCGGGGACAATAGCTGCGTGATCCTGAGCGGACACTACGGTGAGCAATAGTGATGCAGAAAGCGCAAAGGTTAATCTGATCATGCTAAACGAAGCCCCTATTTATCCTGTGTATTGTTTTCTGCGCTGACTGGCGCATTTTCTGGATGGCGGACAATTGCTGCGTCTCCGCGGTCGTTCGTCAGCAGCATCGTAATCTTTTCTGATTGCGCCAGTGATGTTATCGAAGCTAGCACCGCAAGTTGAATACAGACAAGCAGCCAGAGCTTCTGCCTAAATATGCGAGTAAATCTGACTGCGGACAAGAGCGCAGTGTAGACTTTCGGAATCAGCAGCGTCTAGTGACTCTTCCGGGATTTTTGCAACCCGATTACAGGCACTGAGTTACAGAGGAAACATTGTCGCAAATCTACAATCTTCCCCTCCCAGTCTCACGCATCAGAATAACTCCAGTTCCCGCCAGTGTAGACTTGGTGAGGTAGAGCTTTTAAGCTCCAACAATCACCATTGAGTCAGCGCTAGCGACTGACTCTGCGTAAGGTCGTCACTATTAATGGTGAAACCCGGGATCAGCAGAGGCCTGAACAGGTTCGGCACCTCCCAGCTCGATGGCTTATGGACGAAGCCAAGCCAACCGCGAAATAAATAGGCAGATCATCAAAATGCATTCGGTGATATTCGACAATGATATTGGCATCGACGATGCCATGGCGCTGCTGCTTTTGCACTATGCCGAGTCCGTTGAGCTGTTAGCTATCACGACCCGCTTCGGCAATGCCAGCATCGTCGACACAACCCGCAACGCGCTAATCATGAAAGACTTGTTTGGTATTGAGGCACCGGTTTTCCAGGGTGCTGCAACACCGATTGGCAAGCGTCTGGGAGAGGGTTTTCCCATTCATGTTCATGGAGAGAATGGGCTAGGCGACATTGACCTGCCGGCGCCTCAGTCAAAGGCCAAAGCGCTGCCAGCGGCTGAGGCGCTGGTTGAAGTAACGAAGGAACATAACGGGGAGGCTGTCGTCATCGCGGTTGGCGGACTGACCAATATCGCGCAGGCATTGGAACTGGATTCTAATTTTGCTGGCCGGGTCAAACGGCTCATCATTATGGGCGGGGCTTTTGGTTACAATCGGCACAGCGGCAATGTCTCCCCCGTCGCGGAAGCAAATATCGCCAGCGACCCGCAAGCAGCAGATATTGTATTCCGCAGCGGCATGACGATTGCCATTGTTGGCCTGGATGTGACCCATGAAATCATTATGGATCGGCCCTATATGCGATCACTGCGTGAATGCGCTGGTGAAGCCGGCAAATTTATTGCCAGCAGCCACCAATGCTATCTGGATTTCCATCACAGCTTGAGCGGCAGGTTCGAGTGTCCTCTGCATGATTCTGCCGCAATCGCCTATTTGCTGGCCCCAGATCTCTTCACTAGGATAAATCAGCCAGTGCGAGCAGTTACAGAAGGCATCGCAATGGGCCAGACCATTCATGGCGATGATCTCAGAGAGTACGTTTCTAGTGAGTGGGATGATGTAGCTGAAAGCACTATTTGTATCGATGTCGATGGCCAGGCTGTGCTTGAGCTATGCCGCAACATCCTGAGCAGTGCCGCCAAAATAAGAGATTAATTAATGAGCAATAACAGCGCTGCTATCTGGATAATCGGAAGCATCAACACCGACATGGTAGTAAAGGCTCGCAAGCTTCCATGCCCCGGTGAAACGGTGCTGGGTGGTGAATTTCTTATGAATCCCGGCGGTAAAGGCGCAAATCAGGCTGTCGCAGCAGCACGCCTTGGTACTGCGGTCGCTATGGTGGCTTGTGTAGGCCGCGACGCGTTTGGTGATGAGGCCATCGCAGGGCTTAAGGACGAACTAGTCGACTGTAGCCATGTTTACCGGGATGATAGCAGAGCGTCAGGTGTCGCACTTATCAGCGTGGATGAGAAGGGCGAAAACCATATCGTGGTTGCGCCTGGCGCCAATAGCTCCTTAAGTCTGCAGCATGTAGAACAAAGTTTTAATCACATCCCTGGTAATTCCCTGATTATGCTGCAACTTGAAATCCCGCTGAATACGGTTTGCCATGTGCTGACGCTAGCGAAGCAGAAGAATTGCAAGATTATTCTGGACCCCGCTCCCGCGAGAGAGCTACCGGACACTGTGTTTCAGGACTTGTTCCTGATCACGCCTAATCAATCAGAAGCTGCGATGCTGACGGGAATCGATATCGAAAACAGCAATGCCGCGAAGATTGCCGCTCAGCAATTATTAGAAATGGGCGCAAACAACGTGGCACTGACCCTTGGTGAGCAAGGTGTTATCTTGGCCTCTCCGCGGGGCATAGAAGTCATCGCTGCGCCTACAGTAAGCGCCTTGGATAGCACTGCAGCGGGAGACTGTTTCAATGGCGCTCTGGCCACTGCGCTAGTCAGAGGCGCGACATTGAAGGAGGCGATAGAATTTGCCTGTCATGCAGCGTCCATCGCAGTGACCCGACTTGGGGCGCAAAACGCCATGCCTCACGAGCAAGAATTAAACAGTTTCACTTGATGGAATAAGTTTGGACTCTGCTAGCACTCGCCCAAAACCAAATTCAGATTCTTCAATAACCACCGTGAGCAACACTATGTCACAGGACAAAACAGAAGCCCGTTACTCATTAATAGACCTGGGGCTGCGGCATTGAACGCCCTGTCACCTGATCTTGAAATTTGGGTAAGGCTGGGGTCATTTGCCCTGATGTTCTTAATCCTCGCGCTGGCGGAAGTTCGTTGGCCACGTCGACAGCGCAACTTCTCTCGACGGCAGCGCTGGGCTACAAATCTGGGGCTGAGCCTTGCCAACTCCCTGATCTTACGCTTGCTGGTGCCCATAGCTGGCGTGGCGGGGGCAGTCTGGGCCACTGGCCGAGATGTGGGACTATTCAATCTGCTGACGCTGCCGCCTTGGCTAGAGATTGCGCTGTTTATCCTGCTCTTCGACCTGACGATTTATGGGCAACACCGGCTATTTCACGCCATCCCCCTGCTCTGGCGCCTGCACCGCGTCCATCACACTGACGAAGACTACGACCTAACCACCGGCAATCGCTTTCACCCCCTTTCTATCTTGCTCTCAGCCCTGATCAAACTCGCCCTAATAGTTACACTCGGCGCATCTGCCGTGGCGGTTCTGCTAGCTGAGTTAATTCTTAACCTTATGTCCATGTTCAACCATAGCAACCTTGGCTTACCTCGTGCCGTTGACCAAATTCTGAGAGCTGCCATCGTTACCCCGGACATGCATCGTATACATCATTCGCGAAATCACACTGAGCACAACAAGAACTTCGGATTCAATTTCAGTTTCTGGGATCGAATGCTCGGCACTTATCTTGAAGCACCAGAGGGCAGCCAGGAATCCCTAGTGCTTGGTGTTGATGGGTTTACTGGCAAAACCACGAGGACTATCTCGGCTTTGCTCAAACAGCCTTTGCATGCACCATCAATTGATAAGTAACAAGGAATTTAGAATCTAAGCTGATGAGAAGCTTCTATTTGATCATATTGCTGTTGATGGTTTTACCCGAAACCCATGGGGCGGAAAATGGAACCTCTGGGCATGGTAGCGACTTCATCGCAGCGGAATTACAGCGGACACGGTTTGATCCCGATAGTGCGGTTAGCGTCAGCATTGCAGCGCCCCGTGACTATGTATTCGACTTTCTCAGCGCTCGGCTGGACGAATATGCTGATGGCGCTGCCGCGCTGCGGTTTGATCATACCGGCTCCGCCAGCACAGGCAGGCTCGGCCGTGGCAGCCTGCGGATGACAACAATGGACAACGGGGAGACCCTTGCGCAACGCTTCCTGCTATTCACTGCCCCAACAGAATTCGCCTACTATACCAACATGGAACTCTCCACACTGTCGGTTCCTCTCGACTATTCAATCACGCGTTATTCACTCAATGAAACTAATTACGAGAATACCGAACTAAGCGTCACGGTAAGCTATCAAGCCAGCAGCAAGCTATTCGCATTCATAGTCAGAAGAGCTTTTAATTCTGCACTTAGAAGAGATTTTGAACGAGCTGCCAATATCATCGCAGAGAAATACAAGGATGAAAGCGCCGAATAGCTGAGACGGGTTTTTTCGATAACAATTCACTTTTCCCGGGAGAAACCGGGCTCTCGAATTAAGGGAGGGGTTAGGGGAACTGTCGCCCAAAGCCCCGTCTTCATAACTTTCTCAAGATTTCCGGCGCGCATCTCGCTTTCTCATACCCTTCTTCAGATAATTTTTTGCCGCAGGAGGCATTGATATAACTCTTTGCCTCTGAATCAAGCCCAGGAACCCTCCAATCGAAATATAGTTACAGCAGCAATGTTGTTTCCTCTAGATAGCGCGCTATTGCAAAGCTTTCGTCCAAGCTTTCTAGAATCGCAGCCAACTGCCAGCCAGACACCTGAAGCGCCCTCTCCTTGCACGCTCAGCTTTGCCACGCCTCTCATCTGGAGAGGGTTTGTCTTGCCTGCACAGCCCTTCCTTAAGACGCCGATCACCTTCAAACATTGATAGCCCTATTTAACGGTGATAAGGTCAATAAACTGATCCAGAAATACACACCTTATTACAACAACTATTCTGGAGGTCCTTGTGAAAACACCCTTCTATTGCAGCCTGATCCTGACTGGACTCTGCAGTCTCCCTGCTGCTGCTCAAACCTATTATGCCGACACGGTTGATGGTCCACTGACTGACCGCCCAACACGTATCTTGCAGACAAACTCGGCCGGCACGGATGTATTCGTATTTGACCCCGAAACCATGGAGCAAGTCGGCTATATTCCCAATTTACCTCATAACCATGGGGCAACGGTGCACGCCGACGGCACCCATTACTATTTCACCAACGAACACGAACAAACTGTCGATGTGGTTAATACTCAAACCTTTGAGGTGGAGGAACGCATTCAACTTGCTAATGGCCCACACAACCTGTCCGCCAGTATGCGTGCCCGCAAGGTGTATGTGGCAATCATTGCGGAGCCATTGATTCAGGTAATCGACATGGATTCCCATGAAATCGTCGCCAACATTGAGACCGGCGGAGGTGTTCATAATACTTTTGTTACTCCAGACGGCCGCTACGCTGTGGGCGGCATGATTGGCGCCAGCGAAATCATTGCCATCGATACCGAAACAGATGAAGTGGCATGGGAGATGTCCATACCCTATACCCAAAACCCCTTCACCGGCGGCGTCCGCCCCATCGCTTTCACCACCAACCCCGATGGCTCTACCCGTTCACTGCTCATCAATGTTGGTGGCTGGCACGGTTTTTGGGAAGTAGACTGGGACTCCCAGGAAGTAATCAACAGGATCAGCCCGCCGGACGACGCCTGGAATCGAACCGATCAAACCGCGGATGGCATTCAGAGCGCACCTAGCCATGGCATAGTCGTTCTGCCTGACCAGAGTCAGGTCTGGCATTCCAGTCGTGCCACATCGCACATCTATGGCTATAGCTTTCCAGACTATGAATACTTGGGCCGGGTTTACATTGGCAACCCCGCATGGCTAACCGCGACTAATGACAGTAAACACATCTGGGTTGGTGTAGCCAGCCACAATGAAACTGCGGTAGTAGATGTCAAGGCGATGGAGGTGATCAAGCGATTCCCCGTAGGGCAAGCTCCAAAGCGTATATTTACAGCCATTATGCCCAGCGACTGGCAGGGAGAAGCGCAATGAAAATAACCTCTTTCAAGCTGGCTATGCTGACTGCGGCTGGCCTGATACTGGCAAGCTGCGGGCAGGAAGCCCCCAGCCCGCAGAGCGCTCTCTCTGAGGCCAGCATCAGCGTGCCAGATACCCCCAAGGGTCTGGATTATGCGTTCTATAAAGAGGCGATCGAACCAATCTTCATGCGACCGCGCGGCGGCTACATCGGCTCAGACGCGGCATGCGGAGCTTGCCATACCAGCCAGGCCAATGCCCCGCTTGGCCTGCAGCCACCAACGCTTGAGGGTGACAGGGTGTTCTGGACTGAAGCGCAGTCCAGGCAGAATTTTGAAAACGTAGCAATGCTAGTTAACCCTAGCGACCCTGATCGCAGTCGCTTGTTGATGGCACCGCTAGCTCCCGCAGCCGGCGGAGCGCGACATTCCGGTGGAATTTTTTGGGACAATAACAACCACAGTGAGTACCGGCTCATTGCTGAATGGATCGCATCCGGATCCGATTCCGCCGGGACTTCCGAAGTGGCGGAAGTTGATTTCGATTTTTTTCGCTCCTGCGTGCAGCCCATATTTGTTAATCCAATCGAAAACGCCATGCCCTGCGCGGAGTGTCACGGCGGCGAATTTGCTGTCGAACCACCCGCTAACGCCTATTGGACTGAAGAGCAATCGCGCCAGGCTTATGAGGATCTCGTCTACTTGATTGACCCAGGTCGTCCGGACAGCAGCCGGTTCTTGCACAAACCGCTCCACCCCAATGCCGGAGGGGATCTCATGCATAACGGCGGCCGCCGCTGGTTTTCCAAGGATGACCCCGAGCGCCGCGCACTGGAGGACTGGGTCAAGGGAGATGCATCAGGTTCACAATGTCCTCCCGCCCTGCAGTTCGATTTTCCGCCGAGGTCTTGAGGCGATGAGAGGATTTGTGCGATCAGGATTTCTGTGGGTGTCGATACTATTGTTGGCCGCATGTGCGGAGCAGTCTCCTGAGACCACAGCGGATGGCATATTTACAGTAGCTCAGGCGCAGCGAGGCGAGGGGCTTTTTGGTCAGCATTGTGCTCGCTGCCACAGCATCGAAGAGTTCACCGGCCGAGCCTTCAATACGATCTGGGCGGGTACTCCAGCTGCGGCACTCTACCTGCGTATCGCGAATACCATGCCGATGGATCAGCCCGGCAGCCTTGGCACAGAGCAGAGCACTGCCTTGATGGCCCATATTCTGGCGAGCAACGGTATGCCCGCAGGGGGAAAACCGCTGGCAGGCAATCTGGAGTGGCTGAGCAGCATTCTGATTGCCCAGAATTAGTCAGAAACCTCTGCATTGCCCTTTCCCGACGTCAGTTTGACTCTAACTGCTGCTTGCAGGCGCCTTTAACCTTTTTTCATCTGGACAAGTTGGTAAGGGAGAGATACATTTTAGCGGCTGTCAGCCATACAACCAGCCCGGTTGATGCTGATATGACGCCAATCTCGTTTTAGTGCCTCGGCACGGGAGTAAATTATGATAAGAAAAAACCTTATCTCCCTGACGCTCGGTACGGCTCTGGTCCTGATGACCTCCGTAGCAAGTGTCTTCGCTCAAGACATGGAATCCGTCGAACCGTTCAAGGTCGGCACATTCGCCATTAATGATGTACCCACAGTTGGACTCGTGGTTCGCGATGACTCACTCATTGTGGAACTCGAAGCGGCAAATCGCGCTATGGAACTGCGCCCCCAATACGCCAAGATGGCGATGCCTGAGGATATGTTGGGACTCATCGAGCAGTATGAATATGGCCTGAAGTATCGCGTATACGAGGTCGTCAACTGGATGGTAGCAGAAGGTCTGCTGGAATCACGCAACCTGCCTGATTACGTACACCCGGTTGCAGATGTGGACATCATGGCTCCCATTCAATATCCAAGTAAGGTGATGAATGCGGCCGTGAATTTCTACACGCACGCCTGCGAAGGCTGCACCGCGGCAGAACTTGAGCGGCGCACACGCGAACGCCAGGAAAATCGCGGCGTACCTTATCTGTTCCTGAAGCCTACCCGCGGCGCCATCGTGGGGGACGGCGACGACATCATCATGCCTTATGGCCGGGATGAAATTGAATATGAAGTTGAAATGGCAATCGTATTCGGAAAGGCCGGCAAGTACGTATCAGCCTCTCGCGCCTATGACCATGTGTTTGGCTACATGGTAGCAATGGATGTTTCTGATCGCGGTGGTCGTCCACCCGGCGGGTATGGCGTGCGTTCAGATTGGTTTGTTGGCAAAGGGCACGACACATTTGCTCCCCACGGCCCCTGGATTGTGCCAAAAGAGTTCTACGGCGATCCTATGGAGCGTTTGCACCAGATCACTGTTGTTGATGGTGTGACCGTGCAAGAAGCGCGAGCAGGCGACATGATTCACAATATTCCAGAACTCATCGAGTACGCTTCATCGCTGATTACTGTGTTTCCAGGCGACGTGCTGCAAAGTGGCACCTCCGGCGGCACCGGTGCCGGCCGAGTGGAACGCGCCACGGGTTCAGGCTTCCTGGTTGATGGTGAAATGATTCAGGCCACCATCAACGGAATCGGCACCCTCACCCATGTGGTGCGGGCAGAGGGTAACGTTCCTGCTGACTTGTCTGGCGCACAGCTCCCGCCCGTTAGCACTTATCGGGACAACCGCTGATAGTCGGCTTTGCTAAATCTGGGCAAGCCGAACATCCTGCGTTTAGCTCCAGTTAAAAAGTACCAGCTAACAACAGCCCCATCTCACAACGAGAGGTGGGGCTTTTTACTGCGCAATTGAGCTCAGCTACCCATGCACTGCCCCGGCAGCAATATCCCGGGATGATAGGAATAGGTTAAGAGCCTGGTCCCACACTATCCGATAAGATTTTTCGCTCGCAAAAGAAAACGCCCCAGGTCTCTATCAAAACCCAGGGCGTCTTCCGTTCTTGCAGGAGATTGCAGTTAAGGAGTGACAGTCACCGGTATGTAGGCGTTTGACCAACAGCAAACGTTGTCAAACTTGCTGTCAGGCGCCTGAAAATTATCGGCACGCAGTCGCACGACATACTCACCAGGTTCTGAGAAAGTCGCCTGTGTGGTGACTTCTTCCCAACCATTGTTGCCACTGGTACCACTTTCACCACCTTGCTGCGCGCGTTCGCGGCCAGTAATCAAAGGCACCGAGAACTCAGGTACCGCGCCGGCTGGACCCTGGTGCAATACCCACTCAGTACCTACCGGATATAGCATCATCTTGTTTTCCGGGTATGCGTCGCGATTACCACGGTCCTGCACGTAGGCAGATAGGGTGATCGGATCTCCAACAGAGGTTTTCATAGGCGCCGTGTACATGCCCTGCACACTGGCAGCCTCAGGTCCATTCAGGTCAAAGCGAATAGCTGGCTTTAATGAACCCATCGCACGCTCGCCATCGCTCATCTCGTAAGACGTTGAGGTTGCACGTCCAGGAATAGACCAGGTCTGCCCGCCAGAAGTTAGTGTCCAAACTACCTCGGTGTCCGCCTCTTCGGCTGGCAGTACGATAGCGAAAGCGCCACGCTCCTGGATGCCGACAAAACCGCGACGCTGGTAGACCGGAAAGTGCGTGGGTTGATCGCCATCATACTTTGCTGGCTCGATAAAGTTATTCGGGCCCACTGGGATATCAGTGTCGGCTTCACGATTCTGGTTAGCAAATCCGAAGATCAATGTGATTGATCTATCTTCATTCCTGATCCAGCCGTTGAAGAATGGTGCCACTGATTCACCGGTAGCTCCGCGCGTGGCCAGCGGGAAGTCGCGGAGGTGTTCCGGCAGCTGCGCATAGAGGGGCGCAGCAACCAGACCCATCAGGGCAACAGCCGAGGCCTTTATCAATGTTCGCTTAGTAAACTTCAATATTCATCTCCTCCGGAGCCTGCAAATGTTCGATGATCACGTCCCTCAGGTTCAGCCAGCATCTTTTCAAAGCTTCCGTCATCCAGATGCTTTACCGCAATCCAGGCTTGAAACATTTTGTCAGTAGTGCGCTGACCTGCACCAACCCGCTGGTCTGGAAACAGGTTGAGAGTATACTTGCGTTGTTGTCATAACAGGCGATGAGGATAATGGTTGTATTTGCCGGAATCAACGGCTGATAGCCATCCTCATGTGAGTGGCACAGCCATTAAGCGCATCACCCCCCAAGTTTTTAAACAGGCCCAAACTCAAATGAAAGAATTCCAAACTTCAAAATCAGACATCACTCAAGTCCGCCTCGCAGAATCTCAGCTGGATTCGCGAGCGACTCTGGCCGAGGGAGAACTTCTTTTAGAAATCGACAAATTCGGTTTTAGTGCAAACAATGTGACTTACGCGGCAGCCGGTGATCAGCTAGGTTACTGGAAATTCTTCCCGGCATCTGACAATGCCGCAGGTAATTGGGGTGTTATTCCGGTCTGGGGTTTTGCAAACATAGTTAAGAGCAGCACGGCTGGTGTCGGAGTGGGCGAACGGATATTTGGATACTTTCCAACTGGTAATTATCTAAAAACGCAGAATATGGAGGTGTTCGACAATCGTCTCGTTGATGGCGCTGAACATCGATCCAGACTGCCGGCGGGATACAATACATATCGGCGGGTTGATTTTGAACCGGGCTATGACAGCAGCATGGACGCGTACCGCATGCTGTTATGGCCCCTCTATATTACTTCATACTGCTTATGGGACAGCCTGCAGCACAAAAAGTGGCACGGCGCCAAACAGGTGCTCATTGTCAGTGCTTCAAGCAAGACCAGCATCGGGCTGGCGTATGCATTAGCGGCGGATGCGTCGGCAACCACGTCAATTGGCCTGACCTCAGCGGGCAATCTCGACTGGGTAAAGAGTCTCGACATCTATGACCAGACCGCAAGCTATGATGCGCTGACAGATATCGATGCCTCTAAGCCTTCAGTCATTGTCGATATGTCCGGAAACGCCGGTCTCCTATCCCGCATAGCACAGCATCTTGGAGACAATCTGGCCTTCTGCCTTAATGTCGGCCTGACCCATTGGGATAAGGCTGGGCAGGACACGGGCATTCCTCAGGATAAGCGCGAGTTTTTCTTCGCTCCAAGTCACATTCAAATGCGAATGAAAGAATGGGGACCAGCAGAATTCGAGAAGCGCTCGTCTCGGTTCGTCCTGCAAGTAACGCAGCAGAGTGCGCAGTGGATGCAGTTAGAAAATCTGTCAGGCGTAGAGGCTTTGGCTGAAGTGTACCGCGATGTTTGTGACGGCACGCTGGCGCCGGAAAAAGGACTGGTTATCAAGACTGCGGGCATCTAGTTCGGCACA
>MDTC01275281.1_pt1 | contig 24544 bp, 8 predicted proteins | sample 811181 | NCBI WGS metagenome assembly MDTC01 (sample SAMN05326644, study PRJNA326480) | marine metagenome | isolation source: seawater | place: Pacific Ocean: North | collected 2011
ACTTTGTGTACATTTGCCACAAGGCGCAAGCGTTTGACTGGCCAGTGTGGGCTCTCTTTTTGGCCACATACACCTACTTCGGGTACTTGACCAGATAATTTCTGATATCTGTGCGCACATCTACGTCAGAATATCGTTATTATTATTATTATTATTATTGAAGAAGAAGAAGAAGAAGAAGAAGAAGAGAGAGAGTTGCGTGCGTGCGGCGAGTTCGCTTAAAAACAGCGCGCTCGTTACGCCACGCACGTTATTTATTATCATCAAACCATATTACATAAATCGAGAAAAAAAGAGAGAAAGAGGGGACAAAACAGTGAAAGGAAGACAGAAGAGAAAGTCACCGATGCGTTGCGAGACCAAGGCAAAAGGAGAGGGAGCGTGGGCGTACGGACGGACGGGTTGTGTATTTTTTTATAAGTATAGAGCTTTTGGATAGTTTTGTTGTGAACTGAAAAATCGACATAAAAGAAGAGATTTTTATTGTATCTCGCGCGTTGACGGCACGCACACCGCCAATGTTCTTCTCCGTCTTTCGCGGCTCCGCATCGGGGGCGCTTTGTTCGAGCGTTCCCTCCCGTTTTTCTTCCCCGAACGCGAGAAAAGCACGCTCCGCGCGTCCACTCGGCGCGACACCTGGAAACACGAATTTCGATCCATCCGACCCATTGACGTGGAACGAACCGGCAGGGAACGACGACGATTCCGTCTTCATGCAAGCGAGCGACATCGTCGCGAACGTGGAAGACGTTCAAATGCTTTCGGACGCGGATTTAGCGAAGATTGTCGGCATGGAAGGCGCTTCGGTGCCGCAAATGGTCGGGGATAGGATAAATGAAGGGAAGAGTTTGGATTTTGAGGAGGAAGATACGAATCGAGCGGCGTCGACCACGGCGGAAGGCATCAAAGAAGGGATGGAATTGTACAAACAAAAAGAGTTTCAAGAAGCCGAGGCGACGTTTCGAGCGGCTTTGACGTTACCGGGCACTGGTCCTGTTCGGTTTCGTAAGGGGAAAGTCGCGCCGGCTGGGCCGTCGGCCGGGTTCCAGGAGAGAGAAAGTTCGCAAGCGGAGATTTTTGCCGTGCACTATAATCGAGCGTGTTGTTTCGCGCAAATGGGTGAAGTGGACGACGGCTTGGAGTGTTTGAATTTAGCTATTGAAAACGGCTTCGATGACTTCAAATATTTACGCAGCGACGCGGACGTGGCCGCGTTGAGAAAAGACTCGAGATTTGAAAAGATGATGGATAAATACGAGCCGAAAGGCGTCGTCGGCGCTTTGAACGAGTTGATGAAAGGGAACGGAGGGATGGAAAATCCGGGAGGAGTGGTTGGAATGTTCATGGATAAAATGAAAGAGATGAGGAAGTGAGTCTTCTAAAAGGTAGTATTAGGCGACAACGCGGTGTAACATAGCAGAGAGTACGTACTACGTCGAGAGCGTAAAGGACACACACACCCTAAAAACGCTAAACAAGCTTTTGTGTCTTCCTCTTTTTTTCCCCACACATCCTTCACCAGCGTTTCTGCTTCCACGCCCACCGACAGCACTCGCTCGAAGGAAGCGAGAGAGGGAGACACACAGGGAGCGTTGCCGGTGCCGGGGAGACGATCCTGTCGCGATGGTGACGACGGAAACGAAGACCAATCGAGCGGCGCTGTCGAACCCGATGGCGACGTGCGTTGGGGGGGATGCGAAAAAGCAGTTTTGTTCACTCCAAGGGCAAGGCGCGTTAGTCACCGGCGCGTCCGCTGGGATTGGATCGGCCATCGTCGAACGGTTGGCGGAGTGTGGTGTGAATGTCTGCGTGGTCGCGCGACGCGTAGAAAAGCTGAAGGAGTTGAAGAATAAATTGGAAACGATGTATCCAGACGTGGAGATTTTTCCTCTGCGGTTGGACGTGGGTCAGTTAACGAGCGAGGAGATATTAAAGTTACCGGAAAAGATTCCATTCCAGGTGGATATTTTAGTCAATAACGCTGGGCTGGCGCTAGGGACGGAATCGGTGGATACGAATTCAATTGCGGATGCCATGACGGTGGTGAACACGAATATCATGGGCGTCGTCGCGTTTACGAGAGCGTTTGCGAGTGGGATGAGAGAAAGAGATAGAGGACATATATTGAACATTTCGAGCATTGCGGGACACGAGGCGTATATTGGTGGAAGTATCTACTGTGCGACGAAGCACGCCGTGGACGCGTTCACGCGGTCAGCGAGACATGACTTGAGAAATTCGAAAGTGAGAGTGTCGAGCATCAGCCCCGGAGCGGTGAGGACGGATTTTACCATGACGAGGTTTAAGGGAGATGCAGAGGCAGAGGCGTCTTTGTACAGAGGGTTTGATCCAATGATTGCAGAAGACGTGGCGGATCAGGTTATTTACGCGTTGAGTCGACCGATGCGGACGCAAGTGTGCGATATTATTTCAATGGCGAACGCGCAATCAGCGGCGAGAGATATCCATCGAAGCGAATGAAATATACTTGTTAATATAGAAAGCATCTTCTTTTACCACATGTTAGATAGTCGTTTATTTATTTACATACTGCACAGTACAACAAGGTCATCTACATAAGTAATAAAAGTGCTACTATAACTACTACTAAAACACATGAATTACGTATGACCACATCAATTCGCGTTTAAAATTCTGCAGTGACGTTTACATTTTCGCTACGTAAAAACTTGGCGGTTAAGAGCACCGCGAGTACCATTCCGACGAAGATTTTGACGTGTTCGCTCGTGACTACAAAAATGTTCGTCTGAGAAGAAGAAATGTGTTGTTGATTCGCGACGTATGCCGTCGCCGCTTTTGTACCGGGAGGTGGACGAGGAGAGGTTGGGTTTGTGACTGCGCTCCCGACTGCATCTTCGTGAGTTTGATGCAATCCCTCCATCGCGCGAGAAACACAAGATTTTTCAAGCTTCAATTTTTCGAGTTTTCTCTTGGCGTCCAAGAAATCCTCGTTCGCCTGCACTGCTTCTCTCGTCTTTTGCTCAAGTTTATCGTTCGCTTGACGCATCGCGCGTTTTAAATCGGATTGCAACACGTCTCTTTCTCTCTCTGCAATCGCGCGCGAGTGCACTTCCACGCGCAGTCTTTCGACAACTTGGGCGACGGCATTTTTTGCGTTCGCCTTTCCGCGTTCGAGTTCGCGACGCGCGCGGTCACGGTCGCGGCGTAACCGTTCTACATCAACTTTCAACGCGTCTATTTTCATCTCGTACCTCTGTTTCTCGAGGGCCGAGGCGAGGTCATTCGCTTGTGCATGATGCGGACCGCCACCAAAATGATACTCGCTGCGCGAAGCTGTCGGGTGGAAACTCGAGCGTCCACCGGGCGAGGACGGCGCTATTGACTCCGGTCCGCCACTGCCGCCAGTCTGTCGCGAAACGCCCGCTTGAGATGCAACCGCCCACGCTTCCGATGCGGCAACTCGAGCAGCTTCTGCCTCGGAGCGAAGTTGCTGCAATTCAATTTCGAGATTCTGCGCTCGAGATTCCGCAGCTTGAAGACGTTGTTGCTCAAGCCAACGCACTCGGCGAATTTCGGCGTCTTTCTCATCCTCAGTTTGCGCGTCGTCATCATACTTGTTCGGAACTGGAGCACTTGAGTTACCATGTTGTTCTTTTTGCAGCTTACTCGTCGTCTCGATGTCGATTTTCAATTCCGAAATCTTCATTTCGGCTTCATTCACGGCTGACTTCAAGCGTTCAACCTCTTCCAAGGCTGTGACGTACTCTTTGTTTCTGCGCTTTATTTCCGTTTCCAATTGCGCGACTCTCTCTCGAGAGTCTTTGAGCTTTTCATTAGCGTCCGCCAAATCTCGTTTGGACGCGCCTAACTCCATCTCCAGAGCGTCTGTTCTGTTCAAAGATTCCTCTCTCGCAGAATCCGCCGTCGATAAACGCGTCGGCGAATCCTGCTCTTCCGCTTCGAGCAGCTTCGCTTCGAGTTCTTTCGATCTTGAATTTGCAAAATCTAAACTCGCTTTGAGCTGCGTGAGACTCTGCTTAGCCTCTTGTACTCTCGTCTCGGCGTCTTCCACGTGTTTCTCCGATTCAGCCAGTAACACCTCCGTTTCTTTCAACCGCACGCTCGCTTCGTCTCGCTCAATTGTAATCTCCTCAATAGTTTTTTCCGCCACTTTCAAGGTAATTTTCATCTCATCGTTCCTGCGCTTCGCGTCTTTTGCATGTGCGCGTTCGCGCTCAATAGCCAACTCCTCCGCTTTCACTTTTGCTTCGACTTCACCGAGCTTTTTCGTTTCTTCTTCGAGCAAAGTTTCATATTCGACGAGTTTCTCAGTCGCTTCGCGGAGTTCGTCTTTCAAACTCGCCGTGCGCTTCTTTTCGTGATTTAAGGCGTCTTTCATGCGAGCTTCTCTCGATTCCGCATCTTCGAAATCTCGTAAAGTTCGTTCTCTCTTCGCCTCGGCGTTGCGTTTTTCGCGCTCTACCTCTCGACTTCGAGTTTCAACCTCTTCGAGCGTCTCGCGAAGCATAGAAACTTGGTCTTGGAATCCTTTTCCTTTGGAGACGGCTTTTGTAAACTTTTCCTTTGCATCCGCGAGCTGCATTTTGGCGCGACTGGCAGATTCCAAGGCATTTTCGGTCTCATTTTTCGAATCGAGAAGTTCGCGCTGGAGCGTCTTCGCCTGGAGTTCGAGCTGCTCAATCTCTTGTCGATATCTTGATTCCATGGACGTTTCCTTTGAATTTACACTTTTAATGGCATCTTCAAGCCGTTTTTGAACGGTTTCAAGCTCTGAGCGTAACATGTGTGCGTCGTTGTCAGCTTTCTGCCATCGGTCTTTATATTGGCGAAGAGATGCTTGGCTCTCCTTCATCTCTTCTTTCCACTTTTCCCGCGCCTCTTCAAGGTTCTTTTCGAGGTTGCGCGCGGCAGATTCCAGTTCTAGCCGTTCTTTTCTCCCCTCTTCTTCAACTTCGCGCAATCGTTCATTCGCACGTTTATATTCGGCTTCTAAGTTTGCAATTTTTTCTTTTTGCTCCCCGTCGAGCTTGCGCAACGCCGCATTCTCCTCCTCGGCAACTGCCACAACCTCAGGGTCTGGTTTCGTTTCCAAATCATGTTTTAAACGCCTTTCACGTTCTTGCATCTTTGCCACCTCCGTCTCCAGTTTCGTTTCCGCATTTTTTCGCGCCACCAGAGCATTGGTAACTTCTACGTTTGCAGTTTCGTTCGCTCGGAGCGCGTCGCCAAGCGCTTCTTTCAAAGCATTCGTCTCCGATTCTCGATCAACGTTAGCCTTTTCGAGTTTTGTTTGCATGTTCTCCGTCGTATCTTTCAATGCTTCCTCAAGCAGCGTGAGTTTTTCTTCCAAAGTTGACTTTTCCACCTCGACAGATTCTAAACGTGCGCTTGTTTTCGCTTCAAACTCGAGTCGCAACGCCTTTTCTCGTTCAGCAAAAGACGCTTCCAATTCGCTCTTTGTGGTATTTGTTTGTAAACTCGTACTTTCAACGTCTCTTTTCAACGCTTCGATAGTTTTCGTCGCGTCAAACAGGGTTCCTTTCAATCGAGAAACCTCCGCGCTGAGCGTTTCATTGCGTGCGGCAATTTGATCGTACGCCTCTTTCGAATCTTTTTCAAATCGCGCTCCGTCGCGTTTCAGACTCTCGATTTCATCTTCGAGCGAAGCAATCGTGTTCGCTTGTTCATTATTATGCGTTTCTTCTTCTTTGGTGTTTTTCTTGTACTCTTTCAAAAGGCGTTCGTTAAGTTGTCGTAACGAATCTGCTTCAAGCTTACTCTTCGAGTGCTCGCTTTCCAGAGCTTCGAGTCGAGCAATCGTTTCCTGTCGTTCTTTTTCCAACATCGCGTTAGACTGCACCAACTCCTCTCGCTGTTTCGCAATGAGCTCTTCTCTCTCTCGAGTCGTGACTTCAAACCGTGCTTTCGATTCCTTCTCCATTGCATCCAAAGCTGTAGATTTCTCTTGCTCGAACTCGCTTCGCAACTGCGCTTTTTTCTCTTCAAACAACGCGCCCTGCTGTGCCTCCAATTCCTGCTTACTTTTCTCTACATCTGCAAGTTTTGCAATCTGTTCGGTAATGCGTTTGCGTAAGGTTTCGTTCGCACTTTCGCTTTCTTTATACCTTTGCGCTTGATCCTCGTACGCTTTCGCATATGATTCCAACTGCACGTTCGCCGATTCCAACTCCATTCTCAAGACCTCTGACTTTTTCAACCGTCTCCCCGATTTCGTCGCCGAACTCGGTTGCGACGATTGCGAGTTATATCCACTGGCATCTGCAGAGACGACTATGCCACTCAGATCTGTCGCCGACTCGCGTCTGCTGACCGACGCGGACCTGGAGTGCACTCCTCCCAAATTCGAGAGACTCTGGTAAGAGCCTTGCAACGAATTACTGCCACTCGTGTTCGCCGCAAAGTTCGGATGGACATGTAAATTCGCTAAACTTCCCGACCCACCAGATGAATTCGAAACGTTTGACATGACTCTGGGCAAATCCGCTCTCGATGTCGACCTGGACGCTACTGACATGCTCCTACCTTCGACGTCAATTTCAGACGCGTCTCTGCTGTCTTCCTCTTCCTCAAACGCCGTCGCGGCATCCCAGGCGAAAATATTCTTATCGCCAGAAGAGAACAACTGTAACATTCTCTCGTCGTACGATAACGCCCAGACTTTCTCGCCGACGTGCGCGTCCAACTGAGCTACGAACAAGCGCGAATCCGGGTCCCAGATTTTCACGGATCCGTCGTACCCAGCCGAGGCTAATTTTCCGCTACCGCACTCTTGCAAAGCGCAACACCCTCCATCGTGTGCGACGTAACTACTACTACTATTTATTGCACCAGAGCCATCTAAGCCCAAAGGTGAAGACGACGCCACATCCGAACCGACAATATTCGTCGCCGTCCCTCGATCTACATTCCACGCGAAAATTTTCCCATCTTTCCCGGCGCTAAACACGTGCTCATTATTGTTCGTAAACGTCGCCACCGCCCTCACCGTATCTTGATGCCCTCCTCTCAAGTCTTTCATCTTCTGTCCATTTTGCGTCGAATAGACTCTCAAAACGCCATCCCCACACCCGACCACGAGCATGCTCTCGTCCCGAAAAAACGTCATGCAATTCACCGCACTTCCACCATTCGAGTTCAACGTAAACTGTATCCGATCCGCTCGTACGTTCCAACATTGAACGGTCCCGTCCCAACTCCCAGAGCACAACAAACTCCCACTTATAGTGGAAACTACGGAACTTATTGGTTTCCTGTGCCCAGTTAACACCGCAACCGCTTGTGCTAAACTCGTATCCCACACTCGTACCGTCCCATCCCAACTTCCACTGGCGACATAATCATCCTCGAACGCGCACAAGGACGACACCGCTTCTTCGTGTCCGCGTAATTGCTGCACTAATTGCGCGGTGTACGGGTCCCATACATTGATTTCTCCGTTCGCGGAACCCGTCAACAGTAATCCTCGCCAAGACAGTAACGCGTAGATGGAGTTCGTGTTTGATGTTTGTCTCGGGTACGACATGGGAAGTGGGCGGATTTTGTTCTGATTTTTAGGCCGGATAGAGCCTTGGCGGAAGAGAGAGAACATGACGTGTTATATCCGTCGAGCGCGCTCTTTAGTGCATCTTCCTCTTTGTCGTTGTCGTTGTCGTCGTCGTTCGCGCGCGTATCTGCGTCATGGCGTGTTTGTGATGCGCGTGCACTCAAAATGTAGTTGTAACGTTGGAAAAGTTCCTCTTCCTCCTCCTCCTCTAAACGGATAATTCAAAGGCGAGAATATCGCGAGAAAAAAAATGTCTCTGATAGTACTACAATGCTCTCTAAAATCTAACTAACATACAGTCTAGTCTACTTCAACGTCCTGGGTTTCTTCAATAACATCGCCAGCCGTTGGATTTCTTTTCTCTGCACAACATCATCGTTGACGTATTTCAAAGCGGTTCGCTTCAATTTTTTCTCCGTTTCTTTCCTCGTGTCGTTGAGTGCGCAGCTGAAAATTTCGCCTTGCGGCTGGAATCGGAAATATTCGTCTTTTTCAGCGTCTAGAACGTGTCTGATAGTCGCGTCAACTTGAACGACGTCACAAGTGGCGTTGACGATGTTGGTGACCCAGGATGCGCCGTAAGTGGCGGGAACATCACGGGCGATAGGATAGCCCGTGCCCACGGAGCAGAGAATGAGAGGTCGTTTCGGGTTGAAGATGCGTTTGGCTTCGAACACAGCAGCAGCAGCAGGGTTGTTGCACGAGATGGCGCCATCGATGAACCGAAGTTGAGCTCGGGAGCTTTCGAGTGGTGAGAGTTTATTCAAGCTGTCGCCGTGAAGTTGGCCTCGTTTGGCTTTGGCTTTGGCTTTTTCCGTGTCGGCGTCGAGGTCGTCATCGTTGAGGTCGTTGTCGTTTAGCATGTCGCTTGGACCCAAACTAGAAGAAGATGGGGATTTATGCTGGATCTCGGCGGAGGAGGTGGATGTAGCGGCAATAGCTGCGGCCGCTGTAGCTGCAGAAGATGTCGAGGAAGAAGAAACAGAGCTCAGTTTCTCGCTCATCTCGACACTTCCATATCCGAGTTCTTTTTCGCAAATCAGTTCTTCCATGTACCACGGCGCCGCTGTTGTCGCGCGTAGTGCCGCAGTTATGCCAATTCTGCAATCACCGGCGTAATCCAATTCCGACTTTTTCTTCAATATGCCTGAGGTGGATGCGTCAACCACGGCTGATGGCGAATGATTTTCGCGGCGATAGGATCGGTGCATGTACAATGAACTCGGGTTTCTCGAAACTAACGAGGATACCAAAACGACTCTCGGTGAAGGTACAGCAGAACGAAACCACCTTTGATGCGCGCCGATGGAAAACATTTCTTCGTCTGCATCGTCGCCGAGGACGTTACGCAACACATTTTCGAACGACTTTGCAGCCACGTGACCGGGACCTTTAGTCAACAAAGAGACGTACGAATCTGGTTTGAAGACCTCTTGCGCCATTTGTTCGTATAAAGAATCGAGTTCCTCGACAGTCATTCGCAAAAGACCTGCGCCTAAAGCAATAATACCACCAGTGGAAGTACCTACAATTAAATCGAACACTTCACCGATGCACCATGCGCCAGTGGCTTCCAAGATGCGCTTGAGAATGGCAACTGTGACGTATCCTCTCATTCCTCCGCCATCCATGCAAAGTACCCGCACCGGCGTGGTTTCCGATTCGTCTAAATCGTACGCTTCAGCGCGAATGCCTAAATCTTCCGAGCCTAACGCGTTGACGATACGTTGGGCGACGCGCCATTTGCGAAACTTTCTCGCGGATTGCGGATCAAACATGTCCATAGACGACACGCGGGAATCCCCTTTTGACGAGAGAGGGTTGTTCCACGGATTATAACAACGACCGTCGACGACACCGCCCTCCGGCGGGATCTTCGTACTTAATGCAAGTTCTTCGCGCGTGCCACGGTCTTTCAATGCTAAAAGAAGTACGTTGCGTAACCTGCGGGCTACTTGATTCGTGCTCCCGTCTTCGCACTCATCCAAAGAGGGGACGTCGATGCGAATCACGCAGTCTTCGCCAAAGAGTTGATGACGTCGACGGCTTTCTGCTTTTGCACCATCATGGCTTCGCGCGAAGTCGTCTTCGGGAATGACAAATACTGGAATGTGCAGCTCCGCGGTTTCAAAGTTTGGATTCGCGATGAGGGGTTGAAATAATTCCCGCGTACCGTCCTCGCCCGTGCTTTTCGGCCACACGAAAAAGACTGCTTTCACGCCTGCGTTTTGAAGTAACCATGTCAATCGCGGCGCTTGTCGCAAGAATTCACAAAACGAACCCCAATCGTTGTGCTTCGCTTTGACGGCAATCACTGAATCTTTATACCAAGTGGACATTTTAACCTCTTCATCGTCGTTCATTTCGCTCAACAAGTGTTCACCGGTGACGTCTTGCCAGTCGCGTTCGGAATCAGAAGAATCTTCGGCGATAGGCGAAGCTTGCTTGGCGAGTGGCGTCGGTATTCTGGCATCTATTTCTCCGTGCCATCCAGAATCTAATCTCGAAAGTGCTTTCGATTCGAGAGGCGATAAGGGTGCAGACCCGTTTCCTGTCGCACTCTTCGTCTTACTAGGTAATTGAACCAAACCATCGAACTTCTTATCCGTCGGTTTTTCCAGCTCGATGACTCGAAAAGGCGCGGCAAAGATACCATCATGAACCGGCAACGCTGGAAATTTTGCTCGTATGCAACTCATCTCGAAGAGCTCTGTGCTTTCTGCAAAGCTCAAATTTCGTCTACGATGTTTCGATTTCGGGTCTGTCTCTGCGGCAAGTTTCTTGGACATAAACGAGGAGGAAGTCGAGGCGATGATTACTTTACAAGTTTTCAAGTCGTTCGCCGCAAGCCATTCTACAACACGTTCGAGCTTTAGAAGCGGCGTTGTGTCCAAATCCGCACCTAAGTACCCGTTCCATGAAGCTAGAAATGAACGCAAGATTGCTTCGAGCGCGTCCCGACGAATCGCTTCGGCTAAATGCGCACCGTTATCTCGCAAACAAAACGCCGAAAGAGTTCTGATGCATGTTCTTGCATCTTCTTGATGTGTAGCAACCCTTAATTTTCCATCAACGTCGATTAAATGTAAAATCCGATCGCGAAGGTACTCAATCGCATCAGCTGCGATGAACTCACACGTGAGCTTCGTGGAATGCTCACTCTCGCGTTTTCTCGATATTTCTCGCATCCAGTGCTCCATTCGAAGTGTAACTTGACTCGCCGCATCGTTCGATTCGCTCTCTTTCAACGCGTCCCACTGAAAACGACGCATGCGTTGTCGTGCGAAATGAATTAGCGTTTTAAATAATGGCGTCGCCGATATGCTTGAGTGCGAATATTCGCCGCCAAAACCGAGCTGTGCAGATTGTACCAAGTAATTTGGTTGAATCTTGACAAACTCAGGCTCTCCACATGCGCGAGTACTTTTCCCTGTTTTCCTTTCTTCATCTTCAGCCGCAGCAAAGAGGCAAGGCTCTATCGCTTCAACGACTGCGCGAAGCTTAAGCGACTCAAGGCGTTCAGTTTCTATTTTTTTATGGCTTTGCTCTCGATTCCGTTTTTCTACCACTGTTTTTTCTTCTTCTCCGTTTAAATCTGCGTTAAGCTCGAAAAGAATGCGGTCGATGTCGTCTTCGACTTTATTGATTTCTTCATATGATTGTCTTTTGTCTGCCTCGTCGTCATTTACCTTATCCTCTTCCTCCTTCTTTTCCGCGGCCCATGCACCACACATCTCCCACGGTTGCAAACTTTTATCATCCGCATTCGATTGGCCACTCGAGGACGCCGGACTCGGAGATACTGGACTCGTCGCCGCGCCCAGAAGTTCTGTGCTTTCAATCCCGCTGAAAAATACTTTCCCACCGTCACAAATATTCCCAAGCTTCCTCATCATCGGAAACCATCCGTCTGGACTCGTAAATGCGAATCGAATCTTTATCGATGCTTTTTTATCTTTGCCTTTATTGATTGCAGCGTCGATGAAGCGAGAAGTAAAAACGTTTGGCTCGTTACTGTTCTCGCACATAGCCGTCATACAAAGTGCAGATGCGTTTTTCGGATCTCCCGCAATGGCGTCCGAAATAGCTCGCGAGGCCTGTGAGACGTCGCCACCGAACCGATGGACGAAAATCTCCCGCAACGCATCCGATATTCCAGATTCCGCCGCCTTCGATGCCCAGTTCCCGCACGTGGTAACAATAACCAATCGCGCACCTAATATACGCTGCCCATCTCGAGACTTTGCAAAGGCACCATCAGAAGGTGAAAACGCCAACTTCAACGCTTCGCAGGCTGCCCTCGATGCATTTGAATCCGTTCGTTTCGAGCCAATTGTATCGAAGGTAACGTCGTGCTCGATGGCACCATCGGATAAACGAAACACGAGCACGTTCACTCCACGTTCTTTTTGCCACGTAGACGCGAAAGACGTCGTCGCTATCGACGATCCAACATCTGTGTTTTGACGTTTCGGCACCCAATCTTGTCGTCTATCGAATTTGGACGCCTCGTCTTTACCTGGCGCCGGCGGTTTTTGCAAATCTATTTTTTGCATCTTTTCCTGAATAACCGACCCGGAAGTTCCGCGTTTCGGTGCGTACTTTGCATCACCAACTATGACTTCTCTTGCGTCCTTCGTGCAACTCGCTGAAACTTCCAACCCGTTTGCGCTCACCCACACTCGCCTGGTCGTCATCGCCGGTTCGGAATTCTCGTCATTGTTATTATCCAAATTAAACGCAGCTAATGCGACGGCGTATCCGGACCGACTTGGTGGAAACGATATTACTTTTTCTCTACGGATCAATTCTTGCATATCGATTTCGTACATAATTCGCGACCCTTTCACGACCCACACAGAATGACCGGCTTTCGCCGCAAACACGAACGCGTCCGAAACAACGTCCGAAAGTTTTTCGTTATCTCTCAACGCCGGTTGCACGTCTAAAGCGAGCTTCCATCCAGTGATTTTACTACCATCATCGCTACCATTTCCACTCTCTCCTCCTTTATCACCGTAACCACCACTACTACTACAACTTAACACGCTCTCGTATACTTTCGGCGGAAGCGAATTAGCGTTCCATCGAAACGTCACGTCGTGCGCACCACTTCTCACAAACTCTAAAGTTGGCGCTAATTGCACGTGTATCTCTTTCTTCGATGCTAGCAGTAACGCTTTTTGTATCTCTTTCTTCTTCATCAACATTTCTTTTTCCTCCGCGTCTCCCGATTTCTCTCCGTCTTTACTCTCCCAATAATCTTTAGGTAACAAACATCGAATTAAATATCTCCCGGATTGTAACTCCCCGGTGCTAAACCTCAGGGAATACGTCGCTTTACTCTCTCTCTCGTCGTCTAAGAGTGCGGTGCCGACGTGTTTATACCGTCTCCCCGCCGATATCATCCACGAGGACGCGTCTGCCATCTCCACTCGCAGGTATCTCGGGAACGAGTACGCGTTCGTTGAAGGCGATTGAAAACGCGCGCTCGACTTCTCGGGAAACGACACGCGCGCTGTCACGCATATCTCGCAACCGATCTCGAACGTGTCCGTGGAAGACGGAGAGAGGATGTCCAACGTCGCCAACGACGACGACCCGCCCGAGACGGCCTGAACAGACGACGGTTGAGACATCGTCTTCGGCAGGTTCTTCTTCTGACGATTTTTAATTTATTCGATTTACGAATGGGCGACGACAAAAGGCGGTAAAAAGAACAACTATGCGACGACGCGTACACGCTCTCTCTTTCCTTCTCTCTCTTTCTCTCGTACTGTTGTTATTAAAAATATATGTGTAGCAGTAGTAGTGGTAGCAGTGGCACTGTGATTCCCTCTCAGAAACGGCAAAAAGAGGTATCTATTCTCCAATCATATCATCGAACAAATTGTCCAGGTTCTCCAAAAACTGACCGTCGGTTTGTTGCTGTTGCTGTGTGCGGGGCGACGCCGGGTTGCCTTGCGTTTGCGTTTGCACGACCGAGGCGGTGGTGCCGACACCACCAATAGAGCTACCGATGGAGCCGATGCCTCCACCTCCGAACGCGCCGCCGCCAAAGGCGCCGCCATAATCGCCAAAAGCGCCGAGACCTCGCGAGGCTTGCGTTTGCGGCGGAGATTGGCCGAAAGCGGACGAAACTGTAGGTTGTTGTGAGGAGGAAGAACCCATCAACGGATCCCAGGAGGATGTCGGTTGCACGCGCTGTTGCTCTTGCTGCATGTAAGACGGTTGCTGCTGTTGCCCATATCCCGAGGAAGTTTGTTGCTGCTGATACGAAGGCTGGTCAAACATCGATGGCGCGCGCTGTTGCTGCTGTTGTTGGGAAGAACCGAAGCCCAAGTTGGCAACACCGGAGACGACGCTCGCAACGTTACCGCTCATTTGCTGTTGCTGCGGATACGACGATGGCGCACCGAATTGTTGCTGCTGCGGTTGACGTTGCTGCTGCTGGAGCGAAGGTCCTTCGTTCCAACGTTGCGGCGGCGGTTGCGGGGGTTGCTGCTGCTGCTGTTGTTGAGAACCACTACTATACGCATTGAGCGGATTCACACCTACTTGCTGCTGTTGCTGCTGTTGTTGCGAAGAGGACGAGGACAGATTCATATAGTTAGACGTCGGCGGCCCCGACTGTTGCTGCTGTTGAAGCTGCTGCGACTGTTGCGAAGCATGTTGTTGTACCTGCAGTGATGACTGCATCGGCCGTTGTCTCGGAGGTTGCTGTGGAGGCTTTATGTCTACTCTCGATTGCTGCGCGTCTACGGGAGGTCTTCCTGGCGGCGGTCCCGGAGGTACCGGCGGCGGTGCCATCTTTCGCGTGGGCGAACCAAATGGTGGCGGACCGGGTGGTGGCGGACCAGGTGGTGGTGGTGGCGCGAAGCGGTCCTCGTAGGATCCGGATTGAGGCGCAGCTGGATACCCTCTAGGCGCCGTCGATCTTTGCTGTCCTTTTGGCAACGGCATAGCTGGCGCGGCCGCCCACGATTCCGCGGCGTTCTCCTTACTACTACCCTTAGTCGCACCAGCTACCTGAAATCCAGTGCCAGCCGGTGCATCTGCACCGGTTTCACCGTACCTGCGCTGTTCTTCCAGTTGCAAACGTCTCGCCATGGCTTCGTCCGATTCAACCTCTTCCGCGGCGGCCGCAGCCGCCGCCGCTTTCTCTTTCTTCTTCTGTCTCTGCACGGCTTTCTTGGACAAAGTCGACGAAGCAGCAGCGTTTGGATTGTTCGTCTGCGAGGACACGGAAGTGTTAGTGCTTTGAGCGGCGTCTTTCTTAGCAAGTTTCTCTTTAATGGCGTTCATTTCTGCCATCTCTCTTTCCGCAGCTTCTTCCATGGCTTTCTTCAACGCCTCGCGTCTTTGCTGCGCCTCGTCGATAGCTTTCGCAGCATCATCTTCCGCGTGTTTCTTATTCAAAGCTTCCTGTTCTGACTTTTCCTTCTGCGCTTGCTTTTTCTTCGCTTTCTTACCTTGACCAGGAGCTGAAACGTTCGCTTCTTGAGCAGCCTTCTCTTCTTCGGCGTGTTTCTTACTCGTTTCCTTCGGCGCTGTCCCAGAAGTCGCATACGCAGATTCTATGGAATAATCTCCCCATTCCGAGACATCTTTTTCTGAAATAATCTCCACGCCTTTCATACTACCCGATCCATCTCGCAAAGATGAAAAAACAGTTTCCGAGAGAACATCCATGGTAGATTTAGATTTTGTATCGCCGTCTTCGCCATCCTTCTCCGAGGACACGCGACCGACTCTAGCTTTGAACGAGTATCGCGTTCCAGGCACTAAATCGGACACGGTTACCACTGGGTTACCTCTCACCGCGGCATATACCGTAAATTCTCTATCGCCTTGCTTTTTTAAACTCAGTTCCCAGCATCTATCTGGTGGCAACGTCCCTCCCGACTTGTGTCGATATACGTTCAAAGTGATGGTATTATCAGATCTCGAAACTAACGTAGGCCTTTGCAGCTTTTCTAACGGCGCTGATGCTCTTCTTCTCTCGTTTTCTTTCTTGGCAATTTCAGCGGCGTACTTTGCTGCTTCTTTCCTCATCTTCTCCAAGTGTTCAAACAATTGGTCGTCGTCTTGGTCGTCGTAATCTCGATTGTTCGGGTTATCGTTGTGCGATCTTCTAAACGAGCCGTTGTTGTTTTTATCGCCTCTACGTCCACCTCGCCCATCGCCTCGATTGCTTCTCTGTCCAAACTCAGGTCCATCGGGGTCAAACCAACGTTTACCATCGCCGCCGCTATCGCCTCTACGTCCGCTGCTTCTCCCTCCGGAATATCTACTCGACCTGCCGCTATTCGCGTTGTTACCGCTATTTCGACTTCCCGACCTTAGCTCGTCAAACATACCTTGTGCGCTCTTCGAGCTCATCTTTTTATCTCCCATCGCTTCAGCGCTCGCTTGCATGTGCGCGGCCATTTTGCTCGACCATCCAGGAGGTGGTTTACCGAAAAACTTTCTCAAATCCGCGTAGGCATACCCGTCCTCGTCGTCAGAATACGAATCCGACCCGTCTCTCTCCGAATCGTAATCTTCCGAATGGCTCCCATAGTCGTCGTCGTCCGAGTCGTCCTCGGTATTACCATAGTCGTCGTCGTAATCCTCGTCGTCCGAGTCGTCCTCGTGCGAATATTCCTCCCCGTCTTCGTCGACTTCTTTAATAATTGGTCCGGAAGCGTTGGTAGATCGTCGCTTCCTCGAATGCCTCCTCGATGGCCCGTTGCTCCCTTGCGCGAACCCGCCTCCGAAGAAGAACGATTCGAAAAAGTTCGCCGCGAAGTCTCTCATGTCTTCCGGGCTCTTAAACACCCCGTCGAAATCTCCGTTTGGGCCTCCAAAATCGTCAAAGTCGTCGTCCGAATGCGAGGAATTCTCCGAATCCGCCTCCGAATCCTCGTCCCGTCTCGTCAACGCGTCGTACGCGCGCACGACTTGCCTGAACTTCTTCTCGAACTCTTCCCTCGTGCGCGTCGACATTTTGTTGCTGTTGCTGTTGCTCTTCTTCCCCGTGCTGTTGTTGCTTTTCGCGTCGTCCGGGCGACACTCCAGCGCCATCTTCTTGTACGCGGATCGCACCGCGTTCGGGTCGCTCGACGCTTCTCTCGGGTCCAGATGTAACACTCGGCACGCCTCCGCGAAGGACATCTCTTCCCTCATCATCTCGCCTTTCTTTTTTCCCTTGTGAGGGGACCCCGTCGACGACGCCTTCTTCATGCCTCCTTTCCAAAGAGAGCTTAAAAAGACGACGACTACTCGATGGAGTTTGCGAAGAAAGCTTCTTCTTCTTCTTCTTCTTCTTCTTCTTAAGAGTGGAGAGGGAAGAGAATTCTGTTCTTCTTCTTCCGAACTTTGAAATCAAAGCGGTTTTTGGGGTGTTCGAGGAACGGGATTGGAAAGGGCAATTATATTTCGTAAAAAAACGTCAGTTCAAAGTTCAAACACACACACCTTTTTTAAATCGTCCTTTGACGACGAAAAAAGAGTCACAAGACTTTAAAAAGGGATTCAGACGACAGACGACGACGACGTTCTTTTTTTATTTTTCGTTCGTTCCAATTCGATCGATCGATTTTGGAGGAGGAGGGACCATTGAGAAGACTTTTTTAGTCATCAGAAGAAGACGAAAAACTTCAAAAAAGAAGAAGACGAAGACGAAGAAGAAGAAGAAGAAGAAGAATCTTTGCGTAAAGGACACCTCCTTTTTATGTACCACTACTATACAATACACATTTCGTGTGACGAGACGCGGAGGAGGAGGTTACCATCTCGTGACTAAACTTTTCAACAAGGAGAGAAACTCGAGCGGGTTTCCTCTTTTGCTGGCTTTTTTCGCCCCGCTCGTCGCGGATTGGTCGCCGCCGACTCGAATATCGGCGCTCACGCCGACGCGCCATAAGAGTAAAGCGACGCCGTTGAAACCGAGCGAAACGAACAGGAAAGAGATTTCTGGGACGTGGAAAGTAGCCACGGAACGGATGACGACGCCGATAGGGACGCCGAGGAGGACGGTTTTCCCGACCGAAGGTAGAATTTTTCCGAGTTTGTCCACGCCGCTTCGTCGGCTGCAGTCGCCGAACGCGCCTCGCGCGCCTAACAAATACGACGCCGACGTCCAGCCGAGAATAAACGGTGACGCCGTGCCGACGATGTCGATTGGATTCAAACCTTCCCCGTGGCTGGCGCGACCAATCGTCGCGAACACAAAAAACGAAGCCACGTCGCCCGCCAATAATATAGCTCGTCGTTTTAGGACGTTCGACTGCGACGTTTCTTCCGATTCGTCGTCGATGTTTGCCACGCCTTGGAACTGCGTTTGTTGCAAAGGAACCACTTCCACGTCTGGATTTTCTTCTCTGGATTTTTCTAAGATTTTTGCGGAGACTGGATTCGTCGCGGGAGGAGGACCAGACCCGAGCGGCGCCGGAGGAGGCTTCGCGTTCGGATCGCGTCTTTTGAATCTGGATTGTTTGACATCGCCGCCGCCACTCTCCGCCGCCCGGTTGGTGGTGCTCGAAACAATTCTTCGAGAATACTCCGATGCGCTCGACCTCGTTTTCTTCGCCCCGCTGTTCATCCATCGCGTCGTCGTCGCACTTAACAACGAAGTTGATTGCCGTTGATGACGATGATACTGTAGAAGACACATTCTTTTCCCGGACGAGCCCGTCGAAGACGCGGCGGCGGAGGACGTTGCTCTCGTCGAACGCGCCGCCGCTCGGAGGCACGACATGATCGCAAAAATATCTCCTCCTCCTCCTCTTCCTCCTCGCGTGTTTTATGCCGCCTCTCCGTCGCGGAAGGACGATGCTCTTTCGACGGATTTTCCGATACGATATCCAATTTTTGTGGGGATAAAATGGAAACGAAATGGAGGAGGTTTTTGGAAGGCATTTATGTAATGGAACTTTTGCGCGCGCGCGCACACATACATACGTATTCTTCCGTTTGGTGTTCGTGGGATTCTCGCGCCACGGCTGCGCGCTACGTATCGTCGCGCTACAACAAGAGCTATTACTCCTGCTCTACTCGGTTTGTCATTATTCATCGATCAGCCGAGCTTCCGCTTTCAACTGTTCGATTTTCAAGCCCATGCTTCTCCGAATCGCGTCTCTCTCGCTCTCGTCGTTCTCATCGCCGCATCGCCGCAATAACTCTTCGTATTTGTCGACGCATTCCTTCGTCGCCTCTTTCGCGAGCTTCGCGTCCTCGTCGAAATACGTCGTCCCCTTGCTCTCTAACGCGGATTCTATTTCGTCTCGAGCGTCGGCGAAGAGCGCGTTTACGTCTCGCTCGAGCGTCGCCCGCTCCTCCGTGGAGATGAAACGAAGAAGCGAGAGACGAGGCCCCGTTGTTCCAAAACTCGTCGTCCCACGTTGGAGGCGCCGAGAGAGGAGGAGGAGGATGCGCGCGCGCAACATGGTACAGTTCTGTTGGTAGGGGCAAAACACGCGCACCCCCTTTTCTTTTCTCGAGAGAAAAAAGGGGCGAAAAAAGTGAGCACATTTTGTTGAAGGAAAAACCGCATTTCTGCGACTGTACAGGAACGACGCGTAAAAAGCAAAAGAGCCCCGGAAGAAGAAGAAGAAGAAGAAGAAGAAGAAGAAACCACCGAGAAGGAGTCGAGGACGACGAGGACGATATCGTCGAACGCGCAGCCTTTGTTTTCTCGTCCTTTCTTTTCCAATTTCGGGGAACTGTGCATCAATTAATTAATTAATTATCATCAATCAATTCATTTTGCACGCACAAAAGGAACTAAAAATAGCGACAAAAAATACGACCGAAACGCGCAGAGAGAGAGAGAGACGAGGAGACCTCCAGAAACTTCACGGTGGCGATGAAAAGCGAGGACGAAAACGAAGAGGAGGAGGACGGGAAGCGCGCGAGGACGGGAGGGCGCGACGATCGGGCGCTCGCGCGCCTCGCGCCGTCCGGCGCGTTCGGTGTGCCCGCGACGCCTCCTCGGACGAAAAACGAGGAGACGAGATACGGTGCCTCGTGGGGGCGTTCGATCGTGTTCCTGGACGACGCGTTGTGCGCGGTGCCAGTTGGACACGGCGTGTTACTGGTGGAGAGCGAACGAGGGAGGCAGGTGGCGTTTGTGCCCGGGACACCCGGGCAGAGGAGAGTGACCGCGATTGCGGCGAAGAAGTGCTTTAACGAGAGGAATAACGGGGGCGACGACTTTGATGAGGAGCGGGAGAGAGGAATAAACGGTCAACGAAGAAGGGATGCTGGGTCTTCGTCATCTATTTCGGAACCAGTAGTATTTACTGGCGAAACGGCATCTTTATTCGCGATTGCAGAGAATGGTGACGAGGAAATCGGACCGACAGTTGTGTTGTGTGCGATACATCGACAGACGCAAAGACGCGCGAGATTGAGAACGTTTTCCCTGAGAGACGCGATCGGTTCAGATGTGAAGAAGAGTGCGAGTTCTTCTTCCGGTGCGATGGGAGCATCCATGAGTGCCAGTTTAAGTGAGTATGCATTCACGGAGGTGTGCTTTTCAACCGATGGAGCTTCGATTATAGAGAAAGCGCAGAGGGTGACAGACAAGAACGATTGGACTTTGCGTTCGTGGACTTTCTCGGATCTGACAAAGCGAATTAACGTCGGTAATGGCGCTGATGTCAGTGGTAATCAAGATTTCGGGACGACTTATCCATTTTCTACATCATGCATGTACTCGGATATATTCTCTGTCGGTAAAAAGTCCACATCAGTGTCGAATGTATCATACGTGATTGGTTTTCTTCCAGAACCGCGCATAAGCATCGGTCAACGCAACCAATCAACGTCACACTCCAATCCAGCGAGCGTTAAGTTTCACCCGCGCGAGAGAAATACTGTTTCAACTGTCGCTAAAAGTCTCATTCGAATGTATAAGCTCCCTCAAAAGTCAGAGGCTGACCTATATGCCGCATCTTCAATGTCGGGGAGTCGGGGCGTAATTAAACTCGCCAGCGCAATTCCATTCGGAGAAACCTTTGAAGCTGACGAACCAGTCGATCACTCGTGGTTAGAGAGAGGAAATGGAGATAGAATCGTCGTTGCATTTAAGAGCGGAAATGCTCTGATCATAGAACAGTCACAACCGATATTTACCATTCGAAATTGTTTTATGCAAAATAATAGCTACAATAATATTGGCGCAACCGGCGTGTGCGCCATAGGAGCCCGAGGCTTTTGTATTTTCGGAACAAACGGGCAAATTTCCGTATATAACAGAAACGCGGAGCGAAAGATTGCCACGGGTAAAGATCCATACGGAAAAATAAAAGTTTGGACGGTTCGTAGGAAAACCGAAGCCTACGAAGATAGTTTGGAAGAAGAAGAAGAAGAGGGGGAGGAAGAAGGAGTGGGGAAAAACGCGGCAGATGATGACGACGAGAAGTATCGCATCAACACCTCGTATACGCGTAGAGAACTCGATCATGCTTTAGAAATAGACGACCAGAATAGTATTGGACAGTCGCTCGAAGCGCGTTGGGTCACGGAAAGAGGAGCAATTATTTCCGCAGATGTCTCTCCGTGTGGCGAAACTCTTGTCGTGTGGATGGATCATCCAACGAACGAACTTTACACTCTCTCGATCTCAGATGCAGATGCATCGGTTCGTGAAATATCCATTGGAAATGAAGATGTCGACGATAGTGGACAGGTCACTTTGGAAGGAACTGCGAATGATGACGTTTTTCAAATACTTTTGCGGGAAAATTTCAGCGCTACGGCCTCGGAACGCTCGAAACTCCCCGGCGCGACAAACTCAACGATATCTTTTTCTTCCTCGTTCAATCGAGACGTAAACGATAGAGTATTGGGTAGTAACATGGCATCTTCTCATACCATGCTTCCATCTTTATCATCACGTGCAAGCCATTGCGCTTTGAAACCGATACTTGCTACGTGTACCACTGACGGCGCTGTTCGTATCTGGTCTACTCGAGAGAAGAAGAAATTGTCGTTTGGTGACATCTCTTCCACGATTTCTCATCTTGACATGCGTGCAGATACTGATAAGTCGTCAGACCGCACCTCTAGGACGAGCGTTTCGGCAGAGTCGTCGACCTTTAGCTGTGCACTCGAACTCTGCGAGCGGTTCCCAGAGACACCACTTTGCGTTGCGTTACATCCATCCGGTCATATTCTCCTCGTCGGGTTCAACGATAAACTCCGCATGTTCTATATTCACCGCGACACTCTCGAAAAAGCTCGCGAATTTCCTTTGAAGAACGTTCGCGATGTCAGTTTTTCTTACGGTGGACACAAATTTGTTGCTGCGCACGGTAACTGTGCAAAAATTTTCGATACGTATACAGGCACAAATGTCTCCACACTTCGAGGACACTCGTCAAAGGTTCGACGGGTGAAATGGACTAGTGACGACGAAAACGTTGTCACTATAGGTGCAGATGGATGCTGCTATCGCTGGGAGCTACACGGTGTCGATGCTTTATCTGGAGAACACAAGAGAAACGCCGAACATGCGAGAAAGGGGTGTCGATACGACGACGTCGCACTTTTGCCGAAAGAACTCGGGAACGGCGTGTTCTTAGTTGGAAGCGATCGAACACTTAAAGAGCTAGATGGTGAAAAATTTGGCACAGGATCCTGCCGAGAGTTTGAAATCTCGTCGTCCAATTCAGCGCTCTCTTGCAGCCGCGGCGTTGACGGTAGCATCGGGACGTCTTTCAACCAGAGTGGAAGTGATGGGGAGAACGACGTATCAACCTCGAGACGAAAAGCGACGACGCTAACATCTACGTGCTTTTTACAATCGTCGCGGCTCTTGGTATGCGGCACGTCCTGCGGCGCTTTGCGGCTATACACGACGCCACTAACTGGAGAATTTCGCGAATACCGGTGCGCGAGCAATCGCGAAATTACATCCACATGTGCATCCGATACGGAGAAGAGAGTGTTCGCGTGCGCTTCGGATGGAACACTGTTTGCATTCGATGTCATCATTGATTATGGTCCCGATGCTCTAACGTTTAACAACTCTCTTTCTCGATATGACAAAAACAGAAGCGTGAAAGATACGAGCGATGCCGTGGCTCCAGACGACGTGCTCGTATCGCGTCTTGTCCTACTCGAAAAGGAGAAGAACATAGCAGATCTTCGTTCAAGAATCCGCGAGCTTCGAGCCAGACACGAGTACGAGCGTCGAGTGGCCGATCAACAAAATCGAGAAGAAATGAATCGGTTAGAAACGCAGCGTAAGAATGACCTGGAGAGAGAAATCGCTAAGCGTACGAAGTTGCGAGAAAATTTTCTGGAGGAGAGGGCAAAAAATGAAGAAAAAATGCGTAGCGAAGATGAAACGCGCAGAACGCGCGAAGAACACAACGAGAGAGTATACAGACGCAAGCTCGCGAAAGAGTTCGAGAAGGTTGAGAGTTTGAAAGCCGCGAAAGATGAGGAAATTGCGAAATGGGACGAGCAAAACTCCGCATTGGTACAAGTCCACGAGGCATACGTCAAGGAGTCGCAAGCCAAATTGGAGAAAGAAACGCAACTTTTACAAAATAAAATTGCGCAGTTAGAACAAGAAATTCGCAGTGAGAAAGAGATTAGCGAAGAAACGCAGCGTCAAATTGAAGAAGACGCAGACGAAGAGATTGAAAATTTGAAAAAAGTATTTCAGGAAAACATCGAGTACGAACGTCACCGTTCCGCGGAGTTACGGATTGAACATGCGAAAACACGAAAGTTACGTGAAAGCGCAACGAGAAACGAAGAATTGATGCGCGAAGAGGCGTTGTTGGCAAATCGTGAGCGGGATACGCTCAAAGAAGAACTGGAGAAAATGAGACAGACTTTGGAAGAACGCGACGCCGAAATACGCGATTTGAACGAAGACAAGAGAAAATCGATGCGCGAGATACAAAAGAAGATTGAATCAGAGCGCAAGCTCTCTTCGCAACTAAAAGATCTTTCAGAACGACTCGTCAACGTAGATTCCGAGATTGTACCAAGGTTTGAGCGCACCGTAAACGAGTTAAACGAACGCTTAAGTTCCAAGGATAAAGAAATAGTAAAATTTTTAGCCGAAGTGAAGGCTCTCAAAAGCGACTTGGAAGAAACAGCACGAAAAGGAGAGAGCTTTCGCAAAGAAGCAAATTTGAAACGCAGAAACGCGGAAAAATCGCAACAATTGGTTAAAGGGTTCCAACGTGACTTATTCCAAGTGGTCGAAAGAAAAGCAAGGGAGGACTTCAAATCATTGAAAGACGCCGTGGTGCAACTGTATTCTCGATATGCTCCTGAAGAGGACACGAAGGAGAATGAAATACACTTGACGCGTTCAGAAGAAACAGTGCTCACAGTTCAAAAACGAAACGACGTATTAGAAAAAACCGTTGACAAGTTACGCAAGCAGCTGATAAAAGAAAGTGAGGCTAGACGGGCAGAAGTATCGAAGGTTTTGAAGGAAAATCTGGAGCTCGTAAATGCCGAGCAGCAACGCAAGAAGGAAAAAAAGACGCGCGAGAGAGAAGACAAAGACAGGGGAGAACATCAACAACCATTTTCGGAACTGAAGAGGTATTTGCATACCTTATCTGTGCGATGAATAAATAAACTGGGCATTTGTATGCATTACACGCTCGCAATGCCGGCAATTTGAGATCCTATAACCCAAAACCCGTCCAAATCGAAATACTCCATGTCCACGTTTTCGCTTCCAAACACAGTCGAGATAACTTCGCCTGTTTTTCTATTCAATCGACACCCATCCGCAGCTTTCATTTGCATCGGCGTCAAAGCCTCCTGCTGTCGTCTCAAGGCATCGTTCGTTTGACTCAATACGTGTTCGACAAAGATAAACTTGCCTATCTTTGGCTTCAACACGCGCTTCACCTCCTTTAATGAAGCCAACTGGTCCTCCACCGAACACAAAACTAACGATACGACGGCAACATCGACAGATCCATCCTCGAATGGCAAATTTTCGCTCAGTCC
>MDTC01140112.1_pt1 | contig 24543 bp, 16 predicted proteins | sample 811181 | NCBI WGS metagenome assembly MDTC01 (sample SAMN05326644, study PRJNA326480) | marine metagenome | isolation source: seawater | place: Pacific Ocean: North | collected 2011
ACACGGACGCCGACACGGACACGGACACGGACACGGACACCGATACGGACACGGACACCGACACCGACACCGACACCGACACGCACGACCCGGTCGGGACCTGGGCCGGCACCTACTACACGTTCACGTCGTCAGGCGGCTCGGCCTACCGGTACACCCTGCCGTTCACGTACTACGGCAGCTACGTCGACCCTGACCCGTCCGACGGCGACGACAGCTACAGCTACCTGGACGAGTACAACTACAATCTCGCGTTCACCAGCTCGACCGCGACGATGTCGTACACGTACTACAGCTACTACACCGGCAGCTACGGAACCTACTCCTACGCCGGCACCGACTGGACCTACTCCGGCAGCTGGACCCGCAAGGCCAAGCGCGAGTACACGATTCCGCTGTCCGGCTGGCGCTTTGCGTCGTGGACGTGCGTGGCAGACAGCTCCGACGACGACAAGATGACCTGCAACAGCACCGACTCCAGCGGCAACACCCTCGAGCTGGACTTCGAGCGGTAGCGAGCCTTCGGGTGTGGCGACCGCGGCACATCGCCGCACCCTTTGTTGTCCAATCGGCGTCAACTCGCGATAGAATCGGGCCACCCGCCGCCTCTGCGGCAGGACCCCCCGAGGAGACGCCATGAGCCCCCGACTGCCCCTGGTGCTGACCGCACTGGCGCTGGCCGCGACGTTGCCGGCCCCCGCCGCACAGTCCGTCCGCACCGGTACCGCGATCCAGATCGACTACAGCAACGCCGGCACCTGGAACTACTCCAGCACCGGCCGCGGGTTCCGCGCCGCGCCCAGCGGCTCCGGCACGATGTGCGACTGGACCTACCCGGGCTCGCCCTTCCAGAGCATCACCTTCGAGTACAGCATCGGCAGCACCGCCTACCGCTACTCGGGCACGATCAGCTCCCAGAACTACACCCGGGTCTCCCAGAGCTACACGAACTCGGGCGGGGTCACCACGGTGACCGACGTCTGGCGCGGCACGGGCATCGAGGTCACGAAGACCGAGACCTGGACCAACTCCGGCGGCAACGTGGTCGCGGTGAAGTTCTCCGTCCGCAACACCAGCGGCTCGATGCTCACCAACTTCCGCATCTCCCACAACGTGGACCCGGACCCGCCCAGCAGCTCCGGCTGCGGCGTCGCGTACTCGACGACCAACACCAAGTCGTCGCTGATCGGCTCCACCCGGGTGGACTACGCCCGGTCCTCCGGCAGCTACCTGACCGCGGCCTACGCCTCGTGCGATGACGCCGAGACCGAGGTCGGCCACACAAGCCCCTGGTCCAGCGACCCGGACGACAGCTACACCGCCGGCTCCGGCGACAACGCCATGAACTGGAAGTGGCGTCCGGGCAACATCACCGCCGGCTCCACCGAGGAGCAGACCTTCATGGTCGGCATCGGGCGCAGCGAGAGTGCGGCTCGAAGCGCCATCACCGCCGCCCGGACCTCGGTCTGCCGCTCCTGTGACGAGGACGGCGACGGCTACGACAGCATCGCGTGCGGTGGCTCGGACTGCAACGACCTCAACGCCGCCATCCGCCCCGGCGTGGCCGAGATCCCCGGTGACGAGATCGACCAGAACTGCGACGCTGCCGAGGACTGCTACGCCGACGCCGACAACGACGGCTGGCGCCTGACCAGCATCGTGCGCAGCGCCGACCTCGACTGCCGCGACAGCGGGGAGGCCCGCGCGGTCGAGCCCACCCTGGACTGCGACGACGCCGATCCCGCCACCTACCCCGGCGCCACCGAGGTGGTCGGCGACGAGAAGGACCAGTCCTGCGACGGCACCGAGCTGTGCTTCACCGACGCCGATGACGACGGCTACACCATCACCGCGACCGTCGTCTCCTCGGACATCGACTGCACCGACTCGGGCGAGGGCACCAGCACAGACCCCGGCGGCGACTGCGACGACTCCGACCGCACGGTCTACCCCGGCGCGCCCGAGATCCCCTACGACGGCATCGACCAGGACTGCAGCGGCTCGGACGAGTGCGACGTCGACGAGGACGGCTTCGACGCCGACATCGGCGCGTGCCTCGGCACCGACTGCGACGACTCCGACGCGACCATCAACCCCGGCGCCCGTGAGACCTGGTACGACGGCGTCGACGGCGACTGCGACGGCTGGTCCGACTACGACGCCGACCGCGACGGCCACGACTCGGTCGACTACGGCGGCGACGACTGCGACGACGCCGACCCGCGGATCAACCCGTCGGCAGAGGAGATCTGGTACGACGGCATCGACCAGAACTGCGACGGCTGGTCCGACTACGACGCCGACATGGATGGCTTCGACAGCGCGGCCTTCGGCGGCGAGGACTGCGACGACTTCGACGCGACGGTCTACCCGGGCGCGCCGGAGCTCGAGGACGGCAAGGACAACGACTGCAACGGCGTCGACGAGGACGATGACACCGACGGTGACGGCATCACCGACGAGGACGAGATCGTGCTCGGCACGGACCCCGAGGACGCCGACACCGACGGCGACGGCATCGAGGACGGGATCGAGGTCGGCGAGGACGTCGACGACCCGCACGACACCGACGGCGACGGCGTCATCGACGCTCTGGACGAGGACGACGACGACGACGGCATCCTGACCGAGGACGAGGTCGGCGATCCCGACGATCCGACGGACACGGACGACGACGGCACCCCGGACTACCTCGACACCGACTCCGACGACGACGGCATCCCCGACGAGATCGAGGGAGAGGACGACGCCGACGGCGACGGCATTCCCAACTTCCGCGACCTCGACAGCGACAACGACACCGTGCTGGACGTGGACGAGGTGGACGGAGACTCCGACCAGGACGGCAAGCCCGACCGTCTGGACCCCGACGACGACGGGGACGGCTGGTCCACCGCCGAGGAGGAGTCCTGGGAGAACCGCGACATCGACGGCGACGGCATCGTCAACTACCTCGACCCCGACTCGGACGGCGACGGCACGGACGACGTGGACGAGGGCGGTGGCGACGTGGACTGCGACGACATCCCGAACGTGCAGGACCCGGTCGACAGCGACGGCCCGTGCGGCGCCGACGCGAGCGCGCTGACCTACCAGGGTGGCTCCTGCAGCGGCCTCGGCAGCGCCGCACCCGTGGGCATGGCCGGCTTCGTCCTGGTGCTGCTGGGCCTGGTCCGGCGCCGCCGCGACTGACCGCGGGCCCCGAGCCTACTCGGGGTCCTTGCCCTCGACCACGATCCGGTCGTACAGCCCCTTGAGCATGTCGAGCTCCTGCTCCAGCGCCGCCCGGCGCTCCCGGGCCTGGAGCAGCGCATCCTGGCAGCCGTCGTCGCTGTCGACGACCTCGGCGGGCGCCGCCACCTCCGCCGGCCCGCGCAGGTTGCTGGCGACCACGAAGGACAGGGCGGCACACAGCAGGCCCACGGCGGCGACGATCGCGGCAGACTGCAGGTTCATCGCTGCCCCCCGAAGTCCGGTCCCTGCTCGTCGAGCCAGGTCTGAAAGACCTCCTCGGTGCGTCCCTCGGCCGCGTCGATGACCGTGCCGTCGACCAGCGCCTGCTCCGGCTCGCTGTTCTTCGCGTCCGAGTAGTCCTGGGGGTCCAGCCAGGCGAAGGCATGCACGCTGGCGTCGAGGTCATCGCCGACCAGGCGGCCGGTGTAGAAGATCGGCAGGCTGCCGTAGTCCCCGTCCATCAGCCGAGCCATCAGCGCCCCGGACAGGTTGGCCTCCCCGTCACCCGCGTCGACCAGGTCGCGCTCGATCTCGGGCACCTCCCAGGAGAGCACCGCCACGCAGGGGTAGGCCGCGCAGTCGAGCCGCTCCAGGGTGGCCGGGCTTCCGTCGAGGACCCGGTCCAGGTGCTCGGTCAGCGCGTCCTCGGTGAGCAGGTCCGGCGGGCTCTCCGGCCACGCCCGCACCATGCCCCGCGCCGCTGCCCGCTGCCGGCGCGCGCGGATGATCTGCTCGTCGATGCGCACCTTCTCCTCGCCGAGCCGGGCGATCGTGGTCGTCACCTCGGCGACCTGCTCTTCGCAGCTGGCCTCGGGCGGCGCGTCCGACTCGTCGGTCGGCGCGGGGTCCGGCGCTGCAACCCCCAGCCCGGTCACCGTCCCCACGGCCACTCCGGCCAGCCCGGCGAGCACGGACAACAGGATGGTCAGGTCACGCATGCGGCTCCTCGGCCGCACTCTAGCGCACGGGCCGTGGACACGAGGCCCACGGCCGCCCCACCCTGATCAGTTCAGGCCCAGCCGGTAGAACTTGCGGTTCGAGCCCGTGCCCACGTACAGGTAGCCGTCCTCGGACACGGCGCAGGAGCCGTTGTTGCCGTGGTTGCTGGGCAGATCGACGATCTTCGTCCAGGTGTTCTTCGCGATGTCGTACATGTACATGGTCGTGCCGCTGGTGGCGCCGGCCGCGTAGATATGGCCCGACCGGTCGCTGCAGAAGATGTCGTTCAGCTGCGACTCGGGGTGGGACAGCATGCTGGTCGTCTTGCCGGTCGCGATGTCGAACCGGTAGAGGTTCTTCGCGTTGTACGCCCCGAAATAGACACTGTGCGTGTCGGGATCGTAGCCCATGCGCGTCTCGTGCTCGTCGCCGACGCCCGTGCTCACGTAGGTCGGGTTGCCGCTGCCCGGAGCCTTCTTCGTGTCGAAGATGACGATGTTGCCGGACTTCACGTAGCCGTAGATGATGCCGTCCGCGTCGGACTCGGTCATGTTCAGGTCGTCGCCGCCCGTGACCGAGGTGACCGTGGCCCAGGTGTCCCCGACCGTGTCGTAGCGGTAGATGCTGTTGTTGCGGACCATGTAGAGGTCCGTGCCCACCGGAGCCATGCTGGTCCACGGCGAGTTGTACGGCACCGACGAGCTGGCCGTGCGCCAGCTCTCCTTGGCGTAGTCGTAGGCCTTGGGGTTGGACCCGTACATGTTGTACAGCTCGGGAATGTCCTTCGAACCGTAGGTCTGCAGCGAGTAGAGCGGATCGGACGAGGGGTAGCCCATGTCCTCCCACTTGCCGTTGTTCGTCCCGTCGAACGCGCGGAAGGACGAGCGGCCGATGGTGATGGACGCCTTGGCGACGCCGCTGTCGTCGGTGCCGTCGCCGGCGGTGACCTCGCAGGTCCAGACCTCGCCCGCGGCGGTGGACGCCTCGGGCACGGTGTCGCCGGACACGGTGGTCGTGGAGGTCGAGCCCGTGTAGGTCGCGCCGTCCTGCAGCCAGACGATGTCGTAGGTCACCGTGTCACCGCTGTCGGCGTCGGTGCTGGGCGTGGAGATGACGCAGACCAGGTCGTCGTCCTCGGTGGGCTTCGCCGGCGCCAGGTCCACCGTGGGCGTGGTGGGGGCGCTGTTGTCGATCACGAGCGCCGCGCTGGACAGGGGCGCGCTCCGGTCGGTGCCGTCGTCGACAGTCACGGTCACGACCACGCTGTCGCCCTTCTCGAAGGAGCTGCTGCCGTCCAGCGTCGAGCCGCTGCCTGCCGCCTTGCCGTTCACCGTCCAGGCGTAGGACACGGAGAGCTTGTCCCCGTCGGGATCGACCGCCTCGTACACGGCGGTGAGCACGTCGTCCGTCTTCGCCGCGCCAGGGGTGATCCGGGCGCTGCTGACGCGGGGGGTCGAGTTGACCACGGTGACGCCCTTCATCGCCACCGGGGCCCCGCGGTCGAGGCCATCGTACGGGGTGACGGTGCAGGCCACGAGGTCGCCCTTGGCGAAGGACTCGCTGCCCAGGGTCGACGCGGTGCCGGCCTTGGAGCCGTTGACCGTCCAGGCGTACTCGAAGCTGATGCGGTCGCCGTCGGCGTCGCTGTGCGGCCCGAGGACCACGCTCACGCTGTCGCCCTCGCGGGGAGCGGTGGGGGTCAGGGACGCAGAATCGAGGATCGGCGCCGTGTTTCCGATAATCACCGGGTCGGTGGTGATGCCCTCGCCCTCGAGCTCGCCGTCAAAGGGGATGGCGACACAGACCAGCCGATCGCCGCGGGCGAGGAACCCCGCTCCGGACAGGCGCGCGCCGCTGGCGACGGTCACGCCGTCCACCTGCCACAGGTAGTGCCAGCCGACCAGATCCGCGTCCACGTCGGTGAAGCCGCTGCCCGTGCAGGTGAACAGCGTGCCGACGCCGCCCTCGCCCGGGGTGATCGCCGCGCTGTCGCCGGTGGGTGCGGTGTTGCCGATCAGGACCGCGCCCGACGCCAGCGGGATGGAGTCGGTCAGCCCGTCGTTGGCCACGACCTCGACGTGCACCGCGTCGCCCTTGTCGAAGACCGCGCCGTCGATGGAGGCGTCCTCCAGGCCGGGCACCGCAACACCGTTGACATGCCAGGTGTAGCTGAAGCTGACGGCGTCGCCGTCGGGATCGACGCCGGTCGCCGCGGCGGTGATGGTCGAGCCCTCGGTCGGGTCGAGCGGGGTGAGCTCCACGCCGGTGACCTGGGGCGGGAGGTTGTCGACGACGACGCTGGCCGTGACCGCCTCACCGGCGAGTCCCTCGGCGTCGGTCGGGGTCGCGGTGACCTCCCAGGTCTCGCCGCGAGCGGTGCGCTCGGCGGGCACGGTGGCGGTGGAGATGCCGGCGTCGGCACCGTCGACCGTCCACGACCAGGCCACGGTGACGTCGTCGCCATCGAGATCCTCGGTCTCGGCGAAGGCGGTGAGGTCCTGGCTCGACAGCGGGAGCTCGGGCAGCACGACCACGGTCGCGGTGGGTGCGGTGTTCTGCACGGTGACGTCGGCGGACGCGACGGTCTCGCTGTACGCCTTGCCGTCGGTGGCAGTGACGCTGACGCTCCAGACCTCGCCGGCGCGGGTCAGCGAGGCGGGCACGACCGAGCCGTCCACGTCCACCTGCTCGCCGTTGCGCGACCAGGACCAGATGTAGACGATCTCGTCGTCGTTGGGGTCAGCGCCCGGATCGTCGAGCACGGCCGAGAGGTCCTCGAAGGACGCGGGCTCGGCGGGCTCGATGTGCAGGGCGGGCGCGCTGGGCGGCGCATTGCAGGCTGCAAGCAGCAGCACGACGGACGGAATCAGAACAGAGCGCATAGAACGTCCTCCTTGGGGGGCCGCACCTAACTGGGACTGGACGCCGGGGAGCCGAATCGGAACTAATCGTCATCGTCGCCTGCGGATCCACCGCTCCAGGCGCGATTGCCCGACCCGATGCGTCCGTGTACGGTCGCGCCCTGCACGCGGGAGTTGGCATGGGCAGCATGGGCAGGCGGGAGTTCCTGCAGGGACTCGCCGCGGCGGCGGTCATTGGCGCGCACACCCAGGAAGCCGAGGCAGGCGTGGCCTCGGGGGTGGAGCGCTCGTTGTTCATGGAGATGGCGGACGCCTACGCGCTCAACGGCGACAAGAAGACGTTTCGGAGCCTGTTCCGGGTGCAGAGCATCATGCGCCAGCTCGGCGCGTGGCCAGGCACGGTCGAGACCGTCGAGCGCGCCGTCGGCAGCCTGTCCCGGGTGCTCGCGGGCAAGCAGGTGCCGCGGACCGGCTTCCGCCACGTGCGCCGGATCGACAACGACCGGGTCGTCGTCTTCTCCGACCACCACATCCTCCCGGACGACAACCGTCAGTCCGGGGTCTGGCGTCGCAACCGCGCCGGCTACGCCAAGGTCCTCGGCCACTACGGCCAGGGCGGCTGGACCGTCGTCGAGAACGGTGACGTCGAGGATCTGGTCGTGCTCGAGCCGCAGATCACCGAAGAGATGTACGCCTCGGTCCTTTCGATCGGGGGTGGCGGACCGGTCCGTCGCCAGGAGGGTCGCCGGCTGATCCAGGCCTTCCGCGAGGCCCCGGTGGAGCTGGTCGATCGCCTGATCCAGGCCCGCCGCATCCGACGCCAGGAGCAGTTCCGCAAGATCCGCTCGGCGCCAGGCAACCAGCCCTACTACGACGTGCTCGCCCAGCTCGCCGCGACCGGGCAGCTGGTGCGGGTGGCGGGCAACCACGACTACGACCTGCAGGCGCTCGACGTCGAGGAGCGCCACCTGGTGCCGGTCGACGTCGCCCTCGTCCAGCGGGATCAGCCCTACGCCATCCTGCACGGCCACCAGTTCGACCAGGCCACCGCGCCCGGCGTCGCCAGCCTGTACGGCGAGGTGATCTCGGAGTGCCTCGGCGTGTGGTTCCAGGGGCCGGACCGCATCTGGCGGGACAAGGAGGTCGGCCGCATCCTGGAGGGCGGCTTCCCCAACCGCCTGTCGACCCACGGCGAGCACGTGCAGACCGGCGTCTCCGGCCTGCTGTTGTCGGCGTTGCTGGCCGATCGTGACCGCGACGACGCCCTGTGGGCCGCCACCTGGGAGGGGCTGTTCGGCCACCCCATCGCCTGGGAGTACGGGGCTGCCGACTGGCGCCAGGGCGTGCGCTACGGCTCGGTCCGTCCCGGCGACCTCATCGACCAGGCCATGCTCGGCGAGCAGTTCTTCAAGTTCCGCCACCTCGACGAGGCCCAGATCGTCTACGCGCTCGAGCGCTGGAAGCTCGACATCGGCCTGGTCCTCGGCCACTCCCACGAGGTCCGCGACATCCAGGCCGGCCGGGTCGGTCGCTACTACAACTCCGGCGCCGCCGGCCGCTTCGTACGCCTGCTGTGGGCGCTGGAGCTGACGCCTGACGACGTGCAGGTCGTGGCCTGGCACATCGAGCCCGACGGCAGCTGCCAGCGCTACGCCTTCGAGCATCGCGAGACCGAGCTGTTCAGCTACTTCGACGCCATCGCCCACGGCGGGAGGCTCCCGTGATCGCCACGCTGTTCCTGGCCTGTGTCGCCCACGCCGGCGGCGGCGGCGCCCTGCTCGAGGTGTCTCCGGGGGCCGCGTGGTCCAACCACGGCGGCCCGCTGGTCCAGGGCAACTCCCTGCACTTCGACGTGGACGCCTTCTGGGGCCCCTACGAGGGCACCCTGATGTACGGGCCCCACACCCGCGCCGGCCTGCAGATCGGCGCGCGCACGGCCCCCCTGCTCGCCCAGGACCTCATCGAGTCCACCCTCTTCGTCGCCCCCGAGGTGGGCCGGGGGATCGACCTGCTGCGGATCGGCGCCTACTGGAAGGTGGCCGTCGGACCGACCATTCGCGTGATCGGCGAGGACGTGCGCGACGAGGCGCTCGTCTTCGGGGTGGGCTCCCGCGGCACCCTCGGCGGGGTGTACTGGCTCTTCCCCAACGTCGGCCTCGTGGCCCGCTTCGAGGGCGGCCCCGAGTGGGTCGAGGACCGCGGCACGTCCTTCACCGGAGGCATGGGCTTCGGCATCATCGGGAGGATCGGCTACCGCAAGAAGCCCGAGCCCGAGCAGGACCCCTGGATCTACGGCGGCGCTGACGTCGACCCCGTGGAGGAGCCGAGCGTCAGCGCCGGTGGGGATGGAGGCGGAGGCTAGAAGCCCTCGAGATGCAGGGTGTCCGAGTAGCTGTAGTTCTGGCCGGCCAGGGTGTAGTCGAGGGTGACGCTGATGGCGTCGTAGCGCTGACCGCCGTCCCAGTGCTCCAGGGCGTCGGCGGGGAGCTCGACGATGGCCATGCTGCCGCTGGAGACGTCCACAGCCATATCCGCGAGGGGATAGTGGCGGACCTCGGCCGTGGCACCCTCGAAGTGCACCGTGATGACCTCGTTCTCGATCTGGCTGAAGTCGCCCGCGAGGTGGAGCTCGGCGATGGGCGGTGCGGTCAGGTGCACCGGACACTGCGGGCAGATCATGTTCGGCGGCATCGGCAGGACCGTGCCGACGGCAGCAGCGCCGAGCAGCTCCTGGGACGGGCAGTCGTAGCCACCCGTCCAGTTGCTCGACCCGTAGTAGAAGTACTCCCCATACCCGGTGATGCACTCCGCACTGGACGAGTCACCCAGCGACCCGTCGACGGTCGTGGGGGGGCTGGCGGAGTCGATGGGGTCCACGGCGGCTGTGTCGCAGACCGTGGTCGTCGGCACGACCGCCGTCGACGCCGCGCTGAGCGCGGCCTTGCACACGTTGACGATCCGGGCCGGCTGGGGGACCTTGCCGCTCACGTGGACCATCGCGTCGACCAGGTTGCCGTCGTCGTCCAGGTACGGCTGTCCGGCACCGTAGACGTGGTCGACGATGATGTCGTGGGGGGAGGCACTCGGCTCCAGCGCCCACGCGACAGCCGCAGCAGACGAGGCCACGACGGTCGCCGCAGACGTGCCGGTGATCGGGTCCAGCGGGTCGGAGCTCCCCGGTGGGGTCATGGTCAGGAACTCACCCGGCGCCAGGAGCTTCGGCAGGCTGCCCGGTCGGGCGTACGCGCTTCGGCGGTGCTGGCTCGTGACCGAAGACACCGCGTGGACCAGGGGCCGGTAGTTGGTGGTGCGCGAGCTTCGCGAGTAGACGCCGCTGAAGAGCGTGTTGCACTCCCCGTTGCTCGGCTCGGGGTTGGCCTCCCAGGCCGCCGGGAGCGAGGCGCCACTCCCGCCCGACTCGTCGATCGGGGTGTCGTCGTGCCCCGCAGCGGCCAGCACGAGAGCGTCCTGGCACGACGCGTACTGCAGTGCCTTGAAGACAGCGTCCTCGGTAGCCGTGCGCGCGGTCGCGGGGTTGGTCTCCGGATGCCAGGACAGGGAGAGGTTGAGGACCAGGCGGCCTACCGTGGAGCCGGGCGCGTGGGCATCCTCGTCCCAGTCTTCCACCGCGTCGTAGATGGCGGTGGCGAGATCGGACTGCCGTCCCAGGCTGCCGCCGTCCGTCGAGGTCGTGAAGCCGGTGCCCGGAACCGCGCTGAAGCCCATGGCCAGGCGCGTCTCGACCCTGGCGAGGCAGGCGGGCATCGCTCGCTGGTCACACACGGCCCGGCGGGCGATGGCCGCGAGGCGCAGACCGTGCTCGTCGTTGGGGGACTCGCCGAAGGGCGCTTCGGAGGTCGCGACCGTGTCCAGCAGCACGACCCGCGACTTCCGGGTCGGCAACAGCGACCGCGTGTAGGCCGACACGGGATCGACGAGCTCGTAGGTGTTGTCCTCGAAGTCCTCCCGCACCGACAGATCGACCACGGGCGTGTGCGACATCCCGACCACCGCCATGCGGTCCGGGGAGATCACGCGCAGGTCGCTAGAGGCAGGGAGCTTTCCGAGGATCGGAGACCCCACACCGACCCAGGTGAGCACGCAGAAGTCGGCCAGGTCTCCCGGAGCGCCCGCCGCGAAGAGCGGCGCATGCGCCCAGCCATCCACGGTGCCGCTGCAGCTGAATCCCGCCGGAGCATCGTAGATCCACCGACCGTGCAGCTCCTGGGAAGCGAACGCGGTCGGACCGAACGAGAAGTCCTGCGCCCCGTCCATGGAGGCGCCCGCCTGGACGACCTCATCGGGGACCGCCGGCGCCTCGGCACAGGCCGCGAGCAGCAGCAACACGGGTGGAATCGAGCGGATCATGGGGGACCTCCGGTCTCTTGGGGGCTCTCTCAACGGACCCAGGCGCGCCATGCGGCAGCGTCTGCGGTGTCCGAAGCTCGTTGAAGGGCGTGGAGTCGACGCACGACGGCGTCGGGCTCCGTGGTTCCGTGCAGCAGGGTGCCGACCCGGGCCGACGCGCTCTCGTCGCCGACCGGGCGGCTGGACGCGACGACGACCTCGCTGCCGGCCATCAGCAGGGCCTGGGCGATGCCGAGGGACGCGACGCGCTGGTCGGTGGTGGTCCGGCCGGTCTCGCAGCCGGACAGCACCACCATGCGGGGAGCCTGCGGCAGGGCGAGGATGTCGGCGACGTCCAGGACATCCTCGTGGGCGAGGATCAAGCCGGAACGCCAGCTCTGCTGGGCATCCAGCTGACCGTGACCGGCGAAATGGAAGCGCTCCACCTCGGGCAGGGCGCCAAGGACGGCCTCGAGGGTGGCCTGCTCACCGACCAGTCGGCGCAGGTGGGGCTCGTCGGCAAAGCGGGCAGCTTCCTCGCGCGCGTTGGGGAGGGTGCCGTCGGGGTCACCGACGACCAGCGCCCCGGCGCCCTCCGCGGGTGGCGCGGCTCCCAGGTCGACGGACCACACGACCTCGGGATCTCCGGGCAGTGGCAGCACGTGCAGGTCCAGCTCGACGAGCTCTCCCCACGGGAGCAGGACGACCCGCTCCACGGTGGACCCCTCTCCGAGCTCGCCAGCCAGCGACTCCATGAGCGCCCGCGCCAGCGAGTCACCGTGCACGTCGGTGCTCGGGCCCCCGAACGTCCGGGTCGTGCCCGCCTCGGCAAGCAGCCCCACCCAGCGGCCATCGATCGGCACGAAGGCGAGCAACACCTCACCGGCGTCGGGATCGCGCAGGGCGGCCTCCGGCTGCTCTCCCAGGATGGACAGCGCCTCGGCGAGCGCGGTGTCCGCCTGGGCGCGCAGCCCCGCCTGCTCGGCCTCGGCACGGGCGAGCTCTTCACCCGAGAGCGACCAGTTGCCCTGCCTTTCTGACGACAGCTGCAACCGGACCTCGTCGTGGCGGGCGCGGGCCGCCTGCCACCGCTCGCGGGTGTCGGGGTCGAGGGCCAGCACCTCGTGGCCCTGGCGCAGGGACCGGAGCGCGGCGACCCGCGCGCGGCGGAACGCAGCCAGGGCGTCCGCGGCGCGTCCGTCGGCGATCTGCAGCTCCAGGAGCAGCTCGAGGACCCGCGGCGCGACCCGCAGGTGCATGCCGAGGACGGCGGCCCGGTCGGCGGCTCCGGGCAGGTCGTAGAGGCTGTCGAACAGCAGGTCATGGGCGGCCATGAGCGCAGACTCGGCCTCATCGTCCCGCCCCTCGGAGACCGCGATCTCGGCCTGGGTGAGCCGCGCATGCACCACGGCGTCGAGCTCGCCGGCCTCGCTCGCGAGCTCGACCGCGCGGTCCACCTCGGCCCTCGCGAGGCGCCCTTCTCCCCGTGCCGCGTGGGCCCGGGCCCGCAGCGCGGACCGCCACGCGCCCAGCTCCGGTCGGACGTCGGCCGAAGCGTCGTGAGTGAGCGCGAGGACCGCATCCCAGTCGCTGTCCAGCAGAGCCCCGATGGCGCGGTTGATCCGCACGCTGGCGACATCGGTCGGCCCCGAGGCGCAGCGGAGGTAGCCCTTCTCCGCCTCCTCCAGCAGCGCCCGAGGCTCCACCGCGGTCGGAGGCAGGCCGGCCTGCCGACGCTGCAGCTCGAACCAGGCCAGGTTCTCCCGATGGACCGCGCCGTCGCGGTCACACGCCCCGGTCTGCGGATGGCCCTCGACTGCAGCGAGGTACGCGTCGCGAGCCGCGTCCAGATCCCCCAGTTCGGCGGCGAGATCTGCGCGGACCACCAGGGTCGCCTCCGCGTACGCCGGGGTCAGCCTCACGCGCCGTGCGACGCGCTCCATCGAGCGCACCGCCTCCATGGCCCGATCGAGCCTGCCGACGTGCCGGAGCAGCCCAGAACGGGCCTGATCGCGGTTCCAGCGCGCCACGGCGTCCGATCCGGGCTCGATCCCATCCAGGATCTCGAGACCACGAGCGGTGTCGCCATCGAGCCAGGAGTAGAAGGCCGCCTCGGCGCGCAGACGCGCCGCGTCGCTGGTCCAGCCGAGCTCCTCGTAGATGGCGACCGCAGACATGATGCCGCTGGCTCGCGCCTTCTCCGCAGCCATCCTCTCGGCGTCGTCCCGGGCGGTCTTCACCGCAGCCCGCGCGCAAGTGGCCTCGTACACCGCCCGCGTCAGCCGCTCCTGGGGCGGCTCGGCCGCACAGGCCTCCGGGGGCACCGAGGGCAGCTCCGACCGCACCGACAAGGACAGCGTCGCCCTTCCCCCGGCCCCCGGCTGGTGCACCACCAGCACGGCGGGCAGCTCCGCCGGCGACACCTCGACGTCCAGCGAGAGGCCGCCGTCCACCGGGCGCGGCGACGTCGCCACGAGCCGATCACCGACCCGGACCTCCACGGGTCCTGCCGCATCCACCCACAGGCTCACCGGCCCCGGGGCATCCGCTGCGATCGCACAGGTTTCCCCGACATAATCACAGCCCGCAGTCCACAGATCCAACACCCGATCCGGCTGGGGCGGCGGGCAGCTCGCCAACACGAGCGCGAGCCAGCCCCAGCGGGTCACGGGATGACCTTCACGGGGACCTCGTGAGCGTGGGCCGCGTCGGTCCCCACGAGCCCGACGACTTCGGAGTCGTAGGCGCCCGAGCGGTGCACGACGAGGGCGACTCCGGTCACACCGGGGACGAGCGGCTCCCGACCCGACGTGCCGACCCAGCGCACCGCGCCGGACGCCGACACCTCCAGGTGCGACACCGCGATGCGCAGTCCGGCCGCATCGCGGACGACGAGGCTGGCCTCCACGCCATCGACCGCGGTGGGAGGACGCGCGACCAGCGTCAGGCGCGACCCGGGGGCCAGCTCGCGCACGCCCGCTTCGGGCTCCGACCCACCACGCACGACCCGATCGCCGCCCTGGACCTCGAACGCGTAGTCGGGCAGCCGGGCGGATCCGGGCCACGCGAGCACGGCGATCAGGACCGCGGCCACCGCAGCCAGGGGCAACACGGCCAGCCACCAGCGCTGAGTGTTCGCGGGAGCAGGTGGCTCGGCGAGCTCCGCCGGGACCGCCGCGGGAGGCGCCTCCTCGGACTCGTCCCGCTCGTCGGGCACCACGGACGGGATCTCCGCCGTGTGCTCGCCCAGCACGTCGTCCAGCACGGCGTCCACGAACTCGTCACCCAGCGGGGCGAACATCTCGCCGAGCACGCCCTCCGGGTCGTTCGCCGCCAGCTCTGCGATCTCTTCATCGGTCAACGCGCCCGCTGCGAGGGCGTCCCACTTGTCGGACACCTCGTTCTCGAGGCGATCGCGCGCAGCCTGCTTCAGTGCCTTCATCAGCTCTTCCTCAGTCATGGGACACTCGGGGAAGAGGTTCGCGATGGGGTACTCGTGCCTGACATCCGGGCAGCCACCTTTTGACGGACCACCTTGCCCAGGCGGCTGCGCCACGCGTACAGCGCGTCGCGCGACATGGCCAGCTCCTCGACCAGGACGGGGATGTCCTCCTCGTCCAGCAGCATGCGCTGGAAGATGACCCAGCCCTTGGGCGACAGCTCGCAGCGGAGCTCATCGATGACGCCGTCCATGATCTCGTTGGTAGCGACAATCTCGAAGGCATCGACGTCCTGGGTCAGCAGGCGCTCGACGTCCTCGACCGGCTCGTCGGACCAGGGATTGCGCCGGGCGCTACGCAGGACCGACAGGGCGTGGCGATGGGCCACCAGGCCGACGAAGTTCTCGAGCGACAGGCCGCGCTCCGGGCTCCAGCGCAACAGCACCCGGCCGGCGTCCTCGAAGAGCATCCGGAAGGTGTCCTGCGAGAGGTCCGCGACCGCCTGACGCACGTCCCGTCGCCGCCCCTCGGAGCTGCGCAGGAGGCAGCGCGCGACCCGAGCCTGCACGATCGGCGTCAGCCGCCGCACGAGCGTGCGAGCTGACGCCGGATCGCGAGCTGCCGCAGCGCGGACGAGCTCCAGATCGGGGTGGAGGGCTTCGGTCACCGGTTTGATCTCCCGATGGGGCAGGAGGGTGGCTGTGAGGTACCCGGCTGCCCCTTGTGGACCGGGTCACAACCGCTTCACAGTTGGGTGGTGCACCCTGTCCGGCCCCCGTCCGGGGCGCAGGCGTTCTCACAGCACGCCGGTCGTCAGCGGATCAACCGCCTTCCAATCGATTGGCGGTCCTGTACGGATCCGGGGCTCGCGGAGCTAGGCGGACGAGTCACTCCCGGAGGTCGCCGTGTCTGCCTGGACCCCTTTGCTCGCCGCATCCGAACTGCAGCCCGGCCGGCCCCGCGCCGTCACCGCCGGGCCCCACCGGCTGGCGGTGGTGCGCACCTCCGACGGCGCCATCCACGTTACCGACCTCGCCTGCCCCCACCAGGGCTACCCCCTGACCCAGGGCGAGGTCGACGGTCACCTGCTCACCTGCGCCTTCCACAACTACCGCTTCGACCTGCGCAGCGGCGCGTGCGTAAAGGGCGACGAGCCCGTGCACCGCTGGAACAGTCGGGTGGTCGACGGTCAGGTGGAGGTCGAGCTGGTCCCGGTCGACCGCGAGGCCGAGCGCCAGCGCGCGTGGAGCCGGTTCGACGACGCGCTGGTGGACGGACGCCTCAACCAGCTCGCCCGCGAGGCGGTCCGCCTGCAGACCCTGGAGGTGCCCGCGGCATCCATCGCCGCCCACCTCGCCGCGGACGAGGGTCGCCGGGCCGAGTGGGGCACCACCCACGTCGCACCGGGCGGCGCGGAGCTGCTCGCCGACCTGGGCGCCGATCTCCACAACGACACCCGCGACCTGCTGCTGCTCGCCGAGCTCTCGGTCCGGCGCCACGCCCGCCGGCCCCCCCACCCGCTCCCGGATCCGGCGGACACCCCCTCGAGAGAGGCCTTCCTCGAGGCCGTCGAGGCCCGCGACACCGAGCGCGCCCAGGCGCACGCACTCGGGGGACTGATCGCTGGTGTTCCCGTCCAGGACTGGATCATCGAGGCCGCCACCCACCACGTCGCCGACTACGGTCACGGCCTGATCTACGCGCTCGCGATCGCTGCGCTCCTGCCCCACGCCCGGCCCGACGATCGCGCGGGCCTGCTCGCCGGCATGATCCGCAGCCTGTCCGAGGCAACCCGCGAGGACGTGCTCCCCGCCTGGCGCGGCTACCGCAAGGCGCTCGGGCGGCTGGCCGGCGCTCCCCTCCCAAGGACCGACCCCTCCCTCCCCGTCCCCGACGACGTGCTCGACGCCCTGATCTCCGGACACGGCGCCGAGAAGCTCGTCGTGGGGCTGCTCCACGAGGGCGTGGCACCCGCCGCGTTCATCGGGGTCCTCGCGCTGGCCGCCGCCGAGCGCATGCTCCGCTTCGACCCCGACCACGACCGCACCGTCGCCCTCGAGCACAACTGGCTGGACGTGACCCACCTGCTCACGTTCGTCGACGCCGTGCACCGCGCCCTGCCTCGCGTGGACCACCCCACCGCCGCCCGCCTCGTCCTGCAGGCCAGCTGGTTCATCGCCATGCACAAGGCCCTCGACGGCACCCGCGAGCTCCCTCTGCCCCCCGCGGACGCCCGAGCCCAGCTGGAGGCCCTCGTCCACGACGACCTCGTCCCCATCCCGATCGTCGCGGTGCACGTGCTCAAGACCGCCCGCGCCGCCGAGCGTCTCTCTGCCCGCCTGCCCCCGGCGGTCGCCCACCTGCCCATGGCCGCGACCTGGCGCTTCGTGCACAGCGCCCCCCGCCAGCGCTGGATCGGCAAGCGGGTGTTCGAGGCCGTCCAGCTGGTGACCGAAGGGAGGACACCGGGGCGGCTGGTCTGACCCTCACCCTGGTCTGGGCAGCGTCGGTTCGGGTGTCATCAGGCAGACTCCGCGGTGGCGCCGAGGCCCCGCTGTACCGTGGGCGGGATCAGATCGGCCGCCCGTTTCGCCACGAAGTCGACGAAGGCCCTGACCTTCGGGTCGAGGCGCTCCCGGTCCGGGTAGACGACCGCGACCACGCCCGACCAGCCGATGGTCTCGGGCAGCACGCGAACCAGCCGGCCCGCGGCGACGCCGTCCGCAGCGATGGCCCCCGGCAGCACCGCGAGGCCCATCCCCCCGGCCGCGGCGGCCACGGCGATCCACATGTCGTTGGTCGCGAGGCGCCCGGAGACCTCGATCTGGCCTCCGCCCCGGAGCGGCACGGCGGAGACCTTGCGCGAGGTCATGGGATCAAGGCGCGCAATCCACGGTGCGCGCTCCGCCGCGGCCAGGGTGTCCAGGCCTCCGTGCCGCGCGATGAGCTCGGGAGAGCCGTAGGCACCGACGTCGGTCCGCGCGATCACCCGACTGATGAGACCCTCGTCCCGCACGATCCCCGCCCGGACGGCCACGTCCACGCCCTCGGCGATCAGGTCCACGTGGCGGGTGCTGGTCGAGACCTCGAGGGACACCTCCGGGTAGAGCCGAAGAAAGTCCCGGAACAAGTTCCCGAACGGGTCCGCCCCGACCGCCGGCGGCGCGCTCACCCGCAGCACGCCCCGCGGCACGCCGTCCAGCCGCCCCACCGCTTCCAGCGCCTCCTCGGCCTGCCGCACCACCACCACTGCCCGCCGATAGAGCTCCTCTCCCGCCGACGTCAGGCCGAGCCTCCGCGTCGAGCGATGGACCAGGCGCACGCCGAGCCGCTCCTCCAGGGCGGAGAGCCGCCGCGACAGCGTCGCCCGCGGCATCTGAAGCTCCCGCGCCGCCGCGGAGACGCTCCCGCTCTCTACGATCTGCACGAACAGCGCGAAGCCGTCGGTAGGCTCGATCATGGGCACTCCTGTGATCCAGATGCACAGCTGCTGCCCAACACACTGCACCTGTGACCGGAATAGGGCAAGTCCACCCTTCGAGGAGGACCCCATGGCCCGCACCATCGCGTTCTGGATCACCACCGGCCTGTTCAGCCTGGCGCTCGGCGCGTCCGGCGTCATGTACCTGGCCGGCGCCATGACCCCGGTCATCGCGGAGCTCGGCTACCCCGAGCACTTCGTCTACCTGCTCGGCACGTTCAAGATCCTGGGCGTGCTCGCCCTGCTGATCCCCGTCCCCCGGGCCATCAAGGAGTGGGCCTACGCGGGCTTTGCGATCAACCTGATCTCCGCCTTCGTCGCCCATGCTGCCGCGGGACACGGCGTCGACAAGCTGATCGCTCCGGTCATCCTGCTGTCCCTGCTGATCGCCAGCTACCTGCTGCGCAAGGACGCCCTGGCCTGGCTCCTTCCGGGCACCGCCGGCCTCACGCCCCAGCAGGCGTAGTCCCGGCCTCCCGGAGCGCGGCCATGGCCTCGCGGGCCTTCTCGGCGGGCAGCTTGAGCTCCTCGCCCCGGGCCTCGGCCAGCTCGCTCCGGCGCATGCGCGCGCGGTGGCGGACCGCGGTGATCCCGGGAACCTGCAGGAGCGTCGGACGCACCAGCTGCTCCATCGAGAGCAGGGAGTAGGGGCAGTTCGCGCAGCTGCCGACGAACCGGACCCGCAGCTCGCCCGTGACCTCGTCGAGGGAGAGGATCTCGAGCTTGCCGCCGTCGTTCTCGAGCACCGGCCCGATGACCTCCTCCACCACGCGGGAGACGCGCTCGGGCAGGGGCAGCAGCTCCAGGCCCTCGAGGCGGGAGCGATCGGGGAGCTCCGGCGGATCGCCGGACAAGTTGGCCAGCGCGGCGAGCACCTTCTGGTCCTCCTCCGCGTCCAGCACGCCGAGCCCGACCAGCGCGTGCCCGAGCGCCGGACTCACCCCCTGACGCACCAGGTGGTGGCGGAACTCACGCTTGCGTGCCGGAGCAAACGAGAGCTTCGTCCGGTACTCTTCCCAGTCGAGGTCGACGGGTCCGTAGATGCCGAAGTTCTCGTCGCCGGTGCGGACGTACTGGCAGATCAGCTCGCCCAGGCGATCGAAGAAGCGGCTGTGGGTGCGACCGTCGGCCCCGCGCTTCTTGTTGATGACGACCCCGCGCAATCGGGTCAGCTCCCGGTCCTTGGGCAGCACGCCGGTCTCGACGTCGATGCGCACCGCGCGGCCGTTGTGGGTGTCGACCACGATGAGGGCGCTCATGCCGATCGCGCGGGAGTGCACCAGGCGCTCGGCGCCCAGCTCCGCCGGGCTGATGCCCAGGAAGTGGGCCGGCACGTCGCCGGCGCAGGGGATCGCGACCCCGCTGACAAAGGCGAGGTGGTCGCGACGGATGGGCACGCCGGGCCCGAACAGCAGGTCCAGGCCGCGCTTGATGGCGACGTAGAGCTGGATCGCGACGATCTCCTCCTTGAACTCGAGGATCGCCGCGCGGTGGGCGCTGTGCATGCTCACGACCACCTGCCCGCCCTGCTCGTCGATGAGGGTCACGCGACCGACGACACCGTTGAGCAGCAGGTGCATGGCGGACTGGTCGTCGAAGCGGCGCAGGTAGGGCAGCAGCACCGAGAGGAAGCGATCGCGCTCGACCGGCGAGAGCGACGCGAGCATGGCCTCGGCGTGGACGCAGTAGTCAGCGTCCGTGCGCATGCGCTGGATGAGTGTGGCCCACGCGCCCACGCCCTCGACCACCCACGCCTCGACGCCCTGGGGGTCGCGCATGACGTCGGGGGAGAGCCAGGAACGCGCCCCTTCCTCCCGGCGGACCCACCGCAGCCAGTCCTCGTCTGTCGGGTAGGTGGCACGGTAGCTGGCGTACAGCCGCTCGGTCGCCTCGACGAAGGCGTCCTTGTCGGGATGATCGAGCAGATCCGCCTCGAGCGGCCGCAGGGTCTGCAGCTGGACCGGAGTGCGCTTGATGAAGCTCTGGGCGGTGAAGCGGTCGGCGTCGACGTAGTCGGTGAGCCGGTTGATCTCGCCAGGCACGAAGTCGATGGTCGCCGCCCCACGCGGCACCCGGTCGTTGAGCGCCACCTCGGCGATGACGCTGCCGTGCGAGGTGGAGAGCCGGACCGACTGCCCCTCGGCGAACCCGCCAGCGCGGGCCTCGTCGGGGTGGAGATCCAGAAGGTAGCGCTCGTCCGGGGCCCCGGAGATGGGCAGGGTCTTGATGCCCGAGTTGTAGCGCCCCCGCATGAAGCGCCCCTTGATCCCAGGTCTTCCGCGACCCGAGATCAGCGAGAGGCTGCCGTCCGGGAGCGGCCGGGCGAGGTTTGCCAGGAAGTCCTCCGGCGGGCGCACCAGCTTGGCGAGGTGGGTGCCGCGGGCCGCGATGTCCGGGAAGACCGCGCCCTCCCGGGCAGCGTCCCGGTAGCGGCCGTCGCCCTGCCACTGCACGCCGGTGCCCGCGCGCTCGCGGAGCAGATCGTGGGAGATCGGCGTACCGTCGGCATCCTCGAGCCGACAGTACATGTCGAGATCCCGGGAGACGGCGACCATGTGGTCGAAGATATCAGCAGTGTTGACATTACCCTCGGCGTCGACGTAGCGACCGAAGGCCTGCTCCACCACGTCCGGGTCCAGCTCGTTCAGGGCGGCAGTGTCCGGGTCGCGCAGGCGCTTCGCGATCGCCAGCGCCAGGCGAACCAGGATCTGCTCGTCCGACCAGGCCTTCTCCGGCGGCTCGGTCCCCCGCTGCTGCAGCTGGAGCGAGCGGTCGCCGCGCTGGATGACGCCGGTGCGCTCCGTGTAGGTGAACGCCGGGAGCAGCACGTCGGCCCACTCCAGCACGCCGGGCGCCTGGAAGGGGTCGATGACCACGTTGAACGCCCGGCCCAGGCGGCGCATCCAGTGGCCCAGGCGCGGCATGTTCTTCGTCATCTGGGTGCCGACGAAGAGGAAGCAGTACAGCCGATCGTCGTCGGCCATGCGGGCGACCGAGGTGCCGGCGTCCTCGGGGATGTTGTCCTCGGGCAGGTCCAGGGCGCGGGAGAGGCGCGCCCGGTGCTCCGGGTTGCTCGGGTCGAGGTTGAACACCAGGCGACGGGCGTTGAAGCCCATCATCAGCTCGCTGGTGGCGTTGGACTGGCCGGCGATCCGCAGGGAGCCCGCGCCCGGTCGACCGACGTTGCCGGTGAGCAGGAGCAGGTTGAGGTTGGTCGAGAAGCCGTAGCTGCCGGTCGACTGGTTGATGCCCATGCTGGAGACGAACGCGTCGCGGGGGCGGGAGCCGTCGGGCAGAGGTTCGGCGAGCCAGGAGGCGTAGGTGCGGATGGTCGCGGCCAGCTCCGCCGGGTGCTGATCGGGCAGGGCGATAGCGGCGGCGACGGCGTCGGGATGGCAGCGGTCCTCGAAGCACAACACCCGGAGCGCGGTGCGGCTGGAGGGGTCGACGGCCCGATCGAGGAAGTCCCGGTCCTCCCAGCCATTCTCCAGGATCACCCTGGCGACTGCGAGGTTGAACATCACGTCTCCGCCCTGGCGGAAGCGGATGTGCAGGGTGCGCGGATCGGCGTCCTGCAGATCGGAGACGGTGTCGGTGCGCACCGGGTCGATGACCACCTTGCGCGCGTGGGTGTTGCGCTTGAGCTTCTCGTAGGCCTGCGGGAAGGTGATGAACGCGTTGGTGCCGTGCAGCACGGCGACGTCACAGCGCTCGAGCTCGTCGAACTCGCGCCAGGTGAAGCTGGCCTCGTTGCCGAAGTTCAGCTCGTGGGCAGCGCCGGCGCTGGCGAGGCAGTGCTCCGAGTTGGCGCCGATGGTCGGCAGGCGAAAGACCAGCTTGTACAGGCAGGCGAGCCAGATGGACTCGAGCGTCTTCTGCCCGTTGCCGTAGATGGCGACGGCCTCGGGACCGACCCACTCGCGAGCGTGCAGGAAGAGCCAGGCCGCCCGGTCGAGCGCCTCGTCCCAGCTGACCTCCTTCATGTGGCCGTCATGGCCGCGGATCATCGGCGCGCGGATACGATCATCGGACAGTCCGCGGCGTTCGAGGCGCTCCCTGCGCCGGTCGTCGCCGCCGGTGTCCAGGCTGGTGCGGCCCTTGACGCACACGCCGAGGGGGCTGGTCGGGTGCACCTTGTCGACGCCGCGGGCGTCCGCCTCGACGGTGTAGGGGCAGCCCACGCCGCAGTACGAGCACACGCTGGCGCGCTCGAGCAGGCGCTGGTGGCGGAAGGCCACGGCCGGATCGGCAAGGATCTCGGGGCGCACGCGCGCTTCGCGGAGCAGGTCCTCGGGCGACAACTGCTCGGGACCGTTCAAGCTGGACATCAGGCAACTCCGCTCACGAGCTTGTACGATCCCACACACAAGGTCCGGACTCAACCGGATTCCGAGCGGTCGCGCACCCGGGGTGACACGGACGGGCGCGGGCGGTGTTCCAGGGGAGACCCTCTCTCTTGGAGTTCCGATGAACGCGATCACCCGCATCCTGCCCCTGGCACTGCTCCTCCCCGCCTGCGCGCTTCTGGGCGACAACGACGCCGTCGACGAGGAGGTCGCCACCTTGTCGGCGGACGGCCTGTCCCTGCTGCGCGTCGAGCAGGGGCGCGGCGGGCTCTCCATCACCGGCGAGGCCGACCGCGACGAGATCGAGGTCGTCGTCACGGTGTTCGGTCCGCCGGGCACGAGCGCCGCCGAGCACGTCGACCTGCGACTCGAGGCCGACGGCGATGTCGCGTTCCTCGACTGCGACACCGACCTCAAGGGCGCCCCGCGCACCATCGAGGTCGAGATCCTCGCCCCCGCGACGCTCGCGCTTCAGGTCCACGACGGGGACGGTGGCATGCAGATCACAGGCTTCCAAGCCCCGGTCGACGTGGTGGACGAGGCGGGCGATCTCTCGGTGGGCAACCACGTCGGCGAGCTCTTCGTCAGGGACGGGGACGGCTCGCTGACCCTCAACAGCATCACCGGCGAGGTGAGCGTCGCCGACGAGGCAGGCAGCCTGTCGATCTCGTCGATCGAGGGCGACGTGCACGTGGAGGACGGCGACGGAGCCCTGTCGGTCATCGGCGTGGTGGGCGACGTGGACATCGAGGACGGAGCCGGCGCGATCTACGTCCGCGACATCGCGGGGGCGGTGCGCATCTGGGACGGCGACGGCGACATCGTGGTCCTGGAGGCCGACTCGGCGGTGGTCGAGGAAGATGGCGGCGGCGCGGTGGACCTGCAGGAGCGGGAGCCCGCGGAGGGCTAGTCCAGCGACCAGACCGTGTCGGGCAGCTCGAACAGGGGGCTGCGGACCTCGTAGGCTCCGCTCACGAAGGCCCCGCGATGGTCCGCCAGCGCGGCTCCGTCGAGGGGGATCCGCTCGCCGTCCACCCGGACCGCCCGCCCGTCCGCGTCGACCTGCCAGGCGAGGGCGTCGCCGCCGAGCCACACGTCGCCATCGAGGCGCGTCCGTGCCTTGCGGACGGTGGTGGCACCGTCGACGAAGGGGGTCGCCCACAGGGTGAGTCCACCGTCACGCAGGGCCTGATCGAGGTGGTGGGGCGGCCAGGTGGGCTCGCCAAGCACGCGCACACCATCACAGCGGGAGTGGGTGTTCATGACCCACGCGTCGCCCAGCCCCACGCCGACGCCCACGTGCTCGGCGGCGATGTCAACACCGTTGGCAACTTCCACGATCTGCTTCCAACGCCGCACATCCGGCGCCCGCAGCCCCTGGAGGCTGTAGCCGACCCCGCAGCGCACCTCGCCGTCCTCGTCGAGCAGGTCGACGTCGAGGGAAGGCCCCACGCCCACCTCCGAGCCGATGCCTGGCATCTCCACCAGCTCGGAGTGCAGCACGCCCGAGTCGGCGTGCAGGACGAACCGCGCCGTCACCAGGACGTAGAGCGCGTCGGGGCGCTCGGCGGGGTCCGGGTCGCGCACCGCGGCGGGCTCGCGGTCCGGGTCCCCGAGGCCGATCGGTTGGGCGGCGAGCAGGGCGCGGACATTCGTTCCATTCTGGATGCTGCCCGGGTCGGAACGGCGGCCGTACAGGTGGGCCTCTCCAAGGCTGTTCTGGACTACGCGACACCTTATGCCAAGGAGCGAGTCGCCTTCGGTGAGGCGATCGGGCGCAAACAGGCGGTGGCCTTCATGCTGTCGGATATGGCGATCGAGATTGACTCGATGCGCTGGATGGTTTGGAAGGCGGCCTCCGAGCTGGAAAAAGGCGAGTCGGCGACGCGCTCGAA